>Ga0070658_10000253_pt1 | contig 46941 bp, 41 predicted proteins | sample KBSC13metaG_FD_64664 | JGI IMG/M metagenome (GOLD analysis project Ga0070658, IMG submission 64664) | Corn rhizosphere microbial communities from Kellogg Biological Station, Michigan, USA - KBS C1-3 metaG | ecosystem: Host-associated > Plants > Roots > Rhizosphere > Soil ...
GACGTGAACGAGAGCTACATCAATCGCATCCAGCCCAAGCAGCCGGTGGAGTCGATCCTCGACGCTTATCCCGATTGGCACATTCCGGGCAAGGTCATCGCCATCATCCCCACGGCGGACCGCCAAAAGGCGACGGTGAAGGTCCGCGTGGGATTCGATCAAGTCGACGACCGGATTCTTCCCGACATGATGGCCAAGGTCGCTTTTCAGGCGGCGGAGACGGAAGGCGCGGCGCCGGCCAAGGCGGGCAGCGTGGTGGTGGTTGTGCCGAAAGCGGCCTTACAGGATGCCGGTGGTCACAATGTGGTGTGGGTGGTGCACGAGCGCACGGTGGAGCGGCGGGCCGTGACGGCCGGGCAAACGACCGGTGATGAATCCACGATTGTCGCCGGACTGAGCGGCGGAGAAAAGGTCGTCGTCAATCCGCCCGCGAGCCTCGCGGATGGCACCAGAATTTCCGAGAAAACTCCATGAGCAACGCGAATCAGAACCTGATCGAAATCCAGAAAGTGTCCCGCTTCTTCAAGCGCGGCTCCGAGGAAATCCACGTCCTCACCGCGCTCGACCTGGACGTGAAACAGGGCGAATTCCTGGCGCTCATGGGGCCGTCCGGGTCGGGCAAGTCGACGCTGCTCAACTTGATTGGCGGTCTCGACCGGCCGGACGAAGGTTCGGTGCTGATCGGAGAGGATCGCATCGACCAACTCTCCGACCGGCAGCTCGCGGCGTGGCGCGCCCGGCACGTGGGCTTCGTGTTTCAATTCTACAATCTCCTCGGGACGCTCAATGCGGAGCGCAACGTGGAGCTGCCGCTGCTCCTCACGCATCTGTCGAAGAGTGAGCGCAAGAAGCACGTGGAGGTGGCGTTGAACGTAGTGGGTCTCTCGCATCGGCCGCATCACTACCCGCGGCAGCTCTCCGGCGGTGAGCAGCAGCGCGTGGGCATCGCCCGCGCCATCGTCTCCGATCCCACGCTGCTCCTCTGCGACGAGCCCACAGGCGATCTCGATCGCAAATCGGGCGACGAAATCCTGACCCTGCTCCAGAATCTGAATCGCGAGCACGGCAAGACGATTGTGATGGTCACACACGATCCGCATGCCTCGGCGCGGGCGACGCGCACGGTGCACCTCGACAAAGGCCAGCTTTCCGCCGACGCGCCCGTATGAAGTTCCTCGGTCTCGTGTGGGCCAATCTCAAGCGCAAGAAACTCCGCACCTCGCTCACGGTGCTTTCGATTCTCGTCGCGTTTCTGCTTTTCGGGTTCCTGTGCGCGATCAAGCAAGGGCTCGGCGGCGGCGTGGAACTGGCCGGGGTCGACCGGCTCATCACCCGCAACAAAGTATCGCTGATCATGTCGTTGCCGCTGAACTACGAGGCGCGCATCGCCAGCGTTCCCGGGGTCGATTCGACCGCGCACCAATCATGGTTCGGGGGCATCTACCAGGACCCGAAGAATTTCTTCCCGAGCTTTCCCGTGCAGCCGGAGAAATTCCTGGCGATGTATCCGGAGTTCATCCTCGCGCCGGCACAGAAGGAGGCGTGGCTCAAGACCCGCACGGGCGCCATCATCGGGAGAAAATCCGCGGAAAAATATCACTTCAAGATCGGCGATCACATTCCGCTCACGTGCCCGATCTGGGGCGAGCCGGCCAATCAGGATCATTGGGATTTCGAGGTCGTGGGCATCTTCGATGGCGCCAAGAAGGGGACCGATACGACGGGCCTCTACTTCCAATACGATTATTTCGACGAGGCGCGGACGCGCAACAAGGGAGAAATCGGCTGGCTTGGGGTGCGGGTGAAGAGTCCCGACCAAGCGGCGGAAGTCGCGAAAGCGATCGACGAGCAATTCGCCAACTCGCCCTACGAAACGAAGACCGAGCCGGAGGGCGCATTTGCGGCGAGCTTCGCCGCGCAAATCGGTGACATCGGTTCGATCATGATGGCGGTCCTGAGCGCGGTCTTCTTCACCATCCTGCTCGTGGCAGGCAACACGATGAGCCAGGCCGTCCGGGAGCGCACGGAGGAGTTGGGGGTGCTCAAGGCGATGGGTTTCACCAATGAACTCGTCCTGGTCCTGGTGCTCATGGAGTCGTGCGTCATCTCCGCCCTGGGCGGGCTGATCGGTCTTGGCCTTGCCTGGGTGCTCGTTTCGGTGGCCAATCCCGCGTCGAACGTCATGCCCAGTTTGAGTCTGCCGCCGCACGACCTGATCGTGGGCTTCATCCTTGTCTTTGTCCTGGGAGTGGTGGCTGGGGTCGTCCCGGCCGTCCAGGCCATGCACCTCCGCATCGCCGTCGCCTTGCGCCGCAACGCTTGAAGATCTCGATCCCATGAATTGGCTTACCCAGGTTTTTTCCATCGCGTTCTTCAACTTGCGGGCGCTGCCGGAGCGCAAGGGCGCGGCCATCGCCACGGCGGTCGGCATTGCAGGCGTGGTGGGCGTGCTGGTCGGCGTGCTTGCCATCGCCGAAGGTTTTCGCCGAGTGATGACGAACTCCGCCGACCCGGCGGTGGCGGTCGTTTTGCGGAAAGGCGCCGACCAGGAAATGACCAGCAACCTGACCCGGGACGACGTGCGCACGATCAGCGACGCGCCGGGGCTGGCGCGCAACTCCCAAGGCCAGCCGATCACCTCCTCGGAAATGTTTGTCGTCGTCGATCTGCCAAAACGCTCCACCGGCACCAGCGCCAATGTCCCGATGCGCGGGGTGGACGTTGCGGCCATGGAGGTGCGCGGCACCATTCATGTCACGCAAGGGCGTCGCTTCGAACTGGGCAAGAATGAAATCATGGTCGGCGCCGGCGCGGCCCGCGAATTCGGCGGTCTCGACCTCGGCCACGAAGTGCGGGTCGGTCAAAACACCTGGAATGTCGTGGGCATTTTCACGGCCAATGGAGGCGTGGCGGAATCGGAGATCTGGACGGACGGTGCTGTGTTGCGCGCCGTGTACAAGCGCCAGGAGAGCTTCCAGTCCGTCTACGCGCGCCTGGGCTCGCCCGCGGATTTTACGACATTCAAGGATGCGCTGACGACCAATCCGAAGCTCCAGGTGCAGGTTTCGACGCTCGGCGATTTTTACAGCGAGCATTCCAGGATCGTGATCGAATTGATCTCGGGAGTCGGCGTTTTCATCGCCGGGCTGATGGCCCTGGGGGCGCTCTTCGGCGCGTTGAACACGATGTACAGCGCCGTGTCGTCACGCACGCGTGAGATCGCGACGTTGCGGGCGCTGGGGTTCGGGGCCAGTCCGATCGTGGTTTCCGTGCTGTGCGAATCGATCGTCCTTGCGCTGGCCGGCGGGATCGTCGGCGGTGCGATCTCCTATTTCGTCTTCAATGGTTTCACCACCACGACGATGAATATGCAGACCTTTAGCCAGATCACGTTCGCTTTCGCGGTCACGCCCCGCCTGCTTCTCAATGCGATGATTTGGGCCACAGTGCTCGGCCTGCTGGGCGGAATCTTCCCCGCCGTCCGCGCCGCGAGGCTGCCAATTGCGTCGGCGCTGCGGGAGTGAAGTTGAGCGGGCGTTGCGCTGCGGAGAGTCCAAAAAGTCCCTATGGTTCTCCTTCAAAGCGTGATTTCCTTGGACGCACCCGGCCATGCCCTTCGCATCTTCCAGAACCCCGCTTGCACTCGCCGTTCTCACGGCAGCGTATGCGCTGGTCTGCGTCTCTTCGTCCCATGGCGAGGAAGTCCTCTTCCGCCGCGACGTCATGGCGGTCGTCTCCAAGGCCGGATGCAATCTCGGCAGTTGCCACGGCAATGCCAGCGGCAAGGGCGGGTTGAAGCTCTCCTTGCGCGGCCAGGATCCTGATCTCGACTGGCTGGCCTTCACGCACGACCAGGGCGGCCGGCGCGTCAATTTCATTCAGCCGGAAAACAGCCTCATCCTGCTGAAACCGACCGCCGCCCTGGCCCACGAAGGCGGCCAGCGGTTCAACCGGGACTCGCCGGAATACGCCATCTTCATGCGCTGGCTCCGCGACGGCGCGCCGGATTCCGGAACCAAGGCGCCCAAGCTGACCAAGCTGATCGTCAAATCTCCGGCGAAGGTGATCGTGGAGCCGGCCACGGAGACGAAGCTCCAGGCGACGGCCAAGTTTGCGGACGGTTCCGAGCGGGACGTGACCTCGCTGGCCGTTTACGAGCCAAGCAACATGCTCGTGAAAGTATCCCACGACGGCTTGGTGCAGCGCGAAAATGCCGGAGAAACGACGGTGCTCGTGCGGTATCTCGATCAGCAGGTGCCGGTGCCGCTCGCCTTCATTCCGGCCCGGCCGGATTTTGTGTGGAGCGATCCGCCGGCGGGTAATTTCATCGACGAACCGATTTTCAAAAAGCTGCGCATGCTGCGGATGAATCCGTCCGAATTGTGCAGCGATGCTGTCTTTGTCCGGCGCGCGTATCTGGATTTGCTCGGTTTCATCCCCGGTGTGGACGCCGCCCAAGCCTTCATCGCCGACACCGCGCCCGACAAGCGCGCGAAGCTCGTCGATGCCTTGCTCCTGCGCCCGGAGTTCGCGGATTTTTGGGCCCTCAAGTGGGCCGACCTCCTGAAGATCGAGCAGCGCCAGCTCGATTACGATGGGATGAAAGTCTTCCACGACTGGATTCGCGAGAGCATCGCGACAAACAAACCGCTCGATCAATTTGCGAAGGAACTCATCGCCGCGCGCGGCAGCACGCTGAAGAATCCCCCAGCAAATTGGTGGCGCGCCAATCGCGATCCGGTGACCCGGGCCGAGAATACCGCGCGCGTTTTCCTTGGCACCCAGCTCAATTGCGCGCAGTGCCACAACCATCCCTTCGAGCGCTGGACGCAGGATGATTATTACAACTGGACCAGCCTCTTCGCACGGCTCGATTACAAAATCTCGAATGAGAAGGGGAACGACAAAAACGACAAAAACGAGTTCAAGGGCGACCAGACGGTGTTGATCAAAGCGAAGGCCACGGTGATCAACGCGCGCACCGGCCAGCCCGCAAACCCGCGTTTCCTCGGCGGCGAAGCACCGCAGGTGGACAAGGACCGCGATGAAATGCTGGCTCTCGCCGATTGGCTGCCGCACAGCCCGATGTTCGCGCGCATGCAGGTGAACCGAGTGTGGTTCCACCTCTTCGGCCGGGGCCTCGTCGATCCCGTGGACGATTTCCGCGCGAGCAATCCTCCCGCACATCCCGAATTGCTCGACCCGTTGTCGAAGGATTTTTCGCAGAACGGCTACGACCTGCGGCGGCTCATCCGGACGATCACCGCCTCGCGCACCTACCAACTCGCCTCCGAGCCGAACGCGACCAACGCGGAAGACGAGATGAACAACTCCCGCGCCATCGTGCGCAGGTTGACCGCCGAGCAAATGCTCGACTCGCTGAGCGCGGTGCTGGCGACGCCGCTCCCCCTGGAAGGCGTGCCGGCGGGGACGCGTGTCGCGCAACTCGCCGAGGGACGCAAACATTACAAGCCGCTGACGAACAACGTCGACCGTTTCGCCGCGAGCTTTGGCAAGCCGCCCCGGCTGATCGCGTCGGACTGCGAACGCAGCAACGACACCGCGATGCCCCAGGTCTTCCAACTGGTTAGCGGCCCGCTCATCCAGCAGATGCTGACGCAGAAAGGCAACCTGCTGGACACGCTGCTGGGGTCCGGCAAGAGCGACACGGACGTCATCAACGGGTTATTCTGGACCGCGCTGACCCGCGCGCCGAGCACCGTGGAACTCGACCACTGCACTGCTCTCCTGGCGTCCGCCCCGGTCCGCCGGAAGGCTGCCGAAGACCTCGCCTGGGCTCTGATCAATTCGAAGGAGTTCGTGTTCCGCAGGTAGGCTTAGCGCGGCTGCTGCGGATTGAAAAAATGTTGTCAAGCAGCTTGCAAGTTCGCATTGCGTCAATGCGGCTTCGAAAACAGCGAGAATTTGTTTTCTGCGCTGTCAGACACGGAGCGACTAGTGCGTGCGACGCTTCAAGGGTTTTAGTTCGAGCGTGTCAGGAGCTTCTCAACGTGGCCCTGTAGCAGATTTCATGTCGCTCTTGGCGCCAGCGCCGATCGTCCTTCTTGTCATCCTGAGCGGAGCGGTGAAGCATGGGCGGAGTCGGAGGACCTCTAACTTCCTGCGGGCTCTCGAGCGGAGCGGATGCGTGCATGCAGGCAAGGAGGGCCGGCGAATCACTCAAATGACACCAATGGCATCTCTGCTGTTCGTGCGATTCGCTGGCAACTACTGCTGCTACTGTCGGCTCCGCTCGAGAGCCCGCAGGATGCGAGAGGTCCTTCGACTCCGCCCATGCTTCCCCGCTCCGCTCAGGATGACATGCGGGGGATGACGCCGCGCGCCCTATCCAATTTGGGGGTGCCGGTGATGCTCCACTCGTGAAGATCCATTCTAACTATGGCTCGTCCAACCAGCATCGTTCCAGAAAGAGAACCTCAAACTTTAGCCCAGAATCTTACCCCGCTCCAGTTGACGTTTGGCACAATGATGTTAGCTTGATCGCTCTATGACGCCCGTCCTGTTCATCCTGAACACCGATCAGCGCGCGAACGAGTCCGTTCGCCGTGCGGGGACGGGCTTTGCCCCGGCGAGCCGGAACCTGAAATTCATTTCCTCAGCGAGGAGCAGCGCGAAAGCCGTCTAGCGACGGGTTTCTTCCCTTTCGCCCCGCTGCCTCCTCGAAGAGAGCCAGCGGGGTTTTCTTTTGCCCTGATCCTGTTTCCCTTTGGGAGGCGGCGTGGCGACGACCACAAACCAACAACGATGGAGTCACCATGAACACGACCAAGACCAACAACACCAACCTACGACGCCAGGTCCCGCTCGCGCGGGTCCGTAACATAGGCATCGCCGCGCACATTGACGCCGGCAAGACGACGCTGACTGAGCGTATCTTGTTCTATGCCGGTGTCATCCATCATTCGGGGAACGTGCACAATGGCGACACCACCATGGATTACGATCCGATCGAGCGCGCCAAGGGTATTACCATCACGGCGGCGGCGATCTCGTGCGCCTGGCCGCCCCCGCTCAAGGCCGGAGACAAGACGCCACCCGCTTATGAGCCCCATCGCATCAATATCATCGATACGCCGGGCCATGTGGACTTCACCGCCGAGGTGGAGCGCTCCATGCGGGTGCTCGATGGCGCCATCGCCGTGTTCTCCGGCGTGGAAGGCGTGCAGCCGCAATCCGAAAGGGTGTGGCGGCAGGCCACGCGCTATGCCGTGCCACGCCTCGCGTTCATCAACAAGATGGACCGCATGGGCGCGGACTTCGACCGCGTCCTCGCGGAGATGCGCGAGAAGCTGGGCGCCAACGCCCAGCCCGTGCTCATTCCCATCGGGAGCGAAAGCGACCTGCGCGGACAGATCGATGTGATCCGTCGCCAAGCGATCGTTTATAATCTTGCGGCCAACGATAAGGGCCGCGTCTTCAGCGTAGGCGAACTGCCCGAGTCCGAGCGCGAACGCGCCGAGGTGGCTTATTGCGCCCTCGTCGAAACGATCGCGGAACTCGACGAAGACATCGCCGACGCTTTCCTTGCGGAACGCGACGTCGACCCCGTGCGTCTAAAGGCGGCGATCCGCCGCCAGACGATCGCGAATCGATTCGTGCCCGTGATCGGCGGGTCGGCCTTCAAATACATCGGCGTGCAAGCGCTGCTCGACTCCGTTCTCGACTACCTGCCGGGTCCGGATGATCTCCCGGCCGCGCACGGCACCGAGCCGGAGACCGGCGAGGACATCCTCGTTCGCCCGGAGGACGACGCACCCTTGCGGGCGCTCGTCTTCAAGCTCAGCACCGATGAGGCGTTGCGCCGCCGCGTCTTCGTGCGCGTCTATTCCGGCACGTTGCGCCCGGGTGATTCCGTGCTCAATGTCGTAACCGGACGTCGCGAGCGCGTCAGTCGCGTCTCGGAAATCCGCGCGGACAAGGAGACTGCCCTCCCGGCGATCTTCGCCGGCGACATTGCGGTGGTCGGCGGGCTGAAGGAAGTGGCCACGGGTCACACCCTGTGCAGCGAAAGCGACCCGGTGTTACTCGAAGCGCCTGTCTTCCCGACGCCCGTCGTCTCGATGGCCATCGAGCCGGAGACCCGCGAAGACCAGGAACGCCTGGGCTTCGTGCTCCAGCGCCTTGCCGAAGACGATCCCACGTTCCGCGTCTCGACCAATCCGGAGACGGGTCAGACGCTGATCGCGGGCATGGGTGAGTTGCACCTCGACGTGATCCGCCAGCGCATGTTCGAGACCTTCAAGGTCTCGACGCGCGCCGGCGCGCCGGAGATTGCCTACCGGGAAACCATCACGGCATCCGCTTCCGGCGAAGGCCGGCAGATCAAGCAGACCGGCGGCAGCGGCCAGCACGGCCACGTGTTTGTCGAGATCACTCCCGGCGAGCGTGGTAGCGGCCTGGCCGTCAATGACAAGGTCATCGGCGGAACCATTCCGCGGCAGTATATCGGGGCGGTCCGCAAGGGCATCTTCGAGGCCGCGCAGAGCGGCGAGCTCGGTGGTTATCCCGTCGTCGATCTGTCGGTGGATATCGTGGACGGCTCCTATCACAAGGTGGACTCCAGCGACCTGGCCTTCCAGATCGCGGGCAGTCTCGCTTTCAAGGACGCCGTCGCGAAAGCGCAGCCGGTCCTGCTGGAACCGATCATGTCGGTCGAGTGCACCACTCCGCCCGAGTACCAGGGCGATGTGGTTGGCGACTTGAACCGGCGCCGCGGAATCGTCCGCGAGATCGGCGCCAAAGGCGGCATCGCGGTCATCGGCGCGGAAGTGCCGCTGGTCGAGATGTTCGGCTATGCGAACGCGATCCGTTCGCTGTCGAAAGGCCGCGCGGAGTATTCCATGCAACCGGCGCGCTTTGAAATCGTGCCGGCGGAACTCGCCGCGAAGCTGCTGGCGAAACGGTGACAAAACATGAAACGGGCCGGAGATTCGTCTCCGGCCCGTTTTCATTTGTGATCCTCGAAATCAAAACGTTCCCGCGCCTCGCGCCATTCAGCGGGGATTCCATCCAATCCTACGCGGAGAGCGACAATGCCGCCGACGATGGCACAATTCGTATCGCAATCGCCATCGCCGGTAACCGTGGAGATCAGCGCCTCCCGGTAGTCGTCGAGGTGCTTGGCGGCGGACCAGACCGTGTACGGTACAGTATCGGGAGCCGTAACGGCGCTCCCGTTACCCAAATTGCGCGCGGCAATCCGTGGCGCGGTGAAGAAGGGGAGATTCCGGGCGCGGGCGAGTCCGATCCGCGTTTCGCCATCGGGGGTGCGTTCGTAAACTTCGCGGAGCAATTCGGCGGCAGCTTCCTCCTTGGGACGGTCGCGCAGGCGCCAGGCCATGGCGGCCGCGACAGCGATCGCAATGGCTCCGGCTTTTCCTTCGGGATGGGCGTGCGTGACCGCCGCGGAGAGAACGGCTTCGCCGCGCAGGCAGATATCGAGATCGTCGGCAAAATAGGCGCCGAGCGGCGCCACACGCATGGCGCCACCGTTGCCCATGGAGCCCGTCCCGCCGAAGGCCGCGGCGGAAGCCTGCTGCCACGACTCTCCGTTGATAATCGCGCTCAAGATTCTGCGCGCCATGTGACCGTAACCGCGTTCCGGGTCCCGGCGGAAACGCTCCGAGAAGCGCAGGGAGAGTTCATTCGGGTCGATGTGCCCGCGGCTGCGCAGCACTTCAAAAATGGAAAGCGCCATTTCCGTGTCGTCAGTCCGGAACCACGGGCCGCCGACAAGGCCTCGCTCCACGCGCTCGCGGGCGAGGTCGCATTTATAGGAAAGCATTTCTCCGAAGGCGTCGCCGATGGCGAGACCTTCCAGGGAGAGTCGGGCGCGCTCAACGCGTGCTTCGTGGTCGTCGGGCAGGTTCATGGGAAAATTCACACCACAAGGCACCCGCGTTTCTCCGCGAGGGTGATCGTGGCCTTGGCGCCGGAATTGAAATCGAGGAAGTCCGCTTCGATCCCGTCGCTGAAGATCACGCCGTTTTCGCCCATTTGGCTTTCGAGGACTAGGGGTTGCTCTTCAGTGACGCGTCCAAAGAGCATCGTGGCCGCGGTGTTGCGGGTGGGGAATGGCTCGCGCACGGTGAATAACAGGTGGCGCGAGTCCCACGGGAAGGTGGGATCGAATTCTCCCAGCCAATCGGCTCTTTGCCGGCTGAACTGCGCATTGACGATATGGGAGATCCCGGTTGCGCCTGTGATCAGGCTTTTCAGCCAGCCAGTGGAGCCGAGCCCGGTTGAGACGATCACGCCACTGCTGGAGTGCGCTTCGCGTTTTTTGCCGAGTTGAATGGCGTAGCGCGCGGAGCCATGACTGCGCGGGCCGATGAAAAGGTCGTTCACGGCGTGGATCGTCAGGCCGGTGTTCAGTTTGGCGACGGCCATGCTCACGTGGCGGATGGCCCGGCGCCGCCGGAAGACTTCCGGCAGGACCTGGCGCAGATGGCTGAGCCGGAAGGGCAGGAGCTGGCCATCGTAGCGCTTGGGATCGGGATTCACGCCGAGGAGCGGCTGCTGATCCAGATACTTCAGCGTGTTGGCCACCAGGCCATCCTGGCCGAGCGCGACTACGGTGTCCTGCGGGCCGAAGACGTAATTGGGCAGCATCGCGCGTTGCACAATGTGCACGCGGCCCAACTCGGAGAGCGTCATCTGCGCCTCGCGAATCGCTTCCTGGTAGGCGGTGTCCTCGCGCTCGTAATCGGTAAAATCCGCGCCCAGCCGGCTGACGTAGAATTTGGCCTGCTGCTTGGTGGCGAAGCGCGCCCGCAAGTCCGCCAGCCGTGTGGCGCGAACGACGAGGACGATCCGGTTTTCCGACAGGCGGTTCATGCGGCTTCCGCGCGTTTCGGCTGGAGCAGCTCGCGCAGGAGATCCGGCGAGATGTTGAGCTGGCCGATCTTATCCGCCCGCCCGGCGATCTCCTGGAAGGCGACCGCGATGAGCTGCTCGGGTTTCATGCCGTTATTGGCCAGCGCCTGGAGGATACGCGGATCGACATCGCCGAAGGCCTTCATCGTCGCGGCCACGCCATAGGCGCGGGCGTCCGACTCGGACTTGGTATTGTCCGTCGCGAGGCTGACGAGGTCCTTGCGGCGTTCCTCGTGCGTGATGTCGGCTTCGAGGGCCGCGGCGTCGATCAGATGCTTCTTTTCCTGCACCGAGCGCTCGGCGTCCATTTGCGTTTCGCGGATCTGCCGCTTCTTATTTTCCACGGCGATCTCGGTGTTCAGCTCGTTTTCCTTGATCGCGCGTTCCTGCTCCACCGCCGCGTTGCGGCGCAGGAAGATGGCTTCATCCGCCTTGAGCAGCAGTTGCTCGCGGGTCTCGGCCTCGAGCGCCCGCGCGGTTTCCGGCGTGGGTTTGATGGCGAGGAGGGAGAGCCCAAGGATGGCGATGCCGAGGGCCTCGATCTCGGGCGACTCCGTGAGGCCTTTGCGGACATTGCCCACAATGGTCGCCGCCGCACGCATAGCGTCGCGTAAGGGCAGGCGCTCGATCTCGGCGCGGGCCAGCACGTGGACGAGATTGATGACGCGCTGCGGCAACTTCTCCGGATCTTCCGAGAGGTAGCTGTGCCCGTTGGGCGCGAGCGTAAAATTCATCAGGCCGGCGAGCTTCTTCGGGTCGGCGACGCGGTAAGTCACCTGGCCCTGGAGCGTGATGGTCTGATGATCGGCCGTCGTCTCCTCGAAGATGAACGGCTCATCGGCGCTGCCCACCGGGATGGCGATGAGTGAAGTGGTAGGCGCGTAGTAGAAGAACGAAAGCCCGGTGCCTTCGCGGGCGACCCGCCCATTGCGGTACTGGAGCAGATAGGTCGTGGGCGGGGTTTTGATGAATCGGATGCCAAACATGGAATTATGGGTGGGTTGAGGTGGTGGCGTGGAAATGCGGGTCAGCGTCGGGCGAGGCACACTCGCGGGAGGCGGGGCGGGTTTGCGCTGGGGTGGGCGAACGGGCGGTTTCATGGCGACGATGGATTTCGGTTCTGATCCGGGAATGCGATGAAGCCCGCCGGCACGTGGTCGGTGAGCCATACCCCGTTGTCCGAAACGAAGAATTGGTGCCCCTGCGTCGCCATCGCCGCGGCGTCCACGGTGAGGATCACGGATTCGCCGCGGCGCGAACCGACCTTGAGTGCGGTCCGTTCGTCTGTAGAGAGATGCACGTGGTGACGTTCCCCCTTTCGAAGACCGTCTGCGCGGATCGCGTCCACGAAGCGCGAGGCCGTGCCGTGAAAGAGCTTCGCCGGTGGAGTCTGCGGCTCGTAGCCGAGTTCCACATCGACCGAGTGTCCCTGGCTGGCGCGGATGTACCTCCCATCCTCGCTGAATGCGAAGCGCTTCTTTTCGTTGGCGGAGACGACTTCCTGGAGCTGGTCCAGCTTCAAGGGCCGGCCGTGACGCGAGCACGCAGCGAGGAGCGCTTCCACGTCCACCCAGCCGGCGGCATCCAATTTCAATCCGATCTTTTCCGGTTCATGCCGCAGGACGAGGCTCAGGAACTTGCTCGTGCGGGTGCGTTCTCTGTCATTCATAGTTCAAAATTGAATCCGCGTTTCTTCAGTGCGGCGTATTTCTTCTCGTTGAAGCGGAACAATTGCGCGGGGCGATGCGCGCCCGAGCGGGCCTGGTCCTTGAGCGGGACGAGCAGGTCCATGGCGAGGATCTTTTTGCGGAAGTTGCGCTTATCGAGGGAGGTCTGGAGCACCGATTCGTAGAGGTGCTGCAATTGAGAGAGGGTGAATTTTTCCGGGAGCAATTCGAAGCCAATCGGCTCGTAGCGCACCTTGCCGCGCAGCCGCAGCAGTGCGGTCTTCAGGATCTCGGCGTGATCGAAGGCGAGCGCCGGTGGTTGGGCCGCGGGAAACCACGCGGCATCGCTGGCGTCGCTCGCTCCGGCCGCAGGATGCTCGGCGAGATTGACCAGGGCGTAATAGGCCACGCTGACCACGCGCTCGCGCGGGTCGCGATTCACGGCGCCGAAGGTGTAGAGCTGCTCGAGGAAGACATTCGTCAGCCCCGTCTCCTCCAAGAGCTCGCGGCGCACGGCGTCATCGATCGTCTCCTCCACGCGCACGAAGCCGCCGGGTAGCGCCCACTTGCCTTTGAAGGGAACCAGCCCGCGCCGGATGAGCAGCACTTTGAGTTCAGCCTCATCGAGGCCGAAGACGACGGCGTCCACCGTGAGCGCGGCGCGTGGATATTGGTAGGTATGTGGCATGTTCTTGGGTCAGGTGGGTGGGAGGTATTCGGCGATGACTTGGATCTTTCCGATGATCTGGCGATTGAACTCGGCCAGCTCTTCAGCCGGGATCCAAAGTTCGCGGTGCTCGGCGCCGCCCACCGTCTGCGGCGGGTAACGATCGAGGAATGCGTTGGTGACTTCGAAGCGGGTCACGTATCCCGCGCCGGAAGCTTTGACGTTCCAGTCGCGCGCGATCTGGCGGGCGTACTCTTCGGTGAGCACGGGATAGAAAATCGGCTGGTCTGGCAGGCGCGGCGGGAACTCCCGAAATTCGCTCGCGGCGATCAAGGCGAGTTCCTTTGGCCCGACTGGTCGAAATAGGATCGTCGTCTTCATCTCAAGTCTTTGGGGCGGCTTCCTCAGCGAGGATCTCCCGCAGTTCGACCAGGAGCACGCCGAGGCGGTTGCGGCCGGTGCCATCTCCGCCGTCGCCCCAGTAGCGATCATTGCGGGTGTGCTCGATCAATGGCCGATCCCCGGTGCCGAGCAGCAGGGCCTTGAGCGCGTCATGTTGGGTGAACTTGGCGCGCAGCGCCTCGCGCATGATGTCCTCCTTCACCTGCTCCCAATCGCGCCGCAGGGGCCGGGCCCGGGAGCGCCCCATGCGCGCGGCGATCATGGGCGACTTCGCGAGGCGGATCTCCTCCTCATGTTCGGTATCGGGGAATTTCTGCGCCTGGAAATAGTGTTCCGTGGTCGGCCACGTGCGGCCTTTCAATTGGAACGGGTGTGGAGAGAAGTTGGAAAACTCTCCATAAGCGTCTTGCAGGCGATAGAAGGAAATAGGTTCAGTCATGGCAGGTAAATTCTGCGCGCTCATTTCCCGGCCTCCTCGTGGTTCAGGATCTGGTGCGCATGGATGATCTCCGCCCCGGCAGCGCGCATTTCGTCGATGGCGGCGGCGACGTCGCCCGGTTGCAGATTCACTCCGCGGCAGGCGTCTTCGATGAGGTGCGTGCGGAAGCCGAGCTTCAAGGCGTCGAGGATGGTGAACTTCACGCAGTAATCCGTCGCGAGTCCGGCGACGTAGACATCCGTCACACCTTTGTGCTCGAGGTATTCGCCCAGACCCGTTGCTTGCCGGTGGCCATTGTCGAAAAAGCCGCTGTAGCTGTCGATCGCCGGGTCGGTGCCCTTCACGAAGATCTGGGCCCAGCCATGGCGATCGAGCCTCGGGGCGAAATCCGCGCCGGGTGTCTCCTGTACGCAATGGACGGGCCAGAGGATTTGCGGGAGTCCGTGGAGATCGATTCGCTCCCCCGGGGCGCGGTGCGGATGATTGGCGGCAAAGCTCCCGTGATTGGCCGGGTGCCAGTCCCGCGTGGCGACAATCAAATCGAAATGCGGCTGGAGGCGGTTCACCACGGGGACGATCTGGTCGCCCTCCGGAACGGCAAGCGCGCCGCCGGGCAGGAAGTCATTTTGGATATCGACGAGGATCAAGGCATTCATGGCTGGTGTGGTGCGCAAAGTAAGTGTCAAACAGACACGAAGTCAAATGCGAAATGAGATTGTGCGGGGAATTCTGTGGGTGGAGGCGATGGCCGCGAATAGGAGCGGCGCGAACGAGACCGGAAGAGGGAGTGCGGAAGGGATAGTCTTCAGGTCAGGCCGGCGTGACTCTCGTGAAGCGCCGGCGCCTGTAGCGCACTCCGAATGCAGCGCACGCTCGAAGGTGCTGTCGCAGTAATGAAAGTGTGGATTTCTGAAGCGTAGCCCCGAGTCACGTTCGCCCTGCCTCCAAAGCGCCGCAGCAGCCTAAGCATTACCCTTATCTCTTGGTACACGACCCGGGGTTAATTCTCTCATCCCTCCGGGATGGAAGCCGCGCATCGTCATCCCCGAAATCATGACCGCGAGTTTTCCTGTTTGCACCCTCGGAATGGCATTGGTCTCGCGGACCAAAAGAGGTGGGTATTGGTTGGGCTGCCGCGGCGCACTCCAAGACGCAAGCGCCGATCTCAATCTTCCCGCCGTTCGACGGCTACACTGCTGCGGCGTGCACTGCGTTCAACTCCTCGAACACCCCCGCCGCGATTTCAAACGAACGCAGGCGCGCCCCGTGGTCGAAGATCTGCGCCGTCGCGATGATTTCGTCGGCGTTCGTTTCAGCGATGATCTCCGCGAGACCCTGCCGAATCGTCGTGGGCGATCCGACGACGGCACAACGCAGCATCCGGTGGGCGTGAGTTTCTTCGAGTGGGCTCCAGCGTCCCTCCATCGTGTCCACAGGCGGCGGCAGCTCCGTGCGCGCGCCGCGAATCATCCCGAGGAACATTTGCTGCAACGAAGTGAAGAGCCGGCGCGCTGCGTCATCCGTCTCCGCGGCGATGACATTCACGCCGACGATGACGTGGGGGTGGGCCAGCTGCGCGGAAGGTTGGAAATCGCGCCGGTAAATCTCGAGCGCCGTATGGAGATAATCGGGAGCGAAATGCGACGCGAAGCCGAAAGGCAGACCCATTTCCGCCGCGAGGCGTGCGCTGAAATCGCTCGATCCGAGCAGATAGAGTGGCACGTGCAAGCCCGCGCCTGGAATCGCTCGCAGTGGCTGGCCGGGAACGGGAGTCGCAAAGTAGTGCTGCAATTCCCGGACATCGTGCGGGAAGGTATCGCCGCTGCTGCCCAACCCGCGGCGCAGAGCCTGGGCGGTGAGTTGATCGCCTCCGGGCGCCCGGCCGAGGCCGAGATCGATCCGCCCCGGAAAGAGTGATTCCAGCGTGCCAAATTGCTCCGCGATGGTCAGCGGCGCGTGGTTGGGCAGCATGATGCCACCGGAGCCGACGCGAATGCGCGAGGTGCCTGCGGCCACCTGGCCAATCACCACCGCGGTCGCCGCGCTGGCAATGCCCGGGATATTGTGATGCTCCGCCAGCCAGTAGCGATGGTAACCCCACTCTTCCGCGTGGCGCGCGAGATCGAGGGTATTGCGGAAGGCCAGCGCGGCGTCGCCGCCCCGAATGATCGGGGCGAGGTCGAGGACGGAGTAAAGAGTCACGGCAGTTTCAGGCATTCGTCGCCTGCGACTTCGCAGTGGCGAGCGCTTCCAGTTGATCGAGGATCACCTTCTTGCCGGTAGCCCCGGCGATCTGATGACGCAGTTGGCCGCCGCTGAAAAAGAGCAGCGCCGGAATACCGCGAATCTGGAATCTCTGCATCAGTTCGGGCTCATCGTCCACATTCACCTTGGCGACCCGGAAACGTCCGGTGCCTTCGCGGGCAACCTCGTTCAGCACGGGTGCGATCATCTGGCATGGGCCGCACCAAGGCGCCCAAAAATCGACGAGCACCGGAACGGGCGATTGGAGGACCGCCTTCTCGAAGCTGGCGGCATTGATATTGATGGGTTCGTTCATAAGTTTTCAAAAATAGACCATTCGTCTCAAGTGATGTTCAATTGCGCGCTGAGTTTCAGACAATCAAAGGTGGAAGTACCGGTCTCAACGTGTGTAAAGTAGACTAGTCGTCTTGTATTGTCAAATCGCGGTGAATAGGAAGCCATGCGCGCTGGACGCCAAAGCAGTCACTCGTTCCCTAAACGCTCCGTTTACGGATGCACTCGCATCCGCAAACTCCGCAGCCCCGATTCAGCGGCATGAAAGCGAAATCCTTTATTCTGGCGGTGCCCATCGCGGCCTGCCTTCTGTGCTCCGGGATGGGCGCGGAGAAATCCATTACCGCTGATCCGGCATTAGCCGGAAACGGCGTGCAAGTCGGCGTGGCCAAACGGGACGGTGTCACTGTCTCGGGCAACGAAGCATTTGTGACCCGCAATGGCGCCACCGAGAAACTGACCAAGGAATTGGCTCTGCCCTCAGGCGTGATCGTCAAGCCGAACGGGATGATGATCCTGCCGGACAAAACGGAAGCGCCCCTCCGGGCGAGCCAGATTCTTTCTTTTGATGGGAAGGTTTCCGAGATTCCTCCCGACCCAGCCGTCAACCCGGCGCCGGTGGGCTCCCCGTCCGCTTCCGGCACCAGTACGATCAGTGGTTCCATCCAGCCCTCGGCACAGGTGACGGGCGGGTCCGGCTCCTTGAACTCCTCCAGAAACCAGAACAATGGCGGCGGTGGCAGCGTTTTCGTGGGCAGCGACGGAGTTCCATTTATGGGATCGATCGGCGCGGACGGTTCCATCACGAGGGCGGACGGAGTCAGGGTCGCGAACGATGGGACGATCCGGTCCGTGAGATTCGGCAAGAACGGAAATCCTGTGCTCGGGAAAATCAACGCCGACGGCAGCATCACCTGGGCCGACGGAACCACGGTGTTTCCAAATGGGACAGTCCGGTCCGCCAATGGCACCATCACGCCAGCTCCCCAAAATGACCTTGGAACGGCGAACAATGGGAATAGCAATCCCGGCGTGCCTACAAACGGCACCAATCAACCGGTCCTGAATAATGGCGTCGCTGCGACGGCGAACCCCTCGCCGAACACCAACTCCCCGAATAACACGGGAACGGTGAACACCGGGAACACCGGTGCGGGCGGTAACTCGGCGAATAATACCGGGACGGTCAATAATCCGAATTCGCCAGCGACGGGTACGACCAACGGAACGACGACGGGCCAGACGAATGGCACGACCACCACGGGGAGTGCCAATTCCCGGGGAGCGACCGGATCGACAGGCTCTTCGCGATCCAGCACCGCGCCGCCTCATAGCACCAATGGCGGAGCGTCGGGCACGGGAGCGACCGGAGCCGGGGGAGCGTCAGGCGGTGGGGCCGGCGGCGCCACGCGTTAATCGCAAAGAATATCAATCCATCCACAAATCTCGCCGGGAACGTTTCTTTTCGGAATTGCCCCGGCGAGCTGGCATTTTACAAATGCAAGCTGGTCAACTTCCTTGAGCTCCCCATAAGCTTTCTCTCCCATGCAACTCCTAGTAGCTACCCTCTGCGATACCGCCGTCGAAAACCAAGGCAAACTCAACGTCCTCGGGGCGTTCGACGCCATTGTCGCCCAAAACTTCCCCGCCGGCTTTTCTTTTACCCTCGTGCTGCGCTTTTGTTTCACATCGGAAGACCACGGACCGCACCGTTTCTCGGTGTCGCTGGTCGACGAGGCGGAAACGCCGGCCCAGGCGGCCAACGAAAGCCAGATGGACGTCAATATGCCCCCGGGAACGGTGGGTTTTTCGACGCAAAACATGATCCAGCCGTTGCAAGGCAGCGTGAAAAAGGCCGGCACGTATCATTTCGATGTTCGTCTGGACGGAAATTCGCTGGCGCGGGTCCCTCTGCGGGTCATCAGCCAGAGCGAATTGACTCCTCCGGCCGCGAGCTAAAACGGTTCCGGATCCATCCGGATCTTTATTTCGCAATCACCGTGATTTCCCCGGCGCTCAATCGCCGGAGAATTCCTCCCCTGTCGCGCAGCAGCAGGTGCCCATCGGGATCGAGCTCTTCGGCTTGCCCTTCGATTACTTCCGTTCCGGATTGCACCTGAATCCAGCGGCCCAGCAGATTGCTTCGCCGGACGGTGGCGGCGATGATCTCCGGGAATGCGTTTTCCAGTTGGGGTAGGCGTGCATCCAGGGCGCGGAGCAGCGCCGCGGCCATGGCGGGGCGATCGATGATACGACCGGTCGCCATCCGCAGCGATCCCGCCTTCGCGCGCAGCTCCGGCGGAAAATCGGCCGGATCATGGTTCACGTTGACGCCGATCCCGACCACCGCGAACGGCTCCCCGAAGGTGTCGGTCCCGCTTTCCGCCAGGATGCCCGCGATCTTCTTTCCGCCCAGATGCACGTCGTTCGGCCATTTGATCGTGACCGCGAGGGCGAGGGCATCTTCGATGGCGTCGGCCAGAGCCACGGCCGCCCAAGTCGTGAGGCGCGGCCAGAGCGGCAGCGGTAGCGATGGCCGCAGCAGCAGCGAAAACCACAGCCCCCGGTGCGAAGCCGATTCCCACACCCGGCCAAAACGGCCGCGGCCGGCGGTCTGGCGCTCCGCGAAGATGACGAGACCACCCGCGTCGCCCTGCCGGCCGCGGCGCATGCCGAGTTCATTGGTCGAGTCGGTTTCCGTGAAAACGACAATTTCGCGGACCAGCGCACGTTCCCCGAGGCGCGCCATGAGGTCATCGGCGATGAGGCGGTCGGGAGAACTCAGCAGCCGGAAGCCGAGCCCTGGGCGCTCTTCGATCTCAAAGCCCGCACCGCGCAACTCTGTGAGGCGCGCTTCCACGGTGACGAGCGGAGCGGCCAACTGGCCGGCGAGATCGGTGGCCGGCAGGTGGACCGATGAAGCCCGCAGCGCGGCAATCAGGCGGGCGTCCAGCGCCTTCATCAGTGCAGTTCGAGAGAGAAATCGATCGCGCGGGCTGAATGCGTCAGGGCGCCCACCGAAATGAAATCCACTCCCGTGGCCGCGATGCCCGCGACCGTATCGAGGCTGACCCCGCCGCTGGCTTCGAATTGCACGCGACCGGCCCCCAGTTCCACGGCTTCCTTCATTTCCTCGAGGCGCATGTTGTCGAGCAGGATCACCTCCACGCCCATGAGCGTCAGGAACCGGCGCACTTGGTCGAGCGTGTCGGCCTCGAGCTCAATGCGGACTTCGGGATGATCCGCCCGGCACCGGCGAATGGCATCCTGAAGGCGATGGAGGTCCGTCTCGGCGAGCAGGTGGTTGTCCTTCACCATGACCATATCGAAGAGGCCAAACCGGTGATTGCGGCCCCCGCCGGCGACCACCGCGGCTTTTTCCAAAGCGCGGAGCCCGGGCGTGGTCTTCCGGGTATCGAGGATTTGCGTCTTTGTCCCGGCGATTGCATCCACGAATTTCCGGGTCAAGGTGGCGACGCCCGAAAGCCGCTGGATGAAATTGAGCGCCACTCGCTCCGCGGTGAGGATCGAGCGCACAGCCCCTGAGATTTCGAGCACCGTCTGTCCTTTTTCGACCGCGCTTCCCGAGGCTCGGATCACCGAGACACCCATTTGCGGATCGACCCGCCGGAAGACCTCCGCGGCCGTCTCGACGCCGGCTACGACCGCGGGCTCCTTGGCAAAAATCCAGGCCTCGCGCTTCTCGGTGCCCACAAAATACCGGGACGTGAGATCGCCACGCCCGATGTCCTCGGCGAGGGCGATCGCGATCGGATCATGCGCGCTGCGGGCGGGGTTCGGCAGGACGTGGAGAGCGGGCTGTTCGGGCACGCGATTGTTCTACGTGTGGGAGGGGGGAGGGGCAAGGGGCAGTAATCAGTAATCAGTGTGCAGTGATCAGTTTTCCACGCGAAGCGCACTCTGCACTGATTACTGATAACTTCCTCAAAAAAGCTCCGGCTCCAGCGCCCGATGCACACTCTGGCCGCGCACGAACGTCTCGAGCACTGCATGCGGGCCTCCGCGGTAGATGCACAGGCTTAGGATGTCCTCCGCCGTCAGGTCGGCGACGGTTTTGCTGCTTTGGCGGTAGGGCAACAGCGAGCCGTAGTTCATCACCGTCAGGTCCGCTTCCTTGCCGATTTCGAAGCTGCCAATGGCCCCGCCTTTGCCCAGTCCCTCGGCGGCGCCTTGCGTGGCCATATGCAGGGCTATGGCGGGTGATGGAACCAGGGCTTCGGATTGATAAAACGATCGGGCTTTCTGCGACTCGATGGCGGAGCGCATGACCTGCCACATGTTCAATTCCGGGCCGGCGGCGACATCGCTTCCAAGGCCAATCCGGATTCCCGCTCCGCGAATCCTTTCCAGGGGCATGATTCCGCTCCCGAGGAACAGATTCGAAGTCGGGCAATGGGCGACCACCGATTGCGTGGCAGCGAGGACTTCCCGTTCCTGGTCGGAGAGGTGGATGCAATGCCCGAGCACCGTTTTCGGCCCCAGCAGGCCGCACTTTTCGTAAATATCGGTGTAGTCGCGCGCCCAGGTAAACTGATGCCGGACCTTCTCGATCTCCCCGTGATTCTCGGAAAGGTGGGTCTGGATGTAGGCGCCGTATTTGGTGGCGAGTTCCGCGGCGCCCCGCATGAGTTTCTCCGTGCATGCCACGGCGAAACGGGGGCTGACCGCGTATTCGATGAGGCCATCGGCCGCCCCGTGCCATTGCTTGCAGAGCCGCTCGGTTTCATGCAGCGAGATGGAAACGATTTTGGTCGGCTGCAAATTCCCGTAGCTGCCGACGTCCATCATCATTTTGCCCATGATGATCCGCAAACCGCTTTTCGCGGCGGCTTGGAAGGCCGATTCGGCGCTGTCTTCGTAAATCGCCGTGTAGAGCATGGCCGTGGTGGTGCCGTGCCGGGCCAGTTCGGGGAAAAAGGCGCCGGCCTCGCGGCGGCCCTTGGGGCCTGTGAATTCGCGTTCCAAGGGGAAGATGTAGGTCCGCAACCACGGAAGCAATTCGCCGGTCCCGCGGGCGACGGACGGATACTGCGGCACGTGGGCGTGAATATCGATCAGGCCGGGAAAAATCGCCACGCGCGGGGAATGCAGCCAGCGGACCTGATGCGGCCGCGGCTTCTTGGAGAGGGTGGCGTAATCCCCGATCTCGGCAATACGCCCTTCATCGAGCACGATGGCCCCGTCCGGCCATGACCGGAGCTGGCCCCACTCGGGAGCATCGATGAGAAAGCCGCGCAGGCCGGTGAGAACAGGACCGGAAGTCACGAGGCGAGGCTGAGGGGAACCAGTGGCGGAATCAAGGAAGAGACAGTGGCCAGATAAAAAGAACCCGGGCCATGCACGCCAAGGAAACACAACGGAGCAAAAAAAACGTGCATGGCCCGGAAATCCCCTAAACTTGCGAGCTTTGACCGGCTGGCGGGGGTACCGTTCAAATTATTTTTTCGGCATTGCGACAAAGTTCCGCCGCTTCCAGGGCGAGGATGGCGTTGCCGATAATTCCGGCATCATTTCCCAACTCCGCTGGAACGACCCGCAAGTGCTCGTGATAGAGGGCCAGAGTGCGCTGGCGGATTTCCCGCCGGATTGGGTCAAAGAGGAGCGGGCCTGCCTTGGCCACGCCGCCCCCGATTACGATCGTGTCGGGATTGATGATCCAGATGACATTGGCGAGCGCCGCCCCGATTTCGATGGCGAGATCATCCCACATCCGGGCCGCCACGGGATCGCCCCGCAGGGCGGCCGCCGAAAGATTGGCGGGGGTGCAGTCGGCGGGCGTTTTGGCCTGACCGGCCGCCCGGTAGCGTTCCCCCGCCCGTTCGGCGATCTGGACATTCCCCACGTATTCTTCGAGCCCGCCCGTGTTTCCGTAAGGGCCGGAGACGCCGTGGAGATCAATACTCATGTGCCCGATCTCCCCGGCGGCGAACTGTGCGCCTCGGAAAATATGCCCATCCAGGACCAGCGCCCCGCCGACCCCGGTACCCAGCGTGATGCACATGACGTAGCGGGCCCCTCGCGCCGCGCCGCATTTGTATTCGGCATAGGCCATCGCATTCGCGTCGTTTTCGACCGTGACCGGCAGGCCGATGCGCTGCTGGAGGATATCGCGCAAAGGCACGTCGTTCCACCCCGCCACGTTCGTCAATTCATGCACCACCCCCCGCTCGATGTCGACAAATCCGGGCAGGCCGATTCCGACCCCCGCAATGTCGGGAAAATCCACACGCATGCCGGCGATCAACGCGACCAGGCTGTCCAGGAGCGCGTCGGAGCTCGTGGCCGCTTGGGGATCGATAGGCACGCCCCGGTGGATCAATTTTCCTTCCCGGACGACGGCGGATTTCACACTGGTCCCGCCAAAGTCGATGCCGATCGCTGTCGTGAAGGTGCTCATGAGGATTGAATTCCGCCCAGAGTGAAAGCACCTTCAGGGAAGTCAATTCGCGAGCATGCGGCGAATTCATCGAAAAAGTCTGTTCATTTAACAAATACAACATTATTGACTTGCAGCCCCGAATGCAGGCCCAACCCATTCACAGACCGATTCTCGATCCCGGCTTTGTCCCCGCCGTGTTATGGAATCGTGCCTATCAGGAGCTTTGCCAGGCGGAACCGCGGGCGCGCCCATTCGGCATTGCACTCGAGCGGACCGATGGGACCGTTTCCCGCTTCGATACGCGCGTCCTGCCGCACACGGGCCGGAACGTTTCCTTGAACGTGAAATACGTGGAGCGCCTGGTGAAGTCGCTGCTCTGGTTGCGGGGCGGTTACCGGGTCATGCTCGCTGGTGACGACGCCATCGCGGCGGTGGTCCGGGAAATGTATTCCTCCTCGGGCGCCCGCAAATTCGATTACGAATTCATGGGAACGAAGGTCTATGGCCGGCCGATGGTCGTGGAATCGCTCCCCCTCGCGGAATTGCCGGAGGCCCGGGAAGCGGGCATGCCTCTGGGCCGGCATTTGGACGGTGCCCGCATCGGCTTCGATCTCGGCGGTTCCGATCGCAAATGCGCCGCCGTGCTCAATGGCAAAGTCGTCTTCTCCGAGGAAGTGACTTGGGACCCTTATTTCCAAAGCGATCCGCAGTACCACTACGACGGCATCAATGACACTCTGCGCCGGGCCGCGGCTCATCTGCCGCGGGTGGATGCCATCGGCGGCAGCGCCGCCGGGGTGTATGTGAAAAATGAAGTGCGCGCGGCTTCGATCTTCCGCGGGGTTTCGCCGGAGGATTTCGAAAAGCGGGTGCGGCGAATCTTCTTCGATTTGCAAAAGGAATGGATCGGCGTCCCTTTCGAGCTGGCCAACGATGGGGAAGTCACCGCGCTCGCGGGCTCGATGAGTTTTGGCGAGAACGGCGTGCTCGGCGTGTCGATGGGCACCAGCGTCGCCGGTGGCTACGTCACCACCGACGGTTCCATCACCCCGTGGCTCAACGAAATCGCCTTTGCCCCGGTGGATTACCGGGACGAGGGCGCGCCAATCGATGAGTGGAGCGGGGACGGCGGCTGTGCGGTGCAATACTTTTGCCAGCAAGGCGTGGCCCGGCTCGCCCCGCTGGCCGGCCTGGAATATCCCGCGGAGATGAAATTCGCCGAGCGCCTCGCCGACGTGCAGGAAAAGATCGCCGCCGGCGATGAGCGTGCCCGGCGGATCTACGAGACCGTTGGCACCTGCTTCGGTTACGCCATCGCGCACTACGCGGATTTCTACGACATTCGCGTCCTGCTCATCCTCGGGCGCGTGACGAGCGGCGAGGGCGGCGCGATCATCATCCGGAAAGCGGGCGAAGTCTTGCGCGACGAGTTCCCCGAACTGGCTGCGCGCATCAAGCTGCGCACGCCCGATGAGAAGGATAAGCGCCACGGTCAGGCTGTCGCCGCCGCCAGCCTGCCGGCGCTAAAATCCTAGGAATTCTCCCCCATCGGTCGCATCAGTTCTGGCGGTCCCATTTGTCCCATCTCCATGAAGCTGCATTTCCCCACCGCCGAGATCTTCATCCCCGACGGCCGGCCGGAGGCGGCCGCGCTCTCGCGCATCACGCACCTCGGTATCGGCGCCCATCAGGACGACCTCGAATTCATGGCCTTCCACGGCATTCGCACCTGCCATGGGAGCGATACCGATTGGTTTGGCGGCGTGACATGCACGAACGGCTCCGGCAGTTCCCGCACCGGGGCCTACGCCAAATACACCGATGAACAGATGATGGCCGTGCGCCGCGAGGAGCAGCGGCAGGCCGCGGTGATCGGCCGTTATGCCGCGATCGCGCAACTGGATTACCCCAGCAAGGTCGCCAAAGACCCGGGCGATTCGCGGTTGCGGGAAGATCTGCGCGCCATCCTGGAAGCGGCGCAGCCCCGGGTCGTCTACACCCACAACCCGGCGGACAAGCATGACACACATGTCGCGGTCGCGGTTTCCGTCATCCAGGCCATCCGGGATTTGCCGGAAGCGCATCGTCCCGCAGCCGTCCACGGGTGTGAAGTCTGGCGCGATCTCGACTGGCTGCCCGATGACGCGAAGGTCGTGCACGACGTGAGCGGCCACGAAAATCTGACCGCCGCGCTGAACGGCCTTTTCGACAGCCAGATCGCCGGGGGCAAGCGGTACGATTTGGCGGTGCAAGGGCGCCGCCGCGCCAACGCGACATTTTTCGAGAGCCACGGCGTGGATGAAAGCGACGCGCTCGCCTTCGCCATGGACCTCACGCCGCTCATTCGCGATGACAGCCTAGACGTTCTCGACTACGTCACCGCCTTCATCGACCGCTTCCGTGCCGATGTCGTGAGCCGCCTCGGCAAGCGCCTCGGAAAATAGATTATGGAGATCATCATCCAGCCTTCGGCGGATGCCGCCAGCCAGATTGCCGCCCGCCATATCGCAAAGTTGGTGCGCGAAAAGCCCCATGCCGTCCTTGGCCTGGCCACGGGCAGCACTCCGCTCGGCATGTACCGGGAACTCGTGCGCATGCACCGGGAGCAGGGCTTGGATTTCAGCTCCGTGACCACCTTCAACCTCGACGAGTACGTCGGTCTGCCGGCGGAGCATCCCGCCAGCTATCACGCGTTCATGGGGGAGCATTTCTTTTCCCAGGTGAACGTGGCCCCCGACCGCATCCACATTCCCGATGGCACGACGCGGCACGTGCCCGCCTTTTGCCAGCGCTACGAGGAAATGATTCGCGAAGCGGGGGGCATCGATTTGCAGGTCCTCGGCATTGGGAGCGATGGCCACATCGGCTTCAACGAGCCCTCATCCTCCCTCGCCTCGCGCACTCGCATCAAGACGCTGACCGCGCAGACCCGCCAGGATAATGCGCCCTTCTTCGGCAAGCCCGAGGACGTTCCGCTCCACGTCATCACCATGGGCGTGGGCACGATCATGGACGCCCGGCAGATTCTCCTTCTGGCTTTCGGCGAAAAGAAAGCGCAGGCCATCGCCGATGCGGTGGAAGGCCCGATTACCGCGATGAACCCGGCCTCCATTCTCCAGATGCACCCCGTGGCGAAATGCATCGTGGATGAATCCGCCGCCGCACGACTCAAGCGCCTCGACTACTACCGCTGGGTCTACGACCACAAGCCGGACTGGCAGAAGCTGTAGAGTTCAAAATCCCAATAATCCGCAACCCCTCCAGTGTGAGATTATCCTGCACCGTCTTGATCTCCGGCAACCCCGCGGCAATGAGCGTGGCGTAACCGCCGGTCGCCACCACCGGCAGGTTGAGCGGAATCCCCAATTCCTTCCCGATCTCGGTCAGGATCTGCCGCACCAATCCGCGGTAGCCATACACGGCTCCGGCGAGCATGGCGTGCTTCGTCGATTTGCCAATGGCGCTTGGTGGCTCCAGCAGGCTGATCTTCGGCAGGAGCGCCGTTCGCTGGTGCAGATAGTCGGTCATTGCTTCCAATCCGGGCGCGATGACGCCACCGACGTAGTCCCCCGCGCCTGAGATGATGTCGAAGCTGACGGCGGTTCCAAAATCGACGACCACAACCGGCGCGCCAAAGGCCGCAAATGCCGCGGCGGCATTGGCCAACCGATCCGCGCCGATTGTTTTGGGCTTCGGATACTTCACTCCCACTCCGAGGTTTGCCCTGGCGTTGACATGCACCACCTTGGCCCCGCCGGCGCCGAGAAACCTGGTCATCACCTCCCCTTTCTCGGGTACCACACTGGAAAGCACGGCTGTTTTCCAGCGCCAGCCCCGGAGGGTCTTCTTCAGGGAAGCCTCTGTGACTTCGCTGGTTCGGAGCTTCCGGGACGGGCCAAGCTTCACCCGCGAAGACAGGGCAAACTTCGTAAACGAGTTGCTGTTGTCGATGAGCAGGAAGTCGGAAATGGAGGCGCCCATGAGGGCCGGCATCTCAAGCCGGGGCTGGCGGCTAGGTCAAGCGGGTAGGCGGGGATGGAGGTGCACTCCCGGGAGGGCGAGAGGTCGGAGACGTCGGAGGTCGGAGAACACGCATCGCACGGCGCAGCGAGCGACCATACTGGAGGGTGGGTCCCGCATGCGGGATCGCCGCCCAAACCTTGACAAGTGGGAGGGAGGGAAACTGATTGTGGGGGTTGACCATCGCGTTTGCCCTCCGACCGCCTCCGCCCGCGGAAGTTAGGGCGGTGACGGAGCACCGACCCTCCAGTTTGGTCGCTCGCAAGCGTGTTGGTGAGCGCTTTCCGGTGTTCGAATTCTGACTGTCGGCCTCCACACTGCCCGCTTGGCAACCGACCCACAGGGCCGCTAGTCTCGCCGGCCCATGTCCCAGGAATACAAAGTGAAACTCGAGGTCTTCGAAGGCCCGCTCGACCTCTTGCTCTACCTCATCAAGAAGGACGAGGTGGACATTTACGACATCTCCCTGGAGCGGATCACGGGGCAATACCTGGAGTTCATGGACGCGTTCAAGTCGCTTGACATCGATGTCGCCGGCGAATTCGTGGTTATGGCCGCAAATCTGATTTACCTGAAGAGCCGCGCCCTCCTGCCCGTGAATGTGCAGCCGCCCGAGGAGGAAGTGGAGGAGGAAGATCCGCGCTGGGACCTCATCCGGCAACTCGTCGAATACAAGAAATTCAAGGACGCCGCAGCCAAGCTTTCGATCCGCGAACTGGAGCAGAGCAATCTCTTCGGCCGTCTGCCGGAATCGACCGACGCGGCGCCCGAGCGCCCGCTTGGCGACGTGAGCGTCTTCGACCTGATCAACGCCTTCAACAATGTCCTCAAGCGCATCGCCAACAAGAGCGAGGATCTGCGGGAGATTTTCGAGGAGAACTACACCGTCTCGGACAAGATCGATTTCATCATGAAGATGACCGCCAGCGGCGTGCCGCTGAAGTTCACCGAGCTCTTTGCCAACGCCGCTTCGCGGGCGGAGATCGTCGTGACCTTCCTGGCGCTGCTCGAACTCATTCGCCTCAAGCAACTGCGTTGCACGCAGGAGGAACCGTTTTCCGAAATCGAACTGCGGAGGATTTGAGCGATGACCCTGAAGCAAGTGACTGAGGCGCTCGTATTCGCCTCGCCGAAGCCTCTCCTCACCAAGGAGATCGTGGCCGCTTTGCGCGCGGCGGGGAAGGGGAGCGAAGACCCGGATGCGCAGGCCTTCGCCGAAGCGAAGGAAGCCGATGTGATCGCCGCCCTGGCGGAGTTCGAGTCGGAACTGGTCGCCTCCGGCCGTTCTTTCCGGCTGGTCGAGCGGGTCAATGGCTGGACGCTGGTCAGCGATCCTTCGTGCGCGGTCTGGGTCCGGCAACTCTACCCGGAGGCCAAGCCGACCCGGCTCACGGGGCCGCAACTGGAAACTCTGGCCATCATCGCCTACCGCCAACCCGTCACGCGCGCGGACTGCGAGGCGGTGCGCGGGGTCGCCGTGGATGGCGTCATGCAGGTCCTCCTCGATCGCGGACTCGTGAAGATCGCCGGTCGCGCGGAGGTGCCGGGGCGCCCGCTGCTCTATTCGACCACGGAGTATTTCCTGCAGCATTTCGGCCTGAAGACGACGGACGAGCTGCCGAATGCGAGCGAGCTCAAGCGCGTGGTTCTTCCGGCTGCGAAGGTCGAAGAGCCGGCGGCTCCCGCAACGGACGGAACGAAACCGGTCAATGAGACGAACGTCGCCGAAGCGATCCCGCCCGGGGAAGCGACCGAGCCCTCGGAGGTCGCCGCCACCTTGGCATCGGAGACGGAAGCGCCAGTTGCAGAAGAGCCTCCCCCCGACGAATCTCCAACGCCCGAAGCGGCCGTCGAAGAAGCACCCGTCGAAGAAGGCGCCGCTCCGGAAGCCGAAGACACACCGCCCGCTCCACCCGCATGAAGCTCTCCGCGATTCGCCAAAAGATCGATGCCCTGGATGACCAGCTCATCCAGCTGCTCAACGAGCGCGCCGACCTCGTGCACGAGGTCGGCCTGGTCAAGCGTGCCGAGGGCACGGAAATCTATGCGCCCGAGCGGGAAGAGACGCTCCTGCGGACGCTCACGGCGAAGAACTCCAAACTCAAGGGCCGCCTTCCCGAAAAGTCCATCCGGGCGATTTACCGTGAGATCATGTCGGCCTCGCTGGCGCTCGAGAAGGAGCTGACCATCGCGTATTTCGGCCCCGAAGCGACGAATACCCATCAGGCCGCGCGCTCCAAGTTTGGCGCCAGCGTGAACTACACGCCGCGGGTCAGCATTGCCGATGTCTTCGACGTGGTGGCGCGCGGCAACGCCGATTACGGGGTCGTGCCGATTGAAAATTCCACGGAAGGCGCGGTGAATCACACCCTCGACGTGTTCATGGAAAGCGAGCTGCGCATCTGCGCGCAGATCCTCATGAAGATCGAGAACCATCTCGTGGCCAAAATCCCCCGAGACCAGATCCGACGCATCTACTCGCACCCGCAGGTCTTCGGCCAGTGCCGGAACTGGCTCCGCCAGAATCTGCCCAATGTTGATCTGATCGAAGTTTCCAGCACCCCGCGCGCGGCGGAACTGGCGGCGACCGAGGAAGGGGCGGCGGCCATCACGGGCGCGATGGCCGCGGAAGTGCATGGCCTGAACGTGCTCGCCCCCTCGATCCAGGACATCGCCAGCAATACGACCCGCTTCCTGGTCATCGGCCGCACTCCATCGCCACCCACGGGCGAGGATCGCACGGCCATCATGTTCTGTGTGCAGGACAAGCCCGGGGCCCTTTTCCACGCGCTGGAACCCTTCAACCGGCTGAAGATCAGCATGAGCAAGATCGAAAGCCGCCCTTCGAAGCGCAAAGCCTGGGAGTATTTCTTCTTCGTCGACATCGACGGTCACGCGAGCGAAGCCAACGTGAAGCTGGCGATCGAGGAACTGGAGAAGCACTGCACCTTCGTGAAGATTCTTGGGACGTATCCGAAGACCTCGCCGACGTGATTGGGGGAAGGAATCAGTAATCAGTAATCAGCTCGCCCGAGGACACTGGCCACCGCCAGCACCTCAACCGCCGCCTCGGTGGACAGTAATCAGTGGGCTGCGGATTGCGCGCGCCCCCAACGGATTACTCGCTCCGCACCGATCACTGATTACTTTTTTGTCAGACACAGAAACGGTGGGTAAAATTACTGGTCGAGATCTTACGCATTCGTATTTATTTTCTCCAAAAATTTAGAACCAATCCGGGTTTGTGTTGTCTGAAGCGCAACCTAGCCTTCCTCATGAATCTTCCAACCCCTCCCCGGCTGGTGACGATGACGAAAACCGTCATTGCGCCACAGCGATTTGCGTGAGGGAATGCCGTCGCTTTCCATCGTGTCGACCGATCCCTTCGCCGAGTCCTAAGGCCCCCATGGCTGCCCGCAGTCTCCCCCTTTGCTTTCTCTCCGGCGTTCTGGCGCTTGGCCTCTCGCCGTACCCGGCGGGCGCGGCCGATCCGCCGAAGCCTCGCGGGGTCATCACTCTGGAACAGGCTTACGATCAGACGCTCGCGACGGATCAGACGATCAAGATTGCCTATTGGGAGGTGCGGAAGGCGAACCTGCTCCCCTGGAGCGCGCTGACGCGCCTTGGTCCGCAAATCACCGCCGATGGAGGGTACACGCGCGGGGAGACCTTCACCAAGCGGGCGGTCGACCAGACAGTGACCGACACCGCCGGCCAACCGGCGACCCTCACCACTCCCGCGGTTCCGGCCATAACTGAAATACGAACGGTGGATGTCACGAATCGCGCCCACGCGGGCACGAGCAATCTCGGCATCACCTACTTGCAGCCGCTCATCGATCTCACCGTTTTCCCGGCCTATCGCGTGGGTAAGATCTCGACCGTTATCACGCGCCTCCAGCACCAATTCACCATCCGCGGCACTCTCTACGGGGTCATGGGCGCCTACTACGAAGTGCTTAAGCAGCAGCGCCTCGTCGATGTCGATCGCGAAACCCTCCGCCTTTCCGGCGAACAGTTCAATCTCGCGCAAAAACGGGCCGATGCCGGTGAAGTGACCCGCGCCGATGTCCTGCGCGCGACGGTCACTGTGGAGACGGCGCGGCGCATCCTGGTCGAGGACGAGAATGTCCTCGAACTCGATCGCAATACGCTGCGGAATATCCTGAATTATGCGCCCAATGCCCAGGTGGACCTCGTGGAGCCCCCGGATTATCCGGGCACCCTGCCGGCCTTCGAGGATTTGCTGAAGCGCGCTTATTCCCAGCGCGAGGACCTGCGCGCCAAGGATCTCGCCATCGACCAGGATATCGCGCGCCGCAATCAAGTGATCGGCGAATATGGCCCCCGGGTCGTCGCGCAATTCGATTCGTCGCGCGGGCACATTTCCGGCAGCGCCAATTCGAGCGATTACGACTGGCAGGCGGGCGTTTCCGTGCAGGTGCCGATCTTCACGGGCGGCCAGCGCGAAGTCGATTTGCTCACCGCCGACCGGCAGATCGAGCAGACGCGGCTGGATCGTGAGCGCACGGCCAAGACCGTGGAAGCCGATGTGAAACAGGCGTGGCTCACCGTCCGCACCCTCCAGCAGACGATCAAGGCGCTGCACGCCCAAGTCGTCGCCGCAGAACAGGGCTATCACGATTTGCAAATCCAGTACACCGCCGGCACCGCTACCAGCGTGGATGTGCTCAGTGCGCTGAACGATCTCAATACCGCCCGCAAAGACCTCGCGGTGCAAACGTACGGCTATCAGGTCGCGCTCCGAAATCTCGAGCAGACTACCGGCGTGTTTCAGGAGACGCGCGTGCGGAACAGCAAGATCAAATGAAGAAGCTCTTTTTGCTCCTTGTGGTGGCCCTTGGCGCCGTCGCCTGGTGGTACCTCCGGTTCCATGGGGAAAAGCCGCCCGAATACCAGACGGTGACCGTGACCGAAGGGCCCATGACGCAGGTCGTGACGGCGACCGGCACGCTCAATCCCGTGATCAATGTGACCGTGGGCAGCCAGATTTCCGGCAACATTTCGGAACTGCACGCCGACTTCAATTCCTCGGTGAAGAAAGACCAGGTCGTCGCCATCCTCGACCCTTCGACCTACCAGGCCACGTTGCATCAGTGCGAAGGCGACCTCGCGTCTGCCCAGGCGGCGCTCGAACTCGCCCAACTCACCGCCAAACGGAAGAAGGATCTTGCCGATCAAAAGGCGGCGCCACAGGCCGATCTGGATACCGCGCTTGCCACGCTCAATCAGGCGCTCGCCACCGTGAAGATCAAGCAGGCCAACCTGGAAAAGGCCCAGGTCGATCTCGATCGCTGCACGATCCGCTCGCCCATCGATGGCACAGTTATTTCGCGGAGCGTGGATGTCGGGCAGACGGTGGCCGCGGCCATGAATGCTCCGGTCCTGTTCCTCATCGCCAATGATCTGACGAAGATGCAGATCGATTGTGCGGTGGCCGAGGCCGACGTGGGCACGATCGAGGAGAAGCAGCAGGTCGACTTCAGCGTGGATGCTTTTCCGTATCGGGTCTTCCACGGCGTTGTCGCCCAGGTGCGCAATGCCGCGACGACCGTGCAAAACGTGGTCACGTACGATGTCGTGGTCTCGGTCGAGAATCCGGATTTGAAATTGAAACCCGGCATGACCGCGAACGTTTCGCTCATCGTCGCGCAGCGTGAGAACGCCGTGAAAATCGCCAACGCCGCCTTGCGCTTCCGCCCGCCGGAAGAGGCCGGTGCGAAGGGGACCTCGCCTTCCCCGGCGGCTGGGGGCGGTGGCCAGAGACCGCCCGGCGCAGGAGGCGGTGGACGCCCCAGTGGCGGCGGTGGAAAGCCCGGTGGTCGTGGTGGTGGCGCTCGCGGCGAGCGCAAAGTCTACGTTATCGCGCCCGGCTCGGCCAAGCCGGAGGCGGTTACCGTGAAGCTGGGGATCAGCGACGGCGTGTCCACCGAGGTTCTCGAGGGACTCAAGGTGGGCGACGTGGTCGTGACCGGCGTTACGATCCAGCAATCCGCGCCTTCTGCGCCGGCGGCCAATCCGCTGAGCGGCAGCGGCCCGCGCCGTTTCTAGCCATGCCCGCGGTCATCCATCTGGACGCCGTCTCGAAGACCTATCAGTCGGGCGATGTGGAGGTGCATGCGGTCCGTTCGGTTTCCCTCGAGATCCACGCCGGGGAATTCGTGGCCATCATGGGCGCGAGCGGTTCGGGCAAGTCTTCCATGATGAATATGCTCGGCTGCCTCGATCGCCCCACCTCCGGCACCTATCTGCTCGATGGCATTGACGTCTCGAAACTCGATCGCAACCAGCTTGCGGATATCCGCAACCAGAAGATCGGGTTCATATTCCAGGGCTTCAACCTCCTGGCGCGGACAACGGCGCTGGAGAACGTGGAACTGCCCATGTTTTACGCGCGCCGCGATATCCCGGCCAAAGAGCAGCGGGAGCGCGCGATGAAGGCCCTCGAAACCGTGGGCATCGGCAAACGGTCTGACCACCATCCGAACCAGCTCTCCGGTGGACAGCAGCAGCGCGTCGCCATTGCCCGGGCTTTGGTCAATCAGCCCGCGCTTCTGCTCGCCGACGAGCCCACGGGCAATCTCGACAGCCGGACCAGCGTCGAAATCATGGATGCGTTTCAGGACCTGAACAATCAGGGCATGACCATCGTCATGGTGACGCACGAACCCGACATCGCCGCCTACACGAAGCGCAACATCGTCATGCGCGATGGCGTCATCGTCACGGATAAAGCCGTCACCACGCGGACGAGCGCCAAGGAGGAACTCCGCCGACTCGACGAGGAGCACGCCGCCGCACAATTGATCCCGTCATAAACGTGACGCCATGAAACTCGGCCCCACCTTCCGGCTCGCTGCGCGCGCCCTGCGCCGCAATAAAATGCGGAGCCTGCTGACAATGCTCGGGATCATCATTGGCGTCGGCGCGGTCATAGCGATGGTCGGCATCGGCAACGGGGCGCGGGCGCAGGTCGAGGCGCAGATTGCCAGCCTCGGCCAAAACATGATCCTCATCTTCTCGGGGAGCACCACGAGCAGTGGGGTGCGCACGGGCTACGGCGGCTCCGGCACGTTGAAGATCGACGATGCGATGGCCATCCTGCGCGAAGTTCCGGGGGTCGTTGCGGTCAGTCCCGAGATCCGCTCCTTCTCGCAGGTCGCGGCCGGCAATCAGAACTGGTACTCCCAGCTCCTCGGAGAATCGCCCGAATACTTCGACATGCGGCAATGGCCGCTGACGAGTGGCGCCGGTTTTACCGACCAGGAGGTGCGCGCGGCGGCCAAGGTCGTGATCATTGGCAAAACGACGGCGACGCAGCTCTTCGGCACGGCCGATCCGGTCGGCCAGATCATCCGCATCAAGAACGTGCCTTTCATGGTCACCGGCCTCCTCAAGTCCAAGGGCATGTCGCTGATGGGGAACGACCAGGACGATGTGGCCATCGTGCCCTACACGACCGCCATGAAGCGGCTCACCGGCGACACCAAGCTCCGGTCGATCAATGTGCAGGCGGCCATCGCCGACGACATCCCGCAGGTTCAGCAGCAGATCAACGCGCTGCTTCGTCAGCGGCACGGCATCACTCCCGGCCGCGATGACGACTTCACCGTCCGCAGCCAGCAGGACATCGCCGAGATGGCGACCGCCCAGTCAAAAATCATGACGCTGCTCCTCGCTTCGATCGCGTGCGTGTCACTCGTCGTGGGTGGTATCGGCATCATGAATATCATGCTGGTCAGCGTGACCGAGCGCACGCGGGAGATCGGTATTCGCATGGCCGTGGGCGCGCATGGACGGGATATCCTCATGCAATTCCTGATCGAGGCGGTGACGCTCAGTTCGCTGAGCGGCGCCCTTGGGATCGGCCTGGGCTTTGGGACCTCCAGCGCCCTTTCCCGATTTATGGGCTGGCCCACGCAGGTCCCGCTCATTTGGGTGGGCGTGGCCTTTGGAGTGAGCGCGCTGATTGGTGTCGGCTTCGGCCTCTATCCCGCCTGGAAAGCCGCCGCCCTCGATCCGATCGACGCCCTGCGCTACGAGTAGAACCTACGTCTGTGGTTTGCCGTGATAGGACACCACCCGCAGCACCCGGATGATCACCGTTTTTCCGTCCCTCCGAATTTCCCTTTTGTCGATCGTGTACTCGATGTGGGCTGAAGTCGTCAGCGAGCCGCCGCCGTTTTCCTGATACTCGACTTTATAACGCGGCGCTTTGGCCTCCAGCATCCGGTAGCGGAGGAATCCCTTGCCGTCGGGGCTGGGGCAGCGCGTCCATTCGTCCTCCTGCTTCACGGCCTCCGGGTCGAATTGATTGCGGCTCACCGCCACGGCATCGAGGTTGATCTCCGAGACGATGGGACTTTCGCCATCGGAGAGCCAGCCCTGCACCATGCTGAAGACGAGCGGATGGATCTTCGGGAGCGGCGGTTCTCCCTTTTTCTCCCCGGCAGAACCGGCGACCAGCCCGCCGACCGCGACGGCGAGGAGAAGGAAAAGAAATGTGTATTGGCGGAAGCGCATGGGAAGTCGAGGCGGTGGGTTTCTCGATGGGAGAGGCACTCCCGGCAAGCCAAAATATGAGAAAGCCCCTCCGCCTGTCGGCGGAGGGGCCTGATCTTTTGAACTGCCGTCAGTGCCGGCGTCTACACCGCGGCGGGTGCCGATTGGCCATCGCCCTCCGCGCCTTCGGGTGCCGGCGCTTGTTGGGAACCCCTCTGGAAGCGTTCGCCATCGGTGCCTGGAGCGCGTGGTGGCATTGGCGGGCGGGGTGGTCCCTGTTCGTTCCCAGGCGGGCGCTGGAAGGAAGGTCCTGGCCCACGCCGGGGCTCAGCCCCTTGGGACCGGGGGCTCCATTCATCGCGGCCAAAGCTGCGCGGCCCGGGTCCAAATTGGCGGCCGTCGAACTGCCCTCCATCGCGAGGGGATTCAAAATGCTCCCGGCTCCAATCTCTCTGCGGCGCCCGGAACTCATGATGCCATTCCTGCGGAGCCGGTCCGCGCGCATCGCGGCGATCTTCCCAAGGTCCTTGAGGAGCCCATCCACGGTAGGCGTTCATGCGCGGTCCCGTGGCCCACTGATTTTGTGAGTAAGGGTTGGCGCCCGGTGCTGGATTCTCCCACGGCGGTCTCACGCGGCCATCACCGCTTTGGGGATGGTGTTGCACAATGCCGGATTCTGCTCCCGGATCCTGCGGATGGAAGTGGTGGTGATGATGGTGCGGCTGCCACATCTGGGGACCACCGAAGCGCTCTCCCGGGCCGAATTCGCCGCGTTGGGCGAAACGAGCTCCACCATCCGGACCACCGTGGTCGAAGAAAGGCGGCTGTGGATGGTGCTGCCACATCTGAGGTCCGCCGGCTTGTGGAGGCTGTGGGCCGAAGTCGCCACGTTGATATTCGCGCTGGGCGAAGCGAGGGTCATTCTGCGGGCCTTGCGGTTGGAACTGAGGCTGAGGACGCTGCTGTTGCCAGGCTTGATGCCCGCCGTCTCGTGGATAGGGCGCGGCCTCGCTGCGTTGCGGTTCACGCTGTGCAAACCGCGCACCATCCGGTGGGAAGAAGTGTGGGTGGCGGTGCGGCTGCCAGGCTTGCGGTCCGCCATCGCGTGGACCACCAGGAGCGCCTGGTCCGTCACGACGAGTGTCGTCCTGCGGGCGTGGAGGCTGGGGAGGCCCATCGCGGCGTGGTGCTTCGCCTTGGGGCGGTCCACCGCGCCGATCCCCGCTGTCCTGACCTTGTGGGCCACGCCCTTCCGGGCCGGGTCCGGGCCTGCGCTCGCCTTCTCCACGCGCTTGATCCGGACGCGGTTCCCCGCGGCCTTCCGCGCGTGGATCACCGCCGCGCCGGGGGCCATCTGGTCCCGGTCCGGGCGGGCGATCCCCTTCACGGCGCTGCGGCCGTTCGGCGGGATTTGCGGGTTCGGCGGGACGTCCACCGGCGTCCGGGGCTCCCGGGCGTGCATTCTCGCCGGGTCCGCGACGTCCTTCGCCGCCTTCGAAACGGCGCGGGCGGCCATCGCCTGGTGGCCGAATTTCTTCCGGCTCCAGTTTGCCGTCGCCGTTACGATCGAGTTTGCGGAGAGACTCGGCCGCGTGGCTGATCTCGTCGGCGTCGATCACGCCGTCATGATTGGTATCGAGAGCGTCGAACAGGCCGCCGATCGGGCGAGGCACACCCGCTCCTTCCGGGCGGGGACCGCCTTCGCGGTGAGGGCCCCCGTCGCGCTGAAGTGGGGGGTTGGGTTGAGGGGCGGGGTTGGGCCGGGGAGTCCCGTCGCCTTGCGGCGCATCCGGTGGTTTGGGTGGGGGATTGTCCTGCGCGCAGAGCGTCCACGCGGGCAGCGCGAGGGCCACGGCGGTGGCGAGTATGGATCTGGGTTTCATCGTTGGAGGTTGATTGGATAGGGGCCGCTCCGTAGGGCCTCGGGTTCATCCAGTAAACGCCACCGCCCGAGATTGTTGTTTGTGGGCCTCAAGAATTGAGGACGAACCCCCTCCCGATGCCGCCAGTCACTTCACCGGAAAAGGTCCGTATTCCTTGACGAAAACCCGTGTCAACTACGGTCACCTCTACTTTTGCTCCTTCATCGCGTTGACCGACAAAGAGTGTAAAAAGTCGATCACCTTCCCTGTCCGATCGTCGGACCGTGATTTCGGATCAGGGCTTGATTCGAAGGCAGCACATCCACGGTTTGCACCACAAGTGAAAGCCCTCCGGTTATGGCCGGCGCCGGCGCCGCGCTCCCAGGAGCAATCCGCCGGCAGCGAGCAACATGGCCGACCCGGGCTCCGGCGTACTGGAGAAGGTCACCTTCACGGTGTTGGAAACCACGCTGAACGTCCCGCTCCAACCGGCTGCGGTCGCGGAAGGTGCGAAGGCGAATTCCGCCGCCGTCAAGGAGGTTGGGCCAGACGCATTGACGAGCGTGTAACTCGTGCCTGTCGTGACACCGCCGAGATTCTGGAAGTCGCACAGGAATGCCCCATTGGCGGCGGAGAAAAAGCCCAGCGATGTGATCGTCCACAGATCACTCGCACTGAGTCCCAGTCCGAAGCGCACGGTTAATTCACCGGCGGTAAAGCCAGTAAGACTGGAGATTGCATTGGTGGTCAACGTGGAGGCGGCGGCGCCGCCGATATCCAGGGTCGAAGCGGAATCCACTTCGAGGCTCGCCAAGGTGCCCGCTGCGAGCAGGGTGCCGCCTCGCATGGTGATCTGTCCCGAAGTTGGATTCGGCAGGATCAGTGTTCCCTGGTTGACGAACACCGAACCCGGAGAGGGATTGCTCAGGGTCAGCGTGCCGGTACCGTTCTTCGAAATCGCGCTGGCGCCCGTATTGGAGAACGTCACGCTATTCGTGCCGGTGTCGATGGTGCCCACGAGGGGCGTGCCGTTGCTGAAGCCCTTCGTGGAAGTGAAGGACTGGGTGGCCACGAGTGTGCCGCCGTTGAATTGGATCGTGGAACCGGTGCCCAAGTTCGCGTCCGAGGAAACAAGGAGTGAACCCTGGTCGATGATCGTGTTGCCGCTGTAGCTATTGTTCCCGGTGAGGGTCAGCGCCCCTGCGCCGCTTTTCGTGAAGGCCGTCCCTGCGACCGCCTCGCCGATGCTCGAATCGATCGTGAGCGAGTTGCGATTAATGACGACCAGTTCGTTTCCGCCGGCCCGGAGCGTGCCGTTCTGCACGCGACTGGTCGAGGTTCCGCTGGTGAGCAGGCCGCCATCACCCAGCGTCAGTGTATTGCCCGCGCCGAGGTCGAGCACGCCAGCGCTGCCGCTGCTGTTTTGCAGATTCAGCGTGGACCTGGTCGCGGAAGTCGTGAGCGACGTCGTTCCGCCGCCGATGAGCTTCACGTGGTCGCCCGTCGCGGCACTGTTGATGTCGCTCACGTAGTTGGACAGCGCGTCCACGCGTCCGTCTCCGCCGACCGTGGCCCATTCATTGCCCGCCGTGGCGTACGCGCCAATGATGCCCGCCGCGTCATTGGCCATCCCGATCCACTTTGTCCTGCCGGTTCCGCTGAGATCGATTGTGGCCCGATTCTGCCGTGTCGCGCTGGCGAAGGTGAGCAACGCGGCGACACCGCCGGGTTGAGTCGCACTCACGGATACCGCCCCGGAGAATTTGAGCGCGCCCATTTGCTCTTCGACAGCGGTCGAACTGTTGCCGGTGAAGGCGATGGTCCCGCCCTGCACGATCAAGTCGGCGGTATCGGACACGCGGTTGGCGAGCGCTGTCGCGGAATTATCGAGCTGCAACGTACTGCCCGTGGAAACGGTGAGCGCGCTGTTCAGTGCCGAACCATTCCCGCTCAGAATGAGTGTACTGAAGGTGAGCGTGGTCGCGCCGGAATAGGTATTCGCGCCCGCCATGGTTTGCGTCGCGCTGAAAAATGACAGGGCGAGCTGGCCGGCGCCATTGTCCTGCGCCACGCCGGCGAAATTCCCCGTTCCCTGCACGCTCGCGGTGACTGTGCGCGCCTGGTTGTTTGGTTGCAGGATTCCGCCCGACACGCCGCCGCCGGAAAGCGAGCCGATATTCGCACTGGTGGAAGTCTGACCCAGGGTCACGATCACTCCGGGAGCGTCGGCGAGCGTCACATTGGAAAAGAAAAGGGAGGACGATCCGCTGACGAGAAACTCACCGGCATTGACCTGGACCTTGGGCATGAAGTTGGTGCCCGAAACCGTCAGCGTCGCGGCGCCGTTCTTAACGAGTGTCGCGTTGTTCACGTTGTTGGAGATGGTGGAGCTGATCGTCGCCGCCTGATTGGCCGTGATACTGAACGTGGAACCCGAGGCAGCGATCCTGCCGCTTTGAATCGTGTAGCCAGGGGAGTTGAAGGTGATGTCGCTTACCGAGGGACCAGGAAATGTCGAAGTAACCGTCCCACCCGTGCCTGCAAAGATCGCCGAGCTTCCATTCGTCCAAGGCACATTCGCGCTCGTCGAGGAGTTCCACCAATCCACCGTGCTGGTGTCCCAGGTGCCGGCTCCCCCGTTACCGCCAGTTCCCCAAGTTAGTTGAGCGGAAGAGGTCGAAGTCCAGACGAGAGCCGGCGCAAGGAGGGCCGCGGCGAGCCAGTGGCGCTTCAATGGGAAGAAAGCATGTCGATTCATCTAAAGTGGCGCGTCGCTTGTTACGCTTGTCTCACAGCGCCGAAGACAGCCGCGGCTCCATCGCGCCAGAAGCATTCGGGTTCGACAAACCCCGCGTCGCCGAGCATGCGCAGTTCGGTAATGAGCGGCGGGTAGTAATCTTCGTGCGCCCAACTCGCGAAATGTTCGTAGGCCTGTGGCTCCGCAATGCCGTGGGGCTCCATTGAGCGCGCCCACGCGCGGTAAGCGCGGTCGCGCAGGGGAGAATTGGCAGGGACAGCGGCGTCGGCATTGACGAAGAGACCGCCAGGCCTGAGCGCGGCGAAGATTTCGCGATAGATGCCAGCCTTCACGGTGAGGTCCTTGACGTGATGCAGGGCGATGCTGGCCGCGATAGCATCGCAAGGCGGCAGGGGATTCGTAAAGGAGCGCTCGACGTAGCGAACACGCCCGCCGTACGCCGCGCATCGCTCCCGCGCCGTCGCCAGCATGTCCGGATCGGTATCCCAAATTTCCACGGAGGCATTGGGAAATCGTTCGGCGATGGCGGCCGCGAGCGCCCCGGTGCCCCCTCCAAGATCCAGCACCAGTCCGCCTTTCGCCGGCACGCTGAGCGAGAGCAGGTCCAACTGGACGGTGCGCATCGCCGGATACGCAGGAACAAGCTTGCGTATCAAGTCGTCATACTCGGCGACGCGGAGCTTGAGGTGTCCTTCGACAGAATGGGCCATGCCTCCAACGGTGCCCGCTTCCCCTGGAAAAATCGAGCCGCTTTGCATCATCCGCCGCTTGGAAATGCGTGCCGCAACGCATCCTTCGTGGCTCACACCGCCCTCGTAAACTTAAGAAAATGCATTGACGGATTAAAGAACTTAAACAATAAACGCTCAATCATGAGCGGAAAGCCCCAAAAGAAGCTGATATCCCGCTGCCCATTTTGCGAGGGCAAGCTGGAGATCAGCCGGCTCGGATGCGCTCATTGTGACACCTTGATCGAGACCACGCTGCCGATCCCGCCTTTCTTCCGACTCCCGGCCGATATGCAGGAGTTCGTCATGATCTTCCTCCGCTGCCAGGGCAAGATTCGCGATGTCGAGAAGGAACTTGGCATCTCCTACCCCACGGTCATCAAGCGCCTCGACCTGGTGAACGTGCTCCTCGGTAACCAGGCCGCGCCCTCCGGCCGGAAGGACATTCTAGAACAACTCGAGCGTGGCGAGATCACCGTGCAGGAAGCCACCCAACTCCTCAAAAACACCTAATATGCCTATGTACCAGAATATCGAATGGGCCGCCATTTTCGTCCCGATCAGCCTCCTCCTCATTGTGGGAGGTCTGTTTTCATTTCGCAGTTACACAGGTCTCAAACTTGGGCAGGCCTTCTTTGCGCTCGCGGCCAGCGTGATCGCCGGCGCTTTTGCCGCCTACCATCGCGCGCTCGCCATGGAACCGTTCCTTCGATCCCCCTACGAGCACAACAACCGCAACGTGGAGATCTACCTCGCCATTGCCGCCGTGGGTCTTGTCTATCCCTTGATCGTCGCGCTCGCCCTGCGACTGTGGGGACGCTGGATCGGTGGAAAAGCGACTCCTGCTGAATGTGAACCCGGTGTCGCCGGCATCCGCGCGTGGTTCTGCGCCTCGAACATCGGTGTCGCCGTCCTGCTCGTCGACTGCGCGTGGTATGGCTACGATGTCTCGCCATTCCTCGGCGCCATTCTCGTCGCCGCGCTCCTCGCCGCCTATCCCCTCCTGCGCATGGAGTCGTCCGCGCCCGCCGCTGTCGCCGCTTCGCCGGTGGGTGAAGACCTTTCCGCTGAGCGCGAAAAGATCGTCTCCATGCTCGAAGCCGGAAAGCTGACGCCCGAGGAAAGCGCCGAACTCCTCCAGGCCCTCGGGGAAAGTTCTCGCGCTCCTTCGCGGCAGGTCCCGCTGACCGGCCACCAGCGTCTGATGCTCATCGGCGCCGCCCTCGTCGCCCTCGGATTCTTCCTCCCATGGTTCGTTATCAATCCGGGAAAAGAGATGAACCATCTGTTCGGGCAGATGCAATCCGCAATGCCCCGTGCCGCCGGCAACCAGTTTCCTGCTTCACTGCCCGGCTATCCTCCCCAACCGGAAGGCTACCCACCGCAGCGAGACCCGTCCGCCTATCCCAGCCAGATCACCACCGGCGACGTCTCGATCAGCGGCGGGGACATCCAGCACGGCCTCGGCTGGGCCACCCTCGCCCTGGCCCTCGCGGCGGCGCTCATCCCCTACGTCGCCACCGCCCTCGACACTCACACGGCGCGCATCATCCGCCTCCTCTGCCTCGGTATCGGCGGCATCATTGTCCTCTACCTGGTCACGCAGAATCTTCGCTTCGTCGGTTTCGGCCTCATCATTGCCGTGAGCGGCTACGCTCTGGAAATCGTCGGAGCCATGCGCGAGCGCCACGCCACCAGCGCATAGGCGATTTCGGATTTTCGCCCGCGGTCTGGTCCACTTTGTTGCTTGGCATCTCTCCGGGATGCGGCGCAACCTTCGGTCGCAATGTCCCGCTGTTTCCCCCCGCATTGTCGTTTCATCCTCCTCGTATTGATCGGGCTCGTGGTCGCCCTCCCCGGTGCCCGAGCCCAAGGCCTCAAGGCCGGCGTCGGCCGGGCGGACATCACGCCCTCGGGGCCGATCCGCCTCGCGGGTTACGCTTCGCGCACCAAGCCTTCGGATAAGATTGATCAGCATCTCTTTGCGAAGGCCCTCGCCTTCCAAGACTCCTCCGGTGCGATCACGCTCCTGATCACCGCCGATACCATCGGCACGCCGCGCACATTCAATGACGAACTCGCCGGACGGATTGAGAAGGAACTCAAGATCGACCGCAGCCGCTTCCTGTTCGCCTGCTCGCACAGCCACTCCACGCCGGTGGTCCACGGTGGACTGACCGATATGTATGGCCTCAGCGCGGGAGAGGCGCAGGCCGTGGAGCACTACGCCGGATTCTTCCAGCAGAAGTCCTTCGAGGCGGCGCAGCGGGCGATCCAGGATCTTGAACCCGCGAGCCTTGCCTTCGGACGTGGCGAGGCGTTCGTGGCCGGCAATCGCCGCCAGTTTGGGCTCAAGGGCGTCGGTTTCGGTTTCAATCCCAATGGCGTGGTCGATCGCGACGTGCCGGTGCTGCGTGTTGCCCGTGAGGATGGATCGATCAAGGCGGTGCTCTTTGGTTACGCCTGCCACAACACCACACCCGGTCCGAATGATGAGATCAGTGGCGACTGGGCCGGGTATGCCGCGGAGAATCTCGAGCGCACCTACGCCGGGGCAACGGCTCTTTTCATCACCGGCTGCGGCGCCGATGCGAATCCGTATCCGCGCGGCAGCCTGGCCCTCTCTCGCGCCCATGGCCTGCAACTCGCCGGCGCGGTGGCTCGCGTCCTTACGGAACCCATGACTTCGATCAGCGGACCCATTTCCGCGGCTTACGAACGCGTGGATTTGCCGCTCGAGAAGACGCCCGACAAGGCCTACTACGAAGCCAAGCTCCAGGAAAAACCAGCCGCCACCCAGCGCTATGCCCAAAGATTCCTCGATCGCATGGCCCGTGGTGAGGCTTTGGAAACGACGCATTCCGCGCCGGTGCAGGTGCTGCGCTTTGGCAACACCCTGACGCTCGTCGGACTCGGCGGTGAAGTCGTCGCCGACTACGCGTTGCGCCTGAAGCGCGAACTGCCTGGGGAACGGCTTTGGACCGCGGGCTACTGCAACGACGTCTTCGCATATGTGCCCTCCATGCGCATCCTCATCGAGGGCGGCTACGAAGCGGATGCGAGCCTCATCTACTACGGCCTGCCCACGCGCTTCGCCCCTGCGGTCGAAGACACGCTCGTTCAAAAGGTCTTCGATCTGGTCAAGCAGACAGGCGGTTCCGTCCCAACCGTCCAAAAGAAATAGGAATGCCACATGTTTGGAAAATCGATGAAAACACTCCTGCTCGTTTTAACCAGGGCATCGCGGTCGGAGCGGCTCGTGGGGTGTTCTCGTTGCCGCGTGGGGGAGGAAGTAATCAGTAATCAGTCCAGGCAGAGTAATCAGTCTCCCATTTGCGGCCGCGAAAGGAGTTTGACTGATTACTTTGCCCGAACTGATTACTGATCACTGATTCAAGCCTTGCCCCCATTTTCCCGCGTCCATTAGCCTCCGTGGATGAAAGTCCTCCTCACCGGCGGCGCCGGGTTTATCGGTTCCAATTTTGTCGATCTGCTTCTCGCGGAAGGCCATAGCGTCAGCATTTTCGACGACTTCAACGACTTTTACGATCCCGCTATCAAGCGCGCGAACATCGCCGGTTTTGCGAAGGACGTGCCGGTCTATGAGGCCGACCTGCGGGATTGGGAGGCGGTGGAGCGGGCCGTTCGCGAGACCAAGCCGGATTGCATCGTGCACCTGGCTGCCCGGGCTGGGGTGCGTCCGTCGATCAAGGAGCCAAAGCTCTACATCGACACGAACATCACCGGCACCTGGCACATCCTCGAGGCCGCGCGGTTGCACGGCGTTCCGAGGGTCGTTTCCGCTTCCAGCTCGTCCGTCTATGGCGTGATCAAGACGACCCCGTTCTCGGAGGACATGCTCATCAATCAGACGATCTCGCCCTATGCGGCGACGAAGATGGCGACCGAACAGTTTTGCTCCAATTACAGCCACCTTTATGGCATGCGGACCATTTCGTTGCGCTTCTTCACGGTCTATGGGCCGCGGCAGAGGCCCGATCTCGCCATCCATGGCTTCAGTAAGAACATCTGGGAGGGCAAGCCCATCAACCAGTTCGGCGACGGCACCACCCGCCGCGACTACACCTACATCGACGATATCCTTCAGGGCCTGCGCGCCTGCCTGACGTACGACGGCGCGCTGTGCGATGTGTTCAATCTCGGTGAGAGCCAGACCACCACGCTCAACGAACTCATCGCCACGATCGAGCACAGCCTCGGGAAGAAAGCCGTGATCAACAAGATGCCCGAGCAACCCGGCGACGTGCCGCTGACCTACGCGAATATCGACAAAGCCCGGCGGCTCCTCGGGTATAATCCGCACACGAAGATCGCGGAGGGCATTCCGAAATTTGTCGAGTGGTTCCACGCTTCTCGGCGGGGAAAGTAGCTGGGACACGCGCTCCAAACCTTCATCCATCGGCAACGCACAGCATCGCGGCCAGTCGCACCGCTTCATAGAGACTAGACGGATTCGCCACCCCTTGCCACGCGATGTCGAAGGCCGTCCCGTGATCGACGCTGGTGCGGACCACCGGCAGGCCGAGCGTGGTATTGATCGCGGAATCGAACGCGAGAGCTTTCAGGGGAATCAGGCCCTGGTCGTGATACATGCAAACATAGGCGTCGGTGCGGCGGCGGCGCTCCGGTAGAAAAGCAGTGTCGGGGGAGAGAGGCCCCTCGATGGTGAGGCCGGTGGCGCGCGCCGCTTCCACGGCCGGCGCGATGATCCGCTCTTCCTCCTGCTGGCCGAAGAGGCCGCCTTCTCCGGCATGCGGATTCAGCCCGCAGACCGCGAGGCGCGGTTCACGTCCGCGGAGCCGGCGCATCGCTGAGGCGGTGAGATCGATGACTTCGCGGATGCGCTCCGTGGTGAGAAGCGCCGCGACCTCACCCAGGCCCACATGCACGGTGACGAGACTGCACGTGATCTCCGGCGCGGTCAGCATCATGCAGGACTTCTCCGCGCGCATGCGCGTCACGAAGATCTCCGTGTGACCCGGAAAGTCGTGCCCTGCCGCGTGCAGCGCTTCCTTGTGAAGAGGGGCCGTCGCCACTGCGTCCACTTGCCCGGCGAGAGCCGCATCGATGGCGCCAATCACATAGCGGTAGGCCGCATCCCCGCACCGTGCATCCACCTGTCCCGGAATGACCTCGCCAGCCTCAATCGCCGCAAAATCGACGACAGCCGCTTGAGAAATGGAACCGCGCGCCGCCCATTCTGCATAAGGAATCACCGGCGCTGCGAATGGCAACGAGAGCTTCTGCGCGACACGACGCAGGATCCCGGTATCCCCGAAAACAATCGGAGTTGCCACGCGAGTGGTTTCCGCGTGATCGAGAAGGCGGAGACAAAGTTCCGGCCCGATCCCGGCGGGATCGCCCATCGTGACAGCAATGCGGGGAAGTGGCGTGGTTGGCTGAGGGTCTGGGTTCAAGTGAGTGACAACCTATACGCTGGAAAAATCCGAAACTCGAAATCCGAAATCCGAAACAAATTTGAAAAATTGCAAGGCTCGAAACGGTCACACGCGCGCCCCTTGGGTTTCACGCATTCACTTCGTTCGAACTTTGTTTCGGATTTCGGATTTCGGGTTTCGAATTTTCGCTGCGCCCCTACGGTGGTTCGACCTGCAACGCCATGCGCCGGCAAAATACCCGCAGCTCTGCGTCGATTTTCTCCGGCTTGCGGCCGCGCATGATGTATTTGGCCACCGCATCCCCTGGCGGAACCCGGCGAGGGATGGCCGCGAAAAACTCAGAAAGTCCCGCGCCATCGCTGTCGTAGTGCAGAAACCAATAGGTGAGGAGCGCGGCGGAATTGTAATTATCGTAGGCGGCCTGGGCATTGACCTGATCCTGCCAGGTGTCGTCGGTGAGGGACATCAACTGACCGGTGGGGATGAGCCGGAGGCTGCGCTGATCCTTGGTCTTGCGCCATTTTAGGAGGTAGTCGCGCAGGGCGGAATCGAGCCCGGTAAAGCCGTAACGACCGCGCACATAGGGCGTGGCCGCCATGCATTCCGCGAGACCCTCCCGCA
>Ga0070658_10000254_pt1 | contig 46924 bp, 46 predicted proteins | sample KBSC13metaG_FD_64664 | JGI IMG/M metagenome (GOLD analysis project Ga0070658, IMG submission 64664) | Corn rhizosphere microbial communities from Kellogg Biological Station, Michigan, USA - KBS C1-3 metaG | ecosystem: Host-associated > Plants > Roots > Rhizosphere > Soil ...
AGGTCAACATATCGATCGCGGCGATCGAGGCGGTGACGATCGGCGGTGCAACGGAGTTTGAAAACAGATACGGTCGCGAACGTTGCCGCAGCAGGTCGATTATCTCCTTTCGCCCGCTCGTATAGCCGCCGCTCGCACCGCCGAGGGCTTTGCCGAGCGTTCCGGTGATGACGTCGACGCGGGTCCCGACGCCGCAGTATTCGTGCGTCCCGCGGCCGCGCGTCCCCATAAAACCGACAGCGTGCGAGTCGTCGACCATGACCATAGCGTCGTGTTTTTCGGCGAGGTCACATATCTCCCTGAGCGGCGCGATGTAGCCGTCCATCGAGAAGACGCCATCCGTCGCGATCATCTTGAATCTCGCTCCGTCCGCGTCGGTGAGCTTCGCGTCGAGATCGGCCATGTCGCAGTTCTTGTAGCGAAACCGCTGGGCTTTGCACAGCCGAATCCCGTCGATCACCGAAGCGTGATTCAGCTCGTCCGAGATGATCGCGTCTTCCTCGCCGAGCACCGTCTCAAACAGCCCGCCGTTCGCGTCGAAGCACGACGTGTAAAGGATCGTGTCCTCGGTGCCGAGGAACTCGCTGATCTTTGCCTCAAGCTCCTTGTGGATCGTCTGCGTACCGCAGATGAACCTCACGGACGAAAGGCCGAAGCCCCATTCATCAAGGCCCTTGTGCGCGGCCTCGACGATCTTCGGGTGGTCCGAGAGGCCGAGATAGTTATTGGCGCACATGTTCAGGACCTCGCGCCCGCCGACCTCGATCCGAGCCTCCTGCGGACTCTCGATCACACGCTCATTCTTGAACAACCCCGCCTCGCGGATCTCGTCCAACGTCCCCTCAAGCTGCTGTTTTACTGCTCCGTACATATCTATTTACAAAACTCTAATAGCCATTCGGCGTCCTTACGATACTTGTCCTCCAACATCAGCTGTTCCAGTCGCTGTCGGACCTCTGCCGGATGCGTCCCCGCCATCTCCATCAGAAAGTGAGCGAAACCGTCGTTGTCGTGTCCTTCAGCATCGCCTTTTGCTAACACGTCCAGCAGCGGCCGAAGATACTCAGGACCGCCTATCTCACAAATCGGCTGCGCCAAGAGTTCGCGAGTCCAAAAGTCACTCTTATTCGATTTCAGAGCTTCGACGAGCCGGGGGATGTCTTCCTCCTTTGTCGCGGCTCTTAGCCGTTCAAACGCGGCGATTGTGTCCTCAACATCCGCGTTGGCGAAGATAACCTGTAACTCACGCTCGATTATCTCGTTCATCGATCTTCGCACCTAGAGCTTCTTTCAATATACGCCGCACCGAGTCGTCGGTTTGCACTCGACCCGTGTCCGCATCAGCAAGGCCTTTGATGATCGAGGCTCGTTGGTGGAAGAGATGTGATTCCACCAATCGTGATCGTTCGGTTCTTCTTTTGGTGTGTCCATCTTACGGCGTTGGCGTCGTTTTCTTCTTCGGCGCTTTCTCGACGTGGCTGGCGGAGAGGCAGGCGGCGAGCTTGCCGGGGTTGTTGGCGTAGACGTTGCGGACGATACCATCGAGGATGTGGACCTTGATCATGCCTGTCTTCATTTCTCCCGGCTTTAGTAAATTGCCTCCAGCGTTAGTAAATTGCCTCCAGCTTTAGTAAATTGCCTCCAGCTTCAGCTGGAGGTAAGATTCCTCTCTTGACTCCGGCTTTAGCCAAATTGGGCTGAAGCCCGAATTCAAGATAACCCTTATCCCTCCAGCCAAAGCTGGAGGCAATTGATACCTCTGACGCTAAATTGCCTCCAGCTTTAGCTGGAGGTTAGATGCCCTATCAATTTCGGGCTTTAGCCCAATCTCCGCTCAGCCGGAGACATCCTTGCGTCTCTCAAATCCGGCCCTGCTCAAAAAGCTCTCAAACTCCTCCTCAAAAGGCACAGATTGATGATGCTTCTCCTGCTCAGCAATGTATTTTCTCACGGCCGGCAGATTCGACTCGCTCACCGACGCCACGAAATACTCATTCTGCCATTCGAATCGCGATTTCGTCAGCTTGTTCTTGTTGATCCAATGCGAAGACTCTCCCTTGATCAGCTTCATTATGTCCTCGATCGTCTGGTTACTGCCAAGCGAGATCAGGCAATGAACGTGATCGACCCAGCCGTTGATGAAGTCGATGTAGATGTCTTTAGTCTTTGCGTTCTCACGGATGTGGTCCAAGACTTTTTGGCGGATCTCGTCGGTGAGGTACGGATGCCTGTCCTTAGTCGACCATACAAAGTGGAGCCAAACTTTGATCCAGGGCATGATTTACTCGATCGAGTTCGGGATTTTGATGAATTGCCTCCAGCTTGAGCTGGTGGTTAGCTGTCCAAAAGGTCGCCGGCTTTAGCCGAATGTTCGGCTAAAGCCCACAAACATTTTAGATCCTATCCTCCAGCTAAAGCTGGAGGCAATTTAGGAGTGACGCTCTTTGCCCCAGGCAAGGGCTTTTTCACTTGCCTCCAGCTTTAGCTGGAGGTATCTCCTCTCCTCTTCTCCGGCTTTAGCCGAACTGTTTGGCTAAAGCCCAGTCAGTTTGTGCTTCTGTCCTCCAGCTAAAGCTGGAGGCAATTTACTAAAGCTGGAGGCAATTTAGAAGACCCTCTTCCGCCGCGTTGTCGATGCCGAACTGTCCGACCTGGACCAGCATCTCGTAACGTCTCCTTGTTCCGTCATCCATGGGAAGTTTGTCTCCTTATTTTGTTGGTTTGTGGCCTTCGTGAGAGACTTACCGGCCTTCGTGAGGCACTTTACCACCTTCGTGAGGCACTTTTACACCTTCGTGAGCGACTTTGCGGCCTTCGGAAGCGACTTTTACGCCTTCGTGAGGCACTTTGCGGCCTTCGGGAGCGACTTTTACGCCTTCGTGCGACTTTTTAGGCTTCGGATCGGAGTTTATGGCCTTCGTGAGGGACTTGTTGGGCTTCGTGAGCGATTTTCGCTACATCGATCGGTCCTGAACGTGCTAGTCCGCACAGGGTGTAGCGACAATGCCGGTATTGAGCGAACCGATATCGCCTGCCCGGAAATAAACACGGTGTCTCGGTTCCAAAGACAAATTTCCACTTGGCGTCCCCTCCCATTCGTATGAGAACTCCACCCAAATCCTGAGACCTTTCTTCAAATACTTCGCAGCTACGTCGATAAAAACATAGTCTGTGCTGGTGACTCTGCCGCCGCCCATTTGATAAGGATGTTCGATCTTAGGAACCTTGACCCGCTTCTCCGTAAGTAGTGGGTCGCGTTCGACGTCGTACGCCACGACAACTTTCTCGCCCGGCGGAATCGCGTGTCCCTTAGCACCGTTATAAAGAGTTATTGGCTTCGACGTGAAAAAGTACGATTTCTCTGTGGTTATCGATGTGTGCCAGATCGTATTGTTGTTGAAGCTTAACCGTATCGTATCCCGACCACTGCAGACGTATTTCAGATAAACAGTAGGCAAGCTCTCGTTAATGCGGGCGTCGATCGAACCAGGCCTGTCACCCTGACCCACGCACGTGATCGCGAGGCAGACGAGCAATGCTATTGGTATAAAAGCCTTCATCAGGTTGCTAGCACCCGCACTTCACTCAACATTGAACTCGACCACAACATTCTCCTAGATCTCAGTCCAATCCAAAATTACCTTGCCCGAGTCGCCGGTGCGCATCGCTTCGAAGCCTTTCTCAAACTCCTGGTAAGAGTATCGATGCGTGATGACGGGTGAGATGTCGAGGCCGCCTTCGATTAGGACGCTCATTTGGTACCAGGTCTCGTACATCTCGCGGCCGTAGATGCCTTTGACGGTGAGCATGTTGAAGATGACGGTCTTCCAGTTGATCGCGAACTCGTCCGAGGGGATGCCGAGGAATCCGATATTGCCGCCGTGCGCCATGTTCGCGAGCATGTCGCGAAACGCCTGAGGATTGCCCGACATCTCCATCCCAACGTCGAAGCCCTCTTTCATATCGAGCTCTTTTTGAACGTCCTCGAGTTTTTTCTCTGCGACATTGACAACGGTGAAGTCGCCCATCTTTGAGGCGAGTTCGAGACGCTTTGGATTTACGTCGGTAATGACGACGTTACGAGCACCCGCGTGCTTTGCAACCGCGGCCGCCATGATACCGATCGGGCCGGCACCGGTGATCAGGACGTCCTCGCCAAAGACCTCAAAGGCGAGGGCGGTGTGTACGGCATTCCCGAACGGATCGAATATCGCCGCCACGTCCGTGTCGACGCTACGCTCGTGCTTCCAGATATTGGTGTATGGCACGGCCATGTATTCGGCAAAGCCGCCGTCGGTGTTCACGCCGAAACCGAGTGTGTGCGCGCACTTGTACCGGCGTCCGGCAAGACAGTTGCGGCAGCGGCCGCAGACGAGGTGCCCCTCGACGCTGACGATGTCGCCGACAAAGAAGTCGCTCACATTCGAACCGACTTCAACGATCTCGCCGCATAGCTCGTGACCGAGGATCGTCGGTATCTTGATCGTCTGCTGCGACCACGCGTCCCAGTTGTAAATATGAACGTCCGTGCCGCAGATACCGGTCTTTTTCATCCGGAGCAGCACGTCGTTAATGCCGATGGTCGGCTCGGGCACGTCCTCGAGCCACAGTCCCGGCTCGGCTTTGCTTTTTACGATAGCCTTCATTTACTGAAATGATAGCAAGCCGGCTCACGAGCGCTAAGTGACGAGCGCTACAACACCTTGCCCCGGCTCGACTCCCGATATTCGAGCAAAATCGGCTATCCTTATGGTTTATGTCCGAGGGACTCGCATACATCGACGAACTCAAAACTCGCCTGACCGCGGAGGTGGAGCCGCTGTCATCGCTCGCGCTGGATCGGCTCACTGCAACCGACGCCGAGGCCAAGCTCCGCGAGGTCGGCGATCTCACGGTCCGTCTGACGGGCAAGAAATCCGATCTCTCAGCCGCCATGAAGAAGATCGGCTCGATGGCTCCGGAGGAGCGGACCACGTTCGCCCAGGCGGTGCAATCTCTCAATAAGGAGATCACCGCGACGCTGGAAGCCGCTGAGGCGAAGCTCAAGGAAAAGATAAGCGACCTCAAAACGGAGTTGGAACGCGTTGACGTCACCATCCCGGGCCGCCGCCCTCGAAGGGGCCATCTTCATCCGATCACACTGCTTCGTCAGCGGATCGAGGACATTTTCGTTTCAATGGGCTACGCGATCGAGGACGACCGCGAGATCGAGACGGACTACTACAACTTCGACGCATTGAATATTCCGGAGGGACATCCGGCACGGGAGTCTCAGGATACGTTCTATACGACGACAGGTCTCGCACTGCGGTCTCAAACGTCGACCGTGCAGATCCGGGCGATGGAGCGCCGCGGAGTTCCCTTGCGGATACTCGCACCCGGAAAGGTATTCCGCCGCGACACGCCCGACATGACGCACACGCCGATGTTCCATCAACTCGAGGGCCTGTGCGTCGACAAAGGCATCACAATGGCCCATCTCAAGGGCACAGTGACCGAATGGCTGCGGCGAATGTACGGACCTGAGACCGTCACACGCTTTCGTCCCAGCTACTTCCCCTTCACTGAACCCTCTGCGGAATTCGATTTCTCATGCTTCAAGTGCGGCGGCACCGGAGTGTTCGAAGGCGACCGCTGTCGCCCGTGCAAAGGCTCTGGCTGGATAGAGCTCGGTGGCTCCGGCATGGTCCACCCGAATGTACTACGAGCTGTCGGCGTTGATCCGAGTGTTTACTCGGGATTTGCGTTCGGCTTTGGTCTCGAGCGGATGACAGCGTTGATGTACACGATCGATGACATAAGGCACATGTTCGACAACGACGTTAGATTTTTGGAGCAGTTCTCGTGAACATCAGCTACAACTGGCTCAAGGATGTGATCGACGTCCAGCTCTCACCTGATGAACTGGCGAAGGAACTCACGCGCGTGGGATTGGCGGTAGAGGGCATATCCGAGCACGGCGCGGATTTCGTCCTGGACATTGATCTCACCTCGAACCGCCCGGACTGCCTGTCGCACCTCGGTATAGCCCGTGAGATGAGCGTCTCAACTGGAGCCGAGATAAAACCGGGGGCTGACGTCGCGGCTCAGCCAGCTCAGGCCGATCTTGTCACCATCCAGGATTCGGACCTCTGCCATCGCTTCACCGCTAGACTCATCCAAGGCGTGAAGGTCGGCCCCTCGCCGCAATGGCTCGTTGACCGCCTCGAGGCCGTCGGCGAACGCTCGATCAACAATATCGCCGATATCACTAACTACGTCATGCTGGAGCTGGGCCAGCCGATGCATGCGTTCGATCACGACAAGCTTGCGGGCGGAAGGATCGTGGTGCGACGCGCTAAAGACGGCGAAAAGATCATTACCCTCAAAGAGGAAGAAAAGACCCTTGATGCGAACGTACTTGCGATCTGTGACGCCGAGAAACCCGCGGCGATCGGTGGTGTGATCGGCGGCCTGGAGTCAAGTATCACGGACTCGACGACGAACGTGCTTCTTGAGGTTGCCTACTTTGACCGGGCCAACATTCGGGCGACGTCACGGCGTCTCAACGTTGCGACCGAAGCAAGTTACAGGTTCGAACGAGGCGTCGATATCAACGCCCTTAAGCGGGCATCCGACCGGGCGACCCAGCTCATTCTGGACCTCGCGGGCGGCAAAGCAGGCGAATTCATTGACGTCTATCCCGCGCCTCAAACGTTGGAGCTGGTTCGTTCGGCAGATGTAGCCGCGGCAACGGCCCGGCTCACTGGGATGAACATCGAAAAAGACCGATGCATAGAGATCCTGGAGCGACTGGGCATCAGAACCACCGATGGCTCTAACTTCATCGCTCCCTCCTGGCGGCACGATATAGCTATTGAGGAGGACCTCGTCGAGGAGGTCGCGCGGCATGCCGGGTATGAGAACATCGCGGGCGAACTGCCGCCAGCTTATTCCGCGGGTGAATACCAGCCTGATGAGCACCGCAAGCGCCGCCTCAGGCAGGCTCTTGCCGACCTCGGATTCGACGAGGCGATCTCCTACAGCTTCATAGACACTCGGCACGACGATGTGTTTGCCCCGGTAGAAGACCTGGTGGATGTAACGCTTGATGAAAAGCTCGTTACCCTGCAGGACGCCGTCATTGAGGGTGCGGTACGGATGCGCCCGACGATCATCCCTGGGCTCCTTGAGGCCGTTCGCCTAAACCTCAACCACCAGCGCCGCGATGTAAAGCTTTTCGAGATCGGCAAGGTCTTTGCCGCCCAACCCGGCGAGGAGGACGTCCCCAAGGAAAAGGAGCTTCTCACGCTCGTCGTGACCGGCAGCGATATTCAAGAGGGTAAGGCTCTCGCGCTTAGGGATCTCGACTTTTACGATCTGAAAGGCGCTGTTGAGGCCGCACTAGATGCTGCTCATGTCGGCGGTGTTGGTTTCACCGGCAAGGACGTCAAACATCTCCGGCGCGGTCAAGCAGCGGCACTGCATATCGATGGGGCCGAGATCGGCACCCTTGGGAGACTGAGTGACGAGATAGCCGCAACGTACAAGTTTCGACAGCCGGTATATGTTGCGGAGATCGACTTGCAGGCGGCTCTCACCCGAGCCGCGGATAGAGCTATTTATCAGCCGCTTGCCAAGTACCCGGGCATTTCCCGTGATGTATCGTTTGTCGCAAAGCGCTCCATCACCTTGGATTCGATCCGCGATGCCATCGCTTCACAACAGGCAGAGCTTTGCAGGGCGATCCAGTTTGTCGACGTTTACGAAGGCAAGGGGTTGGCTGACGATGAACGCTCCATAACCATTCGCTTGGAATATCGCAGCGACGAGAGAACGCTCATTGAGGACGAGGTTGAGGCTTTACATGAGGGTCTCGTGTCGTTCGCGCAAGAAAAGCTACCAATAAAGCGTCGTTAATGTGCATTCCTTAACTTTTACTTGAAGTTTTTACCAGACGCGCGGATAATCTTTTCCACAGTTAAAGAAGCCAAAACGGAGCCCCTGAATGAACGGCCTAACCGGAATGGAGAAGTTCTCACATCTCGAGGACAAGATCTATCTCACTATCGAGTTCGTCAAAAAACTCAAGGACGATCGCGACAGACTCGAGCGTGAGTCGAGAGCATTTCAGCAGCAGGCTGAGCAGGCTGCGGCCGAAAAGCAGGCTGCGGAATCGCGTCTCTCGCAGATGATGTCAGAACGCGAGGCCATCCAGTTGAGGGTTGAGGCAATGCTTGACGCTATTACCGCCTTAGATCCCGAGGTGGCACAGGCCGCGGGACGTTAGGAGACGCGATGTCAGAGCAAACCATACGTGTCGAGATCTACAACCAGACGTACAGCATCCGCTCGGACGGCGACAACGAGTATATTCAGGAGCTTGCAGAATACGTAGACCGCAAAATGCGCGAGATCTCGTCAGGCACCCTCACCGTCGACTCCCTCAAGGTTGCGATCCTCGCAGCGCTGCATATTGCCGACGAATACTATCAGCTCCGCCATGGGCAGGCACAGGTAGACGCCCAACTCGCAACGCGGAGTGCAGAATGCTCTGAGATGCTCGACAAGCTACTTAAAAACCGCGACGTGGACACCCAGGTGATCAATGTCGATCAGTAGGTCCGTTTATCCTTTACTTCACCTCACTCCAATTTGGTAGACTTGTTGTGGCGACTGATCGACTGCGTTCCTCGTTGTTTGAACGCAATTACAATTGAGCCAACACATGAATGACGGGAGGCTGATGCCTGTTGTCGGTGCGACAACCTACGGGAAGTCACCATAGACGCGGGCTTTGGATCCGAAAGGGTTCGTAGGCCACCCACCTGTTAAAATACAGGTTCAATTCATTCGTTCGGACGGTTATCGCGGTTCCCGTCGCCACACATTCTCCGTTGGATCAGGAAAGACGCCGTTTCAGGCGTCTTTTTCGTTTACGGTAGGTTCGAGGCCCTGTTTCTCCAGTTCCTCGCGGATCTCGTCCGTTATTTGAGCGGACTGCAGTGCGAGAGGAAGCTCGTTGGCCCGGGCAGAGAGCTTCTTGAGAGCGAGTTCGTTGTCCGCGAGCCCGCCCGTTCGGCTGGCTGCGGCCTCGATCATCGCCAGACGCGACTCAGCCTCGGCGAGCATCTCACGCGCCTCTGTGTGGATCCGGTTGATCTTTTCAATATCCTGGGAGATCTGCCCCTGAAATTCCTCTGTTTTAGCGCTTCTAAGCAGCTTGATGGAGTTCTGCCGTTTTTTCGCCATCGAGAGCTCTTTTCGTGACGAATTGACGATGCGTTTCGCGGTCAATCTGGAGGCCAGAGTATCCCGGTAAGCATCCGCAAGCAGCAGGTCACGGGCATTGATCGCTCTGAGAGCACGCTTTTCGCTGGGCTTCATCTCGCCGAAGAACCATTCGATCTCATCGGCCCTTATGCCATCGGCCGCGATCTTCTCCCGCATCTCCTTTGTCCAGCGGCTGCGCCGGTGCGTCAGGTAGAGGGCTGTGCCGATGCCGACAAGAAAACCAAGAGTAGTAAGCAATAACCCTATGAAGAGAATGATCACCGATGTCGCCGGCACACCGCCGAATAGGATCATCAGCAGAAAGGTGAGGATCGCCGGAACTACGGTCAGCGCCAGCGGTGCACCGACCGCGCCGAGTCGCAGCTTGCGCCCGTATGCGAGGTCTTGTTTCGTGATCTCGTACATCTGACGTCAGGTACTAGAGGATAGCGCAAGAAGCCCGGCGCGAGCTTTGCGGCTAAAAAGCCTTATGAAACGGTAGTAAATGTATTACCATTCACCTCAGGTATGAAAGCTCGCCTGCTGGTTATTTCGGCCCTACTGCTCCTCGCCACAAGTGTTTTCAGTCAGCCGACGGAGCAGCCCCATCAGCCGGTCCGCACGGTCACCATCCCGATCTCGATCTTTACAAAGCAGGAACTGAAGGAGCGTAAGGCAGATGAGTTTGTTCAGGTAGAGACGATCACCGTCAAAGAGGATGACGAACTCCAGCAGATCATATCGATCCGCAGCGTCTCCGATTCACCTCTGTCGATCGCGATCCTCGTTCAGGAGGACCTGTCGCCGGGTTTTAACAATCAGCTCGCAGACATTCGTGAGTTCATCCGTACGCTCCCAAAAGGGACGCGTGTGATGGTGGCCTATCTCCGGGCGGGATCACCCCAAGTTCTGCAAAAGTTTACAGACGATCTGCAGTCGGCATCACGAAGTCTGCGGATCATCGTCGCAAATCCCGCAGCCGCCCCGCGGAGCCCTTACGAGGGTGTAGCCCAGCTTCTGTCAAGATTTGACGCCACGCCAAATGGACGGAGGGCGATCCTCCTGTTCTCAGATGGGCTCGATACAAGCGGAGGGCTGAATCTTGCCTCGATTACCCAGAGCCCAGATCTCGAGCGGGCGATCCTGAGTGCCCAGCGGCGCAGCGTTGCGGTGTACTCATTCTATTGGCCTACGGGAGCTACGGAAGGGCCGTCATCGATCCTATCGGCCGGCGGGCAAGGAGCTCTGCAAAAGTTGTCGGACCAGACCGGCGGCCGCTCGTTTGGTACTCTCACAACTCCAGTGAGTTTCTCTCCCTATTTTCGCGATCTCTCGCTCACACTCAGCCGACAGTTCGCCCTGAGCTATATTTCAACTCACATGAATAAGGGCCGCCATTCTGTTAGCGTCAAGAGCAGTAATCCTGAGATCCGCATCGAGCACCCAACCGGCTACTACTATCGGTAAGGTCCCACCGCGAGTTTGGTTTGGCAAACCTGACAGACAGGCACGTCCTCGCGGATCAGCAGCCCGATCCAAAACAGCGGAAACACCGTCACGAGCAGTATCGCAAAGGTAACCCAGCCGGCCGTGGATATCTTCCTCTCTACGACAGGCAGTATCTGCGTGCCGCAGTTCGGGCACCGGAATGGAGCTATGAAGTGCGGCGCCTGTTGCTGCAGTGAGGCATTCTGAGGGGGATGGCTCTCGATGATCGGCATCGTCCCGCGCGCCTCGTTCTTAGCTGTGAACTCATCCGTCTTCCACGAATAAGGCCGCGGCTCCGGCATACCGAAGTCGGGCATGGCCGAGGGCTGCGCCGGCGGAGCCCCGCTAGCCAGCTTCGTACCGCACGAACGGCAAAAGATCGCCTCGGGCGCGTTGAGATTTCCGCAGTTTCTACAGGGGCTCATTGGGGCTACCTACGCATCATACCAGACTCCCAGGAGCTGTTCCCAGAACGAAGCCGCGTCCAACGATTCTGTTTGATACGGCGTCTAAAAGGCGGTAAGCTACGGACGAACCTGCTCCCCCTCCTGCGTTAACAAAGCTCTATGAAAAAGCTCCTCGTGTTTCTTGCGGCACTGCTCGTCGCGTCAAGTTCTGCCTTCGCACAGTCGGAGTCTGCATTGCGTGCGGTGATGGAGAAGGATCGTTCTAGCCGCTCCGCTGACGGACGGTTGATCACGCTTGCCGCGTCAGAGCACCTCGCGAGAGGCCGCGTCTATTTTGACAATCGACAGTTCGTACAGGCACGGGAGCACTTTCAAAAGATCCTGGACAACTACAAGAGTGACGGAGCGATGTCCGCGGCACTCTTTATGACGGGTCGCTCGTACTATTGGGAACGTAACTACCAGCAGTGCATACCCTATCTCGACAAGGTATCGCGCGAGTATCCAGCGACAAAGGACGGACGCGAAGGGCTGTACTTCGAAGCATCATGCGACCTCCGTGTCGGCCGCAATGATGAGGCGGCAAAGCTCTGGCAGCAGTACACCGTCATGTACCCTGCCGGCGAGCGCGTAGAGAATGCCTATGTAAACTCCATCGACGCTCTCCGGGAGGCGGGCCGCTACAAAGAGGCTGAGCAGCAGGTAGACGTTACACGCTCAAAGTTTCCGGGTACAACAACGGAGACCAATGCCCTCCACGCGCGTCTGCGGATGCAGATCTTCAGAGGTCAGTACCCGGACGCCGTTGCCACGGCCGCTTTGATGCAGGCACAGACGAAGTTTGGAGGATCAATGACGAGCGTTGACGAGGTTAGATTCCTCCGCGGTTTTGCCCTTGAGAAGCAGGGTAAAAAGGCTGAGGCGATGGCGGTTTACGGCTCGATCACCCCTGCCTCGTACTATGGCGGCCTCGTCTCGGAAAAGCTCTCGAGCGGTGGAGCGGTTCGCAACACCGCTTATGTGATGCCTGCAAATATCGGCGACTTCCCTGCCGCTTTTCGTAGTGAGATCCTGGCGGCCGCAAGGCCTCGCAGGATCGATCCGCGATTTGTGCTGGCGCTCATGCGGCAGGAGTCAACATTCAATCCAACCGCCCGCTCGGGAGCTGCCGCGCGAGGCCTGATGCAGCAAACGATCGATACTGCTCTTAAGTACAACGTGAAGGCGGGGTACCCGAATCTTCGAGCAGAGGACCTCTACGATCCGCAGACGAATATCACGATCGCGTGTGAGAATATCGCCGACCTGCAGAAGCAGTTCGGCGGCCTCTACGAGGCCGTTGCAGCCAGCTATAACGGCGGTGACGACAATGCGGCTCGTTGGCTGAGCCACTCAAAGCCAAAGGAGCCCGGGATTTTCACTTCTGAAGTTGGTTTCTCGGAGACCAAGGACTATGTCTTCAAGGTGATGCGAAACTATCGGATCTACAAGCAGCTGTACGACGAAAACCTGAACCGCAGATAACCGGCTCCTACCGTTTCTCGGCGGGCGAAGCTCACTACTCTGCCCAGTCGCTCCGGCCCTCGCGTTCCGGAGTAAAACCCTTTTCCTCGAGATGCTTGATCACATCCTGCGCGTGTGATTCGTCCCGGACCTCAAGGAGCATCTCAATACCGACACGCCCCAGTGGAGCTAGCCACATTGCCCGGCGGTGAAAGACCTCGATTACATTACCGCCCGCCTCAGCCACTGCGTCCAGCGCTCCGGCTAGCGACCCGGGCCGGTCAAGGACCAGCATCTTGAGCATTACGTAGCGGCCCTGACGCACGAGGACCTGCTCGAGGACGCGGGCGAGAAGATTGGCGTCGATGTTCCCGCCGCTCACGACGACGCAAAGCTTTTCGTCGGGCAGAACTGTGACCTTGTGAGCCAGCAATGCAGCTAGGCCGGCCGCACCGCCGCCCTCAACCACCAGGCGATTGTTCTGGGACGCAAAAAAGATCCCGCGTGCGATCTCATCGTCCGATACCTCGACGATCTCGTCGACGTACTTGCGTAATATCGGCAGGGTCACCTCACCCGGCTTCTTGACTGCGATCCCATCTGCGATGGTCGGTGTAAACGCCGCGTCGACCGCGTGGCCGGCCTCAAATGAAGGCTTTACCCAAGACGAATTCTCCGCCTGGACACCGATCATCCTGATATTTGGATTAATGGCTTTGGCCGCCGTGGCGATCCCGGACATTAGCCCACCGCCGCCGATCGGCACGACGATGGTCGTCGTCTCCGGCTCCGCCTCGAGGATCTCAAGGCCGATGGTTCCCTGACCCGCGACGATCTTCTCATCGTCAAAAGCGTGGACCATCGTGTACCCATGCTCCGCCGCCAGCTCTCGCGAATATGCGATAGACTCGTCCAGCAAACTGCCGTGAAGCATCACCTCAGCACCGAGACTCTTGGTCGCGTTGATCTTTGTTAACGGCGCGAATTCAGGACAAACGATAATGGCTTTGACGCCGAGGATCTTTGCCGCCAGAGCGACGCCTTGAGCGTGATTCCCTGCGGAGGCTGCGATCACCCCCCGAGAACGCTCTTCCTCAGACAGCTGCGAGATCTTGTTAAAGGCTCCGCGTATCTTGAAAGACCCGCCCATTTGCAGGCTCTCAGCCTTCAGGAACGCCGCCCCTCTAGTATCAGGAGATGAATGATCTAAATGCTTGAGATGGGTCCCGGTCGGGTGTGCAATACCGATCTCGCGCGCCAAACGGCCGTCGTCAATGATCGGCGTTTTAACGATCACGCCTCGCAGCCGCTCACGCGCAGCCTCAATGTCCCCCAGTGTCACCGCCATACACGTGAATTATATGGCACGTGCCCGGCGAACAGTAACGTGTGTAGTTCAGTACAGGGCCGCTTTCCCGGCCCAACGCGGTACATCGGGGCTATGCTATATTCATCCTGACCTTTCATTTGGAGCCAGAACATCATGCTTGGAGTCGGTGCGGGTTTTCTTTTGTTGCTGGGGATCGCCCTCTTGATTATTGCGGCCAAAACGATCAAGATCGTTCCCCAATCGACCGTGCTGTTGATCGAGCGGCTCGGCCGGTTCGATCGTGCGGCGACGAGCGGATTGAATATCATCATTCCTTTCCTCGACAGGCCCCGGGCCGTCTATTGGACCAATACGCGACCGGGAACGACCTATCTCGACCTTCGCGAGCAGTTCATCGACCTGCCGCCGCAGTCGGTGATCTCTCGCGATAACGTCATGGTTAACGTGGACTCTGTCGTGTACTGGCAGATCACGGACCCGATAAAAGCCACATATGAGGTCAATGACCTGGTGGGTTCGATCGTGCAGCTGACATTTACGGGAATGCGTTCCGTGATCGGCAAGCTCGATCTGGACCACACGCTCTCGAGCCGCGACCAGATCAATAACGAGCTTCGGCTGATCCTGGATGAGGCAACTGACAAATGGGGCGTAAAGGTCACCCGCGTCGATATCAAGAACATCACACCGCCGGAGGATGTCCGGATCACGATGGAGAAGCAGATGACCGCCGAGCGGAATCGCCGTGCTCTCGTCCTGCAGGCGGAGGGTGAAAAGCAGGCCGCGATAGCACGCGCAGAGGGAGAGAAGCAGGCCGCCATCACGCGGGCCGAGGGAGCAAAGGAGTCGGCCGTTCTTGAAGCAGACGGTGCGGCTCAGGCCCGTCTCCTGGCCGCCGGTGCGGATGCACAGGCCATTGCGAACATTGCGCAGGTCGTCGGCAGCCCACGCGAGACAACGCAGTACCTGATCACCTCAAGGTACATTGACTCGCTGCAAAATATGGCTAGAACGCAGAATTCCAAGGTCATCTTCATGCCGACGGAGACGTCAGCCGTTCTCTCGAGCGTCGGTGCTTTCAAGGAGGTCTTCAGTGAAACCGGTGAGAAGAACGATCAGCTACCACCGAGCGGTTCACCTCGTGAGTTGAAGAAGTAGCGCTTAGGATCTAACCACGGTTCGATCTGAGAGCACTGGGCATGGTGCTCTCTTTTTCATTACTACTTGATCTATTGCCAGTGCCCTGAGGCAACGGATGACAGGGATCCACGAGGTCGGGGCTTTAGCCGAGATCTTGGGCTAGGCCCCACTGGTGAGAGGCACTTCACAGCTCCGCGAAAAGGAACGGCAATGAAGAAGAAGGCGTCACGATATCCGTAAAACTGCGACCGACATCTCGTTTTTCGGGCTATTGCAATCGGTGCCGGGAGACGACGTCATATCTTGAGCCCTGCGGGCCCAATATGCTCTCGTAGATAGTCACCCAGTTGACCTCAAATCCGACCGGATCGAAAACGGAATGTAGATGGGCGTCCGCGAGTTCCCTGCCCCTCTTTGGCTCACGAATGCGCCCGATGGTGAGATGTGGGCTGAACGCTCTGCCGTCCTTTAGGAAGCCCAAGTTTTCAACCGCAGCTTCGATGTCCGTGCCGAGAGCGATCATCTCCTCTCGTCCTTGTGCCATTCCTAGCCAGAGTATTCGAGGCTCACGGGCGTCCGGGAATGATCCTGTGCCGGATAGTTCAGCGGTGAAGGGCTGATGGTGGTCGATGATCGCGGCGATCGATCCCTCGACTTCAGGCACACTGGCATCGTCTACATGCCCTAGGAACTTCAACGTAAAGTGCAGCTTCTCAGTACGTTCCCAACCGACCCGCACGCCCGGGAATCTCGAGCGGAGGTGGTCGACATATTCGGTCACCAACGTTCGGGCTTCCTCCGGAATGTCTACAGCGATGAAGATCCTCCGCGACCCCATAGCACATGATATCGCGCGCAGAGCGGTGCCGCCGAAAGTGGCCACTCAGAGCCCACCGCGCATTTTGTTAAACTTTCGAACAATGAAGCGCATTGTCGCTATTGTTCTCATACTTCTCGTGGTTGTGGCGATCGCAGCCGGCGGCGTCACATATTGGGTATTCCGGAGTGTTAACACGCCCGTGCAGCACGCTCACGGCAACGACTACATCAACATTGAGAAAGGCTCGACCCCCAAGCAGATAATCGAGCAGTTAGCGGCCGCAGGCATCATCCCGAGCCCCACCGCAACAATGCTCTATCTCCGAACGGCGGGAGACAGCAGCAAACTGCAGGCGGGTGAATATCAGTTCGCCTCACCAATCACCACCTTGCAGGTACTGAAGCAGTTGGAGAAGGGCCAGGACCTTACTACAAAGCTCACCATACCTGAGGGGTTCACGAGGTTCGATATCGCGAAACGGCTTGCGTCGTGGTCTCTGCATCGACCCGGAAGCGTGACCGCTGCCGACATGGCCGTGACTGAGGACTTTGAGCAAAAGCGGATCCTCGCGCTCATGGACGACACCTCGTCCATCAAAGACATCGCTCCCGAGGCGAAAAACCTCGAGGGGTATATGTATCCGAATACCTATCAGATCGACCCGAGCTCCACACCTGAGAAGGTCATTCGGATGATGGTGGAGCAGTTTCGCAAGGTCTGGAAGCCCGAGTACACGCAGGCCGCTCAAGCTGCCGGACGCACGCCGCATCAGATCGTAACCATAGCCTCCCTGATAGAGACCGAAACCGCCGTACCGAGCGAGCGCCCCATCGTCGCAGGTGTCATCAACAATCGTCTCGCCCGCAACACTCCGCTGGGCATCGACCAGACGAACGTCTACATTGCCAAGATGCTTGGCCGTTGGGACGGCACGATAAACAAGAGCGACCTTGAAGTCGACTCGCCCTACAACACGCGCATCAAGACGGGTCTTCCGCCGGGTCCCATCGCATCAGTGTCTGAGAGTTCTATCAAGGCCGCACTGTATCCGGAGCCGAACGACTACCTCTTCTACGTTCGCAATGTAGACGCTAACGACGGCTCGCACTGGTTCTACGCCTCCGCAGCCGAATTCGAAAAAGGCAAGGCCAAGTACCAGCAATGGCTGGAGCAGCAGCGTGCGGAGAAGAAGGCGGAAGAGGCGAGTAACTCGATCCAATGACGAAAGAGTACGATCGGGTGTTCTATAACGGAACTCTCTATGACGTCGTGACCATGGTGCTAACTCACCTTCTCGTGATCTTGAATTCGATCATTCTGGTCCGAGCGTTGCGCCAACCGAGGGTGGAGCTCTCATGATCAAGCTCCTTGCACTTGATCTCGACGGCACGACGCTGAACGCGCGTGGAGAGGTCCCGGAGGCGAATCGCCGGGCCATTCGCGCTGCCGAGGACGCGGGCGTGCTGGTGACGATCGCGAGCGGTCGGCGGTTCCGCGACGCACGGCCCGTAGGGATCGACCTGGAATTGAACGCTCCGCTGATCACGCACAATGGAGCTCTGCTGAAGTATGCGCGATCTGAGGAGACGGTCTCGTGCTCGCTGCTGACGTCAGAGACCGCTTTGGATATCGTACGGGTCGGGAAGGAACTTGGCGGTGATCCGCTTGTCAGCACGGACCCGCGAGGGCACGGCGAACTGCTATACGATCGGGTGTCGGAGCACAATCTTCCGCTCAGAAAATATCTTCGCTGGTCCGAGACACTCCACGGCGGCGAATCAGGACGCGAGGGCGTTCGTCACGTCGGGAGCCTCGAGGAAGCGGTGCCTGAGAATGAGGTCGTTCACATCTCCTTCTCAGGTCCCTGTGAGGCGATGGTCCGTATGGTAGGTGCCCTTCGGGACGAGCTCGCCGACTCGGTCACGCTCCTCGAGACGATCTATCCGGGGCTGGATTTCACCCTGATCGACATTCTTCCCCCCGACGCATCAAAAGGACACGGCGTCAGCAAGCTCGCGGAGATCAATGGCCTTTCTCACGATGAGATCATGGCCGTCGGCGACAACTTCAATGATCTGGAGATGTTACAGGTCGCTGGAACCGCGGTCGTCATGGCTAACGCAGATGAGAGTTTGCGACAAATGGACGGATTTTATACAACATTAACTAACGACGAAGGCGGCGTCGCTGCTGCCATTGAACGATTTATCTTAAACGAGGAGAACATCCAAATTGGCTAACCGAACCGCAGTTATCGAGACGAACCACGGCACGATCAAATTCGAGCTACTTGAAGAGGACGCACCCAAGACGACGGAAAACTTCCGCATACATGCCGGCAACGGCTACTACGACGGTGTGATATTCCACCGCGTGATCCCCAACTTTATGATCCAGGGCGGCGACCCGCTCGGTGAGGGCTACGGCGGCGAGTCGGCCTGGGGAGGTAAGTTTAACGACGAGATCAACCGTGGTACGCCGCTTTACGCGGGCGGCTATGAGAAAGGCACCGTTGCTATGGCGAACTCGGGGCCGAATACGAACGGTTCGCAGTTCTTTATCATGCACGTCGATTACCCGCTGCCGCCGAGCTATACAAAGTTTGGCAAGGTAACCGAGGGCCAGGATGTCGTCGACAAGATCGCAGGGGTTCGCACCAATCAAAACGACAAGCCTCTCGAGCCGGTCGTGATGAATAAGGTCTATATCGAAGAAGCTGCTTGAGAGCAGTTGTCCAAAGAGTCTCGCGGGCAAAGGTCACGGTCGGTGACGAGGTCATCGGCGAGATCACCCGCGGGCTCCTGATCCTCCTCGGCGTCGCACAAGCGGACTCCGAGGTCGAGGCTGACTACCTCCTCGAGAAGATCCTGAACCTCCGCATTTTTGAGGATGCGGAGGACAAGATGAATCTTTCGGTCATCGACGTTCGCGGGGAACTGCTGGTAGTCTCACAATTCACCCTCTACGGCGACACTCGCCGCGGACGTCGGCCATCATTCATCCAGGCGGCCCCGCCGGCAGCAGCGAGCGATCTCTACGAGTATTTTGTCGCAAAGGCCCGACGCTCGGATCTGAGGGTCGCCACAGGCAGATTCCAGGCGATGATGGGTGTCGAGTTGGTGAATGACGGACCGGTTACGATAATGCTCGATAGTGAAAAGGCGATCTGATATGAAAAGACTCTCTATTGTGCTTCTCGCCGCAACAGTTGCGGCTTCCCTCTCGTGCGGCGGCTCGTCAAATAAGTCGGCGAATTCAAAGAATCCCGCCCCCGAGATCAAGAAAGGAGTTGCTCCCGTCGCAGACCCGGATGTCGCCGTCATAGAAATGGAGAATTCGAGTGCATACGGCAAGATCGTCATCGAGCTCTACTCGAATGTCGCTCCCCAGATGGTGCAGCGTTTCAAAGATCTTGCGAATGACGGCACATACGATGGTGTCACCTGGCACCGTGTGAATGAGTCCGTGATCCAGAGCGGTGACCCGCTCTCAAAGGACGACGATCCGAAGAACGACGGTACCGGTAAATCAACGAGGCCGAATGTGGCGGCCGAGTTTTCGGATCTGAAGTACGACACCGGGATCGTGGGAGCTGCCCGCGGTCAGGACAACAACTCTGCGAACTCGCAGTTCTTCATCACTCTGAAGCGTGAGCCGGGGTTCGACGACCGTTATACGATCTTTGGCAAGGTTATCGATGGCATGCAAAACGCCCGAACGATCGCGGGCGTCCAGCCAAAAGATGGCGAGCGGCCGATCGAGGCTATCAGGATCAAGCACATCTCGATCGTTCCTCGTGACCAGGCTTTAGGCTCCGGCTCTAAATGATATAATCGGCTTTTAAGCTTGCTCGCGTAGCTCAGTTGGATAGAGTACTTCCCTCCGAAGGAAGGGGTCGCAGGTTCGAATCCCGCCGCGAGTACCATTAGAAAAGGCATCCCGAGGGATGCCTTTTTCGGTCGAGCACTATGGGCGTATCTGCGTAGCCGGGTCGCCAAGCAGTGCCCACGAGTACCTGACGTCGCTGCCACCTGGTATCGCGGTCTTAGCATCCTTGATGAGATCACCCATCCGCTTGATGCTGCCCGCATTCAACTGCTTATAGAACTGGTCCCCCATGATCAACTGAATATCCGGCGTTGTCTCGGTCGTAGAGGCCCAGGCCAGCGATGCTCCGCCACCCGACGATTTGAGCAGCGTCTCCGCCAACGAGTCGAAATCCGTTCTCATGAAATACCCGTTCAGGCACGTGAGCATGGTATAGATCGACTGATTCGGATTAGTAAGCGACGGCACGCTGCTGATCGTGAACCAGCTCGAGGATCCCCAGATGCCGGCCGACCCATGACCGGCGTAGTTGACGATATATGGGCCGGTATTCAGAGCATTGATAAGCGTGTTGATGCTCGTTGGATACTCGTTATTCGTCGCATCACCACGAGCAACCATCGTCGCGGGCATCCCCGGTACATCGTTCCTCAGCGTTTGGTTCATTGAGGCGAAATCGTACCCGATCGGTGCGTCGTTCGCGAATACTGCACCACGAGAGAATGACTGCTGGGCGGAGGTCTCCTGAGCCATCGTCTTGTTCAGGATACGCCCGGCGGTCGCGTTGTCGATCACAGGTATCCGCCCGATCGGGATCTCCGCCAGCCCATCGCCATTAAAGTCGGCGAGTGCCTCATCGCTACCGCTCTCGCCGTAGATCAGATCCACCATTTTGCTGGGAATACGATTGAGAGGAGCGGCTTTATTCTCAAAGTTTCGAGGATCGTACGTCGCATCCCCCATTAACAGGATGTATTTTGGCTTGCCCTGCCAGGTGGAATAAGCGTAATTGAAGAAAGAGCGTATCGCCTGCGAGCTCTGGCTCCCATAGCTGAACTCATCGTAAACGTCGTTTATATCGATAACCTTTACGTTGAAGCTCCCGCCGGCTGCGCTCTGACGATAGGCCGCCCAGCTCTGAGCGGCGGACATCAGGTCCGGATGCGACACGATAAGCATGTCCGCCGAGTTTGCCGCCACGGAGAGGGTGCTAGGCGTGTTTGCCGAAACGGACACCGCCTGCAGCGAGTACGAGTCGTCAACCGCATACAGCGTGGTTGGACGGTAGGCAGGAAATAGCAGCCCTAGATCGGTACCATTCTGCACTGGCGTCAGCCCGCCGATCATCTGAGGCACTCCGCTGGTCATCTCGAAGGCACGGATATTCGAAGCTGCGAGTGTCGCTCCCCCTGTGGGATTGCTCAGTGTTGCGGTAAATGTCTCCCCATTAGGGTCGGCAATATTACCGCTGCAAAGCTGGACGTCGACATCTTTGGAGACGATGCCGTCACCCAGAGTGACTGTCGTGGAAGCCGGAAATACGTAGTCGACCGAACCACCACATGCACTACCGCCGGTGGCTGTCCCGTTGGCCAGGTTCAGAGTTGCTCCTACGATGCCAGTGCTCCCAAACACGCGTGAGACAGTCAGCCGCGCAATACCTGCACCGCCCGCAAGGTAGGTAGGTGCACTCATGCGGAGCACTCCGGGCGTCGCCGACGCCACGGTTGTGGGTGTTGTGGAACTTGCGGCCGGCTGGGCTACTGTTGCCGCCTGCAGAGTTACAACTGAACTCGTGGGATCCGTGAAACCGGTAAGGCTCACCTTGCGGCGTCCGGGCGTGAAGATGGTCGCCTGGTTCTGATATGCCTTGAACTTCTGCGGGTACGTGACCGTAGCCGTATCAAAAACCGAGTAGTCTCCCGACGAGGTACTCGCAACAAGTATCGAATTCACACCATCAACAAGGTAGCTTGCAGGGATGGTGTACGTCTTCGACATGTGACTGGTGTACGACCCCGTTATGTCGCCGAGACTTACCAAAGAGTGGCCGTTGACGGACACGGTCATGTCGTGAGCCGTGCTTGAATAGCCTTGGATCTGGAGTGTCAGTGTCACGTCATCGGATGACGTGGTATCGACATTAGGTAGAGTGATCTTGTGCGTGTAGCCGCTATTGAGAATGACACTGCCAAAGAAATTGTTCTCGTCGCCATTGAAGATCGCAGATAGATATACGGTCCGTTCCTTTCGTTCACCGACCGTACGTGAGCTGCCGGCTACTGCAGTGAGCCCATTACTGCGATACGTGTGAGAGCCCATTCGCAGGCCCGGCGTGGAGTCGGCGATGAGGTAATAAATACGCGTATCACTCTCGTTCGTGTCGATGCCCTTGCCGTAAAATTCAATGTACTGGTCGCCCGCGCCTACGTTGATCGCCTGCTCGGTACCGTCCCCAAAGAGCCGCCAATTCGCTGAGTTGCTCGAGAGGTTAAATCCCGCCGACTGCAGCTCCGCACGTGTGACGCGATAGAGGCCCTCTTTCTTGACACCGATCTTCGCTCCCGGCCGTGCGGCAACCCACTTCTGGTTTGTCGGGTCCGCTGCAGGCCCGTTGAGCCCAACCGAAGTTGCGGGTGCGATGGTTTCTACTGAAGAGCTTGCCTCATTAGCCGCGGCCGTGTACTGCTCATTTTGGATCGCGAAGGAAGCACCAGGCTGGTACGAGGCAGTGAACTGTCCGGTCGAGACCCGTCCCGATCCCCCTATGCTCCAGGCCTCAACCTCGTAAACGCTATTTGCCGCTCCGTCGGCATCAAAAGCGGAGTACTGCTCACCGTAAAGCGTTGTCGCCCTTGTCTTTGCTGCCGAGCCGAGAACCGGCTGACCTACGGGAGTGCGTCCGCCTTTGGCGTCGATGCGGTACACCTGGTAGGCAGCGACTCCCGACTCTTGCCGCATTGTCCAGCGAATGATCGTTCCGGTTCCGTCGGTGGCCGCCGAGATGGTGTCAAAATCCGCAAAAGAGCCGCGGGAACTCGCTACCCCGACGGGAGTCGGGGCGGGCTTGTTTACTATCGGCCGCTTAAGGACACGCGGTTTTGTGATCGACCTCTGGGCGAGGATCGGCGAAGCGGTTGTAAATACAAAACCCGCTATCACTGCCGATGCAATGATTCGTCTCATTATGGTACTACTCTCCAATAAAGCCGGAGGGCTTACGAACGCGAAAGGCGGTTGTCTCCGAGCAAGCTAATTAGACCCTATTAAGGGCCGTTTTACAAGCCAATTTAGGCCACGAGCTGCCGTAATACGAAGGGCAGAATGCCGCCGTTTTTGTAATATTCGATCTCTATCGGAGTATCGATGCGAAGTGTCAGTGGAATGGTTGTTAACAAACCGTCGTCTCTCCTGATCTCGAGCGTCACATCCTGCCGGGGCCGTACGTCGTCCTCAAGCCCTGAGAGACTGAAAGTTTCGGTACCATCGAGAGTTAGCGTCTTTGCGCTGACGCCCTCTTTGAACTGCAGAGGCAAGACACCCATACCCACGAGATTTGAGCGGTGAATACGCTCAAACGACTCTGCGACAACGGCTTTGACACCCATAAGGGCCGTCCCTTTGGCCGCCCAATCCCGTGACGATCCGGTCCCGTATTCCTTGCCGGCAAAGATCACAAGCGGAATTCCCTCCTCCTTGTAACGCATCGCGACGTCGTAGATCGGAAGCTCCTCTCCGTCGGGCATATGCTTTGTAAAGCCGCCCTCGGTCGGTGTGACCATCTGGTTCTTGATACGTACGTTGGCAAAGGTGCCCCGGAGCATCACGCGGTCATTACCGCGGCGCGAACCGTAGGAGTTGAAATCCGCAGGCTTTACTCCCAGCTCCTGCAGGTATCTTCCTGCAGGTGAGATCGCCTTGATGGCTCCCGCGGGTGAGATATGGTCGGTTGTCACAGAGTCACCGAATATCGCGAGGGCACGTGCGTTTTCGATATTCGAGAAGCTGCCCGTCTGCATGCCAAACCCCTCGAAATACGGCGGCTCCTGTATGTAGGTCGAGTTAGGATCCCATTCATAATTCAGACCTGTGGGGGCAATGATGTCATTCCACAGCGGGTTCTTATCCGCAAAGTCAGAGTAGAGGCGCCGATATGTCTCCGGATCAAAGGCGGCTGACATCAACTCCCGGACCTCCTCAAGGGTCGGCCATAGCTGCTTCAAGAACACGTCCTGCCCGTCGGGGTCCTGACCGATCGGCTGGAGATGGACATCCTTGAGGACGGTTCCCGCAAGGGCGAAGGCAACCACTAAAGGCGGAGACATCAGGAAGTTAGCTTTGATGTTCTGGTGAACGCGAGCTTCAAAGTTACGGTTGCCGGAGAGTACGGAGGCAGCGATGATGTCGTTGTCGACGATCTCCTCCTCGATATGAGGATCGAGAGGCCCCGAGTTGCCGATGCAGGTCGTACACCCGTAACCGACCAGCTCAAACCCGAGCTGATCAAGAAATGGCGAAAGGCCGGTCCTGTCGAGATACTCCGTAACAACCCTCGATCCCGGAGCAAGAGACGTTTTTACGTACGGTGGAACTTTAAGTCCCCGCTCGACCGCTTTCTTAGCCACCAGGCCCGCCGCGATCATCACGGCGGGATTCGAGGTATTGGTGCAGGAGGTAATGGCTGCGATCAGTACGTCACCGTTTCCGACCGAGGTCTGTATCGTCACGTCGTGACTATCGAGGTCCTCCACCCGATCGGGAGTCGGACGATTGTTCATCATCTCGATCTCGGTGAGAGCACTTGTGTTATCGGGCGTCTGCGAATTGTGTATAGACTCCGGCACGCTCTTCACACTTTGAGCACCGCCGCCGACCGCGTGGCCCTCGGTCGGCATCCCAAGCACGACGGGATAACGCTTCTCGAGGTCCGCCTCAGCCTTGCCATAGCCGCCATCTGCCGCGGACTTGGTAAATAGTTCAACGAAACGATCGTCGAGGCTTGTCAGCTCAATGCGATCCTGAGGCCGCCTTGGACCCGCGACCGAAGGATTTACGGTCCTGAGGTCAAGATCGAGAAGGGTCGTGTAGTCGATCTCGCCTTCGCGCGGAATGCCGAACATTCCCTGAGCCTTGTAGTAGCTCCGAATCGTCTCAATGTGCTCCGGCGTCCGTCCCGTGTTCGCAAAGTACTCGAGGGTCTTCTCATCCGTTGGGAAAAAGCCCATCGTTGCACCGTATTCCGGGGCCATATTGGCGATCGTTGCACGGTCAGTCGCCCCCAATGCCGCCGCTCCCTCACCAAAGAACTCAACGAACTTACCGACGACGTTCGCCTTACGCAAAAGCTCAGTGACGCGCAGAACCAGATCGGTTGCGGTAGCACCCTCCATCAATTCACCGGAGAGATTCACCCCCACGACATCAGGCGTCAGGAAATAGACCGGCTGACCGAGCATCCCGGCCTCAGCCTCGATACCGCCCACGCCCCATGCCACGATCCCGAGACCATTGACCATTGTCGTGTGCGAATCCGTGCCGACCAGTGAATCCGGAAAAAAGATACCCTCTCGATCGAATACGCCCTTCGCGAGGTATTCGAGATTGACCTGATGAACAATGCCGATCCCCGGAGGTACGACGGAGAAGCCGTTAAAGGCCTGAGTTCCCCATTTGAGGAAGCGATACCGCTGCTCATTGCGGCGGAACTCGATCTCCATGTTCCTCCGGTACGCGCTCTCACTCCCCGCGTAATCCACCTGCACACTATGGTCGATCACGAGATCGACCGGAACCAACGGCTCGACGACCTTCGGATCCTTGCCCATGCGCGCAACGGCAGAACGCATAGCGGCGAGATCGACCAGCAGCGGCACTCCCGTAAAATCCTGCAGCAGCACTCTCGCGACGACAAACGGTATCTCCTCGGTCCTCTCCGATTGCGGCTGCCAGCCCGCGAGCGCTCGAATATTCGCCTCGCTGACCTTGCGTCCGCCGTCGAAATTGCGAAGGACCGACTCGAGTACCACCCGAATAGAAATGGGCAGCCTTGATATGCTGCCCAAACCTGCCTGCTCGAGTGCCGGTAGCGAGTAAAAGACTCCGTCGCGCCCATCGCCTGTCCTGAATGTCTGCCGTGAATTAAACAGTTCGTGTGTCATAGGGGATCTTAGCGGCAAAATGCCGAAAATCTTAGTATATCGCCCCTTTTCCGGGTTTCCCAAAGCCAGCCACACCGCGCAGCATTAGTCCCGTCTGCCCCGCTCTCATAGAATGAATTGAGGTGACGTCCGTTCTCGCAGAGGCAAAGAATTCGGTCCTGATCGCACTTGGGATCTTTGCCGCGGCGTTCGGCATTAAAGGTTTCCTACTGTCGAGCCATTTTATTGACGGGGGCGTCACCGGCATCTCGATGCTGCTGGCCGCGACGACCGGAGTATCCCTGGCGGTCTTCCTGCCGATAATCAATCTTCCTTTCGTGGCATTGGGCTATAGGCACGTCGGAGCTCGTTTCGCAGCAAAGAGTGCGATCGCAATGCTGGGTCTCGCCCTGGTGCTTTATCTTGTGCAGTTTCCCGACGTGACATCAGACAAGCTGCTGACGGCGGTTTTTGGCGGATTGTTCATCGGTGCCGGTATCGGGTTAACGATCCGCGGCGGCGCCGTACTCGACGGGACTGAGATCGCGGCATTGCTCGTCAGCCGCCATAGCAGCATGGTCGGTTTGGGCGATGTTGTACTTCTGTCGAACATCGTCATCTTCCTTGCGGCGGCGTTTTTCCTGGGTATCGAGTCAGCCCTTTACTCCATCCTCACCTATGTGGCGGCCTCAAAAGCACTCGACTTCCTCATCCATGGCTTCGAAGAGTACACCGCCATCACGATCGTTTCGCAGAGGGCGGCCGAGATAAAGGAGGCTATCACCAGGGAGTTGAATAGCGGCGTCACGGTATTCCGTGGGGAAGGCGGAGCGGGCAGCAAGGGCGACTCCGATGTTGGCTCGATCCTCCTTTGTGTCGTCACCCGCCTCGAGATCGGGGCGGTGAAAGCTCTCACTAAGCAGATCGACAGCGAAGCATTCATCACAACTCACTCGCTCAACGACGTAGACGGCGGGCTTATCAGACGCCCTTACCTGCATTAACGGCAAGAATTATGTGCGGACGTGCATCACAGGCAGAGATCAAGGCCTATCAACAAAAGATCTACCAATGGCTGAGTCCCGAGGAATTCGTGCCGCGGCGGAACCTGCGGCCGACGGAGCCCGCATGGATCGTGGCTCGTCATTCTGACGGCATCGTGTCGACCGTCAGTGCCCGTTGGTGGTGCCAGTGGGATAACACCTATACCTGGGAAGCGAAGTATCCGATGTTCAATGCCCGGGTGGACACAATGCACCAGCGTAAGGTCTGGCCCGAGCTTCTGGAGAGAGGCAAGCGGTGCATATTACCGGTGGATTCATTTTATGAATGGCCGGTGAAAGGCAAAGGCAAGCCGCCCGTCGAGATCTTTGTAAAAGATCGTGTGCCCTTCGCTCTCGCCGGACTCTGGAGCACCTGGTACGACGAGCAAAAAAGGCCGCAATATTCCTTTGCGACCTTCACCTGCGAGCCAAACGACTTTATCCGGCCCCTCCACGACAAAGCGATGCCGGTGATCCTCTCATCTGTCGAGGAGCAAAAACTCTGGCTCCTGGAGGGTGATGTTGAGGTCCTGCGCCCGTACGCCGGCGATATGGAAGTCGTCGAGCTTCCCGACACGCTCGAGAAGCTCTATCCGGAAGAGAATCAAAAGTACGCCTAAGGGACGCCGGTTGAGCCGTCGATGTTGGCACGCATTTGGCCGACATATTGATCCAGAGGCTTGACGCTGTAAAGGATCACCTTTATCGCCTCGTCCGGGAACCCGGATTCAAGCGTGATCGTGTATCCGGCGAAGACATCACCCGTGTCATCGGCTCCCCAGAATAGGAAGTTGTGGTTCGACAGTGTGACCATCTGCCTCATCAGAGCCGCAGGATTTCGTGCCTTGTCGATATTTATGTAGCCGGCGCCGTATCGCGGATATATACGAAACCCGATAGTCTCGTCGGTAGAGACGCCGATGACGATCTCAAAGCCCTTGACGTTCTTGTAAGCGCTCTCTGTCATTCCGGAGAAGTTGTAGGGGTTCTTATCACTCTGCTTTACAGGAACGCCGAGGATCTTCACTGCGTTGTCAGCGAGCAGAGCCCTGAGTTTTTCGCGGGTCGCGTCGCGGTTCGCCTGTTTGTCCGGGGGCAGCGGAGTAGAGGACGTGGTCTGAGCGGCTATTGCCGAACCAAATATCGTGAGAGAAAGTAGCACGATCAAAGTGGCTCGTTTCATATGCCAGCGAGTATAGACCTACTTCATCAGCGCGTCTATTTGATTTGCTTCGGTCAGGTGGTTTGCTATACTCTCTTTTCGTCTTTTGAGGCGCCTTCGTCTATCGGTTAGGACGCAAGATTCTCATTCTTGAAAGAGGGGTTCGATTCCCCTAGGCGCTACCAACCTTTTCCTAAGGAGCACAACTTAATATGATCGTCACCACCGGCATGGAGATCGAGGGGAGACCAGTCGCTGAGTACCTGGGTGTGGTTCGGGGTATTGTCGTGCGTGCGACGGGCATTGGGCGCGGGATCATCGGCGGCTTTAAGGCGATCGCCGGAGGCAACATCGAGGAGTGGGCACACGTGTGTGAGCACGCTCGGATGGAGGCTTTCAATAGAATGGTGCAGCACGCCCACGAGATCGGAGCCGACGCGGTGATCTCCATGCGGTATGACGCGACGGAGTTCACACAGGGCTCGACCGAGGTTCTCGCCTACGGCACAGCCGTCAAACTCAGGTAAAAGCAGCGAACCTTCCTCTCGTTTCCGGAATCTCTGAGGCGTACTCTTCCCCAAGATCACGTCCCGAGAGGTTTATAAATGATGCGAAGGCTTCCTACTCTTCTGCTGGCCCTAGCCATAAGTGCTATCGCTCTCCTGGCGTCCGGTTGTCCCGAGCGCCGCAGCATCGCTGATATCGAACACAACTCGGCCAAGTACCAGGATAAGGAAGTGGTTGTCGTCGGAGTAGTACGCGATAGCTATGGCGCAGGCATTCCGGGTACGCGGATCGGAGGCGGAGCGTACAAGGTGGATGACGGCACCGGCTCCATCTGGGTGATATCGACCGACGGTAACGTTCCCGCTCGCGGAGCGGAGGTTGGAGTCAAGGGTCGGATCTCATCCGGCATTAACTGGGGCGGACGCAACTTCGGCCTCGGAATGTACGAGGAGCAGCGAAAATATAAGAATCGTTAGCTCGATGACTCCAGAGTGCTGAATCTCGTCCGTTCTGGCGTACAATCGATCGAACGTTGATCTGAAGTTCTCACCCTTAAGCAGTGGACCCCATTCTGGAAGCTCTCGACGAGCAGTTCGTCACATTAGATCGCCGCTCACGTGAGCTGCTGGGGCGGCTGGATGAAGAGCAGCTTTTTCAACGCCCGGACGGCTCCTCGACCGCAATGACGCCCTTCTCTTGCGGCGAGTACCTGCTTCGGTCCGCCGGTAAGGTGGAGATGACCTTTGGCGGTATCACGACGCGCCTGTGGGATGATCCATTCGAGTGGACACTGCCCGAGAAGCTCGCCACCCTCGCGGCGGTCGCCCAGTACCTGGATGAGGTCGAGTCCACCCGGATGAAAGGCTTCCGGTTTTTTACGTCCGACGATGATCTCCGCCGTGAGATCCCCGCGCCGGAGAAGATCCGGCCGTTGGCGGAGATCCTCTTTGACACGCTGTCAGAGGCGTCGCACCTTCAGGGCCGCGCCTTCGCAATTTTCCAAACCATAACCGGCGATAAGGTTCCCCGTTTGTAGCTCGTTCCCTGCCGGGCCCAAATCTTTCATTGCCGAACTTTTTGTGACAGAATTCGTTAGGTTCAACAGCCATGCATTGCCCAAGCTGCGGCCAGCAGCAGATATCCAACGAGACGAAGTTCTGCTCACGCTGCGGATTGCCTCTGACCATGATCTCTGAGGTCGTCAGCTACGGAGGCTATCTGCCGCAGCTTGCCGAGCTCAGCAAGCAGAGCGAGACCAAATGGACACGGCGGAACGGGATCTTCTTTAGCGTTTTTTGGTTCATCTTCTGGGTGCCGCTGCTGACATCGATCTTCGGCGGGGTCTTCGACATCGAGGTGCTGGGTGAGATATGCGCCCTGATAGGCTGCTTTGGCGCATTGATGATCTTTATCTACGCGCTCGGCTTTATGAAGCGCCCGACCAGATACTTCGATCCGCGAACCTTCTATCAGCCGGGAGCGGGAGCACCAGGACAACACGGTTTAGGAGGCCCGGCGCAGAGTCATGCACTGCCGCCTCAGCAGTCGATGCCCGCATCCGCATATACTGCCCCGCACCCCGGCAACTGGCGCGACACTAACGACCTGCAGCCCTCGGTAGCAGAAAACACCACGCGTCTGCTCGATGAGGAGACCAACCGCTAATGTTCTGTCCGAATTGCGGCCAGGAAAAGCTTGGTCCCGAAACCACGTTCTGCTCGAGATGCGGCTTTCTCCTGAGCGGAACAGCGGCCCTGCTCGAGGCAGGGGGTAATTTGCCGGCGGCGCCAGGAACGACCAGCCAGACCTCTAAGCGCAAAAGAGGGGTGAAGCAAGGCCTCTTCATCTTCCTTTTGACATTCCTGGTAGTGCCGATCGTTGCGATGATCAGCATTTGGCTCAGAGTAGGGCCCGAGATCACCAGCCTGGTCGCCGTGCTCCTGAGCATGGGTGGGCTTTTGAGGATGGCCTACGCCTGGCTGCTTGAGGACGGTTCACCCGCTGCAGCTTCTTCTCAGCAGCAACTCGGAGGGTCGAGCACCCGTGCCGCACTCCCACCGGAACGCTCGATACCCGCGGCGGACTACGCATATCAGGGTCCGGGTAACTGGCGGGACACTAACGAACTTCAGCCATCCGTCACCGAGAACACTACCCGCTTGCTCGACCATGAGCAGCCGCCTCAATAACCGACCGCTCCGCCTGCTCCACGGACATCGACGCCCCCCAGCCGAACGCCTTTTTCATCGATCATTATCGCTGTCCCATTTGCGATACTTACCGGCTTGTCGATGAACTTGTGACCGTAGCCCTCAAGCACTTTGCGGGTGTCGGCCGAGAGTCCATACGGTTCAGTCACGATCTCGTCCGGCATCCATTGATGATGAATACGAGGCGCGTCGAGAGCCTGCTGGATCCGCATGTCGTGATCGATGACGTTGATTATCGTCTGCAGGACAGCGGAGATGATGCGAGGGCCTCCCGCCGCACCGAGGGCGAACCACGGCGTACCGTCCTTTCTCAAGACGATCGTCGGCGTCATTGCAGATAGCGGCCGCTTCCCTGCCTGTACCGCATTACGCTCACCCTGGATGAGTCCGAACATGTTCGGTTTACCCGGTTGGGCGGCGAAGTCATCCATCTCGTCGTTCAGCAAAAAGCCCGCTCCTTTCACCGTCACCGCCGAGCCGAACCCGTTGTTGATCGTATAGGTGTTTGAGACGATGTTGCCCTCGGCGTCGACGATCGTGAAGTGCGTCGTCTCCATAGACTCACCAGCCGTGATCTCACCGTGGCCGATCTCCGCGCTCGAGCTCGCAGCTGTCGGTTTGATCGAGCTTCGACGCTTTTCCGCATACTTCTTATCGATCAGCGTTTTAACGGGAACGTCGACAAAATCCGCGTCGCCCATAAACTCCGCACGGTCGGCGAAAGCACGCCGCATTGCCTCAGTGACGACGTGGTACTTAGCTGACGAGTTGGAGCCCATTGCCCGAAGGTCATAGCCCTCGAGTATGTTTAGGATCTCCAGCAGGATGGCACCGCCCGAGCTGGGCGGCGGCATTGAGATGATCTCGTATCCACGATATGTGCCCCGCACAGGCATGCGTTCCTTGGCCTGGTAATTCTTCAGGTCATCGAGCGTGATGAGACCGTCGTGAGCCTTCATGTCGGCAGCGATCATCTCAGCGGTCTTGCCGGTATAGAATTCCCGAGCTCCCTGCTCCTCGATCCGCTTCAGCGTCTGGGCGAGCTCCGGCTGTATGAGGCTGTCACCCTCTTTGTACATCCTTCCGCCATTCAGAAATATCCTCTTGCTGTCCTCATATTGAGAGAGAGAATCTTGGTAGGACTCGAGACTCCGGGTGAGGCTGTATGGCAGAGGAAACCCCGTTTCCGCGATCTGTCTCGCCGGCCTGACAAGGTCGGCCCATTTCAGCTTGCCGGACCCGTATTTCTTGAACGCCAGATCGAAACCCGCTAGCGTTCCCGGCACACCGGACGCCCGGTAGCCGACGATCGAGCCGCCCTCCCCCTTTATCAATTGGCCCTTCTTATCCAGATAGACATTGCGAGAGGCCGCCTTGGGGGCCATCTCGCGATAGTCGATAGCGGTTGCGGTGCCGTCCTTCTTCCGGATCATCATAAATCCGCCGCCTCCGATGTTTCCCGCGTAGGGATAAACGACCTCCAGCGCTAGCCCAACTGCTATCGCGGCATCGATGGCGTTACCCCCCTTTTGCATGACCTCGACACCCACTCGTGAGGCGATCTCGCTGTTTGAGGCCACCATCCCGTGCTGCCCACGGGCCTGGTCGGGCATGGCGGTAAGGCGGGCGTTCGCCGGGACGCACACAAAGAAGAGTCCCAAAATGACGCCGAACGTCGATATCCTTTTCATTTCCCTCATCTTGTTTCGCGGAGCGTTGGAATGACAAATATTTTACTGCATTTGTCGCTTGCTAAAAGTTGAGCTACCCTTGTCATTTCTCACCAAGGAGATACGGATGGAGGACCTACCTAAATGCTGGAGCAGATCCGACAAAGAAAGTGGAACCTCGTCCGAAAAGAACTCTCCGACATCCACGAAAGCGAAGTAGCCAATATCATCGACGAGCTGCCGGAGGCCGAGCGCACCGTCGTTTTTCGGCTGCTACCGCGTCAGCACGCATCGTCGATCTTCGAGTACCTTGAGCCCGACGTCCAACAGGAGATCGTAAAAGGCCTCGGCAAGCGCGAGGTTGCGTCGATCCTCAACGACATGTCCCCGGACGACCGTACGGCGTTCCTGGAGAAGCTTCCGGACCCGATCCTCAAGGAAACCCTGAATCTCCTGACCGATGACGAGCGTCGAGTGGCCTCGTCACTTCTCGGGTACGACGAGAACTCGGTCGGAAGGCTGATGACGCCATATTACGTCCAGGCGCAGCCGGACTGGACGGTCCAGCAGGTCTTTGAGCATATTCGGCGCTACGGAAAAAAAGCTGAGACGCTAAACGTGATCTACGTCATCGATGAGCGGGGCCGGCTCATCGACGACATCCGCATCGCAAAGTGCCTGATGTCGCCGCTCGAAACGAGGGTCGAGGAGTTGATGGACGACAAGTTCGTCTCGCTCGTCGATACGATGGACAAGGAGGAGGCGGTGCAGATCTTTCGACAATATGACCGCACGGCTCTCCCCGTCGTTACAGATAGCGGAGTCCTGGTCGGCATCGTCACAGTAGATGACATTCTCGATGTAGCCGAAGAAGAGGCAACCGAAGACATCCAGAAATTCGGCGGTTTGGAGGCGTTGGACCTGCCGTATGTCGAGACCCCTCTCACAACACTGATCCGCAAACGCGCGGGGTGGCTCATCATTCTCTTCGTCGGTGAAATGTTCACCGCCTCCGCAATGGGTTACTTCGACGCGGAGATCCAAAAGGCGGTAGTCCTCGCGCTCTTTGTCCCGCTCGTGATCTCATCCGGGGGCAATTCGGGCTCTCAAGCGGCAACGCTGATCATTCGCGCGATGGCACTGAAGGAACTAACCCTCTCCGACTGGTGGTATGTGATGCGCCGGGAACTCTTGTCGGGCTTCGCCCTGGGAGCCCTATTGGGAGCGATCGGGGTGCTGCGGATCACGCTATGGCAGAAGTTAGGACTGTTTGACTACTCAGAGCACTGGCCGCTCGTTGCGGTAACCATTTTCTTTACTCTGGTGGGGATCGTGATGTGGGGAACGCTCTCCGGTTCGATGATCCCTTTCGCCCTGAAGCGGATCGGCATTGACCCAGCCACCTCTTCCGCGCCCTTCGTTGCCACTTTGGTCGATGTCACAGGGCTCGTGATCTATTTTAGTATCGCGGCTTTCATCCTGCGGGGAACGCTGCTCTAGTACACCGGCATATAGCTAAAAGAAGCTTTCTCTGCTATGTTTTAGCAGCGCTATGGCCTCCTCCGACATCCGGAAAAGGACAATTTACTTCTTAATTACTGCGGCACTTATCATACTAGTGCTGCTGCTATTCCCATTGATCGACACGTGGGTCATCGCCGCGATGGCAGAGAGGCTGGGGATCACGATCGCGCCGGACGGCACTATTATCGGAGCCGACTCGACCCAGGCCGCAAAGATGGCCGAGACTTCGGTTACGCTGACCGTCACGGTCCTGCACCTGCTGAAGATCGTCGTATGGATGGCTCTGGTCATCTCCATTGTCCGATACATCAGCTTCCTCATCACTAAGACCCTTTACCGGAATGCAAAGCAGGGCGAGATCTCGTCCTTGCTGCGGACGGTGCTCTCGGTAGTCGTCTACATAGTCGCTTTCTTCATAATCTTTCAATCGCAGTTCCCAAACATCCAGCTGGCACCGCTGTTCACGGGTTCGACGATCATCGGTATCGTCGTGGGTCTAGCTCTGCAGGATACGCTTGGGAATCTGTTTGCGGGGCTCGCCCTGCAGGCTGACCAGCCTTTTCAGGTCGGTGATGTGATCAATATCCAGGGGAAAGGAACGGGTGTGGTCGAGAGCGTATCGTGGCGGGGCGTTAAGATCCGCACGTTTCAGAACAAGCTCGTCATAATCAGTAACTCTTCCTTGGGAAAAGAGGCGATAGAAGTAGCTCCGCGCACCAATCTCAATGCGAGATCCGTCTTTTTCAGCACCGTATACTCAGCGTCACCCGCCAATACCGCCCACAGGATACGCGAGGCTGTGCGGCTCGCAGAAAACGTTTCGCAGAAAATGCGGCCGGTCGTTCGCATTCGTAATCTCGGCGAGAGCGGTGTCGAATGGGAGATAAAGTACTGGCTCGAGGACTACACGAAGTACAACGACACCGACGCGCTCCTCCGTGAGCGGGTTTGGTACGCACTCAAGCGCGAACAGGTGGAATTCTCATTCCCCACCAGAGTCATACACACCCACCAAACGACCGCGAATACACCTCAGGATGCGTTTCAGATTGTTGCTGAACGTCTCAACCGGGTATCTATCTTCGCACCGCTGTCTGATGAGGAGATCGAGAAACTTGCAGGCTCATCGACAACGCGCATCTATGCTCCGGGCGAGGCCATCGTGCGGCAAGGCCAAGAAGGCAACTCGATGTTTGTCATCATCCGTGGCGCGGTAAAGGTCCAGGTACCGGAGAAGGATTACCAGAAAACGATCAGCACTCTGGGCGAGAACGACTTTTTTGGAGAAATGAGTCTGCTGACGGGCGAGCCCCGTACGGCCAATGTCATCGCCGTGAGCGAAAGCGAGGTCTTGAGGATCGACAAGGCCGGGCTTAGACCGATCTTCGAGGGTAACCCCGCACTGGTCGACGCCGTTAGCGAGTTGGTCGAGGAGCGTCGCGAACTTCTGCGGCAGACACTAACCTCTGAGTCCGAGGATCTAGGAGCTAAGGACCAGAAGGGCGTGCTTCCGTCGATCCGCCGATTCTTCGGACTCTGATCAACTGCTACTGAACATTTCCGTCGTAGATCTCATGTAGTACCTCAGAGATGGTCTGACGGTCGCTGGAGGACCTGCCGGCTGCTGCTTTGCCGTTTGCGGAGCTTGGCTCCTCGCTAAGATCGATCATCGACTCAGGCCTTTGCCGCTCCTGATGTGTTGAGTCTGCCGCTGCGGGGTCGAGCTCCCTGGTAGTGCCCGTCGCAAGAGTTTGCCTGCTGGTCTCCAGCATTTTGGATCCGCGATTCTTCCGCGCCCTTTCAAGCGACCGAACCGCAGCCGACGTAAGCGGAGCCTCGGCCGGGGCTCGCTCTATCCTTCGCAGCATACGGACATATTCCCGCAGCTCTCCCGAGGGGAAGACTATCGCCGACTCGTCACCTGTCTTTTCTTCGAGGGCGAGCGAAAGATGTTTCACGGCTGAGCCGTGATCACCGGTCTTCTGATACAGAGCGCCGAGCACGAAGTGAACAAGCGGCGGAGCCGTAGGCATCTCTCGTACGATCCGCTCACCGCGTGCTGCCGCTTCTCTCAATTCGAAACCGAACCAGCGACGATCGTCGTCACGGAGGATCTCGTTTGCCGCCAGATAAAATTCAAAGATGCGGCGTGTCTCAGTGCGGCTCTCAGAGGTAAAGACCTTCCATACAAAAAAGGCCAGCGCCCCAAAGAACGCCAGCAAGAATATCGGAAACCCGATCACATACAGCATCAAGGCGACGACGCTCAGGGTAAGCATCGCCGGAGCTTTACCCGTGAGGGCCGCACCGGAACGCGTCTCAATACTGATCTCATCGGACATGTATCATCGGTCAGGCCTCGTTAACACCTGATTCAGGCGTTACCGGCTCCGCCGGTTCCGATCCAGCGGCCGGCTCAGCGGTCGCATGGCGCTCCTTATTAAACTCCTGCTGGACCTTAGCCCCAAAATCATTGAGTACCTCGCCTACCTTCCCAAACACCTCTTCGCCCGCTTTAGCCACCACTCTCACGGTCTCCTCGAGAGTGGCCGCCTCCATTCTAAAGAGGCTGCAAAATTTCTCATCAAGAGGCAGGCCCTTAAAATCTTCTTCAAACTGACGCTTCGTTCCGGTTGTTTCTTCCGCCATAAAACTCCTCAAAGCAGAATGCTGCTCAAATGAATTACGTCAGCCGCAGCGCGTATGTTCACGTTCAGTTGATAGCCGTCTTGACTCGGACGCGGGGCTGAGCTCCCGAGGCAGCCCCGTTGCCCTCCTCTGCACCGACCTGACAGTCCGAGCAAAATCCCCAGAGCCTTAGGCTGTGATGTGTCGGCTTGAAATTGAAGTTGCTCGCCATCTGATCCTGCAAGGCCTCGATCTCGGGGGAGAAGAATTCTATGACCTTCCCGCACTCGGTGCAGATCATGTGGTCGTGATGCTCGTGATTGTAATGATGCTCGTAGTAGGTTTTGCCGTCGCCAAAACGCACCTCCCGAGCCAATCCGGCGTCAGTAAGGAGCTTAAGCGTCCTGTACACCGTGGTAAGTCCTATGTCCGGATCGATCTTATGGACAAGCCCGTATACGTCCTCGCTGGTCAGATGATCCTCAGTGCTGAGAAAAGTATCAAGGATCAGGTCGCGCTGATCGGTGCGGCGCAGCCCGGCGGCCTTTATATGCTCGAGAAAGATGGCCCTCTCAGTAACGAATTTGTCCTTTTCACCAGCCATGATGGTGCTCACCGTGATGCTACCACTTCAGTTTTGATTTCGCCACGGCCACTTTCGAGCGCATCTTTTCGATCCGCTCAGGGCTGACGCCTGCTTTTGCGGCGAGTTCAAGTGAGCGCTCCCCAAGCAACAGATAGATCTCCAGGAGCTCCTCCGAGCCGACTAGATTCAGTGCCGCGAGGTGCTTCGTAAACGTCTCGGCGTCCGCTCTGGCAAAAGTACCCGTCAGGGCCGCCGCAGTCGATTGACTCTCGAGATTCTTGACAGTGCTGCTGACGAGCGGGAGCAGTATCTGCGTCGATTCTTCTCGTGAGAGGCCACACTCACCCATCATCTCGGTCGCAGCATCAAATAGTGCGACCAAGTGCCCGCAGGCAGTCACCGCAGCGGCGTGGTAAAGGGTTTTGAAGCGCGTCTCAATACAAAATGGCCGGCCGCCGAGGTCGGCGACTATCTGCTTGCCGAGCTCGACCGCTTTGGCGTCGCCCTCGACGCACATGAAAGCGCCCGGAAACCGCTCGGGGCCGAGCTCCGGCTTACTTATGGAAACCAGCGGATGAAGCGAACCGATAATATTCCCCGGCTCTCTTAGCGGCTCAAGCACGCTCGACGGGGTAGAACCACTGGTGTGAAAGACTGTCGATCCGGTGATATATCCCCGGTACTCATCGATCGCGTCTCGTAGCTCGCCATCCTGGGTGGTGAAGAAAACTATATCCGTGCGCAGTCCTTCAGAAAGCTCCTCGGGGGGCACAAGCCTTGAACCGTCGATCCGGCGACTGAGGGTTGTAATTGCGTCCGTCCACTCCCGTGAGATAAGTGACGTGACCCTATACTTCTCTCTGGGCAGACTGTACGCAAGAGCTCCACCCACTCGACCTACGCCGATTATTGCCACGCTGAGCATATCCCAATATAGCCCAGCCTTGGGTTTACAGGATACTAAGTTCTAGTTCAGGTTCAGCGTGCTGGGCTTCGTCATGCATTGGCATCTCGCATACGCCGCCTGCGGAGTCACGCAGGAGGATCAGTTCGGCCGCAGTGAGCCGTGGAAACCCATTCGCCTGCTCAAAGCTATTGAGCAGGAGATCGATGTTCGACCCTGGGCGGAGCTTGGCCGCTGACGAGGCGACTTCCTGCTTTCGGTTAAGTAGGGTGGACCGGAATGTTTTCACCGCGTGCTCTATCGTGCGCCGCAGACCAGCCGGAGCCGCCTCTAGTTCCGTCAGCTCGGCGAGCCCGTTACCGCAGGAGCAGACAGGACGTTCCTGCAGTTCTGATTCAGCATCCGCATTGCAGCCGCCGGTTCTGATCTGCCGTACGACACCCTCGGCTTCCCGGAGGAACCTCTGGTCTATGTACTGCAGTTCCGCAATGGAACGAAATGCTGACCACATTTCGGAGGTGAGCACCGTCCTAAGCACCTCGGGATCACCGATATTTGACATCACCTCAGCGTGCCGCGCAGCGAAGTGCTCTCCATAGCTCTTGCGATACTCGGACCAGAGCTCGTCTATCCGATCATTCTTACCATTGAGGCAAACGCCGCCCCCAACAAGCAGTGAAAGGAGCTGTCGGCGTAAGTCGTCGATCTCGCGAACGCCCGTCCACTCTGCCGTACCTACGTACGAGAGCATCTCTTGCCGCCGCCCCGATACGAGAACGAACTTGTTGAGCACGGCAAGGTCCTCTGTGCGTCGTTCGTACTCAGGCTCAGAGTCGCTAAAGATCTCGGCGATCGTCTTGAGGCAATCCGCCAGAGTGATCTCATCCTCGAGCATGCGCCTGATGGAATCGGCCGATGTGCCGAATGTCCGCTTCAGGCCCGCCGCCAGTTTCCACACGGCCGTATTCAGCTGTTCCTCAGGCAGCTCATCAAATCTGCCGAGGGCGTTGTCCGCCTGCCACGTCTCCAGCCAATGCTTGAGGCTGTCGATGATCTGTCGGCGGTCCTCCCCGCGATCGATGGATGCAAGGGTTTCGTTTCCGGTGACAACCTTTGCCCAGGAAACCAGCCGCTCCAAGGGATAGTCATCCTGCCGGGGAACCGCTATTCCCTCGATATCGTCCCAAATGATCTGCAGGTCGAGCGAACGATGGTTAATGCGGTTGCCACTCAGAGTGACGAAATCGAACTGCTTTTGAGCGACCAGCGCTGAGAGCAGGATATGTTGAGCCTCTCGCGTAAGCCCGAGCGGGGGAGCACTGAGCCGCCGCGAGATATCTTTCAGCGACATCGCAGAGGGAGTGTCCGATCCCAGCCCTGCTCGGATAAGCGGATGTTGGGCCAACTGGTCTACCGAGGCCGGAGACGTAGCTCCATCCAGTGATGTCCCAAGTCCAAGGGGCACTGCAAAGGCTTCAACGAGCCTTCGCGTCTCGGCAGACTCAGGTGCACCCCCACCAAAAAAGTTTCCGATCAGCTGCGACGCCTCTCTCACGCCTAAGCTCGCACCAAACTGCGGATGCTCAGGGTATAAACGCTCGAAGTATGGAGAAAGGGCCTTTGATAGGAGCTGTGAGAGCGTGTGGGCGCCCGCGGACTCATCATAGATCTCGTATTCTCTGCCGTCAGCGACCAGGCGGGCTTCCTGGAGGAATACGCGCTGCCAGATCCTTTCCGCGGCTATCGAGCTGATCTGCACCTGCGTCGCGAGTGTGTCGCCGAGTTCCTCGCGGACGTCGTCGTCGGTCCTCAGCACGTGACAACGGCGGAGAGTCGCCTTGTCCTGCTCGTTAAGAGCCCCAACGCGCCAGAGCAGCACCGGCTGTCCGGTCTCCATTCCGGCGCCGCCGCGTCTGTCAACGCGAATGGTCCAGTCGGCGTTCGAGAGCCTTTCGGTCACCTCATTTCGCCAGATGATCTCCCCGCGGCGTAGGGCTCCGCGCCATTCGACGGTGCATACTGTCGGCCCTTGGCTGAATTCGGTGGTGGAATCCAGGTCGGAGAATTTTTCCGAAGCATGCCTCAGGAGGAGTGTCCAAACGGCCTCATCGGACACCTCCGAGGCCGCAGCCTCCACCCGTGTCAGCTCCTGCGACGAGCTCGTTTGGGCCTCTCCGATCCGGAACTTGCCTTCGTGCTCGGACGCAAGCCCGGGCTGACAAAAAGATGTGAGAACTGAACCAATATCAGCCGAGACGCCACCGCCGCTGTAGATCATCATGCTTGCGGCGATCTCGTCCGGCGTGGCGCCCTGACCGTCGAGAGACAAGAGGAACAATCCCTTAAGGATCAGCTTCGCCGTAAGTCTGGTCGTAACAGGCAGTTTCGCGATCACTGAATGATCGATCTGGTCAAAACTGGCGAAGGCTTCCTTCAGAGCCTCGACGTTCCGCAGCCTCGCCTCCACCTTGTCGAACATTTCGTCAAGGCCGATCAGGGAATTCGCAGGACGGCCGAGGATCTTCATTCCCGCTTCGGCGGCGAATCCCAAAAGGGCAAAATCCTGCAGGTACAGGCGGATCAGTGGAGCGACCTCGAGGGTCGCGGGATGCATTGGATATAAGGAGAAGAAACGCTGCTCGCTCCAACGGAATCCCGGCAGCACGGAGCGCCAGTTGGCGTAGATCTCGCTTAGGAGCTGACGCTTATTGCTTGCCTTGGCAAAGATATGCGTGTCGACGATCTTAAAAAGATGCTCCTGGTCGAGGTAGTCGATGACGAAACTGCGGGCGATGGGCGCGTTAGTCCCGTCGGCACTAGAGATATCGTCGTCAAGGGCGACGCCGATGAACATCCCCATCGACTTTCCCACCTCGGCGATCTCGCTTAATAGAGGCCCATCGTCTCGGGCAACACGAGCTTCCCTGCCGGCTGCGGTGTCAAAAAAGATAACGAATGGCTGTTCGAGGGAATGCAGGCTCGCTTGGTGAAGGATCTCGGTAACAGTTGTCCCGATCGTGTTTGGCCCCGCGCCGAGCGCGGCACCCACGGCCGAGCGAAACTCCTCAAGCAGCGTCATCCCGGAACCGCGACGCACGTATGCGACGAGATACGGCCGCCTTACCAGCTGATCACTCGTGGAGCGGACATGGTCGTCAGTGACCTGTGTCCGCAGTTCCGGGCGGGATAGTACCGCCGCAACGGAGGCCAGGAAGTGGCTCTTGCCCACCCCGCGGAACCCGGCAAGAGCGGCTGCCATGCCAAGACCGCGGTTTAACCCGGCGATCCGCTCGATCCACTTGCCCATCAGGTCCGACGTGATATCAGTGAAGTGATATCCAGCGAGTGTCCTGGCCGGGTCGGCGGCAAAGTCGCTCAGCTGTGAAAACTGACGGACCTCGACGATGTCTTTTACTTTCTCTTCGAGGCGTTTCATCGAAAAAAGAGGGGACTAAGAAGGAAGGGCGGACGGTGAGGCATATCGGAGTAGACCGTCTGCCCGGATAGAGTTTAACAAGTTTTGACAGCTATGGGAATAGCGTCCGTAAAAAAATCTCGAAAATCTTAGAACCCCAGTGATTTTCGCAACTTAGAGTGTCCCTCGCGCATCTTAGAAGCATTGCTCCACACACGTAAGGCGATTACTATCGCTTTTTAGGCTTGGAGGCCTCATCAACTATGCATAGCAGTATCCTCCGCCGCACCTCCGCCGCCCTGCTGGCGGCGTCAGTGTGGACGAGTGCATTCGCAATGGTGCCGACGGTCGGCGCCCAGACGACGAACACCGGTAAGACCGCCTCTACGCCTGACGCGAGCAAGGACAATAAGACAGGGAAAGCCGCACCGTCACCGACGCCGGCTCCCGCTCCCGCGGCCAATCGTACCCTCGCGGTGAACGAAGATCCGGCGATGATCGGCAAACGGAACATCAACGGCGGTACCGGTGACAAATTGTTCGGCTGGTTAGGCGGATCCAAGGACAAGGAGCTCCAGATCGGGCGCCAAATGGCCGCCGAGGTCGAACAGCAGTCAAAGCTGGTCGACGATCCGATGGTCACCGAGTACGTCAACCGCGTCGGTCAAAACATCGTCCTTCATTCGGACGCGAAGGTCCCTTTCACGATCAAGGTCATTGACAGCGATGAGGTGAATGCTTTTGCTCTGCCGGGCGGATATTTCTTCGTGAATCGCGGCCTTATACTCGCTGCGGACAACGAGGCTGAACTCGCGGGCGTGATGGCCCACGAGATCGGGCACGTCGCCGCTCGCCATGCGATGGAGAATCAGGGAAAGGGCAACTTCCTTAACTACGCTGCTATGGCCGGTATCATATTCGGCGGCGGCATCGTCAGCCCCATCCTGCAGAATGCCGGCGGTATCCTCACGGGCCTGGCACAACTTAAGTTTTCACGCGGTGCTGAGGAGGAGGCCGATCGCCTGGGCGTTCAGTACCTGTACGCGGCGGGCTACGATCCTACTGCGATGGCCGCGATGTTTGAGAAGCTGGCCTCTCAAAACCGCAAGAAAGCAGGGAGTGTCGCTAAGCTATTCTCTACGCATCCTGAAAACCTGAATCGCCGGGACACAAGCCTTGCTCTAGTGGCCCGCTTCCCTGAGAAGGAGGAGTACGTTATCTCCACCTCCGAGTTTCAGAAGGTGAAAGAACACCTCATGAAGCTGACCAACGCTAAAGCAGGTGTGGTCGCTGACTACGACAACCAGGATGACAGCCGTCCGACGCTCAAAAAGCGTCAGCCGAATGATCCCGCAGGTGACGATAGCGGTCTGGGAGCGGACACCGGCGGCTCCTCCACCACCAATGACGGCCCGCCTAAGCTTAAGAAGCGCGACGATACGCAGCAGGACAGCTCAAGTTCTAGCAGCAGCTCCAGCAGCTCGACCGACGATTCGTCGGCGCCGCCAAAGATGAAGAAGCGGGACAGTACGCAGCGGGACGACACCACCGGCTCCAAACCGCCGACCCTAAAACCCCAGGCGACCCCGAGCCCGACCCCGCACGAGTAGCTCCACTGAGCTAACTCTCGCAACCATCGAAAAGGCCGGCACTGCGCCGGCCTTTTCTGTTGATCTGCCACAGTGTATTGACACCTTCCGCATCAGATAAGATACTGCGCTGTCCGGAAGTTGATCCACTCGGATCTCTATCGCTCACCCACGATGATTACCTATAAGAATCGTAATATCGAATAGTGAGAGCCCGTGTCACGTCTGCGATATTGCGATATTCTGTCCACGCCGGAGAATCGCAGAATCGCAGACGTGACACCGATCTCCCCGCAAAGCCTTCAACTTGGCAATGGGAAGTACGAAACAACGCAGTTCAACTCTCGCCTTCAGCCGACGCAGATCGGCCTTGGAACATCCGCGACCGATACGAGTCTGCTGAGGATCGAGTTCAGCTACGGAACGACCGCCAACAACGGCAACGTGCTCAGTCAGACGATCACGGTGCCCGGGGTCAGCTACACGTTCAACCAGTCCTACTCTTACGACGAGCTCAATCGGATCTCATCTGCAACTGAGACATACAACGGTTCTCAGAATTGGAAGCAGGAGTTCAGCTACGATCGATTCGGCAATCGTTCGTTCGTCACCGGCACCGGCCACACGACCACGCTCGGGAGCTGCACGACGATGTGCAATCCCACGTTCAGCAGCACGACGAACCGGATCACATCTACGGGATACTCTTTCGACAGCGTGGGCAACATGACGGCCGATCCGTCTGGAAGAACATTCACCTATGACGCCGAGAATAAGCAGACAGAGGTTGACGACGCCGCGCCGAGCGTCCTTGGACAATATTCTTACGACGGTGATGGAAAACGCGTGGAGAAGCTCGCCTCCACGGGCGACGATACTGTCTTCGTTTACGACGCTTTTGGCAAATTGATCGAGGAGTTCACCGCCGCCGGTCCGCTCCTCAACCAGTCCGTTCAGTCAAGTTCACCCATTTGCTACGTCTGCCCGTCCGTTACATCGGCAAACGTCAGCTACGTCTACGCCCGTTCACGGCTGCTCTCTACCGAAGATGGCGACGGCCCTCACTACCTCACCGCCGACCACCTCGGCAGCCCACGCATCAACACCGACGCCAGCGGCAACGTCACCGCCCGCCACGACTACATGCCCTTCGGCGAAGAGATCTCCACCTCCCAACGCACGAGCAGCGTCGGATATCCCGGCTCGCCCGATGGCGTCAGAAAACAATTCACCGGCTACGAACGCGACACCGAAACCGGCCTCGATTTCGCGCAAGCTCGTATGTACTCCTTCTCCATCGGACGGTTCACCGTTCCTGACCCTTTTAACGGAAGCAGCTCAGCCCAACAACCTCAGTCGTACAATCGCTTCGCCTATGTCGGGAACAATCCGCTCGTCACCACTGATCCCGGAGGACTGCAATGGTTTTCCATGGATCATATGGTTGACGGAGTATTGCATCATTCTTACCAATGGTTTGATAAAGGAGCGAAGGTGCCGAAGGGGTGGCACATTTACATGGGCAGCCGTCAAATACCATTGAATGACGGTACAAACAGAATCCTTTATCTGAATGAAGCTGGCCCAAATTCGAAAGGACGAAACGACTATGAAAAGAATGGCTGGGTGACCCAACGAGCACCGGATGTCATGGACCAAACGTTCCACAATGAGAACGACAGCATGGAGGGCTCAAAGGATGTTACCTTGGATCTTGTCTTCTTGTTTGATGGAGCCGCTTCTTTACCGAAGGGAATCGCGGAAGCGGGAGCCGCGTTGTCTCGGGCCGAAGTTGATGCCACGGCAACGGTAATAAAAGATCCGGAAATTGTACAGTATTCCCTTCGAGCCACAGAAGATGGATTTTATCCAGTTATGACGCGAGGCTTTAAGGACCCGACGGATAATATTTTTTTAAAGGAGGGTGAGGTTTGGAAATTCGGCCAGACCATTAATCCCGCGACCCGTTATTCTGGCAAGTTCTTGAAGGATAACGGGCTCGCATTCAGTGCCGATGGATCCAGCACGAGCTTGCGTCAAGCTCTCGACGTTGAGAAGCAGACTATTATGCGATATGAGACGCAGTTCGGACGGCTGCCACCGGGTAATAAGATTCGCAGGTAAACATGCGGGTTGGGATGAGTTACGACGCAAATAAAGAGGCGAGGCTCGACGAGGTCATTCGTGGAGCCAACGCTTCATTGGGGGTCTTTTTTAGCGATAGATTTTATGACGACTCCGGAATGAATCTATTTGTGGTGCTTATGTGCCGTGATCCGAAACTAAATTTCCAGAAAAGGATACGTCTGTCTAGGAGTGATAACACGCTCTATATCGATGTCATGCTCGATGTGACATTGATGAGCGCCATCGATGTCGAGTCTGGACGGGCGATTGTCGCGCGAAAAATGTTGGAAGATATCCCAATCGCCATCCAAACGAAACGGAGCATCGACTTCGACTCAAGCCGCTTCATTGCCGATTTGGGAACATGGTTCGAGAACAACGGGTGGTTGCAAAGCGGTTCTTAGGTGAATAGACGTTGTCCATGGAAGCCCGGAGGGTCTTAGCAAGAGAGCGGGAAAAAGCTGGGGTCAGGCGTGTAATTCTCAGCCGATTGAGCCCCAGAATTGCGTGGTAGAAACCGGTATGGTAGAAACCGGTGTCACGTCTGCGATTCTGCGATATTTGAGAGATAGATCTTTTCGACCTGAGCTTTTGCGAAGGCGAGCTTGCGATCCGTGTGAAGCTTTTGTCTGGCTGCGTCGCATCGGCGGCTGACGTTTGAAGTGTCGAGGCCGGATATGAGCGACAGTTCACTCACGCCGGCGCCTTGTTCGCGGCCGATGAGGATAAGTACTTCTTTTGCGAGAACCGCCTTTGTGCTTTTCTCGGGGCTGCAGAAGCTATCGCTCGATAGTCCAAACACCGATGTGACTGCCGAGATCAAGACCGTCGCATTGAAAGATCGCTCCGGCCTTCCCACCTGCTCCGAGCGTCGCCGCGGAGTATCGCCGATACGATGGATCATGCTGTCGACGAATTCCTCTGAGCCGAGAATACCGGCTTCGACAGACAGGTCGAAGTCTTCCGGGTATCCAATACCAACGCCGGCGGCAACAAACTCTCGGAACCGTTCGCGAGCCAGCTCCTTACGGGGACCAAAATGACGAAGCACAGGATCGACGTCTGTCAGATCATCCTGCTCCAGTCCGAGGTAGGAACGATGACTGCCGTATGCGTACTCTTCAGGCGACGACACCATTCGTGCCCTGACTAGGGTTGAGGTGAATGTACCGGACCAGCTCGGCAAGGTACTGGTCACTCTGGCATAGTATCGAGCGATGCCGTCCCTGGAAAACATGCCCGACGCGCTTATATCGGCGGTTATAATACCGGCTGTAGCCCCCCAACACCCGCTGCATTATATTGCCGACCGTCTCCGACTGGCGTTCGAGCAGCAGGTGAATGTGATTCGTCATCAGGCAGTACGCGTAGAGGAAGAATGGCGACCGGGCCTTCTCTTTGATAAGCAGCGTGAGAAACTTAAGACGATCTTCAGGCGAGTGGAAAATGTCTTGTCGATCGTTGCCACGGGCGATCAGATGATAAAGCCCACCCTCGACCTCAAGCCTCAGCTTCCTCGCCATGGCGGAAATGATAGCAACAATATCGCAGAATCGCAGACGTGACACCGGCTTCTATGACAGGGGTCAATGCTGGTGGCGACACTCACGTGCGGCTTTACGTAACCCTCACGGACAGTGCGATTGACACCCTA
>Ga0070658_10000259_pt1 | contig 46424 bp, 38 predicted proteins | sample KBSC13metaG_FD_64664 | JGI IMG/M metagenome (GOLD analysis project Ga0070658, IMG submission 64664) | Corn rhizosphere microbial communities from Kellogg Biological Station, Michigan, USA - KBS C1-3 metaG | ecosystem: Host-associated > Plants > Roots > Rhizosphere > Soil ...
GCATCCACTGCCACATCGGCTCTCAACTGCTCGATGCCGACACCCATACCGAGGCCGCCGAGATCATGACCCGCCTGATGCAGGCGATCGTCACCGAGACCGGCGCGACCGTCGAAGAGTTGAACATCGGCGGCGGGTTGGGCGTGCGCTACCTCAGCAGCCAGCAGCCGCCCTCGTACGAGGATTTCGCTGAGCGGATCGTCAGCACGCTCGTTGCCGATCTCGACGCCGCCGGACTACCGCATCCCATTCTTGCCCTCGAACCGGGCCGCGCGCTCGTCGGCGAGGCAGGCACGACGCTCTACACCATCGGAGCGATCAAGACCGTGCCCGTCAACGAGACCGGCGGCACCCGCACCTACGCGGCGATCGACGGCGGCATGTCCGACAACCCGCGCCCGCAGCTCTACGAAGCGGTCTACGAGTGTATTCTGGCTAATCATGCCGACCAGCCCGCCGAGGCCACCATCACCATTGCCGGGAAGCACTGCGAAACCGATATTCTCATCTGGAACACGCAGATCGCCGCCCCGCAGACCGGTGACCTCCTCGCCGTGCAGACCACCGGCGCGTACAATCACGGCATGGCCAGCAACTACAACCGCTTCCTGCGCCCCGCGATGGTCTTCGTCGCAAACGGACAGGCCGATCTTGTCGTAGAAAGAGAAGTACCGGAAGATCTGATACGTCACGAACGTATTCCTGCCCGCCTTCGAGAATAGGAAGATTTGTCGCTATGTTCGACATGGAAAGAATGATCATTTCGCTGATCGTGGTCGTCTGCAGCATCACCCTGCATGAGTTCGGCCACGCCTTCTCCGCCGACTATCTGGGGGATCCCGGCCCGCGGAAAGATTCCCGTGTCAACCTCTGGCCCGACAAGCACTTCGATCCGCTCGGCTTTATGATGATCTTGATCACCTCGTTCTTCGGGATGGGAATCGGGTGGGGCAAGCCGGTCATGGTCAATCCGCGCTACTTCAAGAATCCCCGGCGCGACATGGTCATCGTGACGGTGTGCGGCCCCCTGATGAATCTGCTGCTGGCGCTGATATTCGGGCTGGCGATCCGGTTCATCATTCTGTCCGGTCACATGGCATGGCTCTATTCGGAAGAGGGCAATGCCACGACCTTCGGCCTCTTCATGGAGATTTTCATGCTCAGGAACCTGGGCCTGATGTTCTTCAACCTGATTCCCATTCCGCCGCTGGATGGCTCGAAGATCTTTGCAGGTCTGGCCCATGCGGACCTCGCGTACAAATACGAGCGGTTTATGGCGATGTACGGAATGACGATTCTTCTAGTGCTGCTTGCGACTAGAACGGTCGGTTACATCATCGGTCCTGCCATTATTCATGCCGCTACTCTCATCAGCGGCCTGCCATACGGTTCCGGCTAACCGGACCCACCCCAAGGAGACAAAAAACGACGTGGCCACCACCGCAACGCCCGACACTCTTCCCGCGCGCAAACGACTTCTAAGCGGAATGCAGCCCACCGGTACGGGCGCTCTGCATCTCGGCAATCTGGAGGGGGCCTTGCGAAGCTGGGTCCACCTGCAGGACGAGTACGAGATGTTCTGCTTTATTGCGGACTGGCACGCGCTGACCACCCGTTACGAAGAGACCGAGAAGATCGCGCCCGCCTGCCGTCAGGTCGCCGCCGACTATATCGCCGCGGGCCTCGACCCGGCGAAGTGCGCCATCTTTCTGCAGAGCCACGTCAAAGAACACGCCGAACTGCATCTGCTCTTCTCGATGATCACCCCGGTCGGCTGGCTGGAGCGCGTCCCGACGTACAAAGAGAAGCGCGAACTGGTCGCGGAGAAGGGCGGCGGCGATGAGTCCGTCTCCTACGGCCTGCTCGGCTACCCCTGCCTTCAGACCGCCGACATCCTGGTCTACCGGGCGCACGCCGTGCCGGTCGGGAAGGATCAGGCGGCCCATCTGGAGATCAGTCGCGAGATCGCGCGCCGCTTCAACCGGCTCTACGGCAACGTCTTTCCCGAGCCGCAGACCGTGCTGATGCAGGGCGCGGCCACCCTGCCGGGCCTCGATGGGCGCAAGATGAGCAAATCCTACGGCAACGCCATCTTCATCGCCGACGGCCCGGATACGATCGCCGCCAAGGTCAAGGAGGCGTTCACCACGCCCTCCAAGATCCGCAAGACCGACCCCGGCATCCCGGAAAACTGTGTCGCCTGTCAGTTGCGCCGTATCTACGATCCGGAAGGATATCAGACCTCCTGGAACGAAGATATCGCCGGAGAGCGCGGCTGTATGCAGAACAAAAAGGAGCTGACCGAGATCCTCGTCTCCGTGCTGGAGCCGATGCGCCGCCGCCGCGAGGAGCTGCTGGCCGATCCCGCCGAACTGGAACGCATCCTCGCTGATGGAGCCGACCGCGCCCGCGCCGTCGCCGCGGACACTCTCCGCCAGGTGCGCGAAGCCATGCACCTGGGATGAACCCTCGGTTAAAGCGTCGAGGATAGTTGGTATGCAAATGACTTCCCGAAAACGCAAGCAACTTACGCGCGGAATGATCGCGCTATTTTCTGTCTGCCTGGCGGGTGGAGCGCTGGCGGTAGCGGTGCGTCGGAGTCAGATCCGGCATCAGATGCAGACCGACCCGGCGGTGGCGACTGCCTGGTTGATCCAGGTGACGCATGGCCCCAATCATACGCTGACGCGTGGCTCGACGGTGCAGCGGTGGGCGAATCAGCACAACATCCATGCCCTCGGCGATTATGAGGTGCTGACCGGCAGTTTCAACGGGGAACCGAACGGGATCGAATTCTGGTTCGACTACGCCAGCCACACCGGGGACAAAAACCTGGAGTGTCATCGGGTCGGACCGACCGCCTTTGTCGATGACCTCGGGCAGATCTACCACGGCTTTCTCGACTTTCAGGGCAAGACCGTCGGCGTCTATCTCCCCGGTTACGATCACGCCGCGCACCGTATCACCGCCAATGTCCGCTGGATGCCGCGCCGCCCTGCCGCTCCCTTCCCCGTCTCCCGCCCGATGACCTTTTCCGTCCCACTGACCGCCTCGCGCCGGATCCTGCCTCCTGCTTCCACTCTGCCCATGGGCCCGATCACGGTCATAAAGGGCGGAATCACGGTCACACTCAGCGATGTGAGTTTGAGCCCGCCCCGGCTCCGCAGCCTCTATGAGGGCCAACGCGACCTGATCTTCCAACTCCGTATTCAGGGCGGCGAGATTGCCGACGACAATATCTCTATGCCGCTCGAAGGCGTGAGTGGTCTCGGGACGCGCTATTTTATAATGCTGCAGGGGCAGGCGCCAAGTGCCCAGAAACAGACGATCACCACGCGGTTCCGTGCGGGAAATACGGTCTACATGGTGGGAAATGGATCGAATGCAGACAACCTGACGATTACCGACCCGTATGGGATTTCTTTGGTTCCGCCATCGCTCTCGGTGGCCATGCCGGTGATCAAACCACGCAAGGGACAGAAGGCTTCGCCGTTCTGGATCGCGCCTGTTACTGGAGCGGGAAAAGGCACCGACTGCGTCCAATTTCATTTCGGTGTCCAACCTCCTGCCCGCTCTCCCAAAGCCATGCCTCCTGCCTTGATCCCTTTCGACATTCCGATTCGGGTCTCGACCGAAGCGGCTCCCTGACCCCACTTGCAAAATTCTCCCCGGTTGACTTTGGCGGACGAAAACTTCTATACTCATTCTTTCCTGCCCTTCGGCGGCGTGTCCTGTTCGCACGTCTCCTGATCCCTTTTTACCCACCTTCCGCCGTTGCACCGTCGCAACCCCAATAGCAATCCATACCAAGGAAAGAGAGGCTCTCTCATGCGCTGGACTATTCCCCTCTGTTTAGGGGTGGGGGTCATGGCACTGCCTGCTTTTGCGCAGGCGCCCACTCCCGACACCTTTGCACTCGTCGGTGTTCGTGTGGAAGTCGGAGACGGACGCGTCATCGACAAAACCACCATTCTGCTCCGTCACGGCATCATTGCGGCGATCGGGCCGGACCTCAAAGTTCCGGCGGACGCCGAGATCATCAAAGGCGACGGCCTGACCGTCTATCCCGGATTTATCGATGCGCAGATGACCTCCGGATTCACTCTCCCCGCCGCGCAGCCCGATCAGGACAAGGCGCCTGATACCGGCTCCGAGGCTCCCGCTTCCATGCGGCTTGCCAATCGCAAGGGCATTCGCCCCGAGATCCGCGCCGTAGACTATCTGACCCTCACCGACACCGCGCTCACCCCGATCCGACAGGCCGGTTTCACCACGGCCCTGATCGCGCCGGCCGGCGGCAGCATCAGTGGAATGAGCGCCCTCGTCAACCTCAGCGGCGCGCCGACGCGAGAAGCGGTCATCCGCCCGGCCGTGACGATGGGGTTTGGCTTCGGCGGTGGCGGCGGGCGCGCCTTCAATTTCGATCCCGCGCAACAGCAGCCTCAGCAACAGCAACAGCGCGCGGCCGGAACCGGCTATCCCGGCAATCTTCTCGGCTATACCGCCCTGCTGCGCCAGACCCTGTATGACGCCCAGTACTACAAGACCGTGGACACGGCTTTCGCGAAAGGGGCGAGCGTTCGACCGCCTGCCGATCTGAGCCTGATGGCGCTGCAGCCGGTCATGGCGGGAGCGATGCCCGCTGTCTTCGAGGCCGACAGCGAGAACCAGATCTTCCGCGCCATGCATATCGCCGATGAGTTCCATCTGAAACTGATGGTCGATGGCGGCGGAGATGCCTGGAAGATGGCCCCGGCGCTGGCCAAAAAGCAGATCCCGGTGCTGCTCAGCCTGAACTACGGCGAGGAACCCGGCGTTGTTCGCGCTCCCGGCGCAGGCGGCGGCTTCGGAGGAGGTCGCTTCGGCGGCGGTCGTCCCGGAGCGGGAGGCGCTGGAGTTGGTGGTGGCGTAGGTGGCGGACGACGGCAGCGAGGCCAGGGCGGCGTTGGCGGCGGTGGAACCGGCGTCCCCAATGGCGGTGGCGCGGACGGCGCGGATGCAGGCGATCCGACCGATCCTCAAGGGACGCCCGCCGGCGCTCCGGGGCAGGCTCCCGGCGGTGGCGTTCCGGGCGGCAGACAGGGCGGAAACGCCGCTGCACCGACCGAAGACGAAACCCCGAAAGCGGTGACTGCAGAGCAGCACAAGAAGTGGGAAGAGAAGGTCGCCAACGCCGGGAAACTCCAGAGCGCGGGCGTGCCGTTCGTCTTCACCCTGCGTTCGGCCCGCACCCCTACCGAGTTTATGGACAATCTGCGCAAGGCCATCAAGGCCGGTCTCAACCGTGAGGCCGCGCTGAAGGCGCTCACCATCAACGCCGCCAAACTCTACGCGGTCGATCGGCAGATGGGAACCGTCGAGACCGGCAAGATCGCCGACCTCGTCGTGATGAGCGGCGATTTCGCCGAAGCCGGCACACGCGTCCGCTATGTGTTTATCGACAAGAACAAATTCGACATGGCGAACGATCGCCCGACGACCCGGCCCACGCTTCCTATTCCCGCGCCCACCGAGGATGACGATTAATCATGAAAACTCCCTTTGTACCCTTGAGTTTCGCCATGCTCCTGCTCACAGGCACCCTGGCGCTCGCGCAGGAGCAGGCCGCTGAGAAGTCCGCACCGGCAGGACAGGCGAAGCCGGGTGGGGCGGCTGCCGCCCAGGCGCCGACGAAGCCGGACTACCCCATTGAGCTGGAAGCGGATCGCAAACCGGCTCTGCATACGGGCGGCAACGTCTTCATCAAGAACGGCACCGTCGTCACCGTTACGAAAGGCGTCCTCCCAAATACGGACATCCTGGTCCAGAACGGCAAGATCGTTTCGATCGGGAAAGGGCTGACCCCGCCCGCCGGAATCGCGATCATCGATGCGACCGGGAAGTACGTCACGCCCGGCATCATCGACGCGCACTCCCATATCGCGGAGGACGGCACCAACGAAGGCACCGACGCGATCACCGCCGAAGTGCGTATCCACGATGTCATCGACCCGCAGTCGATCTCTCTCTATCGCGGCCTCTCCAGCGGCGTCACGACCTCCCTGCTGCTGCACGGCAGCGCCAACCCCATCGGCGGGCAGAGCGTGGTCGTCAAGATGAAATGGAACACCAATCCGGACGAGATGATCGTGCCGGATGCCCCGCGCATGATCAAGTTTGCGCTTGGTGAGAACGTCAAGCAGAGCGGAGGGGGCCGTGGCGGCTCCCGCTTCCCCTCGACCCGTATGGGCGTCGAGGCGGTCTATCGCCGCGCCTTCGCTGAAGCGAAGACCTACATGGCGGAGTGGCAGACCTACGAGACGGCGAAGCAGAGCGACCCGAACGCGGTGCCGCCGCGCAAGGATCTGCGTCTGGAGACCCTCGCCGGCGTCCTTAAACGGGAGATCTGGGTGCACTGCCACTGCTACCGCGCCGACGAGATGCTGATGATGGTGCGCCTCAGCCAGGAGTACGGCTTCAAGATCGGGGCGCTCCAGCACGCGCTGGAAGCCTACAAGATCGCGCCGGAACTGGTGGCGGGCAAAATTCCGATCTCCACCTTTGCCGATGCCTGGGCCTATAAGATCGAAGCGCAGGACGCGATCCCGTACAACGCCGCGTTCTGCGAGCGCGCCGGGATCATCACCTCCGTCAACTCCGACAACGAGAGCGGCACCTATCACCTGAACCTCGAAGCGGCGAAGGCGATGAAATTCGGCAACCTGAGCGAAGAAGAGACGTGGAAACTGGTCACGATCAATCCCGCCATCCAACTCGGCGTCGATAAGCGCACCGGCAGTCTGGAGACCGGCAAAGACGGGGACATCGTCGTCTGGGACGGCCATCCGCTTAGCGTCTACTCGAAATGCGTGACGACCCTGATCGAGGGCGAGGTCTACTTCCAGCGGCGCGACGCCTACGGCGTCGACAAGACGGCCACGGCCAGCCAGGGCGTCACGCCCTCTCTGACCGAGCCGTATGCCTTGCCCGTGCCCCCGGAGAGCCATACCTACGCGATCGTCGGCGCGACCATCCACCCGGTCTCCGGCGCGGACATTCCGAGCGGCACCTTGATCGTCGAGGACGGCCATATTAAAGCGGTCGGCGGCAAGAACGTTCCGGTGCCTAAAGGCGCGTTCGTGGTCCATGCGACCGGTCTGCATGTCTATCCGGGCCTGATCGACAGCGGCTCCGAACTGGGCCTGAGCGAGATCGAACAGATCGCTGCCACGCAGGACGCCGGTGAACTCGGCGCTTACCAGCCCGACCTCCAGGCGCTCACCGCCGTGCTCGCGGACAGTGAGCATATCCCCGTCACCCGCTGCGACGGAGTCACCGCGACCATGACGCATCCTTCCGCAGGCGGCGGTCGATTTGGAGGCGGCGGCAGTGTGATTCTCGGTCAGGGCGGGGTCATGAACCTGTTGGGCTGGACGCCGGAACTGATGAAGGTGAAAAGCCCCGGTGGCCTCTATGTCAACTTCCCGGAGAGCGCCCGCGGCGGACGGCGTGGCGGCGGCGGCGGTCTGCCGGCAGAGTTCCTGGCGCAGCAGCGCACCGCTCAGACAGAGCAGGCCAAGAAGATCAAGGAGTACTTCGATCAGGCGAAGCGCTACATGGCTGCCAAGGGTCAGGGCGGGATCACGCAGGCTCTCGATCCGCAGATGGAAGCCATGATTCCCTACATCACGGGCAAACTGCCGGTGGTCTTCAATGTGGCCACGGCGACCGGCATCAAGGCTGCGCTCACCTTCGCGGAGGCGAATGGCCTCAAGCCGATCATCGCGGGCGCCGCAGAGGCGGGCAAGGTCGCAGATCTGCTGGCACAGAAGAAAGTGCCGGTCATCTACACCCTGCCGATCGACAACAGCCTGGGCGGCTATGCGCCCCGTAACGAGTACGATCCCTACGACACGGTGTTTGCGACCCCGGCGCTGCTGCAGAAGGCGGGCGTGAACTTCTGCTTCGCTTCCGGCAACTCTTCCCTCGCGAAGAACCTGCCGACGCAGGCCGGAATCACCTGCGCCTTCGGTCTCTCCAAAGACGCCGCCCTCAAAGCGCTCACGACCAACGCCGCCGCCATCCTGGGCGTCAGCGATCAGATGGGCAGCCTGGAGCCCGGCAAACTCGCCAATGTGATCGTTACCGACGGCGATCCCATGGAGATCACCACCCATATGCACAACCTGTTCATTGCGGGCCAGCCGGTCGCTCTGGAGAACAAACACACCCATCTCTACCAGACCTACCTGGAGCGCATCCCCGCCCTGAAGACCAACAGCGCCAGCCCGGTAGTCCACAAACCGGTCAACCCACCTGCCCGCAAAACCGCCAGCGCGACTAAATAACCGATAGGTGGAAGCGTGTTTTCCCGGCAGGAGAACACGCTTCCAACAGCGAACTCTGTCTCATTGTGAAGGGTCAGGAGTACGACGCGATTGCAGATCATCTGGAGCCTTTTTCCGAAGTTTTTCTCGCATCTGAGTCTGCCCGCGCTGGCGGAGTTGGTGCGGGAAGTAGGGCTGGATACGACGAACCTGGTGGTGCGGGAGGGGTTCCAGGTGACTCCGGAGTATCTGGCGGAGGAGCTGCCGCTGTTTCTGCGGATCATGCGTCGGGAGGGCCTGGAGATCCATTTCGCTACGACGGACTACGCCGCCGAGACTCTGTTGGCGAAGCCGGAGATCCTGACGCAACTGGCGGATGCGGGCATTCGCGACTTTCGGATGGGGCACTTTCCGGATAAGGGCGGCGATGTGCGCCAGGCGCTACGGCAGGCGCGCGAGGAGTTGGAGACACTGACGCCGCTCTGCGCGAAGGCTGGGATTCGGGCGGTGACGCAACTGCACAACAACACTTTAATCGCGAGCCCGGGGATGGCCTACCATGTGCTGCACGATCTGCCGCCGGAGTGGATGGGCATCGAACTGGATCCCGGCAATCAGAGTTACGACGGCCTGGAGGACTGGGACCGGTCGGCGCGGCTGCTCGGCAGCTCGGTGGTCGCGCTGGGGGTGAAGGATACCGGCGTGATTCGCGATATGGGCCGTCCGGAGGGGCCGGATAAGGGCTGGGTGCGCTACTGGTCCCCCATCGACAACGGCGTGACGCCCTGGCACAAGGTCGTAAGCGCCCTGAACGGCATCGACTTCGTCGGCACCTTCGTCTTCATGCCCTTCTACGAACCCGACGACCCTGCCGAGATGCGCCGTCGTCTGCGCGAAGAGGTCACCTATCTGCGCAGGATCGTCGCCGAGATTCCAGTCGAATAGGATACTTGCCATGAGACAGCATACACCGGCAGCAATCCGGCGGTTTCGAATCTTGACCCTGTGTCTTCTCACCTGGATGAGTCTGACGACGGGGCCTGTCGCGGCGACAGAGTTGGGCATCGAAGGTTCGCACTTCCTCCTGAACGGCAAACCGACCTTTCTGTATGGGATCAGTTACTATGGGGGACTCGGTGCCTCGGACGCGTTTGTGCGGCGTGATCTGGACGATATAAAGCGGGCGGGATTTAACTGGATTCGCCTCTGGGAGAACTGGGACGCTTTCGGCAGCGATCTCTCGGCCGTGGAGGCGCAGACAGGGCAACCGCGCCAACCTTTTTTTGACCGACTGAAACGCCTTATCGCCGAGTGTGATCGGCGGGGTATCGTCGTGGATCTCACGCTCTCGCGGGGCAATGGCCTCCTCACCGCGCGCCTGGAGAATCAGCAAGGGCACCGCCGCGTGGTCGCGGCGCTCCTCAAGGCGCTCAAACGCTACCATAACTGGTATCTCGATCTCGCCAACGAACGGAATATTCACGATACGCGCTACTGCAGCTTCGAAGATCTGAGGCAACTGCGGGAGGATGTGAAGCGTCTCGACAACAGGCGGCTGGTGACCGCGTCGCAGGGCGGCGACATTGGGCGCGAGGATCTGCAGAACTATCTGGAGAAGGCGCAGGTGGATTTTATCACGCCGCATCGTCCCCGCGCCGCCGACTCTGCGCAGCAGACGGAGGCCACGACCCGCCAACTTCTGGAGTGGATGCAGGCGTTCGGGCGCGTCGTTCCGGTGCACTATCAGGAGCCATTTCGCCGGGGCTATACGGACTGGCAGCCGAAAGCGGAAGATTTCGTCGCGGACATGCAGGCCGCGAAAGCCGGCGGCGCGGCGGGCTGGTGCCTGCACAACGGCAGCGAAAAGCAGGGCAGCGAAAACCGCCCGCGGCGCTCTTTCGATATGCACGCGCAGAGGCTCTTCGACCAACTCGACCCGGAAGAGCGCAAGGCCATCGAGCAGTTGCGACCCGCACGTTAGTTCTCAATTGTGGAATCTACCGGTATCGTTCGCTTGATGGAAAGGAGGCTGTCCATGTTGCGTCTGTCTTCAAGATATACCCCCGGCTGCTTCGCGCTTGTTGCCCTCACATCTACTCTCCCTCTCCGCGCGCAGACACCGCCCAGTTATACCATTGTCGATCTCGGCGCTGCGAGCGGATCCTCAAAGGCCGGATTCGCAGTGAACGCCCGAGGAGAGGTGGCGGGAAGCTTCCTCAGAAAAGGCGGCGATACCCATGCCGTGCGCTGGACAGAGACGACGGTCACGGATCTCGGTACCATAGGTGGGGAGAATAGTTACGCGTGCGCCATCAATGCGTCCGGACAGGTGGTAGGCTTCTCTTTTATCAAAGGGAACGTGTATCGCCACGGGGTGCTCTGGACAGACAAGAACGTGACCGAGATTCCCACACTGGGCGGGCGCGACAGCCATGCGCACGCGATCAACGACGCAGGCGACATCGCTGGAACGTTCACACCGCCGGGCCGCAACTGGGAACACGCTTTTCGATACTCCCGAACGGGGTTGGGATTTATCGATCTCGGCACTCTCGGCGGAGCCAACAGCGGTGGCCTGGCGATCAATGCCAGGGGACAGGTCGCAGGCTATTCCACCCTCTTGAAAAGTGATGTCGTGCATGCCGTCGTCTGGACGGGAACGAAAATTACCGATCTGGGCGCACTGGACGGTATAAACAGTTTCGGCCTCGCAATCAATGAGGCCGGGCAGGTGGCAGGCTACTACCAGAATCGCGAGCGCGCCAACCGGGCAGCCCTCTGGAGCGGGACGTCTGAGGTCAATCTCGGAACGCTCGGCGGCGACGAGAGCAAGGCATACGGTATCAACAACGCCGGAGAGATCGTGGGCTTTGCGATCACCTCCGCTAATCTTCACCACGCTTTCCTCTACGCAAAGGGGCGCATGACAGACCTCAACACCCTCCTGCCCGCCGGCACGAACTGGAAATTGACCGATGCCTTCGGTATCAATGAGAAAGGTTGGATCGTCGGCATCGGAACCATTCATAACGAGACGCATGCCTTTCTTCTGAAGCGAATGCTTCCATGAAGGTCTCTCCCGCGATGTCGGCTCTCCCGCAACGTAGCGCAATAGACATCCCCTCGCTTATGGCGCATCCTCACGCTCTGAAATCGTCGGAGCATCGAATACTGCCTCTCCTTCCGGAGAGAATTCTTTCCACTGCTGCCACATATACGTATTTGCTTCCTTCCTGTCCACGATTGTGTACACGGCGCTCGGGAATACTAGGGGTAACAGTCCTCTGCTGTTCTCGGATTCGTTGTATGCCTATCATCCGTTTCCGTGAGACCATCGCGGCTATAGAAGGAGATGTCCCTATGAACAATCTGGCTTATAATTCCCAGGATGCGGCCGTTGTAGGCCCGAAAGTAGAAGAGAAAGTGCGCGAGGAGATCGGCGCCGGTTCCCCGGTGGTGTATACGGTGGAGCAGGGGAACGCCGGCCCCTCTACTGTCGGCGCCTTTCTGCACAACATCGGCACCCAGTTGGTAGGGGGAGCCGAGGAGACGCTCTTCCATCTGCACTTCGACCTTCAGCAGCCGCGCTGCGCGCATCTGCAAGTATCGCTCAATCGGCAGGGCGTCGGCTGCCATGTCGGGTTGCTGCTCTATTCCGCGCCGCTCGCCCGGCCTGTCAGCGGCGAGATCTATCTGGAAGACCCCAAGATGCTGGGGAAGTCGAAGTTCATCGGTGATGCCACGGCCTGCGCAAAGTTAAATGCCAACGGCGATCTCCTGAAGCATGTCAACGATTTAGCCCGCACCGAATCGCAGGCCGGTGGTCAGACGATCAAAATCAAGCGCTACTGCCGGATCGTGCCGGAAGGCAACGGCTCTTCCCTGGTCCTCGCGACGCTTTCCCGACCTACCAAAATGGGCTTCGGCGCGACGATCGACGCGCAAGCCTTCTTCGAGATTGCCAACGCGATCGAGAAGACCCTGTAGGCAAGTAGAGAAGCAGGCAAGCAAGAACGATCCGGTTTTCTTGCAGCAATATCCCGACTATCGCCGACAGTTGCATCAGGAACTGTCGGCGATTGAGACTTTCACTCAAGGAACGGGAACTGTCCAGAGGTCGCCTTGATGCCGGAAGCTCAGATGTTTGCCATCCGGGAGCCAATGCAGGTTACGCTTGAAGGCCATATCGCCTTCCAGTCGCCCTAACAGATGCATCTGGTGCCCTGTGGTATCACTGATCCACACCTCCCCCTTTTCGCTGAAGGTGACGCCGTCGTCCATGATCCAGGCGATCCGATCCCCGGTCGGCGAGAGAAGCATCTTGACGACATCCGCGCGTTTCGGCAGTGTGATGGTAAAACGACGGGCGCTTTCGCTCGTCCGGCTGTAGCCCACTTCCAACATCTTCACCCGACTCCGTTTGCTTCCGAAATTGAATTCGTATGCCAGCACCGTTTTCCGGTTGGTCACTCCTAACAGGATAATATCCCCCAGGCCGGTAATCTGCACCTTCTGTGGCTTTTCTCCGTTCGTCAGCGAGTAGATCGCGAGACGATCGTAGCCGGATTGCGCACTGCTTCCGTAAAACTGCATCCAGTGTCGGCTGTCCGGCAGCCAGAAAACATTGTCTGTGCTGGGGGCGTTCTGCCACTGGCGCTGCTCGCGAGCGTCCACGGTGGCGGCTCGCCAGGCGTGCGGAGAGCCGGCGCTTGCGTCCCAGAGCAGCCATTTACCGTCCGGCGACAGCGCGCTTGTCGGCGTGGGATAGAGTTGGATCACCTCTTTCGTCGAGGCGTAGCCCACCGTTCCGCCTTTTACCACAGGATTGAACGGCCCGGAATAGGCATTGAAGGCATCGAGTGGGGTTTTCGCGCCATTCTGCGGGTCGATGAAGTCCAGGTGGAACTGCTTATGCGCCGCATCCGGCTGCATCCAGAGGATTTGTCGGCCCGAAACCCAGAAGTAGGCTTCGGAGTCCTGCGAATTTTCGACCTCCGGGACCGCAGAGCGCATGCCAAGTGCGAGCACATCCGCCGCCGGCGATGGAACACTCTTCTTTACATTCGGAGTGGGGGCAGGAGGCGGATCGTCCGCGACGGTCGTTGCAGTGGCCCCGGCCTGCCGCAAGAGCGCGACGACCTCGTCCGCGTGCTTCTTCTGCGCGTGGTCCAGTGCGGTGTAGCCGTCCTTATCTTTACGATTCAGGGCGGCATGCGCGGCAATCAGAACCGGCACGATCTCGATACGATCAAAATAGGCGGCTAGAATCAAGGGAGTTTCCCCGTGCTTGGCCTGGGCGTCGATGTCGGCTCCCTTTGCAAGCAGCATCTGAACGTCTGCGGCGGTGATCGATGTTGCGGCGTGATGCAGGGCAGTCTCACCATCCTCATCTTTTGCGTGGATGTCGGCGCCATGCTGCAAGAGGAGTTTCAGACTGTCCGTTTCATCCATCAGTGCAGCACGCATCAGGGGGGTCATCCTGCCGGAACCGCGCACGTTGGGATCTGCTCCGTGTTCCAGCAGCGCTTTCACGATGTCGGAATTTTCGACCTCACCGGGGCTGCTCTGGGGATGTTCGGGCGTGTCCATTTCCCTTTCGAAGAGATACATCAGAGCCGACAAACGACGTTTAGAACTTTCCTCGGTCTTATGGGGGAAGAGGTTGGCGAGCAGGAGGAGGGCCTGATCACGGAGAGAGGGAGGCTTCTCGCCGGTATAGCGCGCGTTGGCGTCGGCCCCTGCGTTCAGGGCGCTGATCGCGGCATGGCTATCGTTGCTCTTGATCGCTGCGAAAAGGGCAAAGTCGTGTTGGGCCTGCCGGAGGCCCCGATATGTCGCAATCAGGAACACACACGCTAATATCGAGAGAACGAACAGAGTGCCGATACCGAGAAGGCTCTTCCTGCGCATGACATAACCTGCTTTCCTTGGACCAGGGAACCGGTGAGGAGATCCGTCTTGAGTTGCATCCTAATTGACGACCGTGGGACGAGGGAGGTTTCGCTCACCGCAACTGTCTCACGCTCCTCTCCCCGTTCGCTTCGCAGCGTATTCTCGGACACTCGCCTGTGCAGCCAATATCGACGCCATGAAACGCAAGCGATCTTGTCGCGCTTCTGTCCTGCTATAATAGTACAGACTCTCGTCGGCAGTTCAGAAACTGCCGACGAGATACACTCCATCCCAATACTGAGGTCATAAAAATATGAAACGCTTTGCAGCCATGGCTGCCTGGGGCGCCCTGTGCGGCTTCCTCGGGTGTGTCGGCATAGACGCCGACGCGCAGCTTCCGCCGCCCGAACAGAAACCGCTTGTAGGCGCGCACATGCCCGCGCTCTCTCCAAACGGCAAACGGCTCGCCTTCGTCTGGAGAGGCGATGTCTGGGTCGCCGACGCGACCGGCGGACACGCCGTGCCGGTCACCAGCCATGAGGAGCTGGACGCCTACCCCGTCTTCTCTCCGGACGGCAACTGGATCGCCTACTCCTCGCTGCGCAACGGCAACTGGGACATCTATGTGGTTCCTGCGGTCGGCGGCGACTCGCGGCAGATGACCTTCTCCTCCACGTCGGAGATCGTCACCGACTGGTCGCCGGATGGCAAAACTCTGCTCTTCACCTCCTCGTACGATCATCCCAACAGCACGCTCTACGCGCTCGACGTCGTCTCGCTGCGGATCAAGAAGCTGACCGAGGACATGGATACGATCGGACGCGCCGCCTGCTCGCCGGATGGGCGCAGTATCGTGTGGCAGCGGTATGGATTCCCCTGGACCCGCCCGCGCTACACCGGATCGGCGGCCGCACAACTCTGGACGCTGGACCCCACGACGGGCAAGCGTACGGCCCTCACGAACGATGATAAGCAGAACCTCTGGCCGCACTATCTCCCGGACAATAAGACGGTGGTCGCGGTGACCGTCGGAGAGGCGACTCCCAACGCGCAGTGGCTCAACAAGCCGCTGCCGCGCCTCCAGGACAGCGCCCTCCGCACCCCGAACCTCTGGGCTTTCTCCGCACCCGGCGCGAAACCCAAACAGCTCACCCACTTTGTCGGGGGCGGCGTGCGGTTCCCGGTCGTCGCGCTGCAGTCCGGGGATATAGCGTTCGAGTACGAAAAGGACCTCTTCCTGCTGCGGAAAGGGAAGCCCACTCCGGAGCGGATCGTGCTCTATGCCGGTGCAGGCGACAAACTCAACAACGTGCAGAACGAGACGCTGACGACAGGCGCGACCGAAGCCGAGATCAGCCCGGACGGGAAGACATTCGCGTTCGGCGCTCGGGGCGACCTCTGGACGATCCCGCTGGAGAAGCCGAAAGGCCGTGGCGCGGATGACGCCTTCCGCCTCACCGACTACGCGGGTTCCGATCGCGACTTCGTCTGGTCGCCCGACAACAAACTGCTCTACTTCATCTCCGATCGCGATAACAACGACCGCCTCTACTCCCTCGATGTCGCGACAAAGACGGTGAAGCCGATCTGGACGGGGAATCAGGACGCTTCGCGCCCGACGATCTCGCCCGACAAGAAGTGGCTCGGTTTCTGGGTGAGCGGCCCGGTCGGCGCGAACAGCCCTGGCGGTTTCTACATCAAGCCCCTGGCGGAGGATCAGGCCAATGTCGCGCCGAAGCGCATTCTGGCGCTGCCGACCGCGGCCCAGGGACAGATCTCCTGGTCACCCGACATGAAGTGGATCGCCTACATCCGTCCGGGCATCGAATCGAGCGGCAGGAATATCTGGATCGCGCCTGCCGACGGCACGGGAACTCCGGTGAATGTCACCAAACTCAATGCCAATCACAGCCTGCCCTTCTGGTCTCCGGACGGCAAGTTCCTTTTTTTCTCCTCCGATCGCCAGGGGGCGGGCCTCTATGTACTGCCGCTCAAGCAGGAGTCCGCTCCCGCCGAGGAGCTGGAGGTGAAGTGGGAGAAACCGAAAGGACCAGTGACGGTGGATATCGACTTCACGGACACGCAGTATCGTATCCGCAAGATCTCCACGCAGCAGCCCCAGGCCGATCTGACGGTGACGGCGGATGGGAAGCTCTTCTTCGTCTCGGAGGGCGACGCCTGGACGGCGAGCTACGATGGGAAAGAGGTGCGGCGGCTCGGAACCGGCGGCGGAGTCTCGCATCTGCGTGTCTCCCCGGACGGCAATAAACTCACCCTGCTGAAGTCCGGCGGCCTCTACACCTATACCATGAATAACAACGCGCTCGCGCAGACCACCTTCGTCGCGCGCTGGGATCGCGACGTGCGGGCGGAGCGGAAGGCGGCCTTCATCGAGTTCTGGCGCGGCTATAACCGCCGGTTCTACGATCCGAACTTCCACGGCCGCGACTGGGCCGCCATCCGGGACCGGTACGAGCCGCAACTCGACGGCGTCGGGACCCGCGACGAGTTCGCCACCCTCCTGAATATGATGATCGGTGAGTTGGAGGCGAGCCACTCGGAGGTCGGCGCAGCGCCGAAACCGTTCGCCGGCCCGACGACCTACAACCTTGGCGTCTACTTCGACTACAGCTACGAGGGTCCCGGCATCCGTGTGCGGGATGTGCCGAAGCGCGCCCCCGGCTCTTATGAGGCCACCCGCATCCGGCCCGGCGAGTATATCGTCGCGGTAGACGGCAAGGATGTCACGCTGGATGAGAACCTGTTCACCCTCCTCAACGATAAGGGTGACCGCGACTTCGTGCTGCTCGTGAACAGCAAGCCCGGTCGTGACGGGGCGCGCACGGTGAAGTACAAGGCGCTGACCTCGGCGGAGTGGAGCGATATTCACTATCGCAACCGGATCGAACTCGCGCAGAAAACGGTGGAGCGGGAGAGCAAGGGGCAACTCGCCTATGTGCATATCGCAGGGATGGGCGGCACCAACCAGGACCTGTTCGAGAAGGAGCTTTACGCCTACGCGGAGGGCAAAGCCGGGGTCATCATCGATGTCCGCAACAACGGCGGCGGCAACATCTCCGATACGCTCATCAACTGGCTCGGCACCAAGCCGTATGGCACCTACTTCCCCCGCGACGGCTACCCCGGCCCCGCGCCCGGACGCGGCTGGAAGAAGCCGATCGTCGTTCTTATGAACGACCACTCCTACTCGAACGCCGAGATGTTCCCCTACGGGATGCGCGCCGCCGGTCTGGCCAAACTGGTCGGAACCCCAACCCCCGGCTACGTCATCTGGACCTCCGGCTGGACGCTCGTCGATGGCACCTCCGCCCGTATGCCCGGCAGCGGCGTCTTCCGCGCCGACGGCTCTCCCATGGAAGACATGGGCGAACAACCCGACGTCCTCGTCCCCCTCACCAACGAAGACTGGCTCGCCCAACGCGACCCCCAACTCGAAAGAGCCATCTCCATGCTGATGAGCAAGTAGGGAATGGATACTTGGGAAAGACCCTGACGGAGCCAAGAGACATCGCGTTCACGCAGAAAGAGAGGAGCCATCCCGAATTGGGATGGCTCCTCTTTTCAGTCAGCATATGCTGGGGACTGGATTACCAGCGGTTGCCGCCGCCACCGCCGCCATAACCGCCGCCGTCGCGATTGCCGCCACCGCCGCCGTATCCACCACCGCCACCGCTGCGAGGACGATCCTCACGGGGCTTGGCTTCGTTGACGGTCAGAGTGCGGCCGCCCATGAGCGTGCCGTTCAGGGTATTGATCGCGGACTGAGCTTCCTCATTGGTGCCCATCTCGACGAAGCCGAAGCCCTTGGCCTGACCGGTGTACTTGTCGGTGATGACGCTGGCCGAAGAGACGGTGCCGTGCGAGGAGAACAGATTCGACAGTTCCTCTTCGGTTGCAGAGTAGGGCAGTCCGCCCACATAGATTCGAGTTGCCATTGGTTTAGGTCCTTTGCTTGTTTTCCTGATCCGCGAGGAACGAGGAAAAGATCCTGATGTCACGTCCCGGATTGGACGGGGCGACATCACTGAAGTGGATGAAGTCTGTCACTAAGTTCATCATCTGAGACGGGTATCAGGAAATCAAGAAGAAGCCTAACCAGGAATGCACAGAAGAAGAGCGGAACGAAAGCCCATTCAGGAGATACATCAAGTGCGGTTCAGTCTAAAAATTCATGTTATCTATTCAGATTAACTCATTGTACCACAGGTTCTCTCTTCAATGCTATCTAAACGCAATATTTCACAATAAATGCCCGATGGGCTAGAAGAGTTTAGGCAGCGTCGGCGTACTTCTCCTCCTCCGGTTTCAGGTTGCGGTTTGCGTACTGGACGGCGAAGAGCCAGCCGGTGCACAGGACGAAACTCGTCTTCTGTGCGAGCGGCAGAACGGTCGGAAGCAGATTGCCATAGTATAGCGCCGCGGTGGTGAGCAGAATCACGACGCAAAAGAGTCCCAGGGAAAACAACCGGATGTCGCGCTGCAGAGAGAGCGTGTGCAGAACAGCAAACACCGCTGCCAGGAAGAAGAGCAACGAGATGGTGACCATGAGATTGTGCATCGGCGTCACCGTGATCGCACCGTAGACCATCGATCCGATGCCCCCGATCTGGATGACTCTCTTGTGAGAAGCGGAGTTCGTCTGGTTCGACAGGAGGTGGAAGAGAACGGCCATACCGGCGCAAAAGAGAGCCACGCCAACCACGGCGAGGGGACGGGCAGGATTCGCCTCGCCGTTCGGAGTGATGGGCGCGAAGAGCGTGGAGATGAAATGGCGGTTCCAGACATATCCGCCTGGATATCTTGTGGCCGCAAGTACCAGAAAGACGACCGCCAAAGACACACCGATGGCGGGCAAGCGATTGAGAGTTGTGCGTGACATCCTTGTTTACCTGACGACCCGCTTCCATAGTGGCCGCATCCATGCTTGAGTACTGGTTTCTACAGACGGCCATACCGGTGTAAGGCTACCATGCCTTTCAGGTGGTGTGATACACAGGTCCCATTCCGTAGACCGGAGTGGGAATCCCCTCCATGCGCGCCTTCAACTGGAGCGACACGTACTGAGAGTAGTGGCGGGAGAGATGCAGGTTGCCGCCGTGGAACCAGAGCGCCTCCTGGTGCGTGGGCTTCCACATATTGCGCAGTTCGCCCTCCCACGGCCCCGGATCATATTGCGTGCCGGAGCCGAGTCCCCAGCACTTGCCGACCTTATCGGCCATCTCCTTGCTCATGAGCCGTTCGACCCAGCCGTTCATCGAGCCGTAGCCGGTGGCGAAGACGATCAGATCCGCGGGCAGTTCGCTGCCGTCGGTGAGGACGATCGAACCTTCCGTGATGCGTTCGACGCCGACTCGGCTCTTGAGCTTGATCCTGCCATCGGCGACCAGGGCGCTTGCGCCGACATCGATGTAGATCCCTCCGCCGCGCCGCAGTCCCTTGAGCCACAGGCCCGATCCGTCCTCGCCGAAGTCGAGCTGGAAGCCGGCCCGCTCCAGTTTCGCATAGAACTCGGCATCCCGCTCCTTTATCTTCTCGGTCAAGGGGGTCTGCAGGGCAGGCAGCATCTTGTAGGGCAGCGAGGCGAGGGTCAGGTCCGCGCGAGCGGTGGTGATGCCGGCCTTCACGGCGGCTTCGGAGTAGAGGGGGCCGAAGCCCAGTTCCAGCAGGGTCTCGCTGCGTACCACCATCGTCGAACTGCGCTGCACCATCGTCACGTCGGCGCCCTCCTCCCAGAGCGCGGCGCAGATGTCGTGGGCGGAGTTGTTGGAGCCGATCACCACGGCCTTCTTGCCCCGGTAGCCGTCGGGACCCGGATGCCTGCTGCTATGGTGCAGATCCCCCTGGAAACGCTCCATTCCGGGCACTGTCGGCATGTTCGGCACGCCCAGCGAACCGGTGGCGAGCACGAGTTGCTTCGGCCGCAGCGTCATCGCTTGGCCATTGCGAACGACCTCGACCGTCCACTCCTGCTTCGCGTCGTCGTAGGAGGCGTGCTTACATTCGGTGCTGCCCCAGTAGTTCAGTTCCATCACCTTCGTGTACATCTCCAGCCAGTCGGCGAACTTGTCCTTCGGGCTGAACACCGGCCAGTGATCGGGGAAGGGCAAGTAGGGGAGGTGGTCGTACCAGACCGGATCGTGCAGGCAGAGGCTCTTGTAGCGCGTGCGCCAGGAGTCGCCGGGCCGCGCGTGCTTCTCGACGATGATCGTCGGCACGTTCAGCCGCCGCAGACGCGCGCCGAGCGCGATGGCGCCCTGCCCGCCCCCGACGATCACCACGTAGGGCTGCGTGGTGAAGCCGAGTTCGGTCTCCTCCTGTTGGCGCTGCTCCAGCCATGTCTTGCGGCCGGGATACACGCCGTGCTCGACTCCCTTCTCACGCGTTGGCCCCTTATGCTCCTCATAGCCCTTCAGTTCTGTCATCGTCGTCAGCAGTGTCGCGGCCTTGCCGCCGATCAGGCGCACATGCCCACAACCACGCGCCACCTCGGTCTCGAACCGGATCCAGCCTTCCGTCATGCCGTTGGCTTCGGTGGCTTCCCCTTCAAGTTGCCAGACGGAGGGCTTCGCGGGAATCACCGCCTGCGCGATCATCCGGCGCACATTGGCGTTGCCCTCGGCGGTGGCGATGTTCCAGGTGAACGCCACCAGGTCACGCCAATAGCTGTCCGCGCCGAACATCTCCGCGGCCCCCTCGGCGTCGCCGCGTTGGAGCGCCGCATCGAGTGCAGTCAGCCATTCCGAAACCCGTTGTGTCGGGGTCTTCTCGTTCATTCACTTTCTCCTGCAAGTCGCCGGTCGATGCGTCGGCGCTCTGCTGCTGCCAGATCCTGGTAGCGTCTCGCCAGAACAGTCTCTTCTAAAGCTCCGGCTAAGTCGCTCATCCCCTTGAGGATATTGTAAGACGTAGAGAAGCCTTGCTCGATCAGCGCATGAGTCTGCTGCAACGCCTTATGCCGCAGCGGATGCTCTGGTGGGGCAGCTTGCCCGATGTTGAGCGCCAGTTCCAGCGTGGCGATATGCTGGCCCAGAAAGTGGCGTTCCGGGTGCATTTGGAAGCCCTTTACTGTCTGCTCGAGCATTTTCCATGCCTGTTCAAATTCGGCCGCTTCCACGGCACGGCGACCAGCCTCGAATTGCGCGCTGGCTTGTTTCCAGACGTCGGTCCCTGCCATTTCCAGTAGTCGATTGGCGCACACAAGAGCCTGGGCCGGCTGGCCGAGCATACCACGGGTGTACATCAGCGTATGCAGCGTTCGCTCAGTGCCCGGCTGCTGGGCTTGCCAACGATCCAGCCAGCGACGGCCTTCTTCTATCTGGTCTAATTCCCACGCCCGACGTGCCAATGTCAAAGGGTCTTCTTGCGATGGATCCGTCGGATAGGCTTGTTGCTTCTGCTGCCAAAACTGCTCCAACTCCTCGGCTGTGGGAATGGCCGGGTTGGCCGGGTCATGGAAGAGGAACTGGAGCAGGTCAGAGGCTTCCGAGCGGTCACTCGCTTTCAGGTAGTCCAGCGTCTCCCCAATACCTGCGGCAAACAGATACATGGTGTCCACCGCGCAGAAGGTGTCGAAGTTTGCGGATTTGGCCTGCCACAACAGCCAGACATCCCCGATCTGTCGGCGGCAGGAGAGAAGGTAAGCGGCCAACAGCACCGCCGAACTCTCCCCTTGAAAGGGGTCGTTGAGGCGGCTTTTGCTCTCTTCTTGCAGCAGGTAACGCACAAGGGCATCGTCCTCGTCTCGTCGGTCGTATTGCAGGCAGAGGAGCAGGCCATAGCGCTGACGATAGTGGGGGTCTTCCATGCGCTCATCTTCGTGATAGATGGCATGATGGGCGACTTCCGGCCAGGCACTCTCGTCCTGTCGCAAACGGGTGAGCAGGGATTGATAAGCTTCCAGCATGAAGGTTCGACGCCTCCGATTTCCGGCAGGGACTGCTGCAAACGCGAACGATCCGGTGATCGGCAGGAGCGCCGCGTTGGAACAGAACTTTCGAGGCCGCACCGTTCTGTCGGCGCTCCGGATTTTGGTCGCATGAACAAGCGGTAACAGCCTATTGTACTCCAGAGTGGCCCCGATTAAAATGTTTTACGCGTCGCTGCAACTTTTCGCCGGAAGTGCCGGTCAATAGGGATGAAGCGCACACCGAGTGCGAACTGGCGGACAAAAGAGAGCAATATGAGTTTTGAAAAATCCACAAGTGCATATAGGATCGCCCATCGCCTCTCCCATGGTGAGGCTTCCCGGCACGCCGCATCTTCTCAGGAGATGCGATCCCTCTGTTGCGCCTGTGGTATTTCCGAAGGCAAGTCCTCAATGATTTCGCGGCGCCTCCGACCTGCCCGACCTATCGATTGACACACGCGTACAACGTGGTGAACAAGAGCGGCCCGGTCTGGCGAAAGCGCACAGACCGGGCCGATTGCATTTGGAAAAGAGAGTGGTGCGTCCTTTGCCCCTATCGGCTATAGGTTAGGCTTTCTGGCTTTCAATCAGAGAAAGCGAGTTCGAATCTCGCTGGGGGTATATGTGCGAACAGTTCCTGCGTGGCGGATTGGCAATGCACGCGGCTGGTAACCGAAGAGTTGTTGCAGTGTCGCCTAGCGGCTAAGGCAAATGGCCCATAACCATTTTATCGGCGGTTCGAGTCCGCCCACTGCACTGAGAGAGATGTCTTCTTTTCTGGGGAAGGAGAGATGCAGTCCCTTAGCTCAAAGGCAGAGCAAACGCTTGATAAGCGTTCGATTCAGGTTCGAGTCCTGAAGGGACTATGTCGTGCGCAAGGACCTCTGTGTTCAGAGGGGCGAGGGAGACTGTGTGGGTGCCACAGCGCGCGCTCAAATCGCGCTGGGGTATAGCGGTATGCGGAAGTAGTTCAACGGTAGAATGCCTGCCTGCCGTGCAGGAGGTTGCGGGTTCGAATCCCGTCTTCCGCTTGGTGTGGGATCGTGGAAGGTGACCGGTCGGCTCCGGAACTCGTCTCGAAAACGGGAGCGCCCCTTATAAGGGCGCGAGGTTCGATGCCTCCTCCTTCCTTGTTTGCGGATGGTGAACGTGTACGGGTTACACGGCCTGTTTGGAAGACAGTTCGCGCCTGAAAGGGCGTGGTGTTCGAGTCACCCGCCATCCTTGTTTTCTTTCCGCCTCTGTACCAGATTGGCAAATGGCGCTCGTTGCAACCGAGATGATTGGCGGTTCGATTCCGTCCGGGGGCTTATAATTCAATATTCGAGGGTCTGGAGCGCTGCTGTGATCCCGACCCTCGAACTTGTTAAGAGTTTTCCTTCGTTCCTATTCTGGCAGTCGGCGTGTCAAGCTATGAGAGGAGGGACTTTGTATGGAAACCGATGCCGGCGAACAGCCCGACGGCTGTCTCCAAGAGGACGACTCCTAAACCGAGGATCACGCATGTCACAGCCAGGGACATATTGACGAAGTAGTGGGCCAGTATGGTGGCGATATAGACCAACCAGAGTGGGAGTGGGCAAAATAGCAGCGACAGCCAGTACCAGCGGCGGACGCGACGACTGGGACCGAGGATCAACCCGACGGTGGCGCTCCAGGTAAACTGTACGGTCGGTAAGGCGAAGGCAAACAGCATGCCCGGCCAGTGGGCTGTCGAATCGGTCTTTCCCCACTGCACAATAAGTGTGGCTGCGAGGACCAGATGGTACAGAACCAGAAAAGCAATCCAGCGTTGTCGGGCAACCATAGCGTCTCCTCCCCTTGTTTTACAACCGCGTAACGATAGAAACCTCATTAACCACCAACGTCTCTGTTTCCTCTCCCAACATCCCGCCTGCCGATCTCACTGGCGTTTCGGCCGTAGGGCCTGTAGCTGTTGCCAGGCGCGAACGATCCAGGAAACAGCGTGCCTTGAGAATTCCTTCCCCTATTTCTCGCACTTCGAGCAGATTCATCAGGGTGATGCGTCTGGTGGATTTGGGCGACGACCTACGTTCGTTACGTATTCTCACGCGACTGCGAACTCTCCTACTTCGCGCATACGCGGTGAGTAGAATCCAAGAACGATCCGGTCCTTCGATACACCTTGTGCTACTAACTCGGAGGCGATGCCTTCTTCCGTGTTATCGGTTAGAATCCAGATTTTACCATCTCTGATCTCCAGATAAGCAAGCAGGCGTGCCTCATAACGGTCCTTTGTGAAGCTAACGTGCTGTAAGGTATAGCGGCCATGCTGATCGTCCTGAACACTGACAATCTTCCAGTCGCTGGGAATTCGCGGCAGTTTTTCCCATTCGGTAAAAAGGGAATCGATTGCTTCGCGCAGTGTGTCTATGGTTTCCATTCGATGATCTCCTCACGTTCCACCGAGAAATAGAAGAGGCGGTCGATATACTCTCGGAGCATCAACTGACCCAGTTCTTCGCTCAAAATGGAATCGCGTACCTCCTCAGACACCGCAAGATAGAGTTCCCGTTCTGGTTTCGCCTGCGAAAGAACACTTTTGTACATTACAAACTGTCCGATAGCCTGCTGTAAATCCGCGACGGGTGAGGCGCCGCCAAAGGTTTTGATTTCTACGGCGATACGCTGATTCTCGCGCTCCGCCCCAATCAATGATCTTTCCGCTCCTAGATCGACCGACAGTGTTCGCTTACCTACAGATAGCTGTAACGGATCGTCGGTGATAGTCCAACCGTCCTTCACCAGAGCTCGACGGACGGGTTCATGGTAGCGATCTAAAGCGGGCATCTGCTGCGAACTCCTTTTCCTAATTATACCACTCCCGCCTGTCTGAATTTGAACAGAAAAGCCCGCCGCCTGCTCGAAGCGATCCCCTGCCGCAACCTCACCATGCAGAGACTGCCGGTCCAGACCCGCCTGTAGTTGATCCATGTGATGTCGAGCCTAACTTCTCTCAGTTATGCATCTGGTTCCCCAACTGTCACACTCCCATAGAACCCGAAGCGTGCTCGATGAGCGGGGGGCTGTAAAACAGAACCAGGAGATTCGGCAGCAACCATAGAACTGACCATTGCAGTCTCAAAAGAATCAACATCCCGCGCCTTTATCAGGAAGTAGACTACATGAAACCCAACAGGATCCTTCTTGCCGTGGTACTGACTATCTGCATGACACCTCTGCTGCACGGTATGGCCGCCCGTCATGAGGCGAAGCGACCTGCCCCGACATCGGCTCCGTATCGCTGGGATCAGGTCAGGATCGTCGCGGGCGGTTTTGTGGATGGAATCGTCTTTCATCCTAAGGCCCGCGATGTCGCCTATCTGCGCAGCGATATGGGCGGCGCCTATCGCTGGCTGCCGGAGAAACGTACCTGGAAGCCCATCACCGATGGTTTCAGCCAGAGCGACTGGAACCTGCATGGGATCGAGAGCCTCGCGCTGGACCCGCGCGATCCCAATCGCGTCTATCTGGCCGCCGGTACCTACACGAACGACTGGGCCGGCAACGCCTCGATGCTTCGCTCCGCAGATCGCGGGGAGACCTGGCAGCGCACCGATATGCCCTTCAAGATGGGCGGCAACGAGGACGGGCGTTCGGCCGGAGAGCGTCTGGCGGTCGATCCCAGCCTGGGAAGCGTGCTCTATTTCGGCTCCCGTCACAACGGCCTCTGGCGGAGCCTGGATCAGGGCGCGACCTGGAAACCCGTCTCCTCTTTCCCCATTACCGGGCGCACCAACGGAACCGGTATCGTCTGGGTGGTCTTCAACCCGGAAGGCAGTTCTCCCGGTGCGCCTACTCGCACCCTCTATGTGGGAGTGCAGCAGGCGTCGGGGCCGGGCCTCTATGTCAGCCGGGATGCAGGAGCCACCTGGTCACCCGTGGAGGGGCAGCCGGACAGGCTCCTGCCGCATCAGGCGCAACTGGATGCGCGCGGCGATCTCTACATCACCTATGCGGACGCGCCGGGGCCGAACGGGATGTCTACGGGCGCCGTCTGGAAGTGGAGCACGAAAACCGGCCAGTGGCGCAACATCTCGCCGCTGCCGCCGAAGTCCGGCGGTTTTGCCGGACTCAGTCTGGATCGCGCGCATCCCGGTACGCTGGTCGTCTCCACGATGGACCGCTGGGGACCCGGCGATGATCTCTTCCGCAGTACCGATGGCGGCGCGACCTGGGCCGGCCTGAAAGACCGCGCCGTGCTGGACGCGAGCCTCTCGCCGTTTCTGAAATGGGGCGGTGAGAAGCCGAAGTTCGGCTGGTGGATAGGCGCCGTGGCGATCGATCCCTTCCGCCCCGAACATATCTTCTTCGCGACCGGGGCGACCATCTGGGAGTCCCGTGACCTGACCGCCGCGGATGCCGGTGGTGCGACTCACTGGGCCGTGGGCGGAAGCGGTGTAGAGCAGACCGCGGTGACGGATCTGATCTCCCCGCCGGAAGGAGCGCATCTGATCAGCGCTCTCGGCGATATTGCCGGTTTCCGCCACGATGATTTCACCCGATCTCCCGCCAATGGCCTCTCCAACACCCCGATCACCGGCTCGTCTCATTCGCTCGACTTTGCCGAGAGACAGCCCAATATCATGGTGCGTACGGGAGTCGGTAAGCCCGGCGTTTTCGGCGCGCTCTCCCAGGATGGCGGCGCTGCCTGGACCGCTTTCGCCTCCCAGCCTGCGGGAGTGCGCGGTGGCGGACATATCGCTCTCTCCACGGATGGCGCTACTCTTGTGTGGGCGGCGGAAGGCGCTCCTCCTGCCTGCTCGCATGATCGGGGCGTCACCTGGACGCCCTGCACAGGTCTCCCGCGGAATGCGCGGCCCGCGAGTGATCGGGTCAACCCGCACGTTTTCTATGCCTACGATGGCAGCACCGGCGCGTTTCTGATGAGTCAAGATGACGGCGTCCACTTTATCCAGCAGTCTGTCAGCCTGCCTAAAGGGAACGCCGATGTGCGTTTGCGACCGGAACCGGGAAAGCAGGGGCATCTCTGGGCGGCGATCTCCGGACGGCTGTACCATACGGAAGACGGCGGCAAAAGCTTCGCCCTCGTCCCCTCGGTACAGCAGGCGGATGCGGTCGGACTGGGCCATGCTGCGCCGGGCCGCGATACCCCCGCCCTCTATCTCATCGGTACGATAGCAGGAGCGCAGGGTATCTTCCGCTCCGACGATTCCGGAACGACCTGGACCCGGATCAATGACGACCGCCATCAGTTCGGCCCCATCGGTCCCATCATCGGCGACCCACGCCTCTATGGTCGTGTCTATGTCGGCTCCAATGGGCGGGGAATTCTCTACGCAGATCCCATCTCTCCTGCACGTTAAGCTCCTCCGTGGAAGCGCCGCCCGAGGGGATAGGCTGCTTACCCAGGAGCGGCGATTGATTTGAGGCGCGGCAGTTGGGTACTATGCAGTCCTACCACAGCCAGGGCTATCGAGCCGGAGGAGTCTTCCGACCTCTCCCATGAAGGACAGATCTTATGCTAACCGATCGCAGCGAAGCGCGGCCCCCGTCTCGCTCCCTCTCTGAGCCGTACCCCTCCTTGATGGAGTTGATGAACCTCATCGGTGAGGCCGGAACCCGTCTGGTCGAGATCGAGGCCGCGGAAGGGGCCGCCGGCAACATCTCCGTCTTCGTGGGGTGGGAGATGGATGTGTCGGCTCACTTCCCGCGGGAGCAGCCCTATGCGCTTCCGCAGCCGGCGCCCGAACTGGCCGGAAAACTCTTCCTGGTCACCGGATCGGGGCGGCGTCTGCGCGAGATCGGTCGGGATCCCGAGGCCAACCTCGGCGCGATCCGTGTACTGCCGGGCGGCACATCGGCCACCCTCTACACCTCCGAACGCTGCCTGTTCGAGCGACCCACCAGCGAGTTCAATTCGCACCTGGCGGTCCACCGGGCCATGATTGCGCGCGATGGGCTGAACTTCCACACCGTCATCCACGCCCAGCCGCTCTACCTGACCTATCTGAGCCACATCCCTCGTTACAGCGAAACGCGCTACCTCAACCGCCATATCCTGCGTTGGCAGCCGGAGACCCTGGTGCAGTTGGCCAAAGGCGTGGCCTTCGTGCCGTTTCTGCTGCCGGGATCGCCCGAGTTGATGGCCGCAACGGTCTCCGCGATGGAGGCCGACTACCGCGTCGTGCTGTGGGCCAAGCATGGGGTGATGGCCCGCAGCGACCAGTCGGTCAAGCGGGCGGCGGACCGGATCGAGTATGCCGAGACGGGCGCGCGCTACGAATACCTGAACCTGACCAACCACGGCCTGGCCGACGGCCTCACCGACGACGAACTGCGCCGGATCGCCGAGAAGTTCGGGGTGAAGCAGGACTATTTCTGAAGTGGGTAGGGGCTACACGTCGCCTTTCAGGCCGTGCAGCACTCCACGCGTATAGCCCACACACTCCATCAAACCCGGCAGTGGATCGTCGTCGTTTTTCTCGTATTCGAAACTTATAAGATAGGGATAGTGGATCTTGAGCGCGGATTCCAGCATGCTCTGGATGTTCAACACTCCCCGGCCTACTTCGACCGGAGCGCCTTTCGGCGTGGTGTTGGAGACATCTTTGAAGTGCATGTCGTAGAGGCGCTCCCGGTATTTGACGATCGCCTCGGCCGGATCGACCTGGGCACGGGCGCAGTGGCCGACATCGATGCACAGACCGACACGCTTATCGAAGGGCTGGACGGCGTCCCACACCTCATTGGGGGAGGGGAACGTCTTGTCCTCCGGCCCATGGTTGTGGATGGCGATCTTGATATCGAACTCCTTCACCATCTTGTCTAGGATCGGCAGGGCATCCTTCGGCGGCGCGCAGACAATGGTCGGCAAGCCGATGTCCCGGGCATATTCAAACGCCGTGCGGATGTTGGCTTCGTCGTTCTTCATCCCGACATTGCCGCAACTCAGCGGCGTAATCCCGGCATCTTTGAACTTCTGTGCGATCTCCTTCCGCTGCTGCGCCGTCGTGTTGAAGGGCAGATGCATGTCTTTGATAGAGACATATTTCAGCCCCGTCCGCTGGATATCTTTGATACAGACCTCCAGCGGCACCTTGCGCAGGGTATACGAGGCGACGCCGATCTTCAACCCGTGCCACGTGTCGCGCTTCTCCCCTGCTCCCTGCGCGAATACGGATGCGCCGCTCTCCGCCAACCCCACCGCCGCCACCAGTCCCGCCTGGACCAACCCACGCCGTGAAACTTCCTTAAACCCTGCCATTTCTCGCCCTCCTGTTCGTGTCGAAAGATGTATGGCGCCCACGAACCTCAGTTCTCCATTCCTTCTCCTCTCTCCTGCAACAGGATTGCAGCGGCAGCTAGACTCTCAGGGCAGAGACAAGTCGTTCGGAGTAACGGTCGGGAACCTATTGGCCTATCGGTGTGTCTTCCGCACAGGAAACCAAGAGGAGATCGGGGTTGCTTCCCAGTGAGAATGACATGAGACAGTATGCAGGCAAAACTGCCGCCGTTACGGGCGATCTCGATCTGGTGCAGCTTCAGCAGTCGGCATTTCGCTATTTTCTGGACTATACGAATGCCGCGAACGGACTTGTTGCAGACAACAGTCGGGCGGATTCGCCTTGCAGCATTGCGGCCACGGGAATGGGATTGAGTTGTTACCCGGTCGCGGTGAACAACGGCTGGCTCAAGCGTGATGATGCGGCCGAACGCGTTCTCACCGCGCTGCGATTCTTCGAACACAGTCCGCAAGGGCCGGAACCGGACGTGACCGGGTACAAAGGGTTCTACTATCACTTCCTGAAAATGAAAGATGGTCGTCGTGTTGGAGAGTGCGAACTTTCGACGGTGGATAGCGCGTTTCTGCTGGCAGGGATGCTTGTCGCGGGAGCGTTTTTCGATGCGGATACGCCCGCCGAGCGTGAAATCCGCGCGGCAGCCGACGCCCTCTATCGGCGCGCCGACTGGCAGTGGGCTCTGTACGCCGTTCCGCCCAATGCAAACGGCTGGCCGACGCAGACCGTCGAGGATGTCACGATCATCCACGGTGGCACTCCGGAGAACGGCTTCCTCAGCTATCGCTATCAGGGATACGATGAATCGCTGCTGATGCACGTGCTCGGACTTGGCTCGACAACCTTCGCGCTGCCGCCGGAGTGCTATCGTGCGTGGCAGCAGACGTTCGACTGGCGCACGCAGTACGGAACCGAATATCTTCACGCAGGTCCGCTCTTCATTCACCAACTCAGCCACTGCTGGATAGATCTACGCGGCATTGCCGATGAGTTCATGCGGGCGAAGGGGATCGACTATTTCGAGAATAGCCGGCGTGCCGTGCACGTGCAGAGGAGCTACGCGGAGGAGAATCCGCAACAGATCCGCGGATATGGGCCGCTCTGCTGGGGGCTGAGCGCCGGCGATGGCCCCGGACCCAGGACGAAGACCATCGCAAACGTCGAGCGGGACTTCTGGATGTACGAAGCCCGGGGCGTACCCGACGGACCGGATGATGGCACGCTGTCACCGGGCGCGGTCGTGGCGGCGCTGCCGCTTGCGCCGGAGGTCGTCACGGACACGCTTCGAGAATTTCTCCGCGCCTATCCCGACCTGCGCAGCGAATACGGCCTGCGCTCCAGCCTGAATCCGACCTTCGGCGACTGGATCAGCCCGCTGAATTACGGATTGGATCAGGGGCCGATCGTCATGATGATCGAGAACCACCGGACCGGTCTGCTGTGGAAGCTCATGCAGCGATGCCCGTACCTCTGGCGTGGATTGCAGCAGGCGGGCTTCACCGGTGGATGGCTCGAATCCGAACCCGCGCCGCAGTGTCCGGAGGCTGTCAGGGGCCGTTGGCGTGAGAGTGGCACGCCGTTCCGCAAGTTGACCGAGAGCGCGACGCAGGGCGAACGCTCGGCTCCGCATCCGACGGCAACCATGCGGGCTGCGCGGATCCACTCCTACGGCGATCCGACCGGCGTCAAAATCGTTCAGGCGGCGCGCCCGGAGCCGGGGCGCGGACAGGTGCTGATTCGGGTGAAAGCCGCAGGCGTGAACCCGATGGACTGGATGGTCGCCGAAGGCAAGGCCCGTTCGTGGCTCGACCATCGCCTGCCGCTGACACTGGGCTGGGAACTGGCCGGAACCGTCGAGAAACTGGGCGCGGATGTGGGACGGTTCCAGCCGGGCGATGAAGTCTTCGGCATGATCGATCTGTTGGGCGACGGCGCGGATGCGGAGTTTGCTGTTGCCGACGAGAACGCTCTGGCCCTCAAGCCCGGGTCCCTCGATTTCCCAGGCGCGGCGGCCGTACCCATCGGCGCGCTGACGGCCTACCAGGCGCTATTTGACGCCGCGGAACTGCGCGCAGGGCAGACGGTGCTCATCCACGCGGCGGCAGGCGGAGTCGGGTCGATGGCGGTGCAACTCGCCAGGGCGCACGGCGCGCGGGTGATCGGGACCGCTTCCGGTCCCGAACACATCGATCTGATCCGAAAACTCGGCTGCGACGAAGCGATCGACTACAAGGCGGTGCGCTTTGAAGATGACGTTCATGACGTGGACGTTGTGCTCGATCCGGTGAGCGCGGATTCGCAGAAGCGCTCGTTCGCGGTCCTCAAGAGAGGCGGGATTCTCGTAGCGCTGACGGAGGAGCCGCGGCAGGACCTCGCACGGGAAAGGGGCGTACGCGCCACGATGATCGGCGTCAAACCCGATGGTCCGCGCCTCGCAGAGATCGGCAAAAGCATCGACGCTGGCAAACTCCGCCCCGTCGTTCAAGCGGTTTTCCCCCTGGAGCGGGCCAAAGACGCCCTGGAACTCAGCCGTACCCGACACGTTGCCGGGAAGATCGTTCTAACCCTCTGAACGATCACATCATCTGATCGGCTCTGTGCGAAGGGATGGCAGGGAGGCGGCTCTGGGGAGGAGAACCGCACCGGCCGGGCGAATGGTAGTGCGTTCGATCTCATCGTTTCAATGGAGGATTCCGATGCGCACTTCTACACTTCGTATTCCGCTTGTTCTCTGCCTTCTCGCCATGAGCTGTCTCGCCCACGCAGACGAGAAGGAAGTTCGAAGCGTCCTGACGGCCAACTACGCCAGATTCGCGGCAGCCTACCACAAGCAGGATATCGAGGCGATGTCGAACTTTTTGACGCAGGATTACACGGCCACGCAGTTCAACGGCCAAAAACTCAGCCGCGCCGCAACGATCGCGGCCATTCGTCAGCAATGCGCGTCCATGACCTCGGCAACCATGGCCCACAAGATCGACAAACTGACCGTCAAGGGATCGGAGGCGATCGTCATCATACATGCCCGCACATCTGGCACCATCTCCGATCCCCAGGGCCGACACCACATGCTGGTGGCGGTCGGTGTCAGCAAAGACACCTGGGCCAAGACCGGAAGCGGCTGGAAGATCAAGTCGGAAGTAACGCAGAAGGCGACCGTAACGATGGACGGCAAGCCGTTGGATGTGGGTGGAAAGGGCAAATAGAAGTATGGGGCATTCCAACCGGGATCATTCGTGCTTCTGCCACAGCGACAGAACGTTTCTGGGTCAGCAACAGAAATGCCCCGTGATCGAACCCATCAAGGACAAAACCTTCCTCAACTGTCACAGATCTGAACGGCCTGGCGGAGCGATTTCATGGGGTCGTGCGTGGGGATGAACTCGTGGGCGACGAAGCCCTGGAAGCCGGAGTCGGCGATGGTGCGGCAGACGCGCGCATAGTTGAGTTCCTGGGTGTCGTCGAGTTCGTGGCGGCCGGGGACGCCGCCGGTGTGGAAATGGGCGAGGTAGGCGATATTCTCTTTGATGGTAGCGCAGACATCGCCGTCCATGATCTGCATGTGGTAGATGTCGAAGAGGAGTTTGATGCGTTCGGAGCCGATACGTTTGCAGACATCCACGCCCCAGGCGGTGTGGTCGCACTGGTAGTCTTTGTGGTCGTGTTTGCTGTTGAGGAGTTCCATGCAGACGGTCACCTTGTGCATCTCGGCCAGTTTCGCGATGCGTTTGAGGCCGGTGATGCAGTTCTCCGCGCCCTGGGCGTCGGTGAGGCCGCGTCGGTTGCCGGAGAAGGTGATGATATTGGGGAGACCCGCGGCCGCGACCCTTGGGAGCATCTTCTCCGCTTCGGCGACCAGGCGATCGTGGTTTTTGAGGTCGTTCCAGCCGTCGGGAATCGAGCCGATGCCGTAGGCCATCGTGCAGAGCAGGCCGTGCTTCGCCACTATTGGCCATTCGTTCTCGTGGAGCAGGTCGATGCCGACCAGGCCCATCGCCTTCGCGTTTTCACAGAGGGTGTCGAGCGGCATCTTGCTGTAACACCACTGCGAAACAGACTGCTTGATGCGCCCTTTCAGGTGTTCGGCAGGCGGCGGTTGCTGCACGGCTCCGGCGTGCTTCCCAACCAACAGCGATCCGACCGCTCCCACACCTCCGGTAAGGACAGAACGACGAGTCAGAGCTTCTGGTCGATCCATGATCTGTTCTCCTTTAGAGGCGGACGAGGCGTTGCCAGAAGTCGGGAAAGGTTTTGGCGACGCAGGCGGGATTGCGAATGACGATGCCGGGGGCGCGCAGGCCGACCAACGCAAAGCTCATGGCGACCCGATGATCGTTGTAGGTCTCGATTTCGGCGGGGCGCAGGGCTGCGGTAGGATAGACGGTGAAGCCGTCCGGACGCTCCTCGACCTGAACCCCAAGCCGAGCCAATTCCGTGCAGGCGGCGGCGATACGGTCGCACTCTTGCAGGCGGGAGTGCGCGATGTTGTGCACGATTACGGGAGAGTTGGCGAAGGGCGCGATGGCGGCGAGGGTCAGGCTCGTATCGGAAATCGCGCTCATGTCGCGTTCGATACCGCGCAACTGGCCGGGCGGCGGGCCGATGACGGTGATGCCCTCGGCATCCGAGGTGACGGTGCAGCCCATCTCCGCCAGCACCTCCAGCGCAAACCGCACATCCCCTTGCAGCGCGTCCGCCGTCAGCCCCGGCACGGTGACGCGTCCGCCGGTGACCGCTGCCGCCGCGAAGAAGTAGGAGGCGCTGGAGGCGTCCGGCTCGATTTGATAAGGATGTTGCGCCTGGTACCGCTGTCCGGCAGGGATATGGTAACGCACGGGCGCTGTCTGCCCCGGTCGCGGTTCTGCGCTCGATTGCAGGCGAGCCTGAACGCCCCACTGCGCCATCATCCGGCGGGTGATATCGACATAGAAGGGGCGCAGCGCTCCCACGACCTCCAGCGTCACCTCTTTGTGCGCATAGGGGGCGACCATGAGCAGGGCCGTCAAGAACTGGCTGCTGGCCTCCGCGCCCACCCGCGCCGTGCCTCCAGGCAGTCCGCCTTCGGCCTCGACCACCAGCGGCGGGCAGCCGGTTCCGCGTTCGGAGCGCGCAGAGACTCCCAGATCGGCCAGCGCATCCAGGAGATCCTGCTGAGGGCGCTGCTGCATCCGCTCCACACCGTCCAGCCGATAGCGCCCCGTGCCGAGCGCCGTGAGCGCTGTCAGGAAGCGCACCGACGTGCCGGAGTTCGCGACAAACAGCTCCGCCGTATGCGCAGGCAGGTTTCCGCCCTTGCCCTGCACGACAAACGTCTCCTTCTCTGCATCCGCCTCCACCCCGATCCCCAACCGCCGCAGCGATTCCGCCATGACATCGGTGTCTTCCGAAAACAGCGCGCCTTCCAGAGTGGAGGTTCCCTCCGCCAGCGCCGCCAGAATCAGGGCGCGATTGGTCAGACTCTTGGATCCGGGAATCGGGACGGTGACATCCGGGGGCTGGGAGAGTGGAGTGAGCGACAGAGTGGGGGGATAAGAGATCGGGGTGGTCATAAACGGTTCGTTTCGCTCCTTTGCAGGCGTTCCAGGTCGTCAGGAGTGTTGAGATTGGTGAAAGTGAGGAGGGACGGATCGTATCGGCGGAGTTCGGTTTCGGGAATACGCCGTGTACGCACTTCGGTTTGTAACGCCCGCTGTAAGGCCCGCCCTCCGCCCTCCAGATACGCCTGGAGTGCGGGGATCGCCGTGTCGGCATAGACCGCGCAGAGCGGCTCCAGCCGTCCCTCGACCTCCGGCACGATCACGTCCCACTCTGATCCCGCAGAGGCGAGCAACAGACGCAACAGGGCCGGTTGGAGGGCAGGCATATCGCAGGCGACCACCAGATGATGGCCTGGGCCAAGGGTATGCAGACCTGTGAGAATACCGCCGAGCGGACCGATCTCCGGATAGAGGTCTCCCACGACACGGCAGTCCGGCAGTTCGTACTTATCCGCACGATCCGCTACAATCACGATCTCGTCTGCCAGGAGGATAAGCACTGAGACGACCGTTTCCAGGAGCGTCAGGCCGTGGGTACGCAACAGAGCCTTGTCCTGCCCCATGCGCACACTCCGCCCGCCTGCCAGCACGATCGCTCCGCCGTTCGCCATCTTCAATCCCGCCTCGCCTGCTACTCTGGTCTGAATCCCTGACGTTGCTTTCTGCTGCATTATACACCATGCCTGTGAAAGGAGAATGTCTTCCTGGCCCTGACTCAGAGAGGCGGGAGCAGATCTGCGACACGCACAGTCCGTTCTGGATGAGCGAAGGTGCCGGTCTCTTCTCCCTCACCATACGCGATCAGTTCTCCATAGCCAGACGGCGTCGGCTGACGATGGACGAAAATCTGCCGCCCGGCAATATCGACGATCCAGTACTCCGGAATGCCTGCACGCGCATAGAGCGTCGCTTTGGTGTTGCGGTCAAAACTCAGGGTGGTATCTGAAACCTCGATGACCATCCTGGCATCTGTCGCGCCCGGATTCTCCTCCAGGAACTCAGTGGCGGGGCGTGCGAGGACAAGGGCATCCGGCTCGGGTTCGCTGGTTTCGCTGTCCATGCCGAGCATGCGCAAAGGCAGTTGAAAGCGCACGAAATCCGCTCCGAAGAGCGCGATCAGCCAGGCCGTGAGCCGGGTAATGACAAAGGCATGCAGCGGTCCCTGGCCCATTTTCAGGATAACCTCCCCTTCCACAAGTTCGTATCGCCCAACAAGGATTTTCGCGTCTACGGCAGCCCGACAACGGCGTCGGTTCCAGCGGAAGGGATTGGGTGGGGGTTCAGGATGATAGGATACAGGTTCGATGATCTGTGGCATCGTCGGTTCTCCCTGGCGTCTCTCCTTATTGCCTTGAGGCAAAAGATGAGTCCATTATAGCACGAGAGAAGCGCGTCAGCCCTGGATGCTGGAGATGGCGTGCCACAGAGCGAGCATCGGGATCTGACTGACACCCGAGAACTGGGCATCCCCGGTTTCGATGACGATCCAGTTGTTGGCTTCGGTCTGACCGATGTCTACGGCGAGGAAAGGGGAGCCGACGCGGCGCGCCGCCTCTTTTGCCGTGGCCAACACCACCGTCTGCTCGTGGGGCAGAAGCGGCTTGAGAGGGTCGTCGCCTTCCCAGTAGTAGCCGAAGCCGAGGATCTCCTGACGATGGAGAAAGACGCGGTATTCCCGCCCGAACGGGAAGCCCTGCGCGGAGGCCCGATGATATCGGAGTTTCACCAGTTGGCGTACCACGACCCGCCCACGGGAACGCACATCGAGTTCCAGCAACTGTGCGCAGAGCCGCTCTAACTCCTCCTGCGTCTCTGCCACACACGCCTTCCAGCCTCTTGCTTTGCGGGACTGGATCGCTCCCTTCACAAAGACGGGCAATCCCAACTGCGCCACGGCCTGGAGGCACTCCTCCGGGCGCGTGACGATGACGCTGGATGGAGTGAGATCCTGCAAACGGGCATAGGCGCGGTCGAACTCCTGGGCGTCGAGGTGCTCCTCCGGGGTGTTGAGCAGGCGAATACGTTTGCGCAGTGCTTCCGCATAGATCGCCGCATACCATTCCACGGTAGGGATATAGCCGATCCACACTCCCGATGTCTCCTCGGCCTGCACGGGAACATACGACAGCGCATCTGCCGCCGAATCACAGACCTCCTCTTGCGGGATGTAGTAGACACGACAGTTGGTGAGACGGGCCGCTGCCGTCGCCGCCTTGATGGAATGGGCGCTGGGAGACGGCGTGAGCCGGGGCGAATCCTCGCTGAATACGATCATGATTCTCTGTTTTCAGCGTTTAGACAGTGCGAGTTCATTCGGTGCCGCCGGGCATCGCGCAGAACTCCGCACCTGCGTCGATCGCCTGCTCCAGCGTCATCAGCTTGCCTCTGGAGTAGGCGGCTCTGCATCGTGCTTCACCAAGGATGCGTTCAATGTCTGCGAATCTTGCCGCAAGTTCTTCCTTTTCCTGCGGATGTTGCGGGCGTTCCAGGAGTGCCCGCTGCGTTGCATAGGCGCCAAAAAACAGGGCGGATCGTTCGAAATCCTGCGTCGCAAATGCGAGGTCCGCACACAGTTCCAGACTGTTCGGCAGGCTGTCCCGAAGGTCGAGTTGCTTCTTGATCGCCAGGCTTTCCTGCTGGAGACGACGGGCGTACGTGTAGTCTTGCTGGGTGATCGCCGTCAGTGTCAGGCTGTCCAGACTGTGGGCGAGGTAGTCGTGGTCCCCGAGTTCACGCGCTACCGTAACGATCTGTTCCTCCAGGTCACGCATCAGCGCATAGTCGCCGGCGCGATAGGCCGCACCACTCAAGTTGGCGAGTGGGCAGTGCATGCCGCGCAGGTTGTTCAATCCGCGTTGTATCTTCAGGCTTTGCTGCCACAAAGCTTTTGCGCCTTCCTCATTGCCCTCCTGCGCCTCGACGTTGGCCAGATTGTTCAGCGCTTTCGCGACTCCGCTCTGATCCCCCAACGTCTGGCGAATAGACATGCACTCCTGAAGTAATCGCCGTGCCGTCTCATTGTCGCCGGCATTCATCGCATCCAGACCCTGTTTCGCTAGATCCATCGCTCGTTCTTGTTCCGATTCCATGTTGGTTGTTCACCCTCTCTGTGCTCACTAAGATCCGTTGCGTCGAAAGGAACGGGAAGCCCATCAGGCGCTGTCAGCGACGCAGGCGAGTTTTGGCTTCCGTGAGAAGGAAGAGAATGCCGTTTTTTAGTCAGGTTTTGGGAGCCGGTTGGGCAGGCAGGTCCCAGGCTTTGGGAGCGACCTTCTCGATGTTGGGAGTGACATCGGCGCGGACGTTGCCGACCGCCCAGGAGATGCCGCCGAGCAGAATCTGCTGGAAGGTCGGGTTGGTCCAGACGTCCTCGCGGTGGCCCATCGAGGTGTAGAAGACGCGGCCCTTGCCATGATGTCGCGCCCAGGTCGCCGGGTAGGGCGTGCGCAGGTAGTCGGGACCTTTCATGCCCGCCGTCTCCTGCACCAACAGCACATGCAGGTCTTTACGGAAATCTTTCAGGGAGTACCACTCCTCTTTCAGCGTAAAGTCCGACAGACCCTGGAAGCCGGGAAATTTGGTGTCCGTCACGATCATTTTGGACTCCTGCTGCGCATCGTGGTGGATGAACTCGCCGCCGAGCATCGCGATATAGGGATCGACCTTGTCGCCGAAGTTTTTATAACGATCGTCCGGATCCGGGTGGAAGGTATCCGTCGCGCTGTGGGTCCCCAGGAAGCCCTTGCCGTTCTTGATCGCCTCCAGCATCGCCGCTTTGCCTTCGGGGGTCATCGGGTTCGAGCCATCTTTGCCTGGTTTGGTCAGATCGCCGGTGGTGTAGAAGAAGAACGCGTCGTATTTCGCGATGTTTTCGGGAGTGAAGACCGAGCCGTCTTTGGTACACATCACGTCAAAATCGTGTTTCTCGCCCAGATCCGTCAGCAGTTGCTCTGCGAAGCCGAGTTTGTCGCCTTTGCGCGCGATTGCCGAATGCTCGAAGCCCTGCGAACGTGTGAAGAACAGGATACGTCGTTTCGGAGCGCCTGCAGCCTGCACCCAGCCTGCCGGAAAGGCCGATACCCCTAAACTGAGCGCCGCCGCGCCTGCGCCCTGAAGAAACTCTCGTCGCTGCATCTTTTTTTCCTCCCTCGACGGGTAAAATTGGGCTTACCGACCCTTTTCCGGAGAACCCACCTATGTCTCTGCCCACCTCGCCGCCGCTGTGCGTCGGACTGATCCCTGCCCGCCTCGCCGCGACACGCCTGCCGAACAAGCCGCTGATCGCGATCGGTGGGAAACCGATGATCCAGCATGTCTGGGAGCGCGCCCTGCGCACGCCCAGCCTGACACGCGTCGCTATCGCCACTCCGGACCCCGAGATCGCGGACGCTGCCCATCGTTTCGGCGCGGAGGTCGTCATGACCTCCCCGAATCATCGCTCCGGCACGGATCGGCTTGCGGAGGCCGCCACGGTGCTGGATCTGCCTCCGGACGCGATCGTGGTCAATATCCAGGGAGATGAGCCGTTGCTCGATCCTGCCGCCATCGAGGCGACGGTGCAGTTGCTGCTGGCCGATCCCGATCTGCCGATGTCCAGCCTGATGTGTCCTTGCCCCGAGATCGACCGCGACAACCCGGCCTGCGTCAAGGTCGTCTGCGCGCTCAACGGCGATGCGCTCTACTTCTCCCGCGCCCGCCTTCCTTACCCGCGTAACGCGACCGCCACGCTGGTGATGCAGCATGTCGGCCTCTACGCCTACCGTCGCCATTTCCTGGCCACCTACTCGACTCTCACCCCGACGCCTCTCGAATTGACCGAATCGCTGGAGCAACTCCGTGTCCTGGAGAACGGCTATCGGATCCGCATGACACGCGTCGAATCCGCTCCGATCGGCGTCGATACCCCGGAAGATCTTGCCCGAGTGCTTCAACTTCTGGGCATATAAGAGTCTGTTCTCCTTGACACGCGGCGAGGTGGGAAGCTTCCTTTTGAGATAACCATGAAAGAATAAGAATCTATCTCAAAACGCGGGAACCGCGCCTTTAGGTTGTTCAGTCTTCTCTGTCGGAGGAGAAGACCATGATTGATTTGAACACCGAAAACGCAGATCTGCCGACGATCTGGACCGTTCCCGACGACCTGTGGGAAAAGGTTCAATGCCTGCTGGATCGCTTCGATCCGCCCAACAAAACCGGTCGCAAACGTATCGATGCCAGACGAGCACTCAATGGCATGATCTACCGCATGCGCACCGGATGCCAGTGGAACCACCTGCCTAAGGAGTTTGGGGATGATGCCAGTATCCATCGCACCCAGCAACGCTGGGAGAGTTTGCAACTCTTCGACGCCCTCTGGGGAATGGTCGCTTCCTGTTGCCAGGAACTCGGTGGTGTCGATTGGGAGTGGCAATCGGCCGATGGTTGCCTGGGCAAAGCACGCGGCGTTCCTAAAAAGGGGGCCTCGACGAATGCGTCGGCAAGAACCCTACGGATCGGGCGAAGTCGGGCGTCAAGAAAAGTCTCGTTGTCGAAGCGGACGGAGGGCCACTTGGGATCGCGATAAGCGCCGCCAATACCCACGATTCGCAACTCTTGCAGATCACGCTGGAAGCCATTGTGATCGACCGTCCGCAACCTACCGAGGACGCGCCGCAGCATTTGTGTCTGGACAAGGCGTACGATACTCCGACCTGCCATCGTGTCGCCGAGGAAGCGGACTATATACCTCACATCCGACGGATCGGCGAGGAGAAACTCGACCAAAACGCGCAAAAGACCCAACCGGCCCGTCGGTGGGTCGTTGAGCGGACCCTGGCCTGGCTGTCGCGTTGTCGCGGCATTCTCGTTCGCTATGAAAAGAAGGCGAACAACTACATCGTAGCCTTGAAACTCGCCTGTGCCTTGCTCTGGTATCGCAGACTATATCGGCTCGAAAGTGCCGAAGGGCAGTTTTGAGATAGATTCTAAAAGGGAAACAGGTACCTTCGATATGATCGTGGAACCTGCTTCCCCTAAAATCTAAAATGTTCGGCTGTAATATATTTTTGCGACGTTGCCCTCAGATGCCGAGTTGTGTCCGTATCCGCCGGATCACCTCTTCAAACCCGGAGTCGACGTGCATATCCGGTGTCAGCGCATTCATGTCGCGCAAGGTGCCGGCTATTCCATCGAACAGACGCCGGATTTCGGAATAGAGGGTGAGATCTGCTTGCAACTCCGTGAGATTGTCCCCGCGCACCGTTTTGAGTTCCTCATTGAGCGTATGGATTTCTTCCTCCCAATAGCGTACATACTGGATGCGTCCGGTTGCCTTGTAGATATTCGCATCGGAAAGTACGATCGGGAATATCCGTTCCCGCAGGTTTTGCGCTTTGGCGATCTCTAGCAGTTCAAACATGCAGTTTTCCGATTTGAGGTATTTCTCGGAGATCACGACGACGATGCACTTGCCCTGGCCGATACGATGCATGAATTCACGGATCGAGTCCCGGTATCGTGCCTCTTCCCGATCTCGCAGCAGGTGAATGCCCTTGCCGCCGAACGCCTCCTGGAGTTTGTCAACAATCGCACTGCTCTCCGCCCCCCAAGCGTAGGAGACAAACACTTCGGGGGATGGTGGTGGAGTAGATACAGGCGTTTTTGTTGCGGACGGGGCAAACTCGGCAGCGTAATCTGTGGGCCGGAGTGCGCCTGGGAGAACGGCTCTTAACAGTTGGGCGGCATCTATCATATCGCCGCTGACGTAACATTGGATGGATTGGTTCTTTGTCGCCATATTGGCAAGCGTCAGGAGTGCAAAACTGTGCGGTTCGGCTCTATCCCGACACTCTTCGCATGGGCAGGGCAGATAGCGATCATACTTCAGTCGCGGAAAAGACGCATGCAAGCGTTCTAACTGCTCATTGACAATGGACAATAGCCCATATGGATCCGGCCCGCTGGCACGTACTCGAATTCTCCGCAGGAAATACTCCTCGATGATCTCCGCCCGGCAGCCTTCTCGTTCGAGCACCACCCCTGTTTTCCACACCAGGTTTCCATCGGCAATTAAGTGATGCATAGCCACGATGAACCGCGTGAGAATGCCTTTGGGCAAAAATGCGTACTCGTAGCGGAGAACCAGACCGCCTGCTGTCTCCCATGGATAGGCGGGCTGTTCCGACGACAGCAACTGCGGCGCGATGTAGTCTTGGTCTGTATCGAGCGCATAGCAGAGTTGAAACCTCATCATCAACCGCAGCAACTCGTCCTGCATACCCTCGTACTTCACTTCAGACCAGATGCGTCCGAGGTGTTCGCGTGTGAAATGGCCATGGGCAGCAATCACTTCAAGGTCGTCCAGCACACGATACACGGCGTCGGTTCCCCACGTAGGCTTCAGGATAACCGTGTTCTTCAAAACCGGGTCGTCTTGAAAGTGGAGGCAGATTCCGAGGTCGTGCAGATACCCGCTCAACTGCAATTTATCTTCTCGGCGCGTAAATCCGTGTTGCTGGCAGATCGCGAGATACTCTTCGAGGCTGATGTAGTCCCGAGAATCCTGTTCCAATGCCTCGCGTACCCGCTTCCAGGTAGAAGGCAGACCTATGCCGATGTGCGGTAGGTGTGCAAGCTCCTTCCTGATTGCCTCAATCACCTGATCGAGTCCGCGATTCGTGTCGAGATTCATTGCGAGGGCGCCTTGCAAGTTCGCAAACTGCGCGCGCAGACCACTCAGATTGATGTCGCGCTTTCGATCCTGTTTTTCATTCTGCACAATGAGCACAGGACTCGCATCGCTCAACATCTCCACGATCTGCAGCCAGTAAGAGAAATCCGTATCTTCTTTGCGGTCGTCACAGACCAGAATATAGACAGAGCGCCTGGTCAGGAAGAACTGATGGGTGGCGTGGTAGATCTCCTGTCCCCCGAAGTCCCAGATGTTCGCCTGGAACTGACGCTCCACGACTCTCTCTTCGCCCTCATGGCGCGTTCGAATAGCAGTGGGGAAATCATATCGGATCACATCTATCCCTTCGGTAGACTTCTCACGTGGTTGCAACTCGTAGTCCGGGTTCGCAATCTTACGTGCCAGGGAGGTTTTGCCTGCGCCTGCCTCACCGAGGATGATAAGTTTGGCCTCGCACAAGTAGTCCACTCCGACATCGGCACGTTGGCGCCAATAGTCGCGGATGGCATCCAAGCCTTTTTGGGCAACCTCTTCCGGAGGAGATTCGATAGGATTGTGTTCACAAGCGAGTGTTCTTAACTGATGGAGATGCAAGATCCCTGTGGGAATCTCACGAATGTTGCACTTCTCGATGTGTAGGTTTTCGAGAGAAGGCAGATTAAAGACCACTCCCGGTATTTTTTCAAGTGGATTCCAGCTGAGGCGCAGGCTTTTCAAATGTCGAAGTCTTTGCAACGAATCCGGTATGGTAGAGAGCTTATTGTCAGCGACCGAGAAGCTAGTCAGTCCCAAATTTCCGATCCAGTCCGGAAGTTCTGTTATATTGAGGGCATCTATGCCTAATTTCTTCAACCGGCGGAGTTGCCTAATTCCAACGGGAACAGTGTTCAGGAGCAAACCTCTCACATTCAACGATTCTAACGCTTCCAGATTTGCAAGTGCATCGAGAATATTTCGAATTGCCAGACTCGGCTCAGGGGGAGCGTCTCCACTTCTGAGTGACCAGCTTCCCAAGGTGAGGTGTCTTAGTTCTCTGGCAGTCATCAGTTCAGAGACCCAGAAGTACTCGTTTTCTTGAACAGCGTCCGTGCCAAGAACTAAGTGGATATTCTGTACATTGAATTGATCACGGCAGCGCAGATAAATAGGCCCATCAATGATTAAGCGAGGGCGATCAGGCAGGAACTCAATAGGATTTCCTAATATGCTTACTTCACGAAGATGAGGTAAATCCCAGAGGCGTTCGGGGACTGTCTTTAGTTGGTTGTCATTCAGATAGACACCTTCCAAGTCTTTTAAATCGAAGAGTTCTTCCGGGACCTCAGTGATCGCCATATTTTCTAAATGGAGGTACGTCGTGTGCTTCGTTCGGGCTTGGTGCAGTTTCTCCAAGATGTCTTGCCTTAACCCAGTTGTAGCCTTTCGATTCTTTTGAGCCATGGTTTCTCCGTGACCTCTTGCCCACCATTGTGCAGCGGTTGGGCAGTCCTTTTCAAACATGAGGAGCAGATATGCAATATGTACGGCTTAGGATCAGTATGCTAATATGCCGGTCTCTTCTTCCCCACTGTAACGGGGAATGCCTGCTTGACTTTTTTGTCTTCCTATCGTTAGAATGTAGAAGTGATACCATTGGGAGGGAAGAATGCCTGCGAAAGATCTCTATCATGAGGCAGTCTGTGCGGCGCTCATCAAGGATGGATGGACAACCACTCATGATCCGCTTACTCTCCGCTATCATAAGCGCGATATCTACATCGATCTTGGCGCAGAACGTTTATTGGCTGCGGAGAAAGACTCGCAGAAAATCGCGATCGAGATCAAGAGCTTCATTGCCAACTCTGCGCTCGCTGCTTTGGAAGAAGCCGTGGGACAGTAAATCGTCTATCAAGATGTGCTGGAAGAAATGCAGAAGGAACGCACGCTCTATCTGGCCGTGCCTACCTATGCCCAGGATGGTATTCTCTCGGAGCCGCTTGGAGAGTTGCTGGTTCGCAAACACAGTGTCCGCTTGCTGGTCTATCACCCTGAGACAGAGGAGGTGGTCGCTTGGAAACCATAGAACACTATCGGGAACTGGTGCAGAGTGTTCTGACAGAGTATGCCGCCATCCCTTATGCCAATGGCGATTACGAACGTGAACTGCTCCTGGACCGTGTCAACGACCGTTATCTCCTGCTCACTCTGGGATGGGACGGAAACCGTCGAGTCTACTATCCTGTGATTCATATCGACATCCGCGATGGCAAACTGTGGATCCAACACGATGCGACCGAAGATGGCGTCGCCACCGATTTGATCGCCGCCGGAGTGCCCAAGCAGCGAATCGTTCTGGCTTTCTATCCCCTGGAAGCACGTCGCCGTAGCGACTTCGCTGCTGCCTGAACGCAAAATATGAGGCGATAGTACAGGGGCTGCGCATCGATCCGAATCTGCCAACAGCAAGTCTGATGTGCTGCCAAGTTCTGGGTGCGTAGCGCCTTTTTTGGCAAGAAGCTGTTATGCCGCGGAAATTCTGCTTCGTTACCTCACATTGGGGAGGAATTCCGGGCAGAGATGCCGGATTGTTCTGCGTGAGACCGGCCTGTCCCTGGGATGCGCCGGAAAATTTTCAGGAGGCACCTTCTTGTCTGATAAAGTCCGAGTCGGTATCATCGGTACCGGCGGCATCTCCGGCGGCCATGTGCGCCGTATGCTGGCGAACCCGAACGCCGAGATCACAGGGTTGTGCGATATTCGGCCCGAAGCGATGGCATCGACCGTCGAGCGTTTTCCCGACACCAAAGACGTCCCGCAGTACACCGATTACAAAGACCTGCTCGCCGCCGGGAATGTGGATGGCGTCATCATCTGCACCCCGCACACCACCCACTTTGAGCAGACCATGACCTGCCTCGACAAGGGGCTGCATGTGCTCTCCGAAAAACCGATGGTCTGTACCGTCGCGGACGCCTACACGGTCCTGAAGAAGATCGAGGAGAGCGGCAAGGTCTTTGTGCTGAACTATCAGCGGATCTATCAGCCGGAGTACCTCTATATCCGCAACAAGATCGCCAGCGGCGAGGTCGGAGAGGTACAGTTCGTGCAGGGCTTGCAGGGGCAGGAGTGGCTGCGCGCCTGCGCCAACTCCTGGCGGCACGATCCCGCCCTGAGCGGCGGCGGACAGATCAACGACTCCGGATCGCACATGCTCTCGATCCTGGTCTTTATGACGGGCCTGACCACGGATCGCGTCGCCGCCTTCATGGACAACATGACAGTGCCGGTCGATATCAACTCCGCGCTCACCGTCGGCTTCGTCGGCGGCGCGATGGGGAATATCTCGATCGTCGGCAACGCGCCCTCTTTCTATGAGGACATCACCATCTGGTGCTCCAAGGGCGCCTTCTACCTGCGCAACGGCAAACTGGAAGAGAGCGATGCGGTCGGCAAACGCCACTTCCCGGCTGCGGAAGACATGCCCAAGGGCAACACCCCCGACGACAACTTCGTCGCCGCCGTTCGCGGTGAGGAGGAGATCGGCTGCCCCGGCATCTGGGGCCTGCGCGTCATGGAGATAACCGAAGCCGCCTGGAAGTCCGCCGCCAACAACGGCGCGGTCTACCAGGTCGAACATGTCGGCATTTAGAGCCGCTATCGCCCTTCCTGTAAATCTTGTTAATCCTGTCTAAAATGCATTTCCTTGGACAGGATTAACTCTAGTTTCCGCTAACTAAGGCGGCTCTTGCCGCCTTACTGCTCCCTTTTTGCTCGGGTTGTGGGGCTTTCTGCCGCCGATGCCCCACAATTCCCTTGGGCAAATGGGCAGTG
>Ga0070658_10000262_pt1 | contig 46229 bp, 38 predicted proteins | sample KBSC13metaG_FD_64664 | JGI IMG/M metagenome (GOLD analysis project Ga0070658, IMG submission 64664) | Corn rhizosphere microbial communities from Kellogg Biological Station, Michigan, USA - KBS C1-3 metaG | ecosystem: Host-associated > Plants > Roots > Rhizosphere > Soil ...
GGTGCGGCCGCGCAGATAATAGAGCTTGGCGCGACGGACGACGCCCTTGCGGACGACCTCGATCGAATCGATGTTCGGCGAATAAAGCGGGAAGACGCGCTCGACGCCCTCGCCGAACGAAATCTTGCGTACGGTGAAGCTGCTGCCCATGCCGCAGTTGGAGCGGGCGATGCAGACGCCTTCGTAATTCTGGACGCGGGCGCGCTCGCCTTCGACCACCTTCACGCCGACCTTGAGCGTATCGCCGGGACGGAATTCGGGAATGGGGCGCTTGGCGGTCAGCGCCGCGATCTGCTCGGCTTCGAGCTGCTGGATGAGGTTCATCTCATTCTTCCTTCTTCTGCCGCGCGCCAGAGGGAGGCTGGACCCGAGCGCCGATATGACGCTCCCAAAGGTCTGGTCTCCGTGACCGTGTATCGATCTCGGCCTGGGCTTTACGCCAGCCGGCGACCTTCGCATGATCCCCCGATCGCAGCACTTCGGGGATCGTGCGCCCTTCCCACATTTGCGGTCGGGTATAATGCGGATATTCGAGGAGGCCGCTTTCGAAGCTTTCCTCATCCCCGCTTGAAGGCGCGCCCATTACTCCCGGAAGCAGCCGAACGCAAGCATCGAGCAGGACCAACGCGCCGATCTCTCCGCCCGACAGGACATAGTCGCCGATCGAGACGGGGATGATGTCGCGGGCTTCGAACAGGCGCTCGTCAATGCCTTCGAACCGGCCGCAGAGAATGGCGACGCCCGGGCCTGCGGCGAGATCGCGCACGCGGCCCTGCGTCAGCGGCGCGCCGCGGGGTGTCATCGCCAGCAGAGGGATGCCAGGCCGGACCGAAGCGTCGACCGCGGCGGCGAGCACATCGGCGCGCATCACCATCCCCGCGCCGCCGCCGGCGGGCGTATCGTCGACCGAGCGATGCTTGTCGGTGGCGAAGTCGCGGATCTGGACCGCGTCAAGCGACCATTTGCCCTCCGCCAGCGCACGGCCGGCGAGGCTGATCCCGAGCGGACCCGGAAACATTTCGGGATAGAGCGTGAGGATAGTGGCGGCGAAGGTCATGGGTCGACCTGCCGCCCGATCCGCGCCGCGAGATAGGCTACCGCAGCGCCGAGGATGGGCATCAGCGCGAACAGGCGCCACCATTCACGGACGAGATCGCCCTCTCCGCTTGCCGCAAGCGCGCCGGCGAGCGCGGCCGGAACCAGCAGCACGAGCAGGGTCAGCGTGATCGCGAGCGCGCGGCCGCCTAGCTTCCGCCGCGCGCCGACGACGCCATAAGCGACCAGCACCAGATAGATGGTGAGGACCAGCAGCATGAGCGTACCGAGCGTCATCGATGGGGCTCCATTTTCCCGAGGCGCAGACCGATCCCCCAATCGGGCCGGCCCTCGCGTTCGGCTTTGGCGGGGGCGGCGCGGTGATCATAGTCGACCTGGCGGAAATGTATCAGGTCGTCCTCGACGATCGCGTAGCGGGCGCGCGGATCGCCATTCTCGACCGTGTAGGGGACGGGATGATCGTCATAATAAGCCTGGAGGCCGACGCTGCCGGGGTTGGCGACGCGGCGGCCGTCAGCAAGGCCGCGCTCGCCCGGAATGTGCGAATGGCCGCACAGGATCAGGGCTTCGGGGCGATCGCCCGCGCGTTCGGCAATCCCCGTATCGGTGGCGTCGTGGATACCCGACATGTCGACGTCGAACAGGAAATGGATGAGATCGTTGGCGGGCGTGCCATGGCAGAGGAAGATGTCGGGCGCGAGCTCGAGCGTCGCAGGTTGCGCCGCGAGCCAGACGAGCTGCGGGGCGTCGAGCCGCTTGCGCGCGAACAAATCGCTCTCGCCCATGCGGTGGAGGGGGTGCGTGAGCAACTGGCGTTCATGGTTGCCGGCAATGGTCGGCCAATCGCGCGCCATCAGATAATCGGCCGTCTCGCGCGGCCAGAGCGGGCCGGACAAGGTGTCGCCCAGATTGACGAACGTGTCGCAGCCCTGGGCCTGGGCATCCGCCACCACGGCTTCGAGCGCCGCCAGGTTGCCGTGGATATCGGACAGGATGGCGTAACGGGTCATGCCAGTGTCCAGTTCTCGGCGCGCAGGCCGGGCACGTCGGCGAAGTCGGTTACGTTGTTGGTGATCAGGGTCAGGCCTCGCGCCAAAGCGTGGGCGGCGATCAGCCGATCGAAGCGGCCGCGTCGGAAGGGAATGCGCGCGTAGGTTCCGGCAGCGGCCTCATCGAACGGAAGCGGCTCGATCAAATGAAAGAAGCGGCCGGCGCTCTGAACGGCATGATCGTTCGCCGGATCGATCCCCAGCATCAACTCGGCCAATACGATCGCCGACGTCACCACCTCGCCGGGCACGCATTCCTGCAGGCGATCGCGCGCCGGATCGGATCGCCCCTCCAGCAGGTAGATGCAGATGTTGGAATCGAGCAGAAAGCGGGCCTCAGTCACGCTTGAGGAGCTTTCCTTCCCAGTCGAGTTCGCGAGGTTCCATGATCCGATCTTCCGGCGTGAGCAGCTTGATATCCGGAATGGAGCCGTAGATCCCGGTCAAATCGATCTTGCGCCTGGGGCCCTCGACCGGCTCGACCTTGAAGCCGGGCTTGTCCTCGCGCAGGATCATCATCTCGTCGCCTTCTTTCAGGCCGAGCGCCTTGGGCAGGCGCAAAGCGACCGAGTTGCCGGACTTGAACACCTTGGCGCGATATTCTTCGGTCATGGGACGGCTCCGTATATACGGGATGTATATACAAGATTGGCCGCTGCATCCAGATACAGTTGAGGGACCTCAGGCGATAAACGCCCCGTCCACCACTCGCCGCTCATCGCTCCTCTCGGGAACCGAAGCGGGACGCATCGACAATCGAATGCCATGCGCGATTGACAAGATGGATGTTCGGCCTTCCATTTATCGGAAGGGGGAAAGTCTTGCTTCTGAGCCGCATACTCGATCACGCCGAGCATCATCCCAACCGGATCGCGATCGGCAGCGACGGTAGAGAGATCAACTATGCGGAATTTGCCAAAACCCTTCTGAAAATTCGCGCTCGTATAATCGAGGCATTGCCCCCCGCCCCCGGCATCGCCTTGTTGAACTGCGGGAGCCTAGCCAATCAATGGTTTCTCAACATTGCGCTGCGCTCGCTCGGAATCACCACGGCAATCATGCGCGATTATGTGACGGCGGATAAGCTGGCGCAGCTTCCGGGGACGATGTTCGTGTGCACGTCCCAGGATGTTGCGGCCGCCGTCCGCCGACGTTGGCCCGATATGCCGATCCTCGCGATCACCAAAGCGTCCGTCGATGCCGCCACCGGCGACGATCCGCAATCGATCTCTGGCGAAACCCGGTTCGGCGATAATATCGAATTCACCTCAGGGTCCACTGGCGACCCTAAAATCCTGATCCGCTCCGGCGCTGCCGTAGAAGCATTCTGGACGCGCACGGCGGCTGAATTCCATATCAATCAGAACAGTGTGTTCCATCTGCAAAACCTGGCGGCCTTTACAGCTGTCGGAGGCAAATTGCCGCTGACCTGCTGGGCGATGGGCGGCAGTGCCATATTCGATCACAGAACCGATTGGCTGCTTCATCTCTTCGACCTGCCGATAAACCGGCTGTTTGCGCCACCCGCGCTTATCAAGGTCCTTGCATCACGGACCTTTCCTAATCCGCCTGCCGGTTTGCAAATCTACTGTGGCGGCGGCTTTCTTGCCGGCGGGCTGGTGACAGATCTGCGCAAGAGGCTGCCGAGCAAGGTCTTCCTGAACTATGGTGGCACGGAATTCGGCGTCAGGCTGCAGAACGAGATCGAGACAAGCGACGACGCGGTCTGGCTACGCCCGACGCCCAACAATGATCTGCGATTGGTCGACGACACGGGCCAGCCCGCCAGGGACGGCGAGGAAGCCATGATCCAGGTCAAGCGACATTCCTGCGACCCGATACCGCTTTTCGAGGACAAGCATGGCGGCCCGGCAGTCGCGATAGGCGAGTTTTTCAGCACCAACGATCTGGGCATTCGTCGCGCAGACGGCCGGATCCGCTTGGTGGGGCGCGCCGGCGAGACGTTGAATGTCGGCGGCCAGAAAAGATCGCTCGGCGTGCTGGAACAGCGTGCGCGCGATATCCTGGGGGTCGAGAGCCTCTGCCTGTTGGTGCGGCAGGCGGATAATGGCGAAGATTATCTCACGGTGGCGGTCGAGGGCGATCAGACGATCGACAAGGCTGCGGTAAACACCTTTCTGAAGGACCTGGGGGCAAAATTCTATCGCACCGAGTTCCGTAGGTTCTTCACCTTCCCGCGTGAGGCATCGGGCATGCAGAAAGTCGATCGGCGGCAACTGCAGCGGCTGATCGAGCAGCCGAAGTAGAATGAACGCAAGGATTGCCGTGGTCGGGGGCGGCATATCCGGAGCCAGCCTTTCCTATCAGCTGGCGCGCCGCGGCCATGACGTGCTTGTCTTCGATGACGACCGGCCCGGGCGGGCAACAGGCTGGAGCCCCGGGGGCCTCAATCCCCTGCACGGTCCCGGCTTTCCGGGTTTCATGGCGCCGATCTATGCGGAGGCCTATCGGCTCCATGCCGGTCAGCAACAGGAAGTCAGGGCGGTCTCCGGCATCGACTTTGGCTGGCAGGTCGTTGACCGGGTCTTCCTCGCATCAGACGACAAGGAGGCGGCGGCGCTACAGAGCGTAGCCGGTCATTATGAGGCGCTCTATGGTTTTTCGGCGCGGTGGATGGGTGCCGCCGCGCTGGTCAATTGGGATCACCGGATCGATCCGCGATGGACCGGGGGATTGATGACCCATGGCAATGCCCGGATCGATGCCGAACGCTATCGACAGGCGCTCCTGGCCGGTGCGCGTAACAATGGCGCGCAAATCGTCAACGCGACGGTCGAAGCCGTCGAGACCCGGGGCGACCGGATCGTTTCGGTCCGCAGCGCCGGCGACCATTTCGCCCTTGGTGCGCTGTGCGTCGCGGTTGGCGCGTGGGCAAGCGACGCAATCGCCGGCTGGTCGCCGGGCGTCACGGTGCCTATCCGCCCGCTCATCGGCGACTTGCTACTGATCAAGGCACCCGGCGACGGACCCAAGGCAGATATCGGCCGAGGCTTGACCGCAATCTATCAGCACGGGGGCGATCTGTATTGGATCGGCGGTACCGAGCGGACATCGGGCCCGCTGGGAGCGGCTTTCGGCGCTGCGCGTAAGAGCCTGATCGCCGGAGCGAACACATTGATGCCGGGCTGGCGGTCCTGGCAAATCGTAGCGCAATCGTCTGCCGCGCGGCCGCAGACACCCGATCACCTTCCGGTGCTGGGACGCACGCCGGCTTATGCCAACGGCTGGGTGATCAACGGCGGAGGCGGCAAAGGTATATTGCTGAGCGCCTGGCTGGCAAAGCAACTTGTAACGATGATCGAGACCGATACAGAGGGTCCTGGGGTGGCGCGCTTTTCGCCGGCGCGGCGTATTGAGTGATATGGCCGACAAATTCACGCTGACGTGCGTAGGTTGCGGCGCGCGGCCTAGCGGAGCTTTTCCAACAAGCTGCTCGCTTTGCGGTGGCTTGATTGATGTTCATTATCCGTTGGAACGGATCCGCCTGCGGGACAGCTCAAATCCCTATCTGCGGTTTTTCGACTTGCTGCCGGTGAAGGATGCCGCGTTGTTGCCGGATGGCGCGGCCACACCGACCATCCAAGCGCGCAACCTTGGGCGGAGGGTCGGCCTGGACCGGCTATTCCTTAAAAACGAGACCGCCAATCCCACCGGCACCACCAAGGACCGGATGGCCGCAGTGGCGCTGCCCTTCCTCTACGAAGCCGGTGTTGAGCACTTCTGCACGTCTTCAACCGGGAACAGCTCGACGGCCTACGCCCAGGCGATAGGCCATATCCCGGCGATGAAGATGGAGGTGTTCACGGCCGACGATTTCCGGGACCGCGTCCATTACCAGCCCACAGTCCAGGTCCGGCATCACATCCTGCGCGGCGCCAGCTTTGTAGAGGCCGCAGACTATAGCGTAGTCTATGCCAAGCGGCGCGGCCTGACCGCCGAAGGCGGCTTTTTCAACCTCGGCCGCCGCGAGGGGCTCAGGCTGCCATGGTTCGAAGTTAGCGAGCAGGTGCCAGGTCCGATCGACTGGTATGTGCAGGCATCGTCGAGCGCCATGGGCGTCTATGGCATCTACAAGGCTGCGAAGGAGGCTGTCGCGCTGGGCCTGAGCCCGCGAACGCCCCGATTGCTTTGTGCCCAGCAAATGAGCTGCCGCCCGATGGTGCATGCCTGGGACGAAGGTTCCGAGACGATACAGCCGCACCATATCGTCAACCACCCCAGCGGGATCGCCGAAGCGATCCTGCGCGGCAACCCGACCCGCGCTTATCCGCACATACGGGCCATCACGATTGAGAGCGGTGGGACCATGGTGGCCGTGACGGAGCAGGAAATCCGGCACGCCCAAGCTTTGGTCTACGAAGACGAGGGCGTCAAAGTCTGCCCGGCGGCCGGTACCGCCGTCGCGAGCATCATAAAGCTCGCAGCCCAGCGACCCGAGCTCGGCAACGCGACGATCCTTGTCAATCTGACCGGTAGCATGCGCGAGACGAGCCCGGTCGCACCCGTCGATCAGCTTTGGGAACGTATCGATGGCGCGTGGGTGGCTGCCACCTGAGCCTTCATTGTTACCTTCGAGCAAATGCAAATCCGGCGCCGGCCCTGGCCAGGCAACACCAGCGTCACCTCAAACGACGAACATTTCGTCCACCAGCAGGCGCTCATCGTCCCATTCGGGGACGGCGTGCCGGTTCATCGGCACCATGAAGCGCTTCTTGTCGGGGCGTTCGATCTCGATCACGTCGCCCGCGCCGAAATCGTCGATCGCGACGACGACGCCCAGCGGCGCGCCGCCGGTGGAGACGCACGGCAGGCCGAGCAGATCGACGTGATAATATTCGCCCTCTTCCAAAGGCGGAAGCGCCGAGCGGGGCACGGTCAGTTCCGTGCCCCGCAGGCGTTCGGCGGCGTTGCGATCGGGCACCTCGGCGAAGCGCGCAATGCCGTTGCGCAGGCTCTTGAGCGTCAGGCTGCCGCCGTTGAACGAACGGTAACCCGACAGATCGCCGGCGAAGAGCTTCAAACGGACCTCGCCCGTCACGCCATGCGCGCCGGTGACGACGGCGAGCGTGACGGGCGCGTCAGGCTTCACGCGTGCTCGGCGCCTTCGGCCGGAGCGGCCTCGTCCGAGCCCTCGACCGGATCGCTGGCGGAGACGCCCTCGTCGGTCGCTTCGTCAGCCGGAGTAGCCTCGGCAGCCGGAGCGTCCTCGGCAACGGCCTCGGGGGCAACTTCCTCGGCCGGAGCCTCTTCAGCAGCAGCTTCGACGGCCGGCGTTTCCTCGGCCACCGCTTCGGCAACCTGAATCGCCTCTTCGGTCGGCTCGGAAGTCGCTTCCTCGATCGCCTCGGCCATCACCTCGATGGTCTCTTCTTCCTGAGCGGCTTCTTCCTGCACAGGCGCGGGCGCGGCAGCGGCTTCAGCCGCCTCGGCAGCCTTGGACGCACGCTCCTCGGCGCGCTCCTTGGCCTTGTCGCCGGGCACGCCCTTGTTCGGGTTGCTGCGCGCGGCGCGCTCACGGACACCGGCGGCGTCAAGGAAGCGGGCGACACGATCGGTCGGCTGCGCGCCGACCGACAGCCAATGCTTGGCGCGATCGGCGTCGAGCACGATCCGCTTGGCGTCATCCTTGCCGAGCAAAGGATTGTAGGTGCCGATCTTCTCGATGAACGAGCCATCGCGGGGCGAGCGGGCGTCGGCGACGACGATCCGGTAATAAGGGCGCTTCTTGGCGCCACCGCGCGACAAGCGGATTGAAACTGCCATGTGTATCTTCCTTCAGTTTTGAGTTCGGTTGGTTTTGGTCAGCGTTTCTTGAGGAAATTCTGGAAGCCGGGGGGGAGCCCCTGGGGATTGTTGCCGCCGGGGAGGCCGGGCAGGCCGCCGGATGGGAGGCCGGCGCCGCCCATCAGCGCATCCATGTCGCCGCCGCCCTTGCCGAACATCGCCGCGATCTTGGAGAGGCCGCCCATCTTCTTCATCTTCTTCATCATGGTCGCCATTTCCTGATGCATCTTCAGGAGCTTGTTGACCTCCTGCACCGTGGTGCCGGAGCCCTTGGCGACGCGGATCTTGCGCTTGGCCTGGAGCAGTTCGGGGCGGGCGCGTTCCTTGACCGTCATCGAAGAGATGATCGCATCCATCCGCACCAGCACCTTGTCGTCGGCGGCACCGTTGGCCATCGCCTGCTTCACCTGCTTCACGCCGGGCAGCATCGAGGCGAGGCCCGACAGACCGCCCATCCGCTTCATCTGATCGAGCTGGGCGCGGAGATCGTTCATATCGAACTTCCCCTCGGCCATACGCTGCGCTATGCGCTCGGCGTCTTCGACCTTGATCGTCTCGGCGGCGCGCTCGACCAGGCTGACGACGTCGCCCATGCCGAGGATGCGGCCGGCGACGCGTTCGGGATGGAAGCCTTCCAGGCCGTCGAGCTTCTCACCGGTGCCGGCGAACTTGATCGGCTTGCCGGTGACGGCGCGCATCGACAAAGCCGCGCCGCCGCGCGCGTCGCCATCCATGCGGGTCAGCACCACGCCGGTGAGCGGCACCTGTTCGGAGAAACTGGTGGCGACGTTGACCGCGTCCTGGCCGGTCAGCGCATCGACCACGAGCAGGATTTCATGCGGGTTCGAGATGTCGGCGACCGCCTTCATCTCATCCATCAGGCCCTGATCGATGTGGAGACGCCCGGCGGTGTCGAGCAGGACGACGTCAAAGCCCTGCAGCTTCGCCGACTGGAGCGCGCGCTGCGCGATCTGGACCGGATTCTGCCCCGCGACGATCGGCAGGGTGGCCACTTCAGCCTGGGTGCCGAGGACGGCGAGCTGTTCCTGCGCGGCCGGACGATTGACGTCCAGGGACGCCATCAGGACCTTCTTGCCCTGGCGTTCCTTGAGGCGCTTGGCGATCTTGGCGGTGGTCGTGGTCTTGCCCGAACCCTGCAGGCCGACCATCATCACGACCGCGGGCGGGGTGACGTCGAGATTCAGATCCGACGAATCCGCGCCGAGCATTTCGACCAGCGCATCGTGGACGATCTTGACGACCTGCTGGCCGGGCGTGACCGAGCGCAGCACATCCTGCCCGACCGCTTTTTCGGTCGCGGCATCGACGAACTGGCGGACGACCGGCAGCGCGACGTCGGCCTCGAGCAGGGCGATCCGCACCTCGCGCATCGCGCCGCGCACGTCGGCTTCGGTCAGCGCTCCACGGCCGCGCAAACGGTCGAAGGCTGCACCAAGCCGGTCGCTGAGACTATCGAACATACGAACCAGAACCTCATTTCAAACCGACAAACGCAAAGCGAGCCGGCGGACGAAACCTCGTCGGCCAGCTCAGCGCGCACCATCCCGGCGCTCGCTTATCATCACGTTCGTATCGGAACGATCGCGCGCCCCTAACGCAGCGGGGCGGGAAAGGCAAGGTTTGCGGGCAGGCTGATAGGCTGCGCGCTTTTTGCCGGGGTCGACCAGGTCGTGAACTTATGAGAGCGGCCTCTCGGCCTCCGACCCCAAAGCAGACGCCGGCCGATCTTGTAGACCCGGAGGTTACAAGTTATCCGATTGCCCCTTCGCCTGGCCCGGGAGAGAGCCAATACGCCGTTTGCTGAACGTCCTCGCTTCGCTGGCACTGATCGGCACGACATTCAGTTCGGGGTTGGGGGCGGTGCAGGCCGCGGCGGCATCCCCCCCGGCCCAAACGACGGCGGCGAACAAGGATGCGGGCTTCGTCGATCTCACACGCGATTTCGCGCGAATCTATGACCGCGACGCGAACCTCCCCGACAGGCAGCGAATTGATGTTTTCATTGCCGAATTCGACCGGTTGATCCCCGGTTTCTACAGCGCCAAACGCGTTTATGACGGCAACCAAAGCCGGTATGATCAGCGCCTTTTGCGCGCCTTCGCCAACTATCCGGCGCAGCGGGCCGCAATAGACAAAGTCAGCGAACAATTTAGTCGGCAGCTTGGCGGTGCCACCATCGACTTCAAGAAGGCATTCCCGGGATATCGCAGCACGGTTCCAATCTATCTCGTCAATGCTCTGGGGGAGATGGATGGAGGAACGCGCGAGCTGCCGTCCGGAAATGCGTTGATCTTCGGAGCGGATGTCATCGCGCGGATCCACCCGAATGATCGGCTGATGCCATTGTTCGATCACGAACTGTTCCACGTCTATCACGCGCAGACTACCAAGGTTCAGGAGTGCGATCTGGTCTGGTGCGGCCTTTGGGTCGAGGGGCTGGCCGTCTATGTCGCGCAGCGATTGAACCCGGGTGCGACCGATGCCGAGCTGCTTCTGACGTTTCCGGAACCGATCAGGCCCGTAATCGACGCCCACCGCGAGGAGGCGGTTTGCACCATGCTGGGCAAGCTCGACAGTCGCGACGAAAAGGACAAGGCCGCGATGTTCAGCACGGCCAGGCTGGGGCCCAACCTGCCGCCGAGATTCGGTTATTATATGGGCTATCTCGTCGCCCGGGATCTTGGCCGCACCCGGTCGCTCGAAACCTTGGCGAGGCTTCAGGGCCCTGCGCTGCGGAAGTTGATCGAGCGGAGTTTAGCTAATCTGGCGCCCTGCAATCGTACAGGGTGAGCATTCGGCCCCGCTCCTTGCCAACAGGATTGATGCGGGCCGGCCGCAATATGGCAGATTCCAACCAAAAGCTGCTTCGCTACCGGATCGATCACAATGAGCGTTTCCGGCCACTCGGTTAGTTCGTATCTCGTTTTCCCTGATGGCTAGAACGGCCAATTGGCACTAGAATAGCATCCAGGAATTCCCGGAAGGCGGGCCATTGATCAGGTCGTCATTTCCCTTGAGACGCCTATGAGACTCGTAGCGTTCCGGTGAAAAAGCTGCATGGAGCAGCTACGTTCGTCAGGCGTGTTCTGGACAATCTGGACAACCACCGAACTGCCTCGACAGGCATTGTGCGCCATTTATCGGCCGAGCGCGGGCGCAAAGAAAAGCCCCGCCGGCCCGAAGGCCGGCGGGGCTTTTCCATTCTCTCAGAAAGAATTAGCCGAAGCTGATCGCGCTGCGCTGACGGCGGCGCATGGCCGTACCGATCGCGCCGAAGCCACCGAGCATCAGTGCCCAGCTCGCGGGCTCAGGCGCCGCAGCCGGAGAAACGTCGAACCGCGTGTTGAACGCGTAACCCGGAGAGTCGACGCCAGAACAGCAGCCGGCGATCGTGTAGGCGCGCTGCGCGCGGGGATCGTTATTATAGGCCGAAGTGATCGTATCCCAGTCGTACGTTGCACCCGGATTGTCGATCTCGACAAGCAAATCACCGGCCGTCGGGTCATAATGGAACGGCGATGAGCCCGTGAAAGTGACCCAGCCGGAGCCCGGCGTAAGTACGCCCGAATAGAAAAGCTGCGCGTCGTCGCCAACGTTGCTTGCGAAATCATCGCTGAGCGCGCCGACGGCGTTCTTGCTGGTCGACAGCGTGAACGTGATCGGCGAAGCCGGCGGAATCTGGATATCCCAATAGAAGGAAACGCTGTTCACATTCACCGGCGATGCGCCGAACAGGCTGGCACTATAGACCGTCTGCGTCGGCGACGTGCAGCCGGGCGTGCAATCGCCGGTGCTGGTGTTGCCATTGTCATAGGCGACCGTGGTCGCCTGAACCGGTGCCGCGACCGCAAGCAGCGAAGCCGTGCCAAGCGCGGCGTAAAAATATTTCAACATGATACCCCCAAGAAAAACGCCGGCCCCCAAAAACCCAGCATCTCAAATTAAAAGACAGTTTACAAATCGTCAATGCAAACACGTGGTTAATCGAAAATCCCGTTATCGATTGATTTCCAGTATTTACCGGCGGGGGGTCAACTCGTTGAACGCATAGTCGCCGAATCCCATGGCCGCGACGGCGATCGGCGGTTATTCATGAGGAGCCTTGAATTGGTTAAAATCCGGAGACGGGAGGGAAGCAAGGGAATTGCGCTTCACGATAACGTCCCTGCCCGATTGCCCGGAACGCAACACAAGCGAAACGATTGTACCAACCCTTGGACATTGGGGCGCGAGCATGTTTTCCTGGGTAAGGCGTCGTTATCTCGATCTGCTCGGTTCGATCTACATCTACAACGAACATCGCGGTTATACCGCGATCGAACGGGTGCTGGTGGCGGTGCGGGCGCGCGCGCCCGACGATCATGAACTGATTGCCGCGATCGAGCAGCACCGCGCCGACGAGCGGAAACATTATCTGATGTTTCGCCGCTGGTTCGAGCTGCGCGGCATCATGCCGTTCGCGGTCGACCGGACGTGCGGGCATATCGACCGGTTCGTGGAGATCATGTTTAGATCCACGATCGACGCGCTCGATACGAATGAAGTGATCGCGCGCGACGATCTGTTCGAGCGGCTGTGCCGGGTGATCGCGCTGACCGAGCGCCGGGGCCACCGGCAGGTCGGCACTTTGCTGCGCCATCCGATCGTCCGTACCGACCCGGTACTGATCAAGATTTTCGGCATCATCGAAAAAGACGAACCGCGCCACTGGGCACCCTATGAAGGCTGGCTGGCCGCGCATGGCCGGCGTGAGCCGAAATGGTGGGAGCGCGGGATCGACGGCTTCATCCATTCGGAGCTGCTGTTCCTGAAATTGCCGATCCTGTTCGTCAGCCCGGCTTTGCGGCGACGCATCGACTGGGCGGATTCGGGCGAGCCGGCCGATCATAGCCCACGCGCGAGCTTCGCCGGCGCGCACCGGTGACGACAGATTGCGCGAATGCCGAAGACGAGGCTTCCGCGCCGAGGGGGCTCGCGGCGCGGCTGCTGTCGCGCAAGGCCGCCGCGATGCTGGGGCGCAACACGGTGGTCAGCTGCGGCTGCTTCGCGTTCGATCTGGCCTTGCTGTGGGTATTGGTCCGGTTCGCCGGGCTGGGAAAGCTGGCGGCGGCGGCGCTGGGCTTCGTCGCCGCCAACAGCATCCATTATGCGATCGGCCGGTCATGGATATTCCGCGGCACGGATCGCGCAATCGCAGCCGGCTATGTCTTCTTCCTGATCAACGCGGTGGTCGGGCTGGTCGTGACGATCGTGCTGTATGCCGCGTTCCTGCGCTTCACGCCGATCAACTATCTGGTCGCGCGGATCGTGGTTTCGGCGTTCGCAGGGCTTACGGTGTTCGTGCTCAACGCGGTCTGGAATTTTCGCAGGCTGTGATGCGGATCGCGCTGTTTTCCGGAAATTATAATTACCTGCGGGAGGGCGCCAATCAGGCGCTCAACCGGCTTGTCGCCTATCTGGAAGCCGAGGCGGGGCACGAGGTCCGCGTCTATTCGCCGGTGACTGATACGCCGGCGTTCGAACCGGCCGGGACCCTCGTCCCGGTCCAGTCGGTGCGGCTGCCGGTGCGCGGGGAATTCCAGCTGGCGCTTGGCCTGCCGCGATCGACGCGGCGCGATCTCGAGCTTTTCGCGCCCGACCTGATCCACGTATCCACCCCCGACATCCTCGGCACGCGCGCGCAGACGTTTGCCAGGCGGCTTTCGATCCCGCTCGTCGCCAGCCTGCACACACGCTTCGAAGCCTATCCCGCTTATTATGGGATGGGCTGGGTGACGCCGCTGGTCGAGGCGCATCTGCGCCGTTTCTACCGGCGCTGCGACCATGTGCTGGCGCCGACGCCGGCTTTGGTCGCCGAGATCAAGGCGATGCGCGGCGACGACCAAGCGAGCCTGTGGAGCCGGGGCATCGACCATGCGCTGTTCAGCCCGGAACGGCGCAGCCCGAGCTGGCGTCGCGCGCACGGGATCGGCGACGCTGAAATCGCCATATTGTTCTTCGGCCGGCTGGTGCTGGAGAAAGGCGTCGACCATTACGTCAAAGTCGTTCGCGCGCTGCAGGGGAAAGGGCTGAAGGTCCGGCCGCTGATCGTCGGTGCGGGCCCGGCGGCGGAAGCGTTCCGCGCGCTCGAGCGCGTCGTCGCGACGGGCCACCTGACCGATGGCGATCTCGCGACCGCGATCGCGAGCGCGGACATCATGGTGACGCCGAGCACGACCGAGACGTTCGGCAATGTCGTGCTGGAGGCGATGGCGTCGGGGCTGCCGGTGGTGAGCGCGGACGTGGCCAGCGCGCGTGCGCTTATCACCCACGCCGCGAACGGATTTCTCTGCCCCGCGCGCGACGAGGACGCCTATGTCGAGGCTGTCGCCGGGCTTATCGCCTCACCCGGCCTGCGCGCAGAGATCGGCGCGGCGGCACAAGCGAGCAGCCGCAGTCACACGTGGGACGATGCCTGCGCGGGTGTGGAGCGTGCCTACCGATCGCTGATTGCAAAGGGGACGGCGCGCGCGACCGAAGCGGCGTGACGTCACGCCTTCACAGGCAGATCTTGCTGACATGATCGAGCAGCGCGCCGATCTTCTCGTCGCCCAGGGTACGGCCCTGCAAGGGCGGCAGCCTGGGATCGACGAGCCCGATATTGCGCCGGTCCCTCGCCGCGCGGGGCAGCGTCACGAAGCGGAAGCCTTCCTGCTTGTAGAGCGCAATCAGGCGCGGCAGCATATGGGCGTCGAACGCGCCGATATGCATCAGCAATATGTCGGGCGGGGTCTTGCCGAATTGTTCGGTCTCTGTCTTGCCGGACAGTTTGATGGCGGCGGCGGCCGCGTCGAGATAATCCTGTTCGAGCTCATGGATCGCGGCATCGTCATGCCTGGCGACGCAGCGGGCATAAGGTTCGTTGAAGGTGTAATCGCCAAAGCTCTGGGTCACCGCGGCGATGCGGTAATGATGCCCGGCGAGCCAGGCGCGTGACAAAGTGCGCTTTTCGCCACTGGCCTCGTCGAGGAAGGGGAAGCGGAACCAGTGCCAGTCTGTGCCGCGCGCGAGCGACTTCAGGATCGGCTCATTCCTGGTCAGCTCGCTTTCGAACGTGGCTTCGTCGATCTTGCTGAGGCCGAGATGCGCCCAGCCATGGTTGCCGAGCGGGAAGCCGGCGTCGCGCCATGCCTTGAGCACCGCGTCGGTGCCGGGTTCGTGCTCGAGGCTGACGCCGTTGATGAAGCCATAGACTTGCGGCACGCCGCCGGCCTTGAGCGCGGCGATCACATCCTGGGCGACCTGCAGCCGGGTCACCCCAGGCGGCAGCACGGAATGGGCGGGCAGATCGTCGAAGGTGATGGCGATGTCGCGCGCGGCGAGCGGGCTCGCGGCGAGCACCGCCAGGCCAAGAATCAGCTTGCGGATCAACGGAGCACCTCCAGCTTAATGAGGTTGGCCATCACCTTATAGCCTTCGGCCGACGGGTGCAGATGGTCGCCGCTATCGTACGCGGGGATCATCCGTTCGGGATGCGCCGGATCGCGGATCGCCTTGTCGAAATCGACGATCGCATCGAACAAACCGCTGGTGCGGATCCAGGCGTTGACCGCGACGCGATCGGCTTCGCTGGCGGCATCGGGGTGGTAATAGTCCGAGCCGACATAAGGCGTGATCGTGCAGCCGATCACCTTCACACCCTGCGCTTGGGCGCGCAGGATCATCTGGCGAAAGGCCGCGATCAGATCGGCGACGAGGCGCGCATGCATTTCGGGCGTGTGCACGCCTTCGCTGCGGCTGAGCCCGCCGAGATCGTTGATGCCCTCCAGGACCAGCATCACGCGCGCGCCAGGCCGGGCGAACAGATCGCGATCGAGCCGGGCGAGCGCGTTGGGGCCGAGCCCGTCGATGAGGATGTGATTGCCGCCAATGCCCATATTGACCACCGCGACATTGCGGGTGGCGGCGGAGGCCTGAAGCCGCGCGGCGAGATTGTCGGGCCAGCGATCGTCGCCGTTGGTGGTCGCGCCATGACCGTCGGTGATCGAATCCCCGAACGCGACGACGGTGGCGGCGGCCGGCGCGGCCGCGATCTCAATGCCGCTCAGCTGATACCAATGTTCGATCTTGCCGGCATTGGGCAGATCCGGATCGGCGGTGTGATCGCCATGGACATAATAAGATGTGGCGCGCGAGCCGGGGTGGCCGGTCTCGCCGGCGGGCGTCTGCGGCAGGTGGATCGAAATGGTGAGATTGGTGAGCGCGGGCGCGTCGAGCGTCACCGGATCGGACAGATAATCGGCGCCGGGCGGGATCGAAACAGCGGGCCGGCCATCGAAGGTGAGCACGCGATCGGTACCCGGCATCGTCCTGGCGGTCGCCTTGTCGGCGGAGCGGGCGAGATGCGCCGCGTCGATCAGCAAGGGCTGGGTGCCGAACGCGTTGGAGAATCGCACGCGCAGCCGGAACCCGCCGATCGAGAGATGGACGACCTGGCGCAGGGTCGCATCCTGCATGTCCGCGGGGGGCAGCAGATTGCGATCCTCGGGAATCTGCTGCGCCGCGCCCCAGCTTGCCACCCAATGTTCGCGCGGCGCGGCAGCCGCAGCTTGCGCCAGCGCCAGGCAGCCCAGCAACAGCCAGCGTTTCATCGCATTCCATCCCCTATTATCGACCACCGGCCATCTCACGTGCGTGATCGCGACCGCGCGCCGGCGAGCGAGGCGGCGATCGCCCCGCGCATCGGGTGCGGCCTGAAATCGGCGTCATAGGGGCAGCAACGCAGCGGCTGGCCGTCGGGGCGCCTGTTCTGGCTGCGCTGCAGCCACGAATAGCGATCGGTCATGCCCCACACCATCACCACGCCGACCTCGCGATAGGACAAGGTGCAATCGAGATAGGCCCGCGTCAGATCGGCAACCGCCGCATCGCGCGCGGCGAAATCGCCGGGGATGGCGGCATCATTGACGTCGAATTCGGTGATCTGGAGCCGATAGCCCATGCCGGTGACGGCATCGAGGAAGCCGCGCCATGCCCTTTCCTGTTCGGGCCCGAAACCGCCGCGCGATATGCCCGGGCGGGCGCTCAGATGGCTTTGCAGGCCAAGCGTATCGACCGGCACGTTGCGCTTGCGGAAGCCTTCGAGCAGATGGAGCACGCCGCCCATGTGCGCGGTCGTGTCCCAGTTCATATAATCATTGTAGACGAGTTCGCAGCCCGGCACGGCCGCGCGCGCGGTACGGAAGGCGAGATCGAGCACCGCTTCCGGGCTGCCCATCGCCTTCGAGAAAGCGGTCTCGCGCATCACGCCATTATTGTTGTCGACCGCTTCGTTGACGACATCCCAGGTGTAGATGCGATCGGCGTAGCGCCTGCAGACGGTATTGACATGGTTGGTCAGGATTTCCGCCACGCGATCGGCCGGATGGGGGCCGTAATCGTAAGTCTCGCTCCAGCGCGGCATCCATTTGGGGTGGTGCCAGATGAGGTTGTGGCCGCGAACCTTGAGGCCATGTTTAGTCGCATAATCGACCAGGATATCGGCGCGCGAGAAATCGAACTGGTCGGGCCCGACCGGATGGATGGCCTGCATCTTGAGTTCGTTTTCGGGAACGATGACGCCGCATTCGGATTCGACCAGCGCGCGGTAGCGCTCGTCCGGATATTGGCCCATTCCGACGGCGGTGCCGAAGCGCAGCCCCTTGCCCTGGGCGATCGCATCGAGGGAATTGGGGCCGGCCGCGAGCAAGCGCGGCGCGAACGCGGCCGCCGCACCAGCGATAAGAGCATTACGGCGCGTGATGTTCATCCGAATTTGTCCTCGATGACCGCGCGGGCGCCTTCTTCACGCAGCGCGGCGAGCGATTGGATCAGTGCGCTACGCAAGGCTTCGTGCGCGGCCAATGCGGGCGGGAAGATAGCATCGATCGCGAGCAAGCGCCCGACCGCATCGTCCGCCGAAAGATCGCCGGTACCGGCGGTGCGCGGCGCGAGCGGATCGTCGACGACGAACGCGGCGCCTTGATCGTCGCGGCCTTCCTGCCAGCGCATCCAGGCAGCGACTGCGAGCGCGAGCGTGTCCACGCTTTGCCCGCGCTCAAGCCGCGCGGAGATGGTGCCGAGCAGGCGCTGGGGCAGCTTCTGCGATCCATCCATCGCGATCTGCCGGGTGCGGTGGTTGAGCGCGGAATTGGCGAAGCGATCCATCAAAGCCCAGCGGTAGGCGGGAACGTCGAGCCCGGGCGGCGGCGACAAGGTCGCTTCCGCTTCATCCCACAGGCTTTCGACGAAGGTGCGGCCGGCGGGGATCTCGACGAACTGGTGCACGAATTCGATCCCGGCGAGGCCGCCCAGATAAGCGAGCCCCGAATGCGCGCCGTTCAGCAGGCGAAGCTTGGCGTCCTCCCACGGCGCGACCGCGTCGGTCAGCTGGACGCCGAAGGCGGCGAAATCGGGCCGTTCGCCGACGAAGCGATCCTCGATCACCCATTGGGTGAAGGGTTCGGTCTTGACCATGCCGCGATCGGCGAGCCCGATGCGCGCGGCGAGCGCGGCGATGTCGGCCTCCTCGGTCGCGGGAACGATGCGGTCGACCATCGTTTCGGGGAACGCGCCTTCGGCCGCGATCCAGTCGCGCAGCGACATGTCGTGGCGCGCGGCGAGCGCGAGCACCGCATCGCGCAACCTTTTGCCGTTATGCGGGAGATTGTCGCACGAGATGGCGGTGAAAGGCTTGAGCCCCGCCGCACGCCGCTGCGCGAGCGCGGCGACGATCAGCCCGGGCGCGGTGCGTGGGCAGTCAAGCGACTGGAGATCGGCGGCGAGCGCGGGATCGGTTTCGATCAAGGCGCCGGTCGCGGGATCGAGCTTATAGCCCTTTTCGGTGACGGTGAGCGTGACGAGGTGCGCCTGGGGATCGGCCATGGCGCGGACGAGACGCGCGGGATCCTCGGGCGCAAGGAGCACACCCTTCAGCGCGCCGATCAGCTGGGTCTGCTCGTCCTTACCCTGATGCGCGGTGACGGTGTAGAGATTGTCCTGCGGGCCAAGCTGATCGCGCACGCTCGCCGAACGGAGCGAGGCGCCGAGCACGCCCCAACGCAGATCGCCACTGTTGAGCGCGGCTTCGTACACCACAGCCTGATGCGCCTTGTGGAAGGCGCCGAGACCGAGATGGATCACACCGGTGGCGATTGCGCGCCGATCATAGGCCGGGCGCGTTACTTCATCCGGCAGCGACGACGCGCTGGTTTCGTCCAGCCGGATCATAATTTATATGCCTTTTTGACCAGATCATAAGCGAGCGCATGCGCGACCTCATGCGCCTCATCTTCCTCCAGCCGATGTTCGGCGACGAGGCGGGCGAGGAAGGCGCAATCCATTCGCCGCGCGACGTCGTGCCGGGCGGGGATGGAGAGGAAGGCGCGCGTGTCGTCGTTGAAGCCGACTGTATTGTAGAAGCCGCCGGTTTCAGTCGCGCGCTCGCGGAAGCGGCGCATGCCTTCGGGGCTGTCGTGGAACCACCAGGGCGGGCCGAGCCGCAGCACCGGATAATGGCCGGCGAGCGGCGCGAGTTCGCGGCTGTACGTATCCTCATCGAGCGTGAACAGGATCAGGGTCAGCGCCGATTCATTGCCGAAGCGATCGAGAAGCGGTTTCAGGTTGCGCACGAACTCGGCGGCCACCGGAATGTCGGCGCCCTTGTCGGGCCCGAAGCGCGCGAGCAGCGCCGGATTGTGGCTGCGATAGGCGCCGGGATGGAGCTGCATCACCATGCCGTCGTCGATCGCCATGCGCGCCATTTCGGTGAGCACCTGGCCGCGGAACAGCTCGGCCTCGGCGAAATTGGCCTTGCCCGCGCGCACCCTGGCGTAGAGCGCCTCGCATTCCGCGCGAGGCAGATCGGCGGTGAAGGCGGTCGGATGGCCGTGATCGGTCGAGGTTGCGCCGGCCCGGCGGAAAAAGGCGCGGCGATTTTCGTGGGCGCGCAGATAGCCGGCCCAGGTGGAGACATCCTCGCCCGCCATTTCGCCGAATTTCGCAAGATTGTCGGTGAAACCGATCGCCTCGGGATCGACCACGGGATCGGGACGGTAGGCGGTGACGACCCTGCCCTTCCACCCGCTGTCGCGGATCGCCTTGTGATGATCGAGCGAATCGAGGGAACTTTCGGTGGTGGCAATCACCTCGATATTGAAGCGATCGAACAAGGCGCGCGGGCGGAAGGCGGGCGTCTTCAGCGCGGCGTCGATAGCATCATAATAAAGGTCGGCGGTCGAGGGTTCGAGCCGCACGTCGATCCCGAACACCTCAGCGAAGACCCAATCGAGCCAGGCGCGCGACGGCGTGCCGCGGAACAGGTGGTAATGAGCGGCGAAGATCGTCCAGATCGCGCGCGGATCGGTTTGGGTCGGGCTGCCGTCGACGGTCGGGATGCCCACCGCTTCGAGCTTCACCCCCTGCGAATAGAGCATGCGCAGGACATAATGATCGGGAACGATCAGCAGATCGGCGGGATTGGCGAAGGGCTGGTCGTATGCGAACCAGGCGGGGTCGGTATGGCCATGCGGGCTGACGATCGGCAGGCCCTTGATCGGTGCGTAGAGCGATCGCGCAATCGCGCGCGTCCGCTCGTCCGCCGGAAACAGGCGATCGGGATGCAGGGCCAGAGCGGCCAATTCAATTCTCCCAATTCAATTCTGGGCGTTGAGCTTGGTCACGCTTTCGTAGCGGGGGTTGATCAGATGGACCACCAGCAACGCGAGCAGATAGGCCGAACCGGCGACGATGAAGATCGGCGTATAGCTTCCGAACGTCTGCAGGATGTAGCCGGCATATTTGGCCATCAGCATCCCGCCCACCGCGCCCGCGAATCCGCCGAGGCCGACGACCGTGCCTTGCGCGAAACGGGGGAAAGCGTCCGCCGGCAGCGCGAAATGGTTGGACGAGAAGCCCTGATGCCCGGCGCAGGCCATGCCGAGCAGGACAACGGCGATCCATACGCTCGGCGCCGCTTGCGCGAAGACGACGGGAACGACCATCAGCGCGCACACGAACATCGCGGTCTTGCGCGAGCGGTTGGCGGAGAAGCCTCGCGCCAGCATCTTGGACGACAGCCAGCCGCCGAAGATCGAACCGAAATCCGCGAGCAGATAGATGGCGATGAGCGGCGCGCCGATATTCTTGAGATCGATGCCGTAGCGCTTCGAGAAGAAGTCGGGCAGCCAGTAGAGGAAGGTCCACCAGATCGGATCGATCAGGAAACGCCCGGCCATATAAGCCCAGGCCTGACGCGTGCTGAGCACCTTGCGATAGGGCGCGCGACCCTGATCGACGAAGGGTTCGGCCTCGATATAGGCCAGTTCCGCTTCGCTGACGCGGGGATGCTGGCGCGGACGGCGGTAGAGGATCACCCAGGCTGCGATCCAGACGATGTTGAACAGGCCGGTGATCAGAAAGGCAGATTGCCAGTTGAGCGCGAGCGTGATGGCCGGAACGATCAGCGGCGTGAGAACCGCACCGACATTGGCACCCGCGTTGAAGATGCCGATCGACAAGGCACGCTCGCGCTTGGGAAACCATTCGGCGATCGCGGCCAGGCCGGCCGGGTAGGTGCCGGATTCGCCGAGCGCGAGCGGGAGACGCACCATCGCGAAGCCGAGCGTGGAGGTGACGAGCGCGTGCGCCATATGCGCCGCGGTCCACACCGTCATCGCGAGCACATAGCCAACCTTCGCGCCGACCTTATCGATCAGCCGCCCGAAGAAGAGGAAGCCGACGCCATAGGCCGCCTGAAACCAGAAGACGACGTCGCCATAGCCGGTTTCGGACCAGCCATATTCGTGGCTGAGCGTCGGCTTGAGCACCGACAGCACCATCCGATCGACGTAGGACAGGACACAGGCGAGGAAGAGCAGGCCGCAGATGATCCAACGCACCCGCCCCACTGGCGGCCTGGGGACGTAACTGGGTGTGTTCATCGCCGCCTTACCAATTGAACATGGTGCCGTCTTCGAGCCGGTTTACCGGCAGGAAGGCGCGTTTGTAAGGGTATTCGCTAGCAAGACTTTCGTCGATCTCGACACCGAGCCCCGGAGCGTCGCCCGGGTGCATGTAGCCCCGTTCGAAACTGTAGGCATGCGGGAAGACCGCGTCGGTCTCGGCGGTGTGGCGCATATATTCCTGCACCCCGAAATTGGGCACCGACAGATCGAAATGGAGCGCCGCCGCCATGCAGACGGGCGACAGATCGGTCGCGCCGTGGCAGCCGGTGCGGACCTGATAGAGATCGGCGAGCGCGGCGATGCGACGCAGATGACTGATGCCGCCGGCATGGACCACAGTGGCGCGGATATAGTCGATCAGCTGGTTCTCGATCAGATGCTTGCACTCCCAGATCGAGCTGAAGATCTCGCCGACCGCGATCGGGGTTGTGGTGTGCTGGCGGATCAGGCGGAAGGCTTCCTGATTTTCGGCGGGCGTTGGATCCTCGAGCCAGAAAGGGCGATAGGGTTCGAGATCCTTGCCGAGCCGCCCCGCCTCCATGGGCGTCAGCCGGTGGTGAATGTCGTGCAGCAGGTGGACGTCCCAGCCAAGCGCGTCGCGGGCGCGTTCGAACAGGGGAACGACCGAGCGCATATATTTCTCGCTCGACCAGATATTTTCGGTCGGCAGATCGGCGTCCGCGGGCTCGTAGAAATAGCGATCCTTCGACACGCCATAGGTCGAGGAGAGGCCAGGCACGCCCGATTGCAGCCGGATCGCGCGATAGCCCTGCTCCTTGTAGATCAGGGCATTGGCGATCGTCTCGTCGATGTCCTTGCCGTTGGCGTGGCCGTAAACCATCACGCCCTTGCGGCTCGCCCCGCCGAGCAGCTGATAGAGCGGCAGGTTGGCGATCTTGCCCTTGATGTCCCACAAGGCCGTGTCGACCGCCGCAATCGCCGACATCGTCACCGGCCCCCGCCGCCAATAAGCGCCCTTATAGAGATATTGCCAGATATCCTCGATCTGGTGCGCGTCGCGCCCGATCAGGCAGGGAACGACATGATCTTCGAGATAGGCCTTCACCGCCAGTTCGCGGCCGTTGAGCGTCGCGTCGCCCAAACCATAGACGCCGCCATCCGTCTCGATCTTGAGCGTTACAAAGTTGCGCCCGGGCGAAGTGACGATGACGCGGGCGGATGTGATTTTCGGCACTGCAAATCCTAAAATTGGGTCGTTGGATGCTAAGGGTGTCGAGCAACCCGGACCGATTGCTCGGATCCGGGCCGGTTCTATTCGAGGTGGAACATGCGCCGCCTTGCCTGCATTCGTTCCGAAAGCAGCGCCGCTTCGCGCACCTCGGTCGCGACGATGATCTCGTCCAGCACGCGGGTGATATGCAGTCGCATCGTCGTCCTTGCCGTCTTCGGATCGCGCGTCCGCAACGCATTCAGGATCGCCCTATGCTGGTCGACCCGCGGCACGACGCCGGCGTCGTGCGCCTTGTCGGCAAGCAGCTGCTGCTGAGGCGAGGCGAACCGCGCTTCCCAGAGCGCCTCGACGGCTGACGTCATCGCGCTGTTCTGCGTGATGCGGGCGATTGCCAGGTGGAATTGCCAGTCGGCACGCTCGGCCTTGGGAACATCGTCTCCCGCCTGGACCATCTCGTCGAGCAGGCCTTCGAGCATCTGGCAATCTTCATCCGTCATCCGTTCCGCCGCCAGCGCACAGGCCTCACCCTCGATCGCGCGACGCGCCTCGAGCAATTCGAACGGCCCTACACCAAGCATCGTCGGCTTGCCGGTTCGGCGCGTCTGCGAGCGAACATACACGCCGGAGCCGACGCGCACTTCAACCAGACCATCGAGTTCAAGCGCGATGATGGCTTCGCGAATGGTGGGGCGCGATACGTCGAACGCCTGCGAAAGCTCGCGCTCCGACGGCAGCCGTTCGCCCACGCTATATTGGCCAAGGAGGATCTGCTTCGCGATCCGCTCCGCCAATTGGGCATAGAGCCGGCCCGTCCCTGCTTTGGTCGGAACGATAGGAATAGCCTCTCCTCCCACCTCGCGCGCTCTCCTCGAAGCTGTGCCTTATTAGATATTACTTGGCCGTGACCAACCTGAAAATGCAAGCCTATATGACCAATTTATGCCACTTCCCTTAACTGGCTTGACAGATTTACGAAATCGACCATACCAATTTCTCACTCGAGCCGCCCCATAGAGCGGCGTGGAAAGGGGATTCACATGCAGTCGATGATTCGCGCCCGGTCGCTCCGCTTTGCTCTTCTGGGGGCGATCGCCCTTCCTGCAATGACGGGAGCGCAGGCCCAGAGCGCCTCGAATTCCAGCCCAAGTGGTCAGACAAGCGCCGCGTCGCCTGGCCAGGCATCCGACAGCGGCTCTCCCGAGGAAGTCGTCGTTACCGGCTACCGGAGCAGCCTTGCGAAGGCGACGATCGCCAAGCGTGAGTCTTCCAATTTTAGCGATTCGATCTTCGCGGAAGACATCGGCAAGTTTCCCGACACCAACATCGCGGAATCCTTCAACCGCATTCCAGGCATCACCATCACGCGCGACATCACCGGCGAGGGCACCAATGTCGCGATCCGCGGCCTGGGATCGAACTTCACGAACGTCACGCTGAACGGCGCGCCGATCGCGGTCGCATCGTCGGGCGCAACCGACGCGCAGGGCACGGACCGCTCGGTCGACCTGAGCTTCTTCCCGACCGATCTCTTCACCAAGCTGACCGTCAACAAGAGCTATTCAGCCGACCTGCTTGAGGGCGGCGCGGCGGGCAATATCGATATCCGATCGGCTCGGCCGTTCGACCGCGCGAATTCCTACATCGCCTATAATATGCAGGGCGCCAAATTCGGCATTTCCGACAAGATAGGCGAGCGTGGTTCGCTGATCGGCAGCTGGCATAACGATACGATCGGCATCTTGGCCGGTGTGTCGGGCCAGCATTTCCGCACCGAGACCAAGGGCTTCGAAACGATCGGCTATACCAACCCCAATCTGTCGGCCGCGCAGTGCGGCGCGACATCGGGCTGCAACCCGACCGGGGGCGGAAACTGGACCATCCCTGCGACGGTACCGACCGGCGCCGGCGCCGGGCTGGTGGCGGGCACGGTGATCGACCAGGCTTTCCTGCTCGCGCACAATCCGGGCGCCACGATCCAGCAGATCGACAATGCGATTCTTCCGCGTCTGGGCCGTCCTTCCGACGAGCGCGGCACGCGCGACCGTGTCAATGCGATCGTGAGCGTCGAATGGCGCCCGACCGACGCGCTCCATTTCTACGTCGACGGACTGTACGGCTATCGGCACAACAACCTGATCCGCGAGGATATGGCGTGGATCGTCCGCAATGGATCGATCATTCCGCTGAACCTGAAGTTCGACAAATCGGATTGCAGCGCGGGCTGCACGGTCACGTCGGGCACGTTCGCCAACACCCAGTTCTTCGACGAATTCCGCCCCTATATCGAGACGAGCCGGCTGTGGAACGTCAACCCGGGCGTAGACTATCAGATCGCCGAAAATCTCAAGCTGTCGCTGCAGGGCAATTACGGCAAGAGCAATTTCCACCGCGAAAGCCCGACCGTCGGACCGACGACGCCGCTCGGCGTGGGCAACACCGTGACCTATACCAACAATGGCGGCATCCCGACGATCAAGAGCGACCTCAATCTCAACGATCCCGCCAATTTCGGCTGGAACAGCCAGGGCCGCCTCAACCTCCAGGACGAGCGGCGCTGGTATAAAACCAAGGGGGTGCGCGGCGATCTGACCTGGGGCGGGAAGGCGCTCAGCCTGAAGGTCGGCGGCGCCTATGATGACGTGGCGCGGCGCATCCGCGGTTATGACAATACCGGTCCCTGGCAGAATGCGGCCTGCGGCGATAATCCGAGCGTCTCGCTGCCGTCGCCCAACGGCCAGCCTGCCTGCCAAGGCCTGAGCGTCGTCGGTGCGGCGCCGGCGGGCTATCCGACCTACCCCGGCTATGGCACCGGCTATACGGCGGGCCAGACGGGTCCGATCACCTATGGCGGTTCGCTGGTCCCGACCGGCGCGCTACCCGGTTATCTGTCGCCCGGCCCCGGCGGTTTCGTGACCGTGGATTTCAAGAAGTTCGCGGCCGCCACCCATTATGATCAGTTTCATGCAGCCGAACCGGACACGGGCGGTGCGAACACCGGCGCCAGCGGCGGCCTGATCCGCGAACAGAACAAGTCTGCCTTCGCAGTCATCAGCGGGACGCAATCGCTGGGCGGCAATGACCTGCGCTTCGATGTCGGCGTGCGTTACGTCAACACCAAGCAAACCATCGCTGGGCGCGTGTCACTACCCGATCCGCGCAACACGCCAGCGACCGGCCCCGCGCCGGCGGACGGCGGCAAATATCCGAACCTGGTATCGGAAGTTACGACCCACAACAGCTATACGAAATGGCTGCCCACGGTGAACCTGGCCTATGATGTGGGCGAGCATGCCGTCATCCGCGGCGCATATTCGAAGACGATGACCCGTCCCGATCCGGCGGCGCAGCTGCCGGGCGTTTCGTTCGGGGCCCCGTCCGCCGATCAGGCTGGCATCGGCAATCCTGCGCTGAAGCCCTATATTTCGGACAATATCGACCTGGGTGTGGAATATTATACCGGCCGTGAGGGCGTGCTCAGCTTCAACGCCTTCCGCAAATCGATCCAGGGCTTCACCAACCAGTTCGTAAGCACGGTGCCGTTCAGCGCGCTGGCGCAATATGGCATCACCTACGACACGCTGAATCCGACCCAGCAGACCGCGATCAACCTGCGTGGCGGACCTAGCGCTGCGCAGGTGCAGGTGACGTCGCAGATCAATGTTCCTGAAAAGCTGACGATCAACGGCCTGGAATTCCAGTGGGTACAGCCGCTTGACTTCGTGACCCGCCTCGTCGGAGTGACGGGTTTCGGCTTCAACGCCAATGCGACGATCGTCGATCAGACCAGCAAGGGTGCGGCCCAGGCTTTTGGCGTCGCCCCGCACACCTACAATGCCACGCTCTATTATGAGAAGAACGGCATCATGCTGCGCGTCTCCACGACCTATCGTGAGGGATCGCAGGCCAGCGGCGCCAACCAGAACGGGATCGCGGCGGCGGCGCTGTTCAACGCCAATTATCAGCAGTACGACTTCTCGTCGGCGTTCGACCTGGACAAATTGTTCGGGATGAAACACGCACCGCAGCTGACGTTCAACGTGGCGAACTTCACCAATGCGACGCTGCGATCCTACTTCCAGTTCTCGAACGCGACCTTCACCCAGTACAAGCCGGGCCGGCAGTTCCTTATCGGCCTGCGGGGAAGCTTCTGATCGGGTGAGCACTCTCCTGGGCTCATTGAGAGCGCGTCGCTGCTCAACGAACCCCGCTTCCTTGCCGCTGTCGTGTCCTTGCACGCGACAGCGGCACACTTTTTTCGGTGCGGTTTCCCGGCCGTGCCTGCCACCGGCTGAATTTCCGCGCGTCGCGCAGCGGCCGCCATTGCGAGGATCGATATGCCGCCGCGTCTGACGGATGCCGTGTCGCGCAGGACGTTGCTCGGCAGCGCCGGCCTGGGAGGGCTGCTCACGGCGCTGCCGTCGCCCGCCATGGCCGGGGTGGGCAAGGCGCCCGGGCCCGATGCGCGCACCGCCTTCCCCCTGATTCTGGACGGGGTTCCCGCCACGGTCGCGATCGACGCCGATGCGGATACGGCGTTACACCATGTAGCCGACAGCCTGACGGCCGATCTTGAAAGAGTGAGCGGCACGCGCCCTCGCCTGATCGAGCGGGGTGCCGAGGGGTTGCACGGGCCGGTGGTGATCATCGGCGTGCTCGGCCGCAGTGCGATGATCGACAGGCTGATCGCTGTGGGCAAGGTCATGGCGGCCGATCTTCACGGTGAATGGGAGGCGTTCCGCCAGATCGTGGTCGACGATCCCTGGCCGGGCGTAGCGCGGGCGCTGGTGATCGTGGGTTCCGATCGGCGCGGCGCCGTGTTCGGGACATACGACCTTTCCGAGCGGATCGGCGTGTCGCCCTGGCATTGGTTCGCGGACGTGCCGGTGCGCAGGCAGCGGAACATATGGATCCCGGCCGGTTCGCGCCGCGACCAGCCGAAGGTGCGGTATCGCGGCTTCTTCATCAACGATGAGGATCCGTGCCTGAGCGGCTGGGCCAACAAGAAGTTCGGCGGCGTGAATTCGGCGATGTATGCGCAGGTGTTCGAGCTGCTGCTGCGCATGAAGGGCAATTATCTGTGGCCCGCAATGTGGGGGAAGGCCTTCGCCGACGACGATCCGCAGAGCATGGTGCTCGCCGATGCGATGGGCGTCGTGATGGGCAATTCGCACCATGAGCCAATGCTGCGCGCGCAGGCCGAATGGCATCGCCACCAGAATCAGGGCGTCACCGGCGGCCCATGGGATTATGTGAAGAACGGCGACAATCTGCGCAAATTCTGGCGCGGCGGGATCGAACGGATGATGTCGAAGGGCGGCGGCCGCCATTATGACTCGGTCGTCACCGTCGGCATGCGCGGCGACGGCGACGAGGCGATGGCCGAGGGAACCGCGACCGGACTGCTCGAGCGGATCGTGGCCGATCAGCGGCGGATCATCGCCGACGTCACCGGCAGACCCGCCGCCGAAACGCCCCAGCTATGGGCACTCTACAAGGAAGTGCAGGACTATTACGACCATGGCATGAAGGTGCCCGACGACGTCACATTGCTGTTTTCGGACGACAATTGGGGCCAGATAAGGCGCCTGCCCGATCCCGCCGCGCCGCCGCGGGCCGGCGGCTACGGCATCTATTATCATTTCGATTATGTGGGCGCGCCACGCAATTATAAGTGGATCAACACCAACCAGATCGAGAAGGTCTGGCAGCAGATGGACCTTGCCTACGAGCGCGGGGCCCGAGCAATCTGGATCGCCAATGTCGGTGACATCAAGCCGATGGAATATCCGATCGGCTTTTTCCTCGCGATGGCGTGGGATCCGGAGGCGATGACGCCAGCGAAGCTGGCAGCTTACCCGCAGGCATGGGCTGCCCTCACGTTCGGTGCGGAAGTAGCTGGCCCGATCGGCGAGATGATCACCGCCTACAGCCAATATGCGGCACGGCGGAAGCCGGAGCTGATCAACGAAAGCAGCTTCCCGCTGGGCGGTATCAAGCCTGACGGCCTGGATGGCGGCGCGTTTGGCCGGATGGTGGCGGAGTGGGACGCACTGGAAGCGCGAATGCTGGCCGTGCGGGCGCAACTGCATTCCGACCAACTCGATGCTTATTACCAGCTGATCGAATTCCCGGTCTCGGCAATGGCGAACCTGTACCGGCTCTATTATGCGACCGCGTGGAACCGGCTGCTGGCATCGAGCAACGATGCGCGTGCCAATTACTTTGCCGACCAGGTCGAGGCCGCCTTTGCCCGGGACGGCGCACTCACCGAGCGCTACCATATGATCAACGGCGGCAAATGGAACGGCATGATGGCGCAGGTCCATATGAGCTACGTCATCTGGAACGATCCGACCCAGCAGACTATGCCCAGCATCATGCGCGTCGGCGCCGATACCCCGATCGAGGAGCGAGGCCGACGGCCCAGGTTCGTTGCGCCGTCGTCCCCGGACGATGGTGCGGTAGCCGTGGAGGCGACCGGCTTCAGTCGCGCTTACGATCGGCACGGGCTGCAATGGACGGCCATCCCCCATCTCGGCCGGAGCGCGGGAGCGATGGTGGCCCTGCCTCAGGGCCAACCCACACGCGAAGCAGGCGAAGGCCCACGGCTCGAATATGACATCACGGTTGCGCACGAGGGACCGGCCATCGTCACGCTCTATTTGGCACCGACGCTCGACACGCTGAACCATGGCGGCTTGCGGATCGGCCTGTCGTGGGACGATGAGCCGGTGCAAGTGCTGCAGATCGATCTGGCACCGACCGGCGGAGCGCAGGACACGCCCGCCAAGAAACGCTGGGCAAGTGCGGTGTCCGATAACATCGTCGAGCTTTCGGCACGCGCGGACAATTTGCGCGCGGGGCGGCATAAGGTGAAGATCTGGCGCATCGATGACAATATCGTGCTCGAGAAGCTGGTTGTCAGGACGATTCCCCTGCCGCCATCCTATCCCGGCCCAAGCCCAACGGCGCCTGACGCGTGAACCATAGGATTTCAATGATGCGGCTGCCGCGCTTGCTGTTCATCCTCGCGATGCTGATGGGCGTAACGGCTCCTTCCCGGGCGGACGACGGCTACAGGCTGTGGCTGCGCTATGACCGGCTGCCCGACGAGGTTCGGGCACGGGAGCGACCATTCGTCGACGGCGCCATGGCTTATGGCAGCGATCCGCGCGTCAGGGCGGCGGCAATGGAACTCAACGGCGCGGTGATGCAGTTGCTTGGCATCATGCCCAATGCCGGGGTGGAGCAGAGCCCGGGCGAGGTGATGCTGGGCACACCGCAGGATTCGGAGCGTATCCGGGCGCTGCATCTCGATCTCTCCGGCCTTGGTGACGAAGGCTATCTGATCCGGAGCGTCGGCAAGGACTGGCAGCGCAGGATCGTCGTCACCGGCAATACGGGAGCGGGCGTGCTGTACGGCACCTTCGCGCTGATCCGCGAGATGCAGCTCGGCCATCGCCTCGACAATCTCGACCTGCATTCGGCGCCCAAGCTCAAGCTGCGCGTGCTCGACCATTGGGACAATCTGAACGGCCATATCGAACGCGGCTATGCCGGGGATTCACTGTGGGATTGGTGGAAGCTCCCCGATTACAAGGACCCTCGCTACACCGATTATGCGCGGGCCAGCGCGTCGGTGGGCATCAACGGTGCGGTGCTCAACAACGTCAATGCGGTCGCCGCCAGCCTGACGCCCGATTATATCGCCAAGGCAGCGGCGCTGGCCGACATTTTCCGGCCATGGGGGATAAGGGTCTATCTGTCGGCGCGCTTCACCGCGCCGATCGAGCTCGGCCATCTCAAGACCGCCGATCCGCTCGACCCTGCGGTTGCGGCCTGGTGGAAGGCCAAGGCCGACGAAATCTATCGGGCGATACCCGATTTCGGCGGCTTCCTGGTCAAGGCCAATTCGGAAGGCCAGCCCGGTCCGCAGGATTACGGACGCGCGCATGCCGATGGCGCCAACGTGCTGGCCGATGCGGTGCGCCCGCATGGCGGCGTCGTGATGTATCGCGCCTTCGTCTATGCCGCGCAGGACCAGGGCAAGGCGCTCGACCGCACGAAGCAGGCCTATGACAATTTCAGGCCACTCGACGGCAAGTTCGCCGACAATGTGCTGGTGCAGGTCAAGAACGGCCCGCTCGATTTCCAGCCGCGCGAGCCGGTCTCGCCATTGTTCGGAGCGATGCCCAGGACCAACCTGATGATGGAGGTCCAGCTTACCAAGGAATATCTCGGCCAGGCGACGCACCTCGTCTATGTCGGCGCGCTGATCGACGAGGTGCTGAAGACCGATACGTTCGCGCGCGGGCCGGGCACGACCGTCGGCAAGGTGCTGGAGGACCAGAAGCTGACCGGCATCGCCGGCGTCGCGAATACGGGCAGCGACCGCGACTGGACCGGATCCAGTTTCAATCAGGCGGACTGGTTCGCCTTCGGAAGACTGGCGTGGGATCCGGAGGCGTCAGCGCGTGACATTGCCGCGGAATGGGCGGCGCTGACCTTCACGCCCGACCCCGCGTTCGTGAGGCCGGTCACTGACATGATGATGACCAGCCGCGAGGCGGTGGTGAATTACATGACCCCCCTCGGCCTCGCGCACATCATGGGCACGGGCCATCATCATGGGCCCGCGCCGTGGGTGCATGAGCTCGCCCGCGCGGAGTGGAACCCGGTTTATTATCATCAGGCGGATGCGATCGGGATCGGCGTCGATCGCACCGCGACCGGCACCGACGCGATCAGCCAATATGCGCCGCCGATCGCGCGGCAACTCGCCCATGTCGCGACCACGCCGGAGAAGTTCCTGCTGTGGTTCCATCACGTGCCCTGGGATTATCGAATGGAGTCGGGCCACATCCTGTGGGACGAGCTTGCGCTCCATTACCAGACCGGGGTCGAGCAGGTGATCGCGATGCAGCGCGAATGGCGTGCACTTAAGCCGTTCGTGGACGAGGAACGGTATGAGAAGACCGACGCCTTCCTGACTATCCAGCTGCACGAGGCGGAATGGTGGCGGGATGCGTGCCTGGAATATTTCCAGACCTTCTCGAAACGGCCTCTGCCGGCGGGTGTGCCCGCGCCGGCCCATCCGTTGAGCTATTACGAGGCACTCGACTTTCCTTACGCGCCTGGCCGGTGAGGCTGACGGAACCCGATGTAATGCTGTCCGTCTGACCGGCGAGGCGCGCAAGACGCAGCCTCCTCGATCAGACGGGAAAGGGACGGCCATACCAGATGCTGAGCGGGCACCGATACCGGTCCTGATAAACCGCGAGGGCGGCACCGCAGCCGCGGCGGGCGACGAGATCGCGCAAAAGGTGGCCGCTGCCTTCGATGATGTCGGGCTGGCGGCGGAGATCAAGCTGCTGCGCGGCGCGGAGATTGCGGACGCGACCGAGGCGCTCCAAGCCCATGACCTGGTGGTGGTCGGCGGGGGAGACGGCACGCTCGGCGCGGCCGCCCGCGTGCTGCTCGATCGGCCCGGCAGCGCGCTCGGCATATTACCGCTCGGCACGCATAACCATTTCGCGCGCCAGCTTAATATTCCCCAGGATCTTGCCGGCGCCGCAGCTGTGCTCGCCCAAGGCGTGCGGCGGCAAGTCGATGTCGGCGGGGTGGATGGCCGCATCTTCCTCAACAATGCCTCGATCGGCTTCTATCCCTCGCTCGTCCGATCACGCGATCAAGAGCAGCAACGTCACGCAATCCCCAAATGGCTGGCCAATATCCCCGCCACCTGGGCGGCGCTGCGGCGGCTGCGGCACCATCGCCTGCGCGTCGAAATAGATGGCGACCCCCAGACCGTCGTGACGCCTTTGCTGTTCGTGGGCAATAATCGCTACGCGCTCGACGGCGGGCGCATCGGCGAGCGGGCCGCGCTGGACGAAGGCGAACTGTCGATCTTCGCGGTGGAGAGCCGGACCCGTCTCGGGGCACTCGGCTTCGCGCTTCGCCTCATTGCCGGGCTCGCGGATCTCGACCGCGATTTCGCTCTCGCGCGGGCGGGAAGGACATTGACCGTGCAGGCGCATGCAGGGGAAATATCGGTCGCGCTCGATGGAGAAGTGCACCGCTTGAAGAGCCCGCTCGACTTCCATATCCAGCCCCGCGCATTGGAGGTAATTGCGCCGCGAGACCAGAAAGCCGATTACCAAGAATGACGGGCTTTTCGACAAGCGCAGTCCATTCGACCCTTATCGAGGCACGGCTGATCAATCGTTGCGGTAGACCACTGATTTTTTGCCTATAGGCTCAACACGCGATAAGCATGTTCAAGGGGGCGGCGACGCCTACATCGCCGGAGAAAAGCTTGAACCAGAGAACATCTCGCCGTCAGCGTAGCGCGCCTACGATCAGCGACGTGGCAGCGACCGCGGGCGTTTCGCCGATGACTGTCTCACGGGTGATCAATGGCGAGGCGAATGTGCGCGCGGCGACGCGCGATCTGGTCAACGCTGCAATCCAGCAACTGGGCTATGCGCCGAACCGTGCCGCGCGCAGCCTGGCGGGCGCGGGCGAGTTGCGGATCGGGCTGCTCTATTCCAACCCCAGCGCCGCCTATCTCAGCGAATTCCTGGTCGGCGGGCTCGATCAGGCGAGCCGGGGCAATCTGCAGCTGATGGTCGAGCAATGCGAGATCGGCGCGCAGGAAGTGAAGGCGGCCGAACATCTCATCCGGATCGGGATTGACGGCGTGATCCTGCCGCCGCCGCTTTGCGATTCCACACCCGTGATCGACGTGCTCAGGAAAGCCGGCGTGCCGATGGTGGTGGTGGCGAGCGGCAAACCGCCGGCCGACATCAGCGCAGTCAGCATCGACGACGAGCGCGCCGCATTCGACATGACCTGCCATCTTGCCAGGCTCGGCCACCGCCGGATCGGGTTCATTGAGGGCAATCCCAACACGACCGCGAGCGAGCGTCGTCTCGACGGCTATAAGCGCGGGCTGGAGCAATGCGGCATCGCGCCCGATCCCGCGCTGATCGCCGAGGGTCTGTTCACCTACCGATCGGGGCTCGATGCCGCCGAGCGGCTGCTCGATTTGAACGAGCCGCCGTCGGCGATCTTCGCCGCCAATGACGATATGGCCGCGGCCGCCGTCGCGGTCGCGCACCGCCACGGGCTCGACGTGCCGGGTGACATCACCGTGTGCGGTTTCGACGACACGCCGCTCGCCACCACGATCTGGCCCGAGCTGACCACGATCCACCAGCCGATCCGCGACATGTCCAAGGCGGCGATGGATCTTCTGGCGAGCGAGATCCGCACGCGCCGCGGCCCGATGCGCCCGGCGCCCCAGCATGTGCTGCTCGATTATACCTTCGTGCGCCGGCAATCCGACGCGGCGCCTCGGCGGAGACCGTCGTCGCGGGCTTGATGCGCGCGGCGTGCGGCCTCAAAGTATAGCTGGCGGCGAAGAAGACGCCGCAGAATAATCACTAGGATGGAGCGTCGGGCCGCGATTCTTTCAATCGCCAGACGATGCCACCGACGAACTCGGATGCGACGGGATTTCCCTTCGCGTCGCGTGCGGGCATGAATCGGGCGCGCTCTCGGACCAGCCGGCAGGTTGTGTCGTCGAGGCTGAGGCTGCCGCTGCCTTTGAGGATGACGCAATCGTACACGCGGCCGTCCGTGCCGATCGTTCCCCTGACCCTGGTCAAACCCGATTTCTGGTGATCCCAGGCCTCCGGTGGATATTCGGTGTCACGGAACCACTGCCTCATGGTTCCACACGGCCGTGGCCCCACGGCGCCGGGACGTTCTTTTTTGTCTTGCCTTAGCGTAGGACATTGGGGTGCCCGCTCTCCCGCCCAAAGGATCGGAGGTTCTGTATTCGGCGTTTCGAGCGTCACCGGCTGATCTGCCATCGGCACGGCCGAGGGCTCTGTCGAAACAGGATCCTCGGTCGGGCTCATTGCGCCCCAGAATATGAGCAATACTATCCCGGCGAGGGGAACCATGATTTGCCGATAAAGGCCAGCGGGCTCGATCAACCGGACAACCCTGATCAGCGGACCGCACAGCAATATGGCGAGCGCGACCTGATAAGAATGCTGCGGGCTGAGCGGCGACAGGATCGCCCAGGAGAAACCCAGCAGAGCGGCAAACACGACAGGGAAGCCGAGGCGGCGGCCGACCGTTGGAACGTGGAGCAGCCGGACAGGCAACGCATATTGCCCACGGTGCCAACCGACGACCATACCCGCCAATACCGAAAACCATGCCAGCGCGAAGGGCGCGGTGATCATCGCCGAAGTCAGGAGGGCAACAATAAGGGGCGTAAAATAGGCGGCTGCATTGAACCGTCGAACCGTCGATGGCGGGCGTTGTGCCAGCGCAAAGTCCTGCAACACCAGCACCAGCGCCACGAAGATGGCGAGCAGCGCCAGCGCCCAGGGCTGGAGCGGCAAGACCATGGCGACCAAAGGCATGGCCGGGAGACCTATCATCCAGCCCCCATCCGCATAGGCCGCAAGGCGCGGTCTCACCGACCGATCCACGACACGTCGCGTCACCCACCAATGGGTTGCGGCGGCGGCCAGCGCGAAAGGTATCGCCAGCATCGCATCGGCGGCGACGGGTAACACCTGTCCTTTGATTGCGGTCAGCACGACAAAGCACAGCAGCCAGGCTATCGGGACGAACGCGAACGCCTCGATCAGGTGCGGCCGCGCCAGGTAGCCGCGCCACCACGCCACCGTTTCTGCCTCCAGATAGAAGGACAGGCCAGGATAGGCCTCCATCTGGAGAAGCAGCGTGTGGACCTGTCGCCGGTCGCCCGGGAGCAACGCCTGCAGCCGCAATATCCAGTTCCACGGTTTGGGGCGCTGCAACCTCCACCAGGCGAGATGCAGCGGATGTTCCGGGTGTTGCAGCTGACCGGCGAGCGCCTGCTCGTGCCGGCGCCGGAGCACCGCTTCGATCGCCGGGGAATCGTGGCGAAAGGCCGCATCGCTCCAGCCGAAATAGTCGATCGCCCGGTCGAGCAGAATGTCCGCGCGCGGGACATGGCTGGCTATCTGGTGGGCCAGCCAGTTTTCGACACTGCGGCGCAGTTCGAGTCCTTCCATCCCGCTGGATGCGAGCAAAGCCTCCAACGCCGGAAGCGCATCCTGCCAGCGCGCGGGATCCGGCGCTTTGATCGCCTCCAGCATCGCACCGGCGTGCGCCTGCATTTCGAGCTGTTCGGCGGAAGGCTGATCGATCGCACCCGCCGGGGCTTCGGCGCGATCCTCGTCCGGAACCTCCCGGGCCTGGCGCGGCTGTTGCGCCGCCTCGTCCGGCGTGGCCGAATCCGACCGCCCGTTGACGACGCGCAGCGCCGTTTCATAGGCGTGGCGCAATTGCATGAAGCCTTCGGGGTCGTCCTCGGGATTGGTCTGACGCAGTCGTCGCGCATATGCGCGGCGGATCGTGTCGCGGTCGCTTTCGCGATCGATCCCGAGCGTATCCCAGATCGTCACAGGAAGGTGCTACCCTCAAACTGGTCCAGCGCGCCCTGAAATTCCTCCCGAGCGCGATCGACGATCCGCGGATCCTGCGTTGCCAACGCAGCCTCGAATTGCCCGATCAACTGCTCCAGCCAAATACGGCTGTCTCCGAGCGCCGCTTCCCAGCAGCGATTGGCGCGGGCCAACGCCGCGCGATTAGCCTCGCTGTCGCGCGGGTGAACCTTGAGCGCGGCCAGCGCGGCCTGGCGCTGCTTCAGATCTCCGTCATCCCCGTCCTGGTCAGCTATCACGAGCTGCCAGCGCTCGTCGTGCGCCGGCACGTGGACATCCACCTCCAAGAGCCCGTTGATGTCGTAAGAGAGGCGCACGTCCACCCGCTGGCCCGCGGGGCCGGCACGCATCGGGATCGCCAGATCGCCGATCTTCACATTGTCGGCGACCAGCCGCGACTCGCCCTGATAGACGTCGAACTCGATCTTCCGCTGGTTATCGAACATCGTCGAATAGGATTTGACCCGACTGGCCGGGATCGGCGTGTTCCGTTCGATGATTGGAGAGAAAAGCCCATCCTCGATCGAGCCGTCGGGCAAACGCCGCCCGTGATTCACGCCCAGGGAAAAGGGGCAGACATCGGTCAGCACCACCTCGCTCAACGCTGCGTCGCGCGCCTTGAGGCCGGCCTGCACCGCCGCGCCCAGCGCGACCGCCTCGTCCGGATTGACGGTGCTGTTGGGAAAGCGGCCGAACATGCGCGTGACCGCCTTGCGCACCAGTGGCATGCGCGTCGCGCCACCGATCATGACGATCTCTGCCAAGGCCTGCGCATCCAGATTGCTGTCGCGCAGGGCGCGCAAGACCGGTTCGCGCAGACGTGCGACCAGGGGTGCCGCCCGCTCCTCGAACGCCGCGGCGCTGACCGTTAATTCGAGCGGATTATCGTCCCACACCAACCGCATCTTCGCCTCGGCCGCGTCCGACAGCGTGCGCCGCGCACGCTCCGCCTGCTCGCGCATCTTCTGATAAAGCGCGTCCTGCCGACGGCCGGACCGGGTCCAGACATCCGCAAATTGCTCCCGCATCATCAGCACTAGCAACTCGTTGAAGTCTTCGCCGCCCAGACGATTATCGCCGGTCGAGGCGCGCACCTCGATAATGCCCTCGAAGATTTCGAGGATCGAGACATCGAACGTGCCGCCGCCCAGATCAAACACCAGGAACCGGCTTTCCGCGCCGAGCTGATGAATCCCGTACGCGAGCGCGGCGGCGGTCGGCTCATTGATCAGGCGTTCCACCTTGAGCCCGGCCAGCTCGCCGGCGCGGCGCGTGGCGCGGCGCTGCTTGTCATTGAAATAGGCGGGTACGGTGATGACGGCCTCGCGCACGGGCTCGCCAAGATGAGCTTCGGCATCTTCGCGAAGGCTGCGCAGGACCAGCGCCGACAATTCCTCGGGAGCATAGGTCTTTCGGCCCAGGACGAACCGGCGGCTGGTGCCCATATAACGCTTGAACGCAGTCGCGGTCTCGCCGGGATGGGTCGCTTGCCGCTCGCGCGCGGTCAGACCGACCAGCACCGCGCCATCTTCGACGCTTACCGCCGATGGTGTGAGATTGTGCCCCAGCCGATTGGGAATGAGGACCGGGCGGTCATCGCGATAATAAGCCACGGCACTGTTGGTCGTGCCAAGATCGATGCCGATTATCACCCGTTTTCAACCCCCTGCCCCGCCTCTGCTTATCGCCAAGAAGCCACGACGACTAGATGGGCACCCGCCTGAAAATATCCGCAGTGCCAAGAAAAGGCCCGCAGCTCGGTTGAGCGGCGGGCCTTCTTTTTGGCGCAGAGTGATATGGAGCCTTAGCCCTCCATCTGCTCCAGTTCCTTGCCCTTGGTCTCGTGGATGAAGCTCTTCACCAGGAAGAAGCTGATCACCGCCGACACCGCGTAGAAGGTGTAGGTCGGCGCGAGACCGAGCTTGGCGGCCATCACCGGGAAGGTCTGCGCGATCAGATAGTTCGAGAACCATTGCGCGAAGCCGCAGACGGCGAGTGCCGAGCCGCGGATCTGGTTCGGGAACATCTCACCGAGCATAACCCACATGATCGGGCCCCAGCTCATGTTGAAGAAGATCACGTAGAGATTGGCCGCGATCACCGCGATCCAGCCATTGTGGACCGACAGCTGAAGATTGCCAGCGGCGTCGAGCGTGCCGTTGTGGAACGCAAAGACCATCGCGAACAAGGCGACCGCCATGCCCGCCGAGCCGATTAGCAGCAGCGGCTTGCGACCGATCTTGTCGACGAAGATGATCGTGACGAAGCATGCCGCAATCGAGACGAGACCCGAGATGATGTTGCGCTGAAGTGCGGTATCCTCGGTCGCGCCCGCGAGCTTCCACAGCGTCTCGCCATAATAGAAGATCACGTTGATGCCGACGAGCTGCTGGAACACCGCGATCACCAGGCCCGCCCACACGATCGGGCGGAACAGGGTGCCCGGCGCAAGCACGTCGCTGAGGCGCGGACGGTGGTCCTTGCTGAAGCTGGCCTTGATTTCGGCAAGCTTCAGTTTGGCCTCGGCGCCACCGAACAGGCGCGTAAGCACGCCAGCGGCTTCGTCGTCGCGCTTGCGCGAAACGAGGTAGCGCGGGCTTTCCGGGATGAAGAAGAGCGCGACCAGGAAGACCGCAGCCGGCAGCGCCTGCATCAGATACATCCAGCGCCACGCTTCGAAGCCGCCCCACCACATGTTGGTCGACTTGCCCGCGGCCTTGGCGAGGAAATAATTGACCACGAACGCTGCGGTAAGGCCGGTGATGATCATCACCTGCTGGATGGTCGTCATCCGGCCGCGAATGTTGGCGGGCGCCACTTCCGAAATGTAAGCGGGTGAAAGCACGCTCGCGGTGCCGACCGCCATACCGCCGCACAGGCGCGCGATCAGGAAGATCATGTGGTCGTGCGAGATGCCCTGCACGAGCGCACCGCACAGGAAGAGTGCCGCGGCGACCATCATCACGTTGCGCCGGCCGAACACGTCGGCCAGGCGGCCGGCGAGGAAGGCGCCGATGAAGCAGCCGATCAGCAGCGAGCCGACGGTGAAGCCGAGGCTCGCGTCGCTCAGGTTGAACGCCGCCCGCAGACCGTCCTGCGTACCGTTCACCGCGCCGCTATCATATCCGAACAACAAGCCGCCGATCGTGGCCACTGCCACGATCGCGGCAATAAAGCCCAGGCTTCCCTGGCTTTCCCCTCGCTCCATGTCCCTCTCCTGCTCCCTGTTTTTTTGCCGGTCAGGCGAGCCTGACCAGATTGCCGGGTACCCCCGGCACGTCCACGTCGAACGCGAAGACGTTGCCGGCCAGAGGTTGGCTGGCCAAAGCGTCCGCGTCGAGCCCTTTTCGTGCGCTGGTGGCATAAGCGGTACGCAAATCCGGCCCGCCGAGCGTGATTTTGGTGATATTTGCCGCCGGAAGCCGCACTTCGGCGACAATTTCGCCGGTCGGCGCATAACGTCGCGCGCGCCAGCCGCCCCACAATCCGATCCACACATGGCCTTCAGCGTCGCAGATCGAGCCGTCGGGCCAGCCATCGGATTCGTCGATCGTCGCGAAGATTGCGGGCGCGCCAAGCGTGCCGTCGTCGTGGATGGGGACCCGGTAGATCATGCGGCCGAGCGTGTCCGTATGGTAGAGCGTGCGCCCGTCCGGGCTGACCGCGGGGCCATTGGTGATGCAGACCGGCGGCAGGCCGGAATCGTGGATCTGACAGCGGTCGAAGCAATAGACCCGCCCCGAAATCGCTTCTTCCCCGTCGTCCATCGATCCGAACCAGAGGCGGCCGGCGGGATCGACGGTGGCGTCGTTGAGCCGGTTTCCGGGCCTGCTCGCCTCCGGCGTCGCGATCAGATCGAAGCGCCCATCGAGCGGATCGAAACGCGCAATCCCCTGCTGGAGACCGGCGAGAAAAGCGCCATCATCGGAGGGGAGGACCCAGCCGACCTGGCCGGGCGCATCATAGCTTTTGTGATCGCCGCTCGCGGGATCGAAGCGGTGAACCTTCGGCGCCTTGATGTCGACGAACCACAAGGCGCGATCGCGTTCGACCCAGACCGGCCCCTCGCCGAGCGTCGCCTGGACGGCAAGGACGCTGCGCGGGTTGGTCATCAGCGCCAGCCCGCGTCCACGAAATAGTCATGCGCGGTGCACATGCGCGCATCGTCGGAGGCGAGAAACAGGACCATCGCGGCAATGTCGCACGGCTGAATTCGTCCGTCGATACATTGCGAGCGGACGATCTCGGCCTCGCCCTCGGGCGTGTACCATTGCATCTGGCGCGGCGTCTTCACATTGCCCGGCACGATCGTGTTGACGCGGATGCCGTAGCGACCAAGATCGCGCGCCAATGCCCGGGTCATGCCTTCGATCGCCGCCTTGGCTGTCTGATAGAGGACGAGATCCTCAAGCCCGAGATGCCAGCTGATCGATCCGAAATTGAGGATCACGCCGCCGCCGCCGCGCTTCATCGTCGGCACCACCGCCTGCGCGGCGAAGAATTGGTGACGCAGATTGACCGCCATCCGATCATCCCAATATTCGGGCGTGACCTCCTCGACAGTGTGGCGATCGTCATTGGCGGCATTGTTGATCAGTACGTCGATGCCGCCGAGCTTCTCCTCGATCTCCGCAAGCGTCTGCTTGAACAGATCGAGATTGGTGATGTCACACTTACGATAAAGCGGCTTGTGCGGGGTATCGCACAGCCGCTCTACCAGATCGCGCGAGGCCTGGTCGGCGATGTCGACGAAAGCAACGCGCGCACCCTGGCGTGCGAACGCCTCGACCAGTCCTTCACCGATGCCGCTGCCGCCACCGGTGATGAAAACCCTCTTGCCCTTCAGGCTAGGATAGATTGCGCAATCGAGATCAGTCGCCAACATAGACGGTCTTCATGCCGGTGTAGAACTCCACAGCGGCGAAGCCCTGTTCGCGCGCGCCATAGCTGGAACCGCGGGTACCCCCGAACGGCACATGATAATCGACCCCTGCGGTCGGCTGGTTGATCATCACCATGCCGGCGCGGACATTCTTCTTGAAATGACGCGCATATTTCTGGCTGGTCGTGACGATACCGGCGGACAATCCGAAATTGCCGCGATTGGCGAGCGCGAGCGCCTCATCATAGGATTTGGCGCGGACCGTCGAGACGACAGGACCGAACACTTCCTCATTGTTGATGCGCATATCGGGATTGGTGTCGGCAATGAGCGTCGGGCTCATATAATAACCTGGCGTATCGAGGTTGAGGCGTTCGCCGCCGGTAACGAGGCGCCCGCCTTCGCCGGTCGCGATCTCGACATAGCGCATATTCTGTTCGAACTGCGTGTCGGACGAAGCCGGGCCGACCTGGGTCGCAGGATCGAGCGCGGCGCCGACCTTGAGCGCCTTGGCGCGCGCAGCGAGGGCTTCGACGAAGCGATCGTGGATCCCGTCCTGGACGATCACCTTGGACGAGGCGGTGCAGCGCTGGCCGGTTTGGAAGAAGCCGCCGTCGAGCGCGATCGCGACCGCGCGATCGAGATCGGCATCGTCGAGCACGACCAGCGGATTCTTGCCGCCCATTTCGAGCTGGACACGCGCCTGGCGGGTGACTGCGGCGACGCCGACCTTGGCGCCGACGCTCTGGCTGCCGGTGAAGGAGATGCCGTTGACGTCGGGATGCTCGACCAGGGCCGAACCGACCCCGCCCTGCCCGAGCACCATGTTGAAGATGCCCGCGGGCGCATTGAGCGACGCGGCAACCTCATGGATAATCTTAGCGAGCGCATGCGCGATCGCGGGCGTGGGGTTGGCGGGCTTGAGCACCACCGTATTGCCGAACGCGAGCGCCGGCGCCGACTTCCAGGCGGGAATTGCGATCGGGAAATTCCATGGCGTGATCAGGCCGTACACGCCGACCGCCTCGCGCCAGATCTCGACATCGAGGCCGGGACGGGTCGATTCGAGCGTCTGGCCGTGGCGGCGCAGCGCCTCGCCCGCGAAATATTTGAAGATGCGCGCGGCCCGCATGACCTCGCCCATACCCTCGGGGCGTGTCTTGCCTTCCTCGCGGCTGAGCAATTCGCCGAGTTCGGCCGCACGCGCCATGATCGTCGAGCCGACGCGATCGAGCAGATCGGAGCGCAGCTCCGGAGATCCCGTCGACCAGGCCGGGAAAGCCTCTCGTGCCGCGGCGACCGCGGCATCGACCTCCGCCTTGCCGCCGGCGGGATAGGAAGCGACGATCTCGTCTGTATTGGACGGATTGATGCTGTTGAAGGGCGTATCGGCTTCGATTTCCTTGCCGCCGATGAAATGGGTGAGCTTCATAAGTCCTTGCCTTGTTAGCGAGCGCCGAGGAGCCCGCGCGAAACCAGATTCCGTGTCAGCCCGGATATGCCCAGCGTCCACGCCGGTGCCAAATTGGACAGGGTCACGCGGTTGACAAGCCTGCCGAGCTTAGGCGTCGAAATCGAGACGATATCGCCGACCTTGTGGGTGAAACCCCGACCCGGCTCGTCGCGGTCCTGCGTCGGCGCGAACAGCGTGCCAAGGAATAAAATATATCCATCGGGATAATGGTGTTCACTCATCGCCTGAGCGACCAAATCCTCCGGATCGCGGCTGATCTCGCGCATCGAGCTGTGGCCCTTGAGGACATAGCCGTCCTCGCCTTCGATCAGCAGGTCGATTTCGGCGGCGCGGACATCGTCCATCGAGAAGCTTGCATCGAACAGGCGCACGAACGGCCCGAGCGAGCAGGAGGCATTATTGTCCTTCGCCTTGCCCAGCAGCAGCGCCGAGCGGCCTTCGAAATCGCGCAGATTGACGTCGTTGCCGAGGCTGGCGCCGACGGGGGTGCCGTGGCTGTCGGCGAGGATCGCGATCTCCGGCTCGGGATTGTTCCACGAAGAATCGGAACGGATCCCGATCTCGGCGCCCCAGCCCACGGTGGAAAGCACGGGTGACTTGGTGAAAATCTCCGCATCCGGGCCGATCGCGACCTCGAGATACTGCGACCACATGCCTTCGTCGATCAGCGCCTGTTTGAGCGCCATCGCCTCGGGCGACCCAGGCTTGAGACCGCGGATGCCACCGCCGATCCGGCCTTCAAGCATCGCGCGCACCTCGGCCGCCTTGCCCGCATCGCCGCGTGCCCGCTCTTCGATCACGCGTTCGACCGCGGACACCGCGAAGGTGACCCCGGCCGCCTTGACGCATTGCAGGTCGACCGGGCTCAACAGCCGCGGCGAGGCATCGGCGGAAAGCGCGAAATCGGCGAGGTCGCCGAGCGGCTTGCCGGCGGAGGAATCAAAGGCACGATCGGCGACGAGCTGGGCCGCAGTCGGCGCGACGCGGCTCATGTCATGCAGCACCCCGCCGGCGAGCAACACCGGCGTCGGGCCTTCTGCGGTTTCGATGCGCCCTAGGAACAGCCCCTCGCGCCAGTCCTCAGCCAGCATAGCAGCCGGCTCGAACGCCTTCATTGCACTCGATCTCCCAACCAATTTCTTGTTAGCGCTACCAAATTGCCCCGCGAGGGCCCCGAGTCAAGGGGCGGGCTATCAGGTTCGATAGCCCGCCGCCAGATTCAACTAGTCGTAGATTCGCCCGGTATGGCGAACGCTAACACGGACAAAAATCAGTTCCGATCCTTGTCGACAAGCTTGTTCTTCGAAATCCACGGCATCATCGCGCGAAGCTCCGCCCCGACCTTCTCGATGCCATGCTCGGCCTGGAGCTTGCGGCTGGCCTTCATCTCCGGATTGCCCATGCGGTTGTCCATCATGAAGCGCTGGACGAAGCGGCCGCCCTGAATGTCCGCGAGCACGCGCTTCATCTCGGCCTTGGTCTCATCGGTGATGATGCGCGGCCCAGTGTGATAATCGCCATATTCGGCGGTGTTGGAGATCGAATAGCGCATGTTGGCGATGCCGCCTTCATACATCAGGTCGACGATCAGCTTCACCTCGTGGAGGCATTCGAAATAAGCCATTTCCGGCGCGTAGCCGGCTTCGACCAACGTCTCGAAACCCGCCATGATCAGATGCGAAAGTCCACCGCACAAAACAGCCTGCTCGCCGAACAGATCGGTCTCGCATTCTTCCTTGAAGGTCGTCTCGATCACGCCCGAACGGCCACCGCCGACGGCGCTTGCATAGGACAATGCCACGTCATGCGCGTTGCCGCTCGCATCCTGGTGGATCGCGATTAGGCAGGGCACGCCGCCGCCCTTCACATATTCGCCGCGCACGGTGTGACCCGGACCCTTGGGCGCGATCATGAAAACGTCGATGCCCGCGGGCGGCTCGATCAGGCCGAAATGGACATTGAGACCATGCGCGAAAGCGATCGCCGCGCCATCACGGATATTGTCCTTTATGTCCTTTTCCCAGATGCCCGCCTGGTGCTCATCGGGGGCCAGGATCATGATGATGTCGGCCCATTTGGAGGCTTCCGCGACCGGCATGACCTTGAAGCCCGCGCCCTCCGCCTTGGCTGCGCTGGGCGAGCCGGGACGCAGGCCGACCGCGACCTCCTTCACGCCTGAATCGCGCAGATTCTGAGCATGGGCGTGACCCTGGCTGCCGTAGCCGACGATCGCGACCTTCTTGCCCTTGATCAGGCCGATATCGGCGTCGGAATCGTAATAAACGCGCATTGTGTGCCCCTTCATCAATTTCGTCGCCCCGGCGGAGGCCGGGGCCGCTGCAAATGGATCGTCGCGCTTGCCGCAAGCGGCCCCGGCCTCCGCCGGGGCGACGTAACTAGAAAGTGTTGTGCCCGCGGCTGATCGCCGCGACGCCGGTGCGGGCCACTTCGACCAGCCCGACCTCGCGCATCAGCTCGAGGAATTTGTCGATCTTGTCGGTGCCGCCCGTCACCTCGAACACGAAGCTGGATATGGTCGCGTCGACCACGCGCGCGCGATAGACTTCGGCCAGACGCAACGCCTCGATCCGGTGATCGCCCGTGCCCTTGACCTTCACCAGGGCCAGTTCGCGCTCGACATGCGCACCCTCGGCGGTGAGATCGTGGACGCGGTGGACCGGCGGCAGCCGATCCAGTTGCGCGATGATCTGGTCGATCGTCTCGGGCGCGCCCGACGTGACGATCGTGATCCGGCTTACGCTTTCGTCCTCGGTGACCTCGGCGACGGTCAAACTCTCGATATTGTAGCCGCGCCCGGCGAACATGCCGGCGATCCGGGCGAGGATGCCTGGTTCGTTGGCGACCGTGACGGAGAGCGTGTGCCGCTCGATGACTTCAGTGCGGATGTGCATTTTCAATTCTCGTCGCCCCGGCGGAGGCCGGGGCCGCAGGAAATTCGGGATCGTCGCGTGCCGCAAGCGGCCCCGGCCTCCGCCGGGGCGACGTAAACATTACACCAGCGCCTTGGCCTCGTCGTCCATTTCGCCCGAGACTTCGTTCGCCTGCAGGATCATCTCGGTATGGGCAGCGCCCGACGGGATCATCGGGAAGCAATTGGCGAGCTTGGCGACGCGGCAATCGACCATCACCGGCCCCTTATAGGCCAGCATCTCGGCGATGCCGTCATCCAGGGCGGCCGGATCCTCGATCCGCATCCCCTTCCAGCCATAGGCTTCGGCCAGCTTCACGAAATCGGG
>Ga0070658_10000263_pt1 | contig 46222 bp, 32 predicted proteins | sample KBSC13metaG_FD_64664 | JGI IMG/M metagenome (GOLD analysis project Ga0070658, IMG submission 64664) | Corn rhizosphere microbial communities from Kellogg Biological Station, Michigan, USA - KBS C1-3 metaG | ecosystem: Host-associated > Plants > Roots > Rhizosphere > Soil ...
TCCTCGATCAGGTGGATAGCGGCTTCGATCTTCGGTTTGAGATCGCGGCGATGGGTCATGCCGTAGACTTCGGCCAGCGCCAGGGTCGCGAAGCCGTGCCCATACATCGGCTGCCCGCTCTGCCCGACCGACGGATCGCTGCGCACCAGGCCGGGGGAGCCGCCGATATGCCCGTCCATACGCACGCATTTGGCGAGAAAATCGACCGCTTCATTGAGGACCAGGCCGTATCGACCGCGCCCAGGCTGATGTCCTGCCGCCAGATAGGCCAGCAGACAGAGAGCCGTGATGGACACATCCCCCGTATAGCCGCCGCTGCTCCAGTGCCCATCCGCCTGCTGATGCGCGCCGAGATACTGCAAGCCTTTCTCGACGGCGCGTTCGGATTCAGGCGTGCCCAGATACTCCCGCGCCTCCACATCCCAGGGCGACACGACGGCCTTTCGCGGTGGCGCAGATTTCGTCGGCTTCTTCTGAGCGCAGGCAGGCAGCGCACACAGGATGCCGAGAAAACTGACGCACATAAAGCGCAGAACTCGATTTTCGATAGTTCTAGGATTCATCGTGAACACTACCGTTTCTTGTCGCCGAGAGCGCTGAAGTAGCGTTTGACGGCATCCTGGTATTCGGCGGAGACCTTTTCGCCCTGACCTTCGTGCAGGGTGCGCTGCGTGCGAGGATCGAGGCTGCCGAACTTGCCGGCCTTGCCTGTTACGTTGGAGGTCTGCCCATCCTTGACGCCTTCCAGTTTGGTGAACGCCTGTTTGGAGTCTCCCGGCTTCTGCTGGCCCTGTTGAGGAGCGCCCTGCTTGGCCTGCTGTTGGGCCTGCTGCTGCTGCTGTTGCTGCTCCATGGCCTGCTGCACCTTTTTGGCCGCCTGATCCAGGCCCTTCAGAGCCTCATCCTGGTGCCCCTGCGTGGGCTGCCCGGTCTGCTGCTGCTGGAGTTGATTGCCGGACTGCTCCTGGTGCTGGGTGGCCTGCTGGACGATCTTCTGAGCATCGGGCAGGTCGGAGAGCGCGTCCGCCGCCCGCTGGGTGATGTCCTGGGTCGTCTTCTGGTCCTGCGCGAGTTGTTTGACGTCCTGCTGCTGCGCCTGGGTCAGATCCTGGTTCGGGTTGCGGGCGCGATCCTGCTGGAGTTGCCCGGTGTTCTGGCGGACCCCCTGCTGCAGGCCTTTCGCGAGCAGCAGATCTCCGAGCGCCGCCTCTTCCTGGGCCTGCTGGGCGCTGTCCGACTGCTGCTGTTGATCCTGCTGCTGGTTCTTTTGCTGCTGCTGATCCTTCGCACCCTTCGCCTGCTGTTTCAGCGCGGCGGCGATGGTCTCCAGAGTCTGCGCGGTGCGGCCTTGCGCGGCCTGGGTCGGCTGGCCTGTGTCTCCGAGTCCGCGATCCGGGTTCAGGGCCTGAGTCGCGGGATGGGCCTGCTGCGCCGCCATCGTCAGCGCCTGTTTGAAGGCCGGGGAGGGCAGTTTTTGCGCCAGGTTTTTGACTTCCTGTTCGATGTTCTGCTGGCGCTGCGCGACCTGTCCAAGTTCTCCCTTCGCATTGCTGTCGAGGGGGCCTTTCTGTCGGGTGGCGTCCAGTCGGGCGGTCGTATCTTTCAGCGCCTTCTGCAGCTGCGCGAGATGATCCACGCGATCCGCGTACTCGGCGGCAGCCTGGGCCTGTTCGATCTGTTGCGCGGCCTGCTCCGCCTGCTGTGCGGCCTGCTGCAACTGATCTGCGGCCTGCTGGGCGGGAGACTTCGCGGACTGCGGGCTGTTCTTACTCAGTTGCTGTCCGGACTGTTGGAGGTTCTGCTGGGCTTTCTGGAGGCTCTGCTGGGCCTTTTGCGCGCCGTTCAGGCCCTTCTGAGCCTCCTGCGCCTGCTTCTGGATCTCCTGCTCTTTCTGTCCGAGTTCTTTGCTCTGCTGTGCGTCCGGATTCTGCGCGATCTTGTCCGCCGCCTCCTTCTGCTGTTGGGCCAGCGCCGCCAACTGCTTGGCGGTCTGCCGCAACTGCTCCGCAGTGGCCTGTTGCGCGTTCTGGGAGTCGGTGGCTTTCTGCGCCGCTGCAGCCGCCTTCTCCAGGGCCGCAGCCGCTTTGTCCTGTTGAGGCGCGGCTTTGCCGGGATCGTTCTGTTTCAGGCCCTGCGCGGCCTGCTGCTGATGCTGTTCGGCCTGCCCCTGTTTCAGCGCGTCCGCCGCCGCCTTCAGCGCCTCCGCCTGCTTCTTGTCTCCACGCTCCGCGGCGGCTTTGGCAGCCGCTTCCAACTGCTTCTGAAGCTTCGAGGTATCGGAGTTGAGTTCGGCCTGGTTCTTCTTCTCCGTCTCCAGTCCGACCTTATCCTCCGCCGGAATGGGCTGGCCCTTCTGCTGCGCAGCCTTGACATCTTCCGCCAGGGTGCGGGCAGTATCCGCGCGATCCTGCTGCTCTTTGGCGAGGCGAGCGGCTTCGGCGGCGAGCTGATCGGGCGGCGGCGTGCGCGAAAGTTTGTCCTGCGCCTGCTCGATATCGTGCTTGACGTCGCTCTCCTGCTTGCTTGCCTGCGCAAGCTGCGAGGCGGCTTCGCCCTTCTTCGCCTCCTGCGCTTTTTTGACGGTGTCCGCCGCGGCGGGAATCTTCTGGTTGGCGAGGTTTTGCAGGGTCTGTTTCGCGTCGTTGCGCCGGTCCAGTTCGGACTTGGTGGCGAAGTTGTTGTTCTCCATCTGCGCGCTCAGGTTCTCGACGCGCCCGGTCAGGGATTTCGCCTGCTCTCCGACGGCGCGTTGGGCTTCCTGCGCCTGGGCTATCGCGTTCTTATCCTGCTTCTGCCGCGCGATCTCCAACTGCTTCTGCGCCTCGATCTGGTTGTTGCGCAGATCGGCCAGCGCGTGCGCCTCTTCGTCCAACGCCTCTTTCAGACGCGTCTGCATCTCGTTCACGCTGACGACGTGGATCCGATAGGAGTTGGAGCGGGAGGTGTGCGGGCCAGGGACGGTGCAGTTGTCCGTGGCATCCACCTCATACCGGATCGTCTCCCCCACTTTCGGCTGAACGCTGCCGATGTGCCAGCGCTGGGTGACATCCGCATTGGGCGTGCCGTTGGGACCGGGGAGCGACAGCGCGCCGCTGCCCAGAGTCTTCATCGCACTGCCGCCGAAGCCCTCGCCTTTCTGGGCCTCGTAGACGAGCTTCATGGCGGCGATGCCGTAGTCGTCTCCCGCATGGGCGACCAGTGGCACGCTGCCGTTGGGCACGAGGTCCATATCGGTGGTGGGGCGCGAGATCTGCACGCTGGGCGCCTGATCGGCCTGCGCCTTGATGGCGTAGGGCGCGGCTTTATCGCCTGCGAAACCGTGCAGGTCGGTGAGGGCGAGCGCGTAAATCCCATCTCTGCGCACCGAAAGGTGTCCCTGCGCCTTCTCCCCATGCACCGGCCATGCCGAGCGGCCGGACTGGTTCAAGGAGAACTCGACGGACTTCAGCGGCTTATTCGCGATGCCGACCACATCGACTTCGGTCCCTGCCAGCGCCGCGACGTCGCCGCCGGAGACGGTTAACGTCTGCACCGGTTTGTGCGTGTAGGCCGGAAAGTGGAACGTCATCTTGAAGCTGGAGAAAGCGGGGCGATCCTCGACCAGGACGCCGCGCTCGTTGGAGCGTCCGTCGTTGGCGGTCGCGAACATCTCGACGCTCTGCGGCAGCGATGGGAACTGATAGCGGAACTTGCGGATCTCTTCCTTCGCCGTCGGGCCATGCGCGGCGGTCGGCGTCGCATCCGGCGCGGGGGCGTCTTCCGTGTGCGGGGTGACGGCTCCGCTGAGATCGACGGTTTTCCAGGGCGCGTTCTTGTCGCCTGCCGGGCGGTAGTGGAGCACCGCCTTATCCGCGACGAGGCCGCGTGTGAAGATCGATATGCCGACGCCCGCGCCACGCGGCAGGAGCTCGGCCTCCGGCTTGACATAGACGCGCGTATTGGCCCACGGCGCGATGTCCGCGCGCGGGTCTCGCATACGATGCAGCCAGTTGGCGAAAGCGTCTGGGGCGACTGCGGCCTCGATCGCCAGCAGCAGCAGCATCGCCAGAGAGGCGAAACCGGCGCGGCGCAGAGGCGCGAGGTTGACCGCGCGCCGGAAGTTCAGGGGAGCGGCCGCCTGCTGCGTCTCTTCCAGGAGCGCGGCAGTCATACTGCGGGAGAATCCGGAGGCGGGACCATCCCCGGCCATAGCGAGCGAGGGAGAGAGGTCTACCGCCGTCAGCAGGCGTTCGCGGAGATCCGGATATTTCTGCTCGACATGCGCGGCCACGACCGCATCCGGCAGGGGGCGCAGCAGAGAGCGACCGATCGCGATGCAGAGCGAGAGGAAGCCCGCCACCGCAATCCCAATACGCCACGCTTCGCGCGCTCCGGCAGAGAGAACCAGGCGACTGTCGGCATGATAGCAGATCAGACTCAGCACGACGACCGCGACCACGGTCCAGCCAAGCCCGCTCAGAGCGCCCGTCGCGCGCCACCACTGACGCGCGGCAGCCAGCTTGTTCTGAATGGGATTTCCCGTCTCACTCATGGTGCAGTTTCTCCCTTCGACCGAACGGTGTGCCCTGGCGAGGGCACAGACGCGAACAGCCCCGACATGCGGGGGATTCAAGAAGGATTTGCGACGTTGCAATCCCGGAAAATGGACAGGGTCACGAAGGAACGGGGCAGTACTTCAGGTGTTTTCCGTGTCTGTGTTGGCAGTTAGACGGCCCCCCGCGACGAAAGTTACGGCGGCCTATCTGTCCTTACGAAAGCACACCCAGATAGTTCTCCGCCCACCGGAAGATTCCTCTTTTGTCTGAACTCGGATTTGTCGGATTGATGGGATTGACTAAGATTTTCAACCTGCTCATCGCCTCGTCTTGAACCGCGATTTTCGCGATTAGACGATTAACACGATTGCCTGTCTGACCACAATCTTGAAGTTTGAAAGTCCTCCTGATCCTGCCAGAAGATGCGATTTAGGGCAGACAAGGATCCTTACGGGACTGAAAATCCTAGTTAATCCTTTAATCCGACAAATCCGAGTTCAGACAAAACCAGCACAGCATCAGGGTTGCGCGTCGCCGGGCAAGACTTTGTGAATACTTTCTGCCAGGAAATGAGGCTGGTTGTGTACCGTCTTTGTAATCGCAGTATTGATGGCGGTTTCGGTATAGACTGTTGGCCACAGCGAGAGGCCGTAGAAGAGGAACAGGATCGCCGCTGTAGGGAGGGCGATGCCACGCAGGCCACGCCGCAGGCCTGTCGCCAACGGAACCTTATGGTAGAGAGAGACGGCGGCAATCAGGCCAACACACAGGAACGGGATCAGCAGCGCCAGGATGGCAACCAGATTCTGAATGCCGGTGTATCGGGCCTCTCCCTCTGCACCATTGCCGACGATATTGGTTGCCATACACTGCAGAAGAAAGTAGGGATGGACACATTGCAACGTTTGCCACTGCCAGCAGCCGATGCCGCCGACGATCACAAGGAGAGCGGCGGAGCGCCACAGCCAGGGAAGTCGCCGGGGCCGGAAAACGCCTGCCAGATGGGCGCTTGCACCCAGAAGAAGAAGCGCCAGGGCGCTCACGAGCAGAGCGATATTGTCCAGCCAGCAGCCGAAGAGAGAGAAGCGATACCGTCCGTAGGCTCCCTCGCTCATCCAGGCCTGACGGAGGATGGCCAACGCCTGGTCTCCCCTGTTGATCTCAGTTTCTGCCCAGGCAGCTTCATGCAAGTGTCCGGTGCGTTGGAGATAGGAGTAGTAACTGTTGCGGCGCTCCGCTTGCTGCTGGGGCGTCTCCTTTTTGCTCGCTGCGAAAAGCAGGCTTTCGGGATTCGGGATGCCGCCGGGGTCGGCAGTGGCAATGTTAGAGATGTCGTTCCCGAAGATGACGGTGAGGAAGGCCGTGCCTTGAGAGCGCATCAGGCTCCCACATCGCATCACGGCATGCCGTACTGCGAGAGCATTTTCCCTGTCTCCGGCAATTTCCTGATCCTTTGCCAGGTGGATCGCAACCCTTGCAGCAGATCTTAGAACGCCGTAGGGGAATACCTGCTCTTCGACGTTGAGCAGACGCTGAATCGCGCCACGGTCACCATAGGCGGCGCATTGCAGGCGATTCAGGCCGTCGAAACTGTCCTGTGCGTAGACATTCCAGTGCGAACAGTGCCCGGCTGCCTTGAAAGCGTCGAGAGCCTCTGCGTCACGATGGATGGCGAAGAGACCGACCGCCTGCATCATTGGGAAATAGGCGTTGTCCGGGTCGAGTTGCCTGCCCTTTTGCACTGCCGCTTCAAACCGTTCCAGGGACTCCGAGGATACGGGATGGGATCGCTTGTCGGCATTCGGGTCCGGACCAGAGCCGTCATCGTCACGCCGGGCGTACACTTCGCCAATCGTCATATAATGCAGAACGTTCGCATAAGCAGAGGGGTTGTCCGGAAAGCGCTGACACAGCGCTTCGATCCGCTGATTGCGGGTTTGCCTCTCCAACAAGGGATCCTTAGCAGGCGGGTCTGCGGGAAAGCAGTCCGTTTCGCTCCAGAAGGAGGAGGTCGGAGACTCCGCTGCGTGCGCAAGTTGGACCGGATAGTCGTTGGGCAGGCGTGCAGCGGCGGCGCTTTCCAGAGCAGCGTCCGTATCCAGCGAATAGGTCAACGTCGCCATGCGCGCCTGGGTGGTGAAGAGATGGCGCGTAGCCGGAACCACCAGGAGGGTTCCGAGGGTCGTCAACGCCAGCCAGACGAACCACCGACGTCGGAAGGACGATTTTTCCATACGAATGTCTCCCTGTTCAGGGCTGCGGGTCGCCGGGCCAGGACTTGTGAGCGTTCTCGGCCCAGTATTGCGGCTCATTCTGAATCGTGCGTACGATGTGGGTCTTGTAGAGCGATTCAAGACAGGCGGTCGGCAGCAGGGAAACTCCGTAGAGCACGAACAGTACCGAAGCGACCGGAATGGCGGCGCCGCGCAGACCACGTCCCAGCCCGATTGCCAACGGAACCCCGTGACGCTGGGAGATCGCCGCCAGAAGCCCGACAAAAAGGACAGGGATCAACAGGCTCACCCCGAAAATGAAGCACTGAAATGCCGCCAGATTGCCCGGTGCGTCTCCTGCAACCAGGCTGTAGATGCTGTTACAGGGAGCTAATCCACCATCTACCGCGGCCCACTGCCAGAGACCGATCCCACCGATCGCTGTCAGAGCATAACCGGCCCGTAAGAGAGGAAGGAGTTTGTGATACGGTTTCTGTTTGGAGTGGATCTGGCGCGCATAGTGCGCCATTCCGCCCAACGCCAGCAGAACGATCGCGCTGCAAAACAGCACGAGATTGACAAGCCAGGAGATGCAAAACTGCACCGCTCGCGAGCCATCCTCGGCCTTATTGTGGAAGCCTTCGATCAGGAGCGCTTTCGCCTGCGTTGCGGTGGTGAGCTCCGTTCGTGCCCACTGCGCTTCTTGCACCTGCCCGACGCTCTCCAGATAGGCGCAGTAGCGATCGTGGCTCGCAGCCACCCATCGATTACGCACCTGATCCTCCACCTTGTTCTTTCCAGAGTCAGGATAGGGAGGATCTTCGACGCCGCCCGGATTTTGAATAGCGATATGGGTGATCGCAACGCCGACCAACGAGGTGATACCGGAGGTTCCCTGCGCACGCATCAGGCCGCCACAACGCATTAAAGCGTGCCGCAACGCGATGCCTTCGGCAAACTTCCCGGCACGCTCGTCCTCAGACGTCAGGTGCCGGATAGATCTCGCCAACGCCCTCAGTTGGGCATAGTGCGGAAAAGTCAGGTCATAGAGCGTGCCCATATCCTGCTCTGCCAGGCGCTCCCCATAGGCGGCATGTTGCAGACGCAAGCGGCCCTTGATATCGTCCTGAAAATACTCTCTCCATTGCGTGCATCGGCTCGCAGTTTCCAGAGCGTTCAGCGCCTCGCGCTCCTGGTGCGCGGCCCGGTATCCCATTGCCTGCATCATCGGAAAGTAGGCGTTTTCCGGTTCGAGTTCCGCGCCTTTTCGCGCCGCCGATTCAAACATCGCCAACGCCTCCGGTGACGGCGCGGCAACGGTCGGAGCAGCGGTCCCCTTTCCCCCTGTCTCTTCGCCATACCACAACTTCACATCCGCTATCGACATGTATCGCAGCAGATTGGCGTAGGTGGAGGGGTTATTCGGGAACTGTAAGGTGAGCGCCTGTATCCGACGATCGCGCCCCAGAGATGCCGCCGTAGATTTCGCGTTCCTCTCGCTCTCCCACGCGGAGAGCGGCGGAACATCCGTCGCAAGCGCCAACTGGATCGGATAGTCGTCGGGCCGATGCGCGGCGATGGCGCGTTCCACATCCAGATCCCGTTCCGGTCGATAGTCCAACGCTTCCATCTGGAGGTGGGTTCGGAGCAGATAACGCGACGTAGGCAGCAGCAACAGGATTCCCAAGGTGGCCAGCGCGAGCCACATCACCCGAGGGGGTAGAGGGGTAGGTTTTTGCATGCAGGTTTCTCCTTCCAACCAGACACGACGCGTGCCTTAGAGGCAGGTCTGTTTCAAAGCGACAGTCTATATCAGAGACAAAGGCAGCCACCCGGAAAGTTCGAGGAGAGGTTCCCGGGCAGCGACTGCGTACGCGACCGTCAGGGCTGCGGGTCGCCGGGCCAGGGCTTGCCGGTGATCTCCGCGAAACAGTGCGGCTCGCTTTGTGCGGTACGCGCGACATCAGCCTTGATGACGGATTCGAGGCAGGCTGTCGGCGCCAGCGACGCTCCGTAGAGCACGAACAACGTGACCGCCGCCGGAATAGCGAGGCCGCGCAGTCCGCGTCCCAGACCGGTGGCCAAGGGAACGCGTTGGAACAGGGAGACCACCCCGATCAGACCGATCAACAGCATCGGAATGAGCAGACTGCAGCCGGCGACGAGAGCCTGTACGGCAGCGGCATTGAGCCCCTCCTCGTTGCCGGGTCCCGACATGTTGGAGAACATATTCTGGATCGTGACAAACGGAGTCATGCCGGCTCGGGTCACCTGCCACTGCCAGAGGCCGATGCCTCCGACAATCAGCAGAGCATACGCGCATCGTCCTGCCATTAGCCCTTTGCGCGGGCGAATGTGGCCAGCCAGGGCGGCTGCACCACCGAGCAGGAGCAGAACCAGCGTGCCGGAGAGCAGCGCGTTGTTGGCAAGCCAGTAGATGCCGAGTTTCACGAAGTTCCGATTGTCGAACACCGAATTTTCGATGCCGACGCTCCCGATCGCTCTGGCCTCGTTTCCAGCCATGATCTCGGTTCTGGCCCAGTTGGCTTCCGGTGCGTGCCCCAGATTCTCCAGGTAGGCATAGTAGCGATTGAGCCGCTCTTCACGCAGCTTTTCACCGCGCAGCTTTTCACCGTCCTTACCGTTCTTCTGGCCGGAAGCGAGGTTCGCATCTTCCAGACCGCCGGGGTTGGAGGTTCCGATGGCGGCGATCGCGATACCGACGAGGGAGGTGATATAGGAGGTGCCCTGCGAGCGCATCAGGCCGCCGCAGCGCATCAGCGCATGACGCACTTCGATCCCCTCTTCGGTGTTTCCGGCGCGCTCCTCTTCGGCAGCCAGCCGAAGCGAAACCCGCGCAACTGCCCGCAACGAGGCGTACTGCGGAAACAGCATATTGGCTGCATTCAGGAGATGTTTGGTCGCTCCCTGTTCCCCATAGACGGCGCGCTGCAGACGATTTTGTCCGTCCAGTTCGTCCTGATAATACTCTTTCCACTGCGTACAGCGGCCTGCGGTCTTCAGCGCGGCCATCGCTTCGCTGTCTCGGTAGGTAGCATAGAGCCCAATAGACTCCATCATGGGGAAATAGGCGTTGTCCGGATCGAGTGCCGCGCCTGTTTGCGCCGAGGTGATAAACAGCTCCAGCGACTCCGGCGACGAGAGAGGAGCCTCTGCGGTCTTCGGGTTCGTATTGGCGTATTGTGGCTCGCGCTGCATGCGCACTTCCCCCTGCGACATATAGCGCAGCAAGTTGGCATAGACGGAGGGATTGTTGGGAAAGCGCGGTATGAGCGCCGCGATCCGATGATTCCGCTCCGTTGGATCCGAATTCGACACGTAGGGAGCGGAGGAAGAGGCGGGCGTTTCGGCCGCCAGAGCGAGTTGGATCGGAAAGTCCTCGGACAGGAGCGCGGCCGCCGCGCGTTCCGCCGACAGATTCGCCTTGGTGGAATAGGTCAATGCCTGCATCTGCACCTGTGTTCGCAACAGAGTGCGTGTGGCGGGCAGCAAGATCAGAGCGCCCAGTGTGGTCAGCGTCAGCCAGGCTATGCGATGACGACGCAGAACCGAGGTATTTTCCATGGGAGTTTCTCCTTCTCATCCGGCCCAACGAGTGCCGTGAACGCAAGTGTGTTTTGCAGCGGCCGTCTACGGCCCAAAAACCAACATCAGCCACCCGGAAAGTTCATAGCGAACGTTCCGGGCTGCGAGAGAGTGGTCCCGTGCGTCGGTCAGGGCTGCGGGTCGCCGGGCCAGACCTTGCCGGTGAGTTCCGCGAAGCGATGCGGTTCGTTGTTGGCGGTGCGTGTGACATCGGTATTGATGGACGCTTCCAGGGAGGCCGTCGGCAGGAGAGACACGCCGTAGACCAGGAACAACACAGCAGCCATCGGAATCGCGACCCCGCGCAGTCCACGGCCCAGACCGGTGGAGACGGGCACTTTCTGGAACAGAGAGATCACCACGATCAGGCCCACCAACAGTTCGGGGATCAGCAGGCCCAGTCCAGAGGCAAGGCGCTGGACGGCAACGGCGTGCATTTCGCTATCGTAGTTGGTGCCGGTACCCGCCACGCTACAAAACAGATTTTGGATTTCGATAAACGGGCTTGAACAGACACGACTCGCCTGCCACTGCCAGAGACCGATGCCGCCGAAAATCGCCACGGCATAGAGGAATCGTCCGAACTTCAGACCTTTGCGCGGGCGGATATGACCGGCCAGATTTGCCGCCGCCCCCAGGACCAGGAGGATCAGGACGCCTGAGAGCAGCGAGTTGTTGACGAGCCAGGCCACCCCAAGCTGAAAGAAGTTCTTACCGTCGAAGACGGAGAGAGGCATGGCCTCCAGCCCGATCGCTCTGGCCTGCGCTCCTGCGGCTGTCTCGGTTTTTGCCCAGGCAGCCTCCTGCGTCTGCCCCAGAGCTTCCAGGTAGGCGCAGTATTTGGTGAGGCGCTCTGCACGCAGTTTCTCCGCATCATCGCTCTTGACCGGGTAGGAGGTCAGGCTCTGGTTGTCTGCCTCCGAAACGCCGCCGGGATTGACGGTTCCGAGGGTGGTGATCGCGACACCGACCAGGACCGTGATCTGTGAGGAGCCCTGCGAACGCATCAGCCCGCCGCAGCGCATTAGTGCATGCCGAATTTCGATCCCCTCCGCGGTATTCCCGGCAAACTCCTCCTGCGCTGCCAGACGCGCAGTCACCTGCGCCGCGGATCGCAACTGCGCGTACTGCGGAAACAGCAGGCTGGCGGCAGTGACGAGATGCTGAACCGCGCCCTGCTCGCCATACGCGGCGCTCTGCAGCCGATTCTGGCCGTCCAGGTCGTCCTGGAAATACTCTCTCCACTGTCTACAACGCCCGGCGGTCTTCAGGGCATCCATCGCTTCGCGATCCCGATGAGCAGCGAGCAGGCCGACGGTCTCCATCATGGGGAAGTAGGCGTTGTCCGGATCGAGCGCCGCGCCTTTCTGCGCCGCCGTGAGGAACATCTCCTGCGTCTCCTCCGAGGGCACATAGACCTTCACGTCGGCAGGCATGTCCGCGGGTTTCAGCTCACGTTTCAAGTGCATATCGCCCAGCGTCATATAGCGCAGTTCATTGGCGTAGACCGAAGGGCTGTTGGGAAACTGCTGCGCCAGCGCGGCGATCCGACGGTTGCGGGCTTTCGACTGCTCCAGGGAGTGATTCGGCGAAAAACCACTGTCGAGGGGAGCAGGCGGGATCTTGGTGGCGAGGGCGAGTTGAACGGGATAGTCCTCGGCCAATCGCGCGGCAGCCGCGCGCTCCTGCGAGAAGTCCGTCGTGGTCGAATAGGTCAGTGTCTGCATCCGCATCTGCGTCTTCAGCAGAGTGCGCGTACCGGGCAGCAAGAGCAGCGTGCCGAACGTGGCCAGCGCAAGCCAGGCCAATCGGTGATGACGCGGGGGCGAAGGATTTTCCATGCGAATTTCTCCTTGGATGACTTATCCGTTTCTGCATTCAGGACGCGTGCAGTAAGCAAAGACGACGATCAGGGTTGCGGATCGCCGGGCCAGATCTTGTGGTTGTGTTCCGCGAAGTAACGCGATTCGTTGTGTGCGTAAGTGCCGATATTTGTTGTGATGGCCGCATCGAAATAGACCGTCGGCAGCAGCGAAACGCTGTAGAGCAGAAACATCACCGCTGCTGTCGGCCAGGCCAGACCGCGCAAGCCACGCCCCACGCCGGTGGGCAGGGGAACGGACATGGACGAAGCCATAAGCACGATTATGTAGACCAGAAGCGCAGGAATCATCAGGTTGGAGAAATAGAAAAACGCCATGGTGTCGCTGCAGTGGGCCAGAGACTCCATACCATCATGCGAACCCATGAGAAACGCATAAGGGGTGATGGCAAGGCAGGCCGCTTTCCATTGCCAGCAGCCGATCCCGCAGAGTAGTAAGAGCGTAAAAACGCCTCGCCCTACTTCCATAGCTCTACGCGGGCAGATGCGGGCTGCAAGATGCGCCGCCATGCCCAGAACCAGCAGGATGAGAGTGGAGGCAAGCAGAACGGTATTTGCAAGCCAGGACCAACAGAACTCAGCATATTGCCGTAAGTCGCCGTCCGTATGATTGCCGAACTCTCGAACGATAGCTTTCGCCCTATCTCCGGCGGCAAGTTCTGACTTTACCCAATCGACTTCCTCTCTCCGCCCTACAGTTGCGAGATAGGTGTAGTAGCGATCAGGGTTTGGGGGCGTATCTCGATGATAACTGGAATGGCTAACCGGATCTCGCACACCGCCGGGATTGGAGGTCGCGTTGGCGGCAACTTGAATACCGACTGAATTTGTGATAGCACGGTCACCCTGCGCGCGCATCAAGCCGCCGCAACGCATCAAGGCATGCCGCACTACGATGCCTCCCCGGTTATTTCCAGCATGCTCATTCTTTTCCGCAAGAGATAGTGCGACCCGCTCCATACTCCTTATCGAGGCATATTGCGGAAACACTTGATTATAGAAAATGCACACGCTCCGGAGAGGCAGGCGAGCGCCATAGGCAGCATCCTCCAGGCGCTTCAAACCGTCCCATTCGTCTTGAAGATATTCGGACCAATGCCCGCAGCGTCCGGCGCTTTTAAGCGTTTCCAACGCCTCCGGGTCCCGGTAAGCGGCGAAGAGGCCGACGGCCTGCATCACGGGAAAATAGGCGTTGTCCGGGTCGAGTTCCGCCCCTTTATGCGCCGCCGCCAGGAATCTGTCCAACGCGTCCGGAGCGGGGAAGTAAGGTGTCGTTGGAGGCGCGAAGTGCTCGACAGACGCCCGTGGATCGCGGGACAGATGGACTTCGCTGGTCGTCATGTAGCGCAAGAAATTGGCATAGATAGAAGGATTGTTTGGGAATCGCTCTATGAGCGCCTCGATGCGACGGTTACGCGCCTTCGCCGCCGCTCCAGAATATGCAACACCGACCGCGACGTCCGAAAAGGAGAAGAGATCCCGTGTCGCAAAAGCGAGTTGTACGGGATAGTCTTCAGTCAGGCGTTCGGCTACAGCGCGTTCCCGAGCGAGATCGGGCTGTCTCGCATAGGTCAGTGTCTCCATCTGAACCTGCATTCGCAGCAGACGACGGGTGGCGGGAAGCAAACAAAGCAGCCCGAACGTGACCAGCACTAGCCAGAACCATCGATTACGCCGAGGCGGGGACTGTTCCATAGGAGTATCTCCGTGCGAACCGAAGCACAATTAGGCAAACCGAATACCGGTTATGGTCGCTACGAGTCCTGTCTCAAGGCGGTTTCACTTTCTTTCGCCGCACAGGGCGACTTTTGGCAAGCAGGGTTCGTGGAGCACGAAGACAGAGAAAGGCTGAAGCAGACTATCTGCTTCAGCCTTTCATGAGAGCTAAGGATTCAGGTGGGTCGGATCATTCGGGCGCTGTGCCGTTGGAGTTGCCGCTGGCTCCGGTGCCCGAAGCGCCTGAATCGCTGGAGCCGCCGCTGTTGCCGTTGGTTCCGGAGGGAGTGTCCGTACCGTTCGATCGCGGGGTTGTGTTACCGTTCCCGTTGTTGCCGGGGTTGGCGCTCCTTCCATTGCCGCCGGTTCCGGTAGAACCATTCCCGTTGGTGCCTGTTCCGGTCCCGTTGGTCCCGCCGTTACCACTGGTTCCTGTTCCATTAGTCCCGGTAGAACCGTTGCCACTCGTTCCTGTTCCCGTTCCATTGGTTCCGTTGGAACCGTTTCCGTTCGTTCCGGTTCCATTGATCCCGTTGCCGGAACCGCCGCCCTGGCCGTTTATGCCGGAACCGTTCCCACCGGAGTTGCCGGACCCGTTGTTGATGCTACTGTCCAGGGTGGATAGATCGCGCTGAACTACCAGAGACATGTCCGCCGCCCGGTACTGGTACAGGATGTTGCCGCGCAGCATATAGACATAGTCGTTGGAAGCGACCATGGGGATCATGCCGAAACCGCCCATGAAGTTACGGGAGCCGCCGCCATAGGCTCCCTGACCGCTCTGTCCGTACGAGGCGTAGCTGTTCCCGTTCTGGTTCTGTCGCACACGGTCGCCGGGAGTCTCCTGGGTCTCGTTCGTCTGTCCGGTATAGGCGCCTCGCGAGGTCTGGTTCGAGCCGATGCTGCGACTGCCATAACTGTTCTGAGAGGTGTAACCGGAAGAGTATCCTCCGTTGGCACGGTTCGATCCGCCTTGAGAGCCATAGCTAGAGGAACCGCTCCCGCGGCGCGCCGAGTTTGTGCTGTAGGTACGCAGGTTATTGGAAGAGGTTCCACTCTGCCCGCCGGAACTTCGCCGCCGGGAGGAACTGCCGACGCTACCGGAGGAACTGCGGGAGGAAGAGTTTCCGCTGCCGGTCCCTGTTCCGCCACTGCCGTTGTTCTGAAAATCCGTCGTGCCCCCGGAACCGTTGATGTTATTGCCGCTCGTGCTGTTGTTGAACCCCGAACCGCTACTGTTTCCGATTCCGGAGTTCGAAGAGTCGCTACCGCCATTCGTTCCGCTGGTGTTATCGATACCGGTGCTGCCGTTCCCGTTGCCGCCGTTATTGATCCCACTACTGCCGGTTCCGTTGCTGTTAGCCCCGTTTATGCCGCTGCTGCCGGAGCCGTTCAGACTGTTTCCACCGTTTTGGCCACCAACGCTCAGAGAACCGCTCTGTCCATTGGAGTTAAAGCCGTTCTGCCCCTCCAGACCCGAGCCGGAATCCGAAGCGCTCATCGGCACAGGTATTCGAGAGACGAGAGAGAGGCCCGCGCTCCTCAACTGATAGACGGCGCCTCCCCGCAGGATATAGACATAGTCGTTGTTCGCGGTGAGCGAGGGCATCGTCGACGCCATACCCCGGCCGCCATAGTAGTTTTGGTTCCGAGTTCCATTGCTGCCCACGGATCCCGATTGCCCGTCAATACTTCCTCCACGATTCCCTCTATCGTTCTGGCTGTTCAGGCCGCGGTTCTGCCCATTCGTTTGACCACTGTTCCGGTTGTTCAAGCTGCCGTTCTGACCATTCGTCTGACCGCTGTTCCGGTTGTTGAGGCTGCCATTCTGGCCATTCGACTGGCCGCTGTTCTGGTTGTTCAGGCTGCCGTTCTGACCACTGTTCTGACCATTGGTCTGGCTGCGGTCCTGGTTACCGGTCTGCCCGGTTGTATTCGTCTGGTTCGTGCGGTCGGTGTTTTGGCTATTCGTCTGGCCGCCATTGGGATCCGTCGTCTGATTCGTGGTGCTGTCCTGCGCCTGCGCCGGCGTCGCAGCCAGCGTGCTCAGAGCGATCAAGCCAGGGAGTGCCATCAGGAGTCCTCCCCGCAACGGTTTTCGCGTCGTCTGTTTCATTTCTGCACTACTCCTACTTCAAATTCCGGCCTTAGCGGCCTGTTCCCGTGGCGCTTCCGCCCCCACCAGCCATGCCTGAACTGCCGGTTCCGGCGCCGGCGCCTGTACTTCCCGTCATCGTTCCACCGGCAGACGTCGTTCCGGTTCCACCGGAGCCGGCTCCGCCGCCCGCGCTGCTCATGCCTGAACCGCTTGTTCCCGAACTTCCTCCAGCGCTTGTCGTGCCCATGCTGCCGTTTCCGACGCCGCTTGAGCCTGCCATGGTCCCACTCCCGGCACTGCCTGAGCCTGCCACTCCCGTACTTCCTATCGTGCCGGAGCCTGCAACGCCGGGGTTGGTGGTTCCGGTCGCCGCAGAGCCGTTTCCGGCGCCGCTCGTGTCGTTTGTGCTGCTTGTGTTACTTGCCCCCGTAGCGCCGGCTCCTCCGGTTGTACCCGACCCACCTGAGCCGGTTCCGGCGCCATTGTCGCCATTACAGCCCGTCAGACAGGCCGAACCGAGCACGAGCATCAATCCTCCCAGGATCTCTAGTTTCTTCATTCCGATTTCTCCTTGATTTCTTCCCTTTTGTAGTGCCGAGTGGTTCGACAAAGGTCCCCTGCTCTCTTCCGCAATGCCTGTCTCGTTCTGAAACCCTGTGCATTCCACCCTGCCGACACCAGGAGAGCAGGGTGGAAGAGGCACGTCAGGTTTCCAATGACAACGACCTGTGGCCTCAGGAGCAATGGCGACAGGTAGAGATGAGACGGGAACGGAAGCAAAGACGGTAGCGAACGTTAGATGAAATTGTCGCTCTACAAATGCGCCGATTCCAATTCCAACTTAAGTTGTGCTCGCAGGCCTGAGACCGCAAGATCTCCGGGAAAGCGGCGAGCGTGGCAGAGCGCTTCCAAAGACAGATCCCCCGTTCGATCCAGGTAGATCAAACGGGGGAGAAGTAAGGAAGAAGAGACGGCAGAACTGCCACCGAAGGAACGGGAACCAATACGTTCTTCGTCCACAGCGTTCGGGGTAGGTTGCGGCACGTCGTGTGATGTATTCAGCTCAGAACTTCGCGGAGTGCGGTGAGGAATTTGGTGTTTTCCGCGGCGTTGCCGATGGTGACGCGGAGGAAAGTCGAGGCGTTCCAGAGCGCGCCGGTGCGGGTGATGACCCCTTTATGGAGGAGCGCATTGTAGACTTCACGGCAGTCTCGGCGCACATCGACCCAGACGAAGTTGGCGTGCGTGGGCGCGTAGGGCAGGCCCAACTCCTCGAAGGCGGCGTAGAAGGCGCGCTTCCCGGCGTCGGTCATCTCCATCGTGCGGGCGACGTGTTCGGTATCGGTGATGGCGGCTTCGGCGGCGGCCTGCGCCATGTAGTTAACATTGAACGGCTCACGGGTCCGCTCCAGCCAGCCCGCGAGGTCGGGGCGCATGATGCCGTAGCCGATGCGGTGCCCGGCCAGCCCGTACGCTTTGGAGAAGGTGCGCAGGAGAATCACATTGCGGCCTTCGCGCACATAGTCCAGGCAGTGCGGATACTCAGGATCGGCGACCGCATATTCGTAGTAGGCTTCGTCCAGGATCACCAGCACACGCTCCGGTAGACCTTCGAGGAAGCGATCGAGCGCGGCACGAGTCACGATGGTTCCGGTCGGATTGTTGGGATTGGCGATGAAGATCAGGCGGGTCTTTGCGTTGACCTTCGCCTTCATCGCATCGAGATCGTGCACCCAGTCGGCGGTGAGCGGGACCAGATGGATGGGCGCATTGTTGAGGATCGCCGCCGCCTCGTAGCGCACAAACGACGGATCGGCCTGGATCACCTCGTCGCCCGCCTCCAGGAAGGTGACGCCGAGCAGATGGATGATGTCGTCGGAGCCGTTGCCGAAGACCAGCATCTCGGGTGCGATGCCGAGCGCCGCCCCGAGTGCGTGGCGCAACTTATAACAGGTGAGATCGGGATACTGGTGCATCTTCGCGGCCCACTGATGCACGGCTTCGATCGCTTTGGGCGACGGTCCCAGCGAGTTCTCATTGCTGGCCAATTTGACGATGCCGGTGATGCCGAGTTCGCGCTCGACCTCTTCGATGGGCTTGCCGGGCACATACGCTACCAGGCGGGTGATGTTCTCCGCGACCTCCAGGGGCTTCGCGGCGGGAGTCTGTGTCATGAGTATTGAAGCGTCCTTCCGTCTAGTCAGTCTTTGAAAAGGTCGTCGATCAGGCGATAGCCTTCGGGCAGGCGGGTTTTGGCTTCGGCCTCCCCGCGCTCATCGTAGGGCAGATGTCCGCCGCCCTTGATCATCTGCCGGGAGTCGTAGAGCAGGTACGGCACCGGCCCGACCGCATGGCCGCGCGTGGCGACCGGAGTCTTATGGTCGGGAGCGCAGAGCAGGCGGAAATCGTCCCGCTTCTTCATTCCCTCGACGATCCCGCCGACGACATGCTTGTCGAAGTTCTCGATGGCGCGGATCTTCTCGTCGATGCTGCCCGCGTGGCCCGCCTCATCCGGCGCCTCCACATGGACCCAGACGAAATCGTGTCGCGCCAGCGCATCGAGCGCGTACTGCGCCTTGCCCCGATAGTTGGTATCGAAGTAGCCTGTCGCGCCCGGCACGTTGATGAGTTCCAGCCCCGTCAGCCGACCGAGGCCGCGCACTACATCCACCGCCGAGATCACCGCGCCGCTCATGCCGCGCATTTTGAAAAACGAGGTCAACTGGGGCGTCCGTCCGGGGCTCCAGGGCCAGAGCGTATTGGCGACCGGTTTGCCCGCGTCGCGTCGCGCCTGATTGTAGGGATGATCGTCCAGCAGATTCATGGAGTCCTCGATAAAGCGGCGGATCTTCGTATCGCTGTCGCCCACCGGCAGGATCTCGGCCAGCGGCTTGCCCATATTCTCGTGCGGCGGCGCGGTCTTGACCTCGGTCGGGCCATCCTTCCACCGCAGGATATGCCGATAGGAGACGCCGGGGAAAAGCTGAAGATAGGAGGTGCCGAGTTTCTTGTTCGCCAGCTCGATCAGCGGGCGCGCATCTTCGGTCGAGATGTGACCGGCGCTGTAGTCGAGCAGCGTGACGCCGTCGGTGGAGATCAGAGAGCAGCGGAAGGCGACATCTTTGTCATCGAGGGGAATCTGCATGGCCGCCGCTTCGATCGGGCCGCGCCCGGTGTAGAAGCGCGTCGGATCGTAGCCGAGCAGGGCCATATTCGCGGCATCACTGCCCGGATACATATCGAGCGGCGTCACCTGCACGCTGCCGACCAGCCCGTTCTGCGCCAGCGAATCGAGAAAAGGCGTCCGCGCCACTTCCAGGGGCGTCTTGCCATCGAGGTCGGAGAGCGGCTCATCCGCCGCACCATCAGGAACTAAGAGGATATATTTCATGGTGCATTTAGTATACCTCTATCCGGCGAGGGAGGTTTACAGACGACGATCAGCGTCGGTCGTTTTTGGAGGCGCGGCGGATCTCATCGACGTCGAGATCCTCCGTCTCGATCTCCCGGCTGCGGCCCAGGCCAAACAGATTCGCAGCACGCGCCCAACCGCGCATCGAACCGCCGCCCGCCCCTTCCTGATAACGCGCCCGCGCCAGATTCTTCGTTACATTCTCTTTCGGCGTTTCCGGCACTTCGACGGCAGGCTGCTGTGCCAGGGTCGGGAACTCCGCGTCGAAGGCTTCCATCTCTGCATCGACTTTCAAAGAGCGGAAGGGTGCGGCGGTGGAGGGCGCGAGAATGCTGAATTTGAGGACCGAGGTGTTGTAGTGTTTGATGCGGCGCAGGTAGTTATCACGGCAGCGGGTGTGCCACTCCGCGAACTGCCGCATGGCCGCGTGATCGGCAGGCAGTTTCTGCTGCTCCAGACGGGTGCGACGCTTGATGTTTTCCGCCGCCATCCGCTCCCGATACCGCGCCATCTCCTCGCGTTCCGTGGTGATCTCATGCTGGACCTGAATCCACTCCGGCAGTACCCCGGCGTTTTTCAAAACCTTGTTCGCCATGCGCACATCGAGCGGTAAGGAATCGCCGTCGTTCAGTTCCAGTGGCTTGCCCATACCGGGCAGATTGTCGAACTTGCCCTCTTCGATGCCTTCCTGTATCTTACGCTCCGCAATCTTGCCGATGATCTCGAGATTCATCGCAGCCTCCCCTCTGTCTGTCTGCCCCTTGTCTTGAACTGGGATTTAAGGGATTAAAGGATTAACTATGATTGCTAATCCGACCATCCTCTCGTTGTCTTGAACCACGATTTTCGCGATTAGACGATTAACACGATTGTTTGCCTGATTATCCTCTTGTATCCCGAAAATCAACCTAATCCCTTTGTAGGAGATGCGATGATAGGACGGAGAGAATAACTGTCGGACTGAAAATCATAGTTAATCCCAAAATCCCACAAATCCCGGTTCAGACGATCCTCCCGACCCATCCCCCGGCAGCCGTTAGCAGTCGATTGGCCTCTTCGGCGGGAACATCCCGAAGGACCATCACGATCGCCGTTTTGACCTGCCCTTCGGCGGCTTCCAGAGCGGCTTCGGCGGCGGTTCGATCCGCATCGGTGGCGCTCATTATAATACGTGCGGCGCGGTCGCGGAGTTTGACGTTGCTGGCGCGTACGTCGACCATCAGGTTGGAGTAGACCTTGCCGAGGCGCACCATGGTTGCGGTGGTGATCAGGTTGAGGATCAGTTTCTGGGCGGTTCCGGCTTTGAGGCGGGTGGAGCCGGTCACGACCTCCGGGCCGGTGACGGCCTCGATGACGATGTCGGCGTGGGGGGCGAGCAGGGAGCGGGAGACGTTGGCGATGGCGATGGGAAACGCGCCGACGGCGCGCGCGGCATCGAGCGCACCGATGACATAGGGGGTTCTGCCGCTCGCGGCGATCCCGATCACGACATCGTTTGAGGTGATGTCCCGCGCGGCGAGATCGCGAGCGCCGATAGCGGCGTCGTCCTCCGCGCCTTCGATCGAGTTGCGCAGGGCCGTGTCGCCTCCTGCGATCAGCCCCTGAACCAGATCCTTGGGAACGCCGAAGGTGGGAGGGCACTCACTGGCGTCCAGCACGCCCAGGCGTCCGCTCGTGCCCGCCCCCACATAGAAGATCCGACCGCCGCGCTCCAGTCGCTCCACCACGATGTCCACGACCTGAGTCACCTGCGGTAGAACCTTTTCGACCGCCGTAAACGCCGCGATGTTCTCCTCGTGCATCCGCTTCACCAGTTCAACGGTAGAAAGTTGGTCGAGATCCATCGTCCGCGGATTGCGCAACTCCGTCTCCAACCGGGCCAGATCGTCGCTCATATCTCTCCTAACCTTCTACGCCTGGCGTCTGCGGCTGCGGCGATGACGTACCGGTTTCTTCGGGCTGGGAGGCGGCGGCAGGGAAAATCCGCTGCGTGCCAGCAGAACGTGATCGACATAGCTCGGATCGCCCCGCCTGGGATCGACGCCCCCACGGGTTGGGTCCGGAACAAGGCCTACCACACGCACATTAAAGCCCGTGTCGTCGAGGCACAGATCGCAGGCATATTCGCTGCCGCCGTTGTAGCGGCGAATCGCCTCGCGTTCGCGCTGGGTCAGGTTGAGATGATCGGGATCGAGTTCGCCCGGCAGCAGTCCGGAGCCTGGCGCATCGGAGATCGCGGGCGCTTCCGGAAGGGGCAGCCAGCTCAGACCGCACAGGATACGGCACATATTCGCGGTCGTCAGCGCTGCCTGTCCCTCAAATGTGTAGACGGGAGCCCGCATACGCAGCGAACCGGAGGAAGATCGGGAGGCGAGCGTCGTCTGCCGCTTCCCGGCCAGCATCGCGAGGCCGCGGCGAATATTGGCGCGCCAGTCCCAGACCTCATCGGGACTGGAGACGCCGCCCGAAGGCGCATTCAACTGCATCAGGCCGATGTCGTTGCTCGGCGAGACATAGGGCTGACCGCCGGAGTCGGCTCCCTTCGCCTCGGTGAACTGGCGCAGTCCGCTCTCCGCCATCCCGATTTTGGAGGCGATCAGGCCGGTACGGTTGGGCGGGAAGGCGTGCAGCACCATGCTGCGGGTGGGATTGTCCGCGAGCACCTGCGCCTGCGCTCTGCCCAGCACCTCTTTGCCATCTAACATCGCTTTGACATAGACGGTCAGCGTGCCGCCACGGATCTCGTTGCCCAGATCGATTTTGAGCGGGCTGGCCTGCAGAAAGGTCTGTTTCTCAATACGATGGCAGGTAGGATACGGCTTATAGTCCCAGCGCAGATAGGCATGCCACGCAAATTCGGTAGGCGGCGGCAGGGAGCCGGGCCAGTTCACCGCGGTCGCCTCCGCGAATATGTCTTTGGGCATCTGCGGCACCCCGGTCTTCGGGTCGATCGTGATTCGATACGCGGGCCGCGACAGCGTCACCCGCACCGCCGGCAACGTGGAGGTGACCGCCGGAGGCACCGGCGGTCCATAGACACTCTGAGCAGAAGCAGAGATCCCACAACATAGGCCGTAGATCCCCACCAACAAGACCCCCAATACGAAATATGCTGCCCGCATCATGTATTGCACGCTCGCGAAATAACTGGATTGTGTTGCCAATAGTACTCTCTTCATCGGGTCATCACCACATAAAATCCGATCACATGGGATCATGGAATTCAGAATCAAGGGACGTTGTCCAGCGCTACGAAATCCTCTGCGCGGAAGCGGAGGATTTGGTTGCGAAGCAACCTCTAGCACAGGGGTTTAGCCCGGCGTAATCTTGGACGCATGGCATTCATTTCATTGCTTGCTTGCTGTGGCTTGAAGCATCTTGCAATGCAATTGCTGGGTTGCACATGCGTCTGTCGCTTTCCGTACCTGATTTTACTCTACGCCTTAAACTAAAAACAAGTTCGCGAAATCAAAAAAATCGTCCGCGTTCGACAGGAACGCGGACGAGGCTTTGTGAATCACGGAGCATCCGTGGCCCACCCCGATGGTTTACTGGGCGTCTCCGAGATCGTAGGCGTCGGTGACGCGGAGTTTGACGCGGTAGCTGCCGAGGTTGTTTTGCCAGTGCGGGCTGTCGTTGACGGCGAAGTAGAGCCGTCCGGCGCCGGGTGTCGTTTTATTGAAATGCTGCCCGACGAGAAAGCGCGCGCCCGTGGAGCCGATCCGGCCCACGACGGCGCCGTAGGGGAAGCCTTCGTACAGGTTCGTGTTGTAGTGCGGCCCCGGCACTTTGAGGCCGTCGGCATCGGAGAGCCAGCCATCGGTCGCCCACGAGAGGCGGACACGCCCCTGCGCGTTTTCGTCGATTTTGGAGTCGGTTCCGACCTCGATGCCGCTATCCAGAAACTCGATCTGGACGCAGTGGAAGAGGGATTGCAGGGTGAAGGTACGCGTAACCTCTTTGCGGCGCACGGCCAGACGACGAAGGGAGGCGAACGGCACGGGCAGCGCCGTTCCATTCACATCGACCTGCAGTTCCGGCAGCGAGACCTTTCCCCGCAGTACCGAACCGTCCGCGAGGCGAACGAGATCGAGGGTGCGATCCGCATCGTCGGCATAGCCGGGAACGATCCGGGCGAACAGGCGATAGAGCGGATTCGGCTCGTGCATATCGGTATCTTTGTAGGAGTCGAGCAGAGGCGTCATGACCGGCAGGCCGATCGCGGTCAGTTCTCCGACCGCCTGTTCCCGCGCGACCTTGTCGGTATTGGCGCTGACCGTGGCGATGTCGGCGGCGATATGCGCCGCCTCGGAGGAGGTGGCCGGCGCGCCAAGCGCGACACTGAGCACATCGCGCAGGGCGATCCTGCGCACCTTGCCGTCCACCGCGAGATCCAGAGAGGCTGCCGAGACGTCGCCCTCCATCATCTTGCCATCGCGGGTCAGCAACTGCACCATCAATCCGCCTTTGGCCGCATGAGGGCGCTTCGTTCCGCCGGACGCGAACGTGGGGTTCACTCCCAGCGTCAGCATCGTCAAACCCAGTACACATCCGATCGTTCGCATAGCGCTCCTTGACAGGCTTGGTTTTTAGAAATGCAGGTTGAACTCGGCCAACAGAGAGTTGGCGCTGTAGTTCAGCGCAGTCGTATTCGTGGCGGTGGTCCCCGTGCCGAGATTCGAGTAGGTCTGGTTGCGGAACTGCCAGCCGAACCGGAAGCCCAGTTGCTGCGTCAGGTCGTAGTTCATCCCGAAACTCAGGTAAGACTGCGTATTGGCATAGTAGCCCGCCGACATGGAACTCGTCATCTCGGTAAAAAGGCTCTGTCGGCTGGAGATACGATAACTCAACCCTAACCGGAGAGCGGTCAGGTCGGTGCTGGTATCGGTCAGCGTGCCCCCGGTCGTCCCGGTCGTCAGGGAGGAGTTAAAGGAGCTCTGCGTCTTGCTGCTCTGGTAGGAGAACTCCACCTCCAGTTTGCCGCCGAAAGGCCGTCCGTTAAGGCTCAGAACGGTGGTGCTGGTGTTGGAGCCGCCGGGGGTATTGGTATAGGCGAGTTTCTGGATCTCATAGATCGCATTCAGGTGAATACGTTTGGAGAGATCCCAGTTGAAGTTCGCGCCTACCCCATTGGTGCTGCTGTTGTACTGGTAGTCCCCGAGGCTGGAGGACTTATTGACATGGAACCCGAGCTGCATTCCCGGACGAGGATTGTAGTCGACGGAGAGCCGGTTGGTCGCACTGCGCCCGCCAAAGCTGCTCGCGCCATAGATACTCGGATTTGAGCCGAACCCACCGCTGAAGTTGCCGCCGGAGCCAAGGCCATTGTTGACGCCCCCACCGCTGAGCCCTGAGGAGAGCGATCCCAATCCGGTCGTGGTGGTGGGAATGACATCGCGGGTGGGAAAACCCTGCGAGGCCAGGAAGGCGAAGCGGGCGGGCGTTGTGATCACTCCTCCTGTCGAACCGGTCGGTGTCGTGGGAGTGACCAGGCCATTGGTGTTTCCGGTGTCCGAGAGGTCGTAGGTGTAGTGTGCATGGACATTACGGATCAGGCGGAAGTCGGCGTCGAAGGAGGTGTCGCGCGCATCGGTATTGATGTCCGTCGCGGCGCTGCCGGTGGTATGGTTGCGAATGGCGTTGTCGGAGTAGCTGCCGCCGAGCGTCAGCCATTTCAACGGCTGCCACTGCGTGCTGATGCGCTTCGTCTGGGTGGAAGAGCCGGAACTTATCAGGGCGTTGGGGTCGGTGGTAGGAGCGTTGAGACCGAGTTGGGCGTAGGTGGTGGAGACGCTGCTGACATTGTTCGCCAGCGCCGCCTGTAGATTCAACTGTCCTTTGGTATAGTTAAAGGAGAGCGTATCGCTGGTATTGGCGCTGTTGCCGCCGAGAATATAGGTCGTGGCCAGATTTGTGCGGTTCAAGTTGATGGTAGCCGCGCTGTTGAGCCGGTAGTTCGCCCCAAGGCTATACTGGCTGTAGTCGTCGTTGCCCACGCTGGTCAGCGCCGTGGTCGTGATCGACGAAGCGGAATACGAGGGACGTTTTGCCTTCATCCAGTTAAGGTTCAATCCCAACTGTTTGGTCGCCTGATAGTCCGCGTCGAGCGTGACGGACTTCTCGTTTTGATTGAAGCCCGGACTCTGGATCGAAGAGAAGGTAGGGCTGACATCTTTGACCGTCAGGCGGGTGTTCAGGTTTTTGAAGGGATGGAGATTGGCGACCATCTGCAGGGCCTGTCCGGAGTAGTCTTTTCCCGTCAAGCTCAGGCCCGAGAAGGCGCTCTCCAGCGTGACACTGCCCAGTTTTCCGAGCGTAAATCGTCCGTCCAGCCCCAGGATGCTGCGGTTTCCCGGTGTCGGATTGGGGTCGTAGGGATAGTAGTCGATCTTCACGATACTGGTCGGCAGCACGGCAGCCAGCACAAAGATACGGTTGGTATAGAGCGTGGTGGTATCGAGCGTATATCCGCTTTTGGGAATGGGTTCACCGTCGATGCTGACGACCAGCGGCTTCGAGAGATCGATCGGCGCACTGGTAGAGTACCAACTCGCCGCCCCGAAACCGTGGATCTGCTCGGTGCGCTGGGTGGACGTGACCGTGCCGGGCGAGGTCTGTGTCAGATAGGTGAGGCCGAACCCGGCGTCGGGACGTGGGTTAAACTCGGTGCGGGCGCCGTAGATGGTGCCCTTCGAGTTGCTGTAGTCGAGCGCTTCGAACGAGACGGCGATCGACGAACTCGGCAGGATGACGTTGCCATGGGTAAAGTTGAGTTGCCCGGTATAGAGATCGAGCGTATAGTCGTGATCCGCGCCCTGCACCAGATCTCTATTGTCGACGCGCACGTGGGCGCTGCCGTCGACGATCTGGCCGCCATAGACATAGTAGGGGCCGGTCGATCCGTTGCCGTTGATAACGATCGTGCGCGTCTCTGCCGTGGTCTGCGAGTAGAGCATCGTCGTTTTGAGAGCGGGGGTCCAGCGGTTGGTGAGCTGAATGCCGTGCAGCGAGCGGTTGAAATCGACCAGCGAGTTGCCTGCCAGGGTCGGATTGAAATCGCCCCACTCCACGCGCACATTTTTGGTGTTGTAGTCCAGTTTGACGCGGTTGTCGTTGGCGTTGCGGTACGGACTGTTGCTGATCTGAGTATGGTAGTGCAGTGAGTTGAAGAGAGTGGCATCGACGTCGAGTTGCGTGTCGTTGTAGATCCCATTGGAGCCGACGCCGTTGTACTGCGAGTCTTGATACGACGACGCGCTGCCGGAGACGCTATCGTAGCGGAACGACAGGGTCTGGTGTCCGCTGGCGACGATGCGGCTGCCGGTCTTCTGCTCCAGTCGGGAGAACCAGTCGCCGATGCCGCCGAACATCCCGCTCTTTTTGCGTTTGGGGCGATTGAAGACCTGGTCGTTTTCGGCGTCTTGACTGATTGGGAGCGTATAGCCGGGTACGGGGCCGAGCGAACGTCTTACCCCCTGTTGGGGGTCAAAAGGTTGAGAGTTCTGTTTCGACGGTTCGAGGGCGGTATGATCGGTGCGGGACAGCAGGTCCCACAGCGAGTCGCCATCGGCGGCGTGCGCCGAGGAGGCGGCAGATTCCAGCGCGAGGAGCGCAAGACATAGGAAGACGTGACGATGATACAGTCCGGGCATAGAGTCCACTCCGCCTCGACACAGTGTTCCCCAGGTTCTTGAACGTGCCTGGGGCGCATCAAGGCTCTGCATCCAGAATGACCGCGCCGCGCGCGTACGGTTTGGGGAACCATAGGCGGCCGGGTCGAAAAACTGCCGGAAAAGGGGGAGTGATGTGTCAACGAGCACACTGGGGACATTATACCACTAACATGGCGTGGAAGCAATCCCCCGTACGTTATTCGTAATGCAAAGGTTCGAAACACTTGCCAAAACCATGGGGAACGTACTATAATGGTGAACAGTTCCCAACTTTGCCGCCCTGCAGCGGCGCTCCCCTTCCGAGAGTTTCGTTTGCACGCGTTTCCCAACATCCGATCGGTGCCAGATGGCAAACTAGACTCTCCTTTATCTGACTATAACTAAGGTGATAACTTATGTTCTGTACATCGTGTGGCACTCGCAACGGCGAAATCAGCAATTTCTGTAAGCAGTGCGGTCATAGACTGGACCACGCGGCCGGTCCTCGGATCACCGAGGAGGAGTTTGATCGCGCGCTTCCCGCGGAAGAGCAGGTCAGCGCCCTGCTGGAGAGGGCCTATCGGCTCCGCAAATCCGGCGAACTCTCCTCCGCCGTAAAGCTCTGCGAAGAGGCTCTACACCTGAACCCGGAAAGCACCTCGGTCCATTCGCTGCTCGGGCAGATACAGGAGCAGATCGGCAATCACGAGGCGGCCATTCACGAGTACGAGCGTGTGCTGCAACTGAATCCCGGCAGTATCGCCGACCGTGTAAAACTGGATGAGTTGCGGGGAGCGGGCCTGCCCTCGCCGGTCCATGCCCGCTCCGGCCCCCACATCGTGATGTCGAACCGCTCTCTGCCGAACCCGAACGGACGCCAGATGCTGGGGATCGCCGCGATCGCGGGCACACTGATGGTGATGGGGGGTCTGCTCGCGCTCCAGTTCTTCAATCACCAGGAGAAGAATAGTCACGGTACTCCCTCCGCCTTTGTCGATCCCAATCCCAAAAATCGTTTCGCAGATAAAAACACGAAGACAGATCCCTCTACGCTCACCGGCGCCTCTTCTACCGGCAGCGAAGATTCGACGAAGCCGAACACGGCCGCTTCCAACACCGGCGTCCCACAGCCGCCCGTCACGACCTCCCCAAACGGTCCGGCGGCTCCTGCGCGCCAAACGGTCTATGTCAACGAGCCGCCGCCACGTGTTGTCTATGTTCCTTATGGCGGATCCCCCTCTGTGTCTGCACGTACTGGAGCCGGCCTGCCGAATATGGGAGGTTCGCGGACTCAGACAGGAAATGACACCGGAGGAGGGGACGAGCGGGTACACCTCGACGGCAATGAGAAACCGATCACCATCGATATTAAGCCGAACGGGGCCTCCGGGGATACTGCCAATGCAGACAGCGGCGCATCCGGCACACCGTCGAAAGGGGGGGGCACAGGTTCTCCCAAAAATTCGGGAGGAGGCAATGTCCCTCTCCCCATCAAACCGTTCATTAAAATCAATCAACCAAAGGACAACGGCAATGCAGGCGGAAATATAGCGCCGCCCACGGCCGACTCGCAGGGCCATCTCGCGATCGCCAGTAACAAATTTAAAACCGGCGACTACGAGACAGCGATCAAGAACTACCAACTGGCGCTGCCGGGGGCGAACAGCCAGTCCGCCTACGTCTGGCAGCAGATGGGTACCTGCTATCAGCGCATCAAAAACAAGGCGAGCGCCATCAGCAGTTTTGAAAGCGCGATCGCCGAGTATCATAAACTGGAGAGCGCGAATCAACAGGTCGATCTGGCGCGGGCAGGTATCAAGGTCTGCGAGAACGGGATCAAGCTATGCAATATCGAGTAATACGAAGGCGATTCGCACTGCCTCTGACGCTGCTGGCCTGCCTTCCGTTAACACTGCTGACCACGCCGACGGTCGCCCAGGCGCCCGCGACCGGAAGCAGTGTGCCCCAGACATCCCCGCAGGATGAGGCACCGCAGATCTTAATCGTCACTCGCCGCGATCCGAAGATTTCCGGCCATGACGACGCGATACGGATCGCAATGCAGGATGAGATCATCGCCCTCATGCGCAACTCGGGGCACTATCAGATCACGCTCTACACGCCGACAAATCAGCTCATAAAGCGCGCCCTGACGGATCACAGGATCTCTTCTCTCGATCTGGCAGAACCCTTGCAGCCGGAGGGGATGCAGCATGTAGCCCTCGCTCTCGGCATCCGCACCATGCTTTTTCTGACCCCTACCTTCGACAAGACCAGCCTGAAGCTGGAGTCCCAATTGTACCAGAACGTCGGTCAGGACACCTGGCAGCTCGGCCTGGCCGCAGATGCGGACACGCCCTTTCAGTACGGCAAACAACGGCTGAACAACAAGCAGATCGTCGCGGTAGCCGTCGATGGATTGGCAGGCAGCCTCGGTCTTCCCTCGCATCTGGCCGCCGACCTCAACGTAAAAACGATGGATGCCGCGAAGGCCCAACAACAGGCGACCCAGAAACCGGTAAAGCCGGGCAAAACCGATCAGGTGCGCGCCGATCCTCCGACCAAAACCGATCCCCCGACGAGAGCGGTCCAGGGCGCTCCGCCCGATACGCAGGCGATCCCGAACAAGACACAGGCGGCGACGAGCACGCCCACAACCCCACCGACGATCACTCCCCGGATCGAGCAGCCGACGGTCCCGACAACGCCCAAAAACCCCGTTGTCAAAGCCGACAAGCCGAAACCGGAGAAGAACCCCGGCAAGAACAGCGCCGAGGCCGTGAAGACGCCGCGTAATACGGGGCCGGCCGACACCATGGCTCCCGTGGACAACAGAGTAGGACGCTCCGATATCCCCACGGTTCAGGTTATCGCGCATCCGAACTACGAGACCCTGGCGGATCGCTACCACGACAATCACGATATGGCGAACACGATCACCCACCTGCGCTATGCGGTGAACGAACGCCCGCGTGATGTTCCCCTGCGCCATAAACTTATTCTGGCCTATCAGGAGAACAAGATGCCTGACGCGGCCCTCGCCGAAATCGCGCGCGCGCTCCAACTCGCGCCCAACGATAGCGGCCTCTACCGCTCCTATGGCGATACGCTGATGAACCGGGGCGATGTGCCGAACGCGGAAAAGGCGTTTCGGGAGGCCATCCGCCTGAACGCCAACGATATTCAGGCGCGGATCTCTCTCGGCGATGCCCTGATGATCGACAATCAGTATCCCGATGCGCTCGACTCTTACATGACCGCACAGAAGGCCGATCCCCGCAGTCCCCTGCCGCATCGCCGCCTGGCACGCGTGTATCTGCTGCGCTCGTCCTCCGCTCCAGCCCAGTACACGGCCAGTCTGGAAGAGATCGCAAGGGCCGCCGAACTCACTCCCGCCAACGATAAGACCTCCTACCAGGAGGACTACGGCACCCTGATGCAGATCGTGGAATCCCGCCTGCGCGAACTGCTGCAAGAGATCGCCGGCAACACCGTCGCCCTCACGCAGGGCAAACAGAGCAAAAACGATGCCCTGCGCGCCCTGGCGGACATGCAGGTCCGCGCGGACGCCCTCTCCAACTATCTCGACAAAGCGCCCTGGGCGCAGGGACAGGAGTACGCGCATCGCCACTATCAGCAGGCGGCCGCCAACCTCCTGCAGAGCATCACGCTGTTTCGCAACTACCTACCCAAGAACGAGGACAGCCTCAAACAGCAGATGGAGGACGCTCGCACGCAAGCCTACCAGGAGATCGATACGGCGCACAAACGCCTGATGGCGGTTCGAGAAGCCGTTCTCAGCACCAAATAGGGCCGCTCCAACATCCCCAAACTCCAACCCCAAATCCGCCGATTCGCACTTCACCGGACGACCTATCAGGTCGTCCGGTGAAGCGTTCCTGGTGTGATCACGCGTGGCATCAAGCTATGAATTGTCTCTGGTGGCCATTTAGAACGTCCGGACGCCCTTTTTCAGGGTGTTGTCCCAGCGGTGGGTGCAGAGGTAGTCAAGGACGGCGTGGAGGGCGTGGGGCGTGTTCCGGCGGCGGAGGATCTCGACTCCGAAGCCGCCGACATACCCGCAGGGATCGGACAGCGCGGCGATGATCAGGTCGATCCAATCGTCGGAGAGCGGGTTCAGGCGCAGCAGGGCCATCATCGCGTTGATGCGTACCTGGTCCTGGCCGGTCCAGGCGCGGCGCTGGAGAGTCTGCCAGGCGGGATCTGCGGTCAGGAGAAGGCGGCGAAACTCGGGAAGCGCTTCCTCAGTGAGTTGACCGATCTGCCCGAGCGTATCCAGCGCGGTGCGTACGACCGGGTGTGCGGGATGGCGCAGTTTGCGCAGGACCGCAGGATAGGCAGCCTGCGCGGCGGAGCCGATCTCACCGAGCGCGAACAGCGCGTTGATCTGCACCCATTCGCTGGGGCTGTCCAACAGGTCGATCAGCGCGGGAACGGCGGGCGCTCCGAGTGCGCCCAGGGCATAGGTGCTGTTTTCCATCAGAATGACGCCTTCATTCCAGTCATCATTGGTGCACCCGGCCAAGTCGGCGATCAGTGGCGCGACTGCCGCTTCGCCCATGGCCGCCAGGGTGTAGAGGGCGTTCTGCCGCACCGGATCAGCCTCCTCCATCGCCTCCATAAGCGTGGGAATGGCATTGGTATCCCCTTCCATCGGCAGAGAGGGTCGTCCGGAGTGCCAGTCCCAGTGCCGCCGCCATACGACCTCGGCTTCGGCGGGCGCTTCGTGATCGACCGGAGTCTGCCATGCAGCTTCCTGACAGTCCCAGGTCGGTGCACTCGGCTCCTCGACGCGCGCGAAGACAAACTTTACCATGTGTCGTGTCTTATCGGTGGCGTTGTAGGAGCCGCCGTGCACGATGTCGAAATGGACCAGGATGCAGGTTCCCGCAGGACCGCTGCCCTGCTTGCCGCGCACCTCATCGGCGGCGGTGTAGTCGCGATAGAGATGTGTGGCGGGAATCAGTTGGGTCGGCCCCATGGCGTCCGGGGTGTCCTGGGGATAGTAGAGGATCATGGCGTAGCGCGGAAAGTGATGGCGTGGGCGTGCGAGCGGACTATGGTCGTCCTGATGCCAGCCGACAAAACTGTGCGACCCCTTGCCGGTTCTCGCCCCCGTCGCCGTGATCTCGCCGCCCGGCTCGTTGTTGTGCGCGAAGCGGTGCGGATGCAGCACATAGCCGCGCCCCAGCACACTCGTCAGTGCCCCTCGTACGACCGGGCTGTCCAGCACGCACTGCATCTCGGGCACGGCAGGCAGTACATTGTTGCCGGGGTTACTCTCCTGGCGCATCAGCCACTGAAGCCGCTCGTAGACCGCCGCATGGATCTCCTCGGCCACATTCGCATTCAGGATCAGATAGCCGTCCGTCACAAATCGCCGCATCTGATCATCCGTCAGCAGCACATCCTCTTGCATCATTGGCTCTTCCTGTTGGGTTCGCGTGGGATGGGTGACTGCGGGCAGACGACCTTCCGTTGCCGAGGCGTCAGACGCGCCTGCAACTCCTCCGAGGCCGTATACGGATGTCGGAAGTTGCCCCAGGACGGCCCATAGCGATAGACCACGATACGCCGCTCACCGGGGTTGACACGTTTTGCGGAGCCGTGGTTGATGGCGTCTACAAACATCAGTGCATCCCCTGCCTCCATGTGCACCTCGATCGCACCCTCCACATTATCGACCGAGCGCACTTCGCCCGCCTTCATGCTATGGGTCGCGACATCCGGATGCACGAAATTCGACTTGTGGCTGGCGGGAACCACCATCGTCGCCCCGTCACCCGGCCCGATGTCGGTTAAGGCCATCAGGACGTTCACCTGGCCGCAGTGAAAGCGTCCGTTCTGATACCGATACTGGCAGCGGGTGACGCCCTCATACCCGCCGGAGTGCAGCCCGATCGCCTCCCCTTCCTGGCGCAGATTGGCGAAGTTCTCATCGATAAACAGCGGCCCATGATGCCAGTCGAACGTGCCCTCTCCCCCGACAAAATGCTTGACCTTCGCGAACCAGCCCGGATAGTCGATCAATCGCTCGAACGGCTCTCCCGCCTCATAGATCTGCTGAAGATTGATGCCCTCCGCCCCGCCATAACTATGGGTATGCACGCCGCCATACCACTCCCCCTGCCGCAGCGGCGGATCGAGCGACGCAATCTCCGTCAGAATCGCATTCATCTCCGCGACATGGCTCTTCGTCAGCACATTCCTCAGAACGATAAACCCGTTCAGATCGAAAAAGTACTCTTCCCTCGGCGTTACGGGAACATCTTCCACCATCGGTTGTTCTCCTGCTTTTAAACCGTGGATTCCACCACCCGCGAAGCGGGTGGTGGAAATGGCAATCAGTACTGGACTTTGACGGGTTGGCCGGTGACGAGGCTTTCGTTGGCGGCGAGGGTGACGAGGGTGGTCTTCGCGCCGTCGGCATGGCTGGAGAGGATGCCGGAGCGGTCGCCGCTCTTGACGGCGTCGATGAAGGCGCGGTCTTCGAGGGTGAAGATCGAGTCGCCCTGGCCGACGTTGGCGTCGCCGCGGATCTCTTCCGCACCCGGTTCGCCTGCGCGCTGCAGCAGGAGGTGATGCCCCCAGTCGGTGAACTTCGCGGTGTGGTTTGCGGCCCAGACGTTCAGGAAGACGCCCCCACCCGCTCCGCTGGAGCAGGAGGCCATGATGTTGCCGATTCCGCCGCCCTCGAACTTCATCGAAACGACCATCGCGTCGTCGTTGGTGTAGTTCTGCACGAGGTTGGGCAGTTTCTTGTTGAAGCCGTTGGCCGCATAGGCGGTGACTTCGATGACGTCTCCGGCCAGATAGCGCGCGAGATCGACGGTGTGAATGACCTGCTCGACGAACTGGCCGCCGCTCTTCTCTTTGATCGGCCACCACTGACCGATGGGGTTGTTGGCGAAGTAGTCGCCTTCACGCATCAGGGGAGCGCCGCCGATCCAGGCGCCGTCCAGCAGGATGGGCGGATCGTTTTTGAGCAGATCTTTGACACGGTTGACCGACTTGCGATAGCGGTTCATGAAACCGGCGGCGGTGACCAGGCCGCTGGCCGCGACCTCCTGCGCCAGTCTGCGCAGATCGTCCGGATCGAGACCGAGCGGTTTCTCCACGAGGAAGGGCACTCCGGCAGCCAGGCAGGCCCGTTCCGGCGTGCCGTGCGCGTAGGTGGGGATCATGATATAGGCGGCGTCGCACTGGGTTCCGGCCAGCATCTTGGCCGCATCATCGTAGAAGGGGCCGCCGCCGTACTTCTCCGACTTCTTCTGCGCCCGCTCCACGACCACGTCGCAGAAGGCGACCAGCTCCACATCCGGGAATTTGTCCAGGTTGGGCAGGTGCGATTCGGAAATGCCGCCGCATCCGATGATACCTACGCGGATCTTGCGGTCTGTCGTTGTGTCTGCCATAGTTGGCTTTCGTCCTCCTCATAAGGCGTTTAGACGCGCGCGACGATGCGGACGCGCCTGCAGACCTATGTTTCGGTTTTGCGGCGCGTCCCTCCTGCCTTGTTTTCAGTTTTCTCACGGCAAGCGTGCGCGCTATTTCGGAGGCGGGGCGACGATCGGGGAGCCGCCGATGATGTCGTTGAGTATCGTGCGGTTGGTGGTGGTGATCAGGCTGACCAGACCGGGCGTCGTCTCGGGAGTGAGCGTGTTCGGCGTCATCTTGCCCTCCTGCGCGAACTCCCAGGCCCAGACCGCCGCGAGCGGGGCGGTGCCGAGCGGGATGCGCGTCAGAAAGTCCTGCGTCCAGACCGACGGGCGCTCTTTGCCATCCTGCACGAACGTCTCGCCGAACTCCCCAACGAAGAGCGGCAGATTCAGGCTCTGGGCGGCGACTCGTGCCCAGGAGAGCAGCACGGCATGGTCATGATCGGGCAGCAGCCAGGAGACATCGTTGGTCGTCGGGCTGGCTGGATCCGCTGCATACTGATGCACGCTGACGAGATCGAGCGGCGCCGGATTGAAGAAACCGATCATCTCGATATACTGGGGGAGCGTGTCCTTGGTCCAATCAAGGGGGAAATTGAGCGGATCCGTTGCGGTCTTGTGGGCGCGCATCGCCTGCTGCAGGTGCCAGGCGGCTGTCCGCATATCGGCATTGCCGGAGGTGACGAGGTGCTTACGATCCGCCTTCTTGATCACTTTCCCGATCTGCATCAGAAAGGCGCGGATCTGCTCGGAGGTCGGGGCTTCGTTGAGGGGGCGGGACTTCCACTGGAGGGAGAGGTCAGCTTCCAGATTGTACTCGTTGCCGATCTCCCAGAAGAGCACCCGCGGGTCGCTGCGGTAGCGGGTGACGATCGCGGTGACATAGGTGACGGCGAGGCGATTGGAGACGGTGCCCGGCGTCAGGTAGCCGACGACGCCCTCCTGCTTGCCGGTCGTGCGCTGCACATAGTCCGGGATCATCCGGATATTGAAGAGCAGCGACGGCACGATCGCGATGCCGTGTTTGTCGGCGGCAAGGAGCATCCGGTCGAAGGCGTCGAGCCAGCGCTTCCGATCGCTCTCGAACAGCCCGAACCGCTCCGGCCCCCAGGTCGTCCCGAAGCAGCGCGCAAATCGGATCCCCGCGGCCTGCGCGTCCGTCAGCATCTTCTCCGCGCCAGCATCGTCCCCCGAGAGATAGCGCTCGAACAGATCGGGGATATTCGCGCCGACATTGCGAAACTCCAACTTGCCGCGAAACAGTTGTGCGTGGTCTGCCCGCAGAATGTCGCGCGCCCGATCCACGACCGGCGGTTTCGGAGGCTTGACCGCTTTCGGCGGAGTTTTAGACGTGTCTTGCGGAGCCGTCGTGGGCGGCATCTGACCAGGAGTCGGGGGGGGGGTCTGTGCGAACAAGCGCAGAGACAGGCACAATAATCCGCCCACGACAGCGAAATGCCGCCCGATGCGGTAACATGAAAGGAACAGTCGTCGATGCATGGAGTGGTTACCACCTCCGCCCAAAAGGATTAGCGTTGTGCTCCCAGTATACAACGTCATCGTTCGAAAACCCTTTACACTCACTACGCTCGTTCAGGCCGAACTGGAATTCGACTGGCTCTGTTCCCAAATGACCCCGGAACAGCGCGACTTTTACCTTCGTGCTGCCCTGGAAATCGGCGTACGCGAGGCGGCGCGCTATACAGGGCAGGATGTAGACGCTCTCGCGAGGCAATTGGGAGCGCACATCTACGAAGCGGCGGATCCCTTTAGAGGAAGGGACAAAGTGAGGAGCGATCTCTATGCCGAGTACGATGCAGAAACTCACCAGATCACGGTGCATGAGGCAGGAGTGCGCAATATCGCCTCCCTTATCTGTCTGTCAGGGCACACTAAAACCGTCTATGTCCCCTGGAATGAGACGACCCAAAACGCCATTTTGCAAGTTGCACGCGAACTGCTCATAGCCCATGAACTATTTCATCACCTGGAGGCCACGTCGCTCGGGCCGATCCATAGGACACTGCCGCCGATGTCCGTGTCCCTTCTGGGCGGATTCTGGAAGGCGCGGCGCTACGTCAAGCGCACCCGCGAAATTGCAGCGCACAGTTTCGCGTTTACCCTGATCGAAATGAACAAGCGTTTCCCACGAACCATAGAACAGAGATAAAATTTAGAGGACAGCCGCTACTATGCAGTTTATGACCATCGCCCGCAAAGATATTCGGGTGCTCTTTCGGGATCGTTCCGCAATGATCTTCATCTTCGGGCTGCCGATCATTATGACGAGTATTTTCGGCGTCATCTTTGGAAAGCAGGGCAAGGAGCCGAGACGTGTGCCGTTAAAGATCCTGGTTTCCAATCTGGACAAGGGTCCGCACGGCGCAAAGTTGCTGGAGTCGATGCAGAAGTTGGGAATGACTCCCGACCCGGAACCGAAAGGGGCGGCTGAGGTCGAAAAACGGGTTAAGTCTGGAGATCGCCCGTTCGGCCTGACCATTCCCGCGAACTTCAGCACCGGACTGGATGCAGCCGTCAAAGGGTTTGCGGCGAACGATCCAAATGCGCCTCAGGTCAAGATGACGCTCTGGGTCGATCCGGCGGAGACGCAGTTGCAAGGGGTTGCACAGGGCACGGTGCTCGCGGCCTCCCAGCAGGTCTACGCTCCCCTCCTCCGCGCGGAGATGCTGGCGCGTGTCCCGGCAGGCTATCGTCAGTTCGCGGAGCAGAGTCTGGCCCAGAACAAGCTCAAACCACCGGTCGATCTGAATGTCACCAGCATGGCCACGGAAACGGAGCCGACGGTCAAGCCCAGCCCTGGCGACACGCTCATTCCCGGCTTTGCGGTCTACTTCGTCTTTTTCATGGCGAACGGCGTCGCCTCTACACTGCTGACAGAGCGGCAGGAGGGCACCCTGCGCCGGATGCTCACCACACCTATCTCTCGTGCGCAGGTTCTGGTCGGCAAACTGCTGGCGCGCAGCATTATGGGCATGATCCAGACTGCACTGCTATTCTTCGTCGGGCACTACTGGCTGAACCTCCATCTCGACAGTTCCCCTCTCGGCATTCTCCTGACCGCGCTGGCCACGATCTTCTGCGCCACCGGACTCGGCCTGCTCATCGCGACGCTGGGCAAGACGATGGAGCAGATCCAGGGCATGACTACGATGGTTCTGCTGCTGATGGGGCTGCTCTCCGGCACCCTGGTTCCCCGGCAGCTCCTGCCGGAATCGATGCAGAAGCTCAGCCTCATCACGCCCCATGCCTGGGCGCTCAACGCCTACCAGGATATGATTCTGCGGCACAAGCCCCTGCTGGCGACTCTGCCGAACATCACCGCGGTCCTGCTGTTCGGCGCGGTCTTCTTCGGCCTCGCCATCGCCCGGTTCCGCTTCGAATAAGGATAGGCTGTGAAAAGATCGAGACGCAGAACTCTCTGGTTGGCGATGATTTCCGGGTCACTCCTGCTCGTACTGGGCTGTTGTGTGTACCCGGCGGTCAGGCATCGTCAAAGTACGGCGCGACTCGTGCAGGCGGTCATCAATACCGATGAGGTTGGCGTACGCGCCGCCCTCGCAGATGGAGCCGATCCCAATGCGCCACCGAACTATACGTCTTCTCTTACACTGCGCGACATTCCTCGCCTCCTCTTCCATCGAACGCCGGCGCCTGAGAACGGCCAGACGCTCGTGATGTTCGCGGCCGGAAACTGTGACGCCGGAATATTGCAGGCGCTTCTGGAGGCCGGTGGCAACGTCAACTCCCACGATGCGAACCGGACGACATCGCTGATGGCTGCAATCGCTATGGGCCAGCATGCCAATGTGCGGCTATTGGTGCAGCATGGCGCAAATGTGAACTGGTCGGGTAAGGGCCAGACTCCGCTGATGCTGGCGGTACACAATGCTCCCGATGTGGAAGATTTCCTGTTTCTGCTCGCCCACGGCGCGGACCCGAATCTCTGCGCCCAGAACACGGATACGCCTCTGATGTTTGCCGCGGAAGTCGGCAGCACCGAAGGTATCCGGGCGCTGCTTCAGGCTGGTGCGAAGGTCGATACCTGCAACTCCTGCGGAGAGACGGCGCTCGTATCGGCCGCCGCAAACGGCAAAGTCAAGGCCGTTGCTCAACTCCTCAAAGCGGGCGCCGATCCGACCCACCGCGACCAGTTCGGCGAGACTGCCGAGGATATCGCCCGGAACTGTCGGCAGGCCGCTGCCGCAAAAATCGTCCACGACTATTCGCATTCAGGATAGCACTCCTGATATCGAATACAACGCAAGTATCTACCTTGCCGACAACCAAGGTCGGACGGCGCTCTTGTATGCGGAGGAGAACGCTCTTCCGGAAGTCGCCGCACTCTTAAGGGAACACCGCGCATGAACGGCACACGGTTAACGGAAGAACCACAGAGGCGGTTGGTAACCGGGAAACATTTCTTGAGGTTACTGCTGGCGAAAGCCGGGTTGTACTCTACGGCTGTTGTCATCGGGTGTGGCGGAATAGTCTGTCTTGCAGGAGCGCTCTTTATACCGATCCTGGGGACCGACTCCTACGCGAAGCGATTTCATCCCGATGAGATCACCCTGATGGGTTTCTACTGCCTGAGCGGACTGTCAGGCGCACTCTTTCTCGGCGCGATGGCAGCAGCCACCACCCTGGTCAAAAAAATGAACAAGATGGAGCCTGTTTCCCTGCTGACGTGCCGGAATGCAAATCATCTTCCGGAAGCCGAAACGCTGGTTCGCGGCTCCAATCTACCCTTGACTATTCCGGAGACCGAACTCCTCCGGGCCGCGGGATCGGGTTTGGAAACGCCTGCCACACAACTCCTGAGAGCCGGCCGGGATCATTTTCGGAACGGATAACCTTTATCGATGGCACGAACACCTGTAAAAAGCGGGGTCCGCTGGGCATGGGCAGGATTACTGGCCGGGGGCATGGTGATGGCGGTCGTGATCTGGCGTTTCTGGCCGCGTGAGCGCCTCTTGATGGAAGTGGCGCATCCGATTGTGAAGCTGGAAGCGGAGCACGGCGGATACTCGGATCCGGAGGACGAGGAAGCCTACTGGCTCACTGCCGACCAACTCCTGATCATCACGCCCGATCCGACGAATCAGAACGGCATCTATCGCCGGGATTCACATGATATGCCCGTGCACAAGACATGGCAGGGTTCTGCGGACCTCCTCAATACCAACACACATATCAGAACCCATCTTACTGCCCTCACCCACCTGATCGATCGAACGACGGTGCGCCCTGCCTGGCGACCGGATAGTTTTGAAATCTCGCCGGATGGCGTCTGGCTCCAATGGCAGACCTATAGTGGCACAGATGGTTGGCCTTGCCCACGCGCAGCCCATCTGGATGGAACGCATTATCGCGAGTGGTTTCGCGATAAAAGGGGACAGGAGAGCTTTTTTCTGGATTCCCGTCACCTGTGTCAGATCGAGGCGAACGCCGACCCACCTATAAAGATCCGCGATTTGCAAGATCCGAAACAGGACCAGGAGCACCTGACACCGAACCAGACAGAAGCAGTGCTTGCGCAATACGCGGCCCATCACCCGGCCCTGATCAATGTGCCTGCTATCAGAGAAGAGGGCGTTTCCGAAGTCGTCATAACCGCCTATCGGATGCAGGACAGGCTGCAGTTGCGTCGCGCAGCGTGGGCGTCAACCGCCCACGCTGCGCCAAATCCGATCCGAACCGGTAACCTAAAAATGCCCGCAGGAACAATCCTTCTCGACGGAGCCATCTCTCCTCAACAACAGGCCCTCTGTTTTGAAGTAAGACGTTACCGTACGCCGCCGTTGTCGGCCTGGCTCCATCGCATCTTCCCAGGGTTCTACGTCACATCTGTAGAAACCGAAGAGATCTGGGCCAGTCCGCGGATTAGGGACGTCGGTCGATTCAGAAAATGGTGTCGTAGACCTGGACGCGGGACCAGTGCGGGCTGCATGCCGCGATAAAGGCGAGATGGTCCGGATGATCCTGGTAGACATCGTGTGCTGCGACATCGGCAAATTCGACGAGCAGGCCGACGCCGTAGGAGTTGTCCACGACATCACGCGGTGTTCCGGCGGGTCTGCCGGCTTCCATGCGGATTGCGCCGGGAATGCCCGCCAGATAGCGATGACATCCTGCCAGGATCGCGTCGGCATCCGCCTCGCTCCCGCCCTCACGCACCCAGAAATAGACCATATGCAAAAACCCTGTTTTCGCCCCCATGCGCGGATACCTCCGGTTGAAATTTGAACCGCATCTATTCTACCCGTTTACGTCTGCTCGGTCTCCAGAGCTTCCGCAACTTCTTTCTTGGGGCGACGTCGCCGTGGAAACTCCGGCACGATCCCGGTCACAAAGCCGGTTCCTAACAGGATGATGGTGCAGGCCGCCAGTTTCGCGGCGGAGATCGGCTCGTGGAGGAACAGCCGCGCCCAGACGACGCCGAACATCGGCGTGAGAAATGTGACCGTCAGCGCTTTCGCCGGGCCGACATCCACGATCAGCCGGAAGTAGAGCACATACGCGACCGAGGTCGCCAACAATGCCAGTGCCAGCATACAGGCGATGACGATCGGGGAGGGCATCGCGTGGATCGGGGCAAACGGCACGACGCCCGCCAGCAGCAGTCCTGCCCCCAGCTGGCTGCCGACCGCCATGCCCATGGGAGGCGCGCCCTTCACTTTCAACTTCGTGTAGACGCCCGCGAGGCCGTAGAACATCGCAGCGATTAACGAGGCTCCTATCGACAACCATACTCCACGTGTCAGCGCCAGCGGACTCCAGCCGACCAGCACCCCGACGCCGACGATGGCGATCACGATGCCCAGAATCTTGCGCACCGTCAGCGAATCGCCTAGCCAGAGCGCCGCGAAGATCGCCCCGAACAACGGACTCGTCGCGTTCAGGATCGCCGCCATCGAGGCCGTCAGCCGAAGCTCCGCGGTCGAGATCAGCAGGAAAGGGATCGCGGAGTTCAAGGCTCCCAGCACCAGGTACGGCAGGCCATACGCACGCAGACCCAGCGGCGCTTTCGTCAGGCGAGCATAGGTCAGCAGTGTCAGACCAGCCAGAACGACCCGTGTCTCCACGGTGACGATCGGCCCGAGCACCGGCACGGCGATGCGAATGAAGAGAAAGGAGCCGCCCCAGAGCGTTGCCAGCATCAAGAGGCGGCGTATATCGGCAGAGGTCATCCGGCAATCTCGGGTCCGGCGAAGAGGGACGCCTGTTCCGCCCGCTTTGGCCCGGCACCCTCCAGCGCCAACAGGATCTCCTTGCGGGAGAGGCCGCCGCCGTATCCGACCAGTTTGCCGCTCGCGCCGATGACGCGATGGCAGGGCACGATGATCGAGATCGGGTTGCGCCCATTGGCGAGTCCGACGGCGCGGGAGGCGTTGGGGTTGCCGATGCGCCTGGCCAGTTCGCCGTAGGAGAGGGTCGCGCCGTAGGGAATATGGCGCAGTTCCTGCCAGACCTTCTGCTGGAACACGGTGCCCTCCGGGGCCAACGGCAGATCGAACTCCGTCAACTGTCCGGCGAAGTAGAGGGCGAGTTGGCGTTTCGTCTCCGTAAAGGGTTGGGCGTCCGACTGCTCGATCCAGTCTGCGCCCACCTCCGGCCCATGTTTGTGCTCAACCATATAGAGTCCTGTCAGGGCAGCCCCGTCCGAAGTCAAGAGCAGCGGCTGAACCGGACTGTCGTAGTAGGTATAGAATGTCATGATGTACTCTCCTTTGTGTTGAGATGCGATCCGTTGTCGAGAGACTTCCAGAGATGCATGGCGGCGTAGGCGCGCCACGGCCGCCACTTTTCGGCCTCTTCGAGCAGGCAACGTGGCGTGGGGTCGCCCATTGCTCGGCGAATGGCGAGGTCGGTGTGTGGGAAGGCATCCGGCCAGCCCAGGGCGCGCATCGCCAGGTAGTGCGCCGTCCACTCCCCAATGCCGGGGAGAGTTCGCAGGTGCGCCATCGTCGCCTCCGTGTCCGCTCCGGGTTCCAGACGCAGGCGCCCGGAAGCCACTTCACGCGCCAGCCCTCGGATCGCTTCGGCGCGGGCAGTCACGATCCCAAGCGCGATGAGTTCGGTGATCTCCGCCTCGGCGAGCTGTTCCGGAGCCGGGAAGAGATGGGTCAATGCGGCAAAGGGTGTCTGGATCGGCTCTCCGAAGCGGGCTGCCACCCGTCCCGCCAGGGTCGTGGCTGCTTTGACGCTGACCTGCTGCCCGAGGATCGCCCGCACTCCCATCTCGAAACCATCGAACGCTACCGGCAGACGCAGGCCGGGATTCGCCTCGGCCAACACCCCGAGATCCGCCGCGATCTGATGCGGATCGGAGTTCAGGTCGAAGAGCCTCCGTACGCGCGCCAGCAGGGGCAGCAGCACCGGAGCCAGCGACGCGGATACCTCCAGTCGCAGGGTCGAACGCCCGGCGGTCGGCTCCACGCTCAGCCACCCTGTGCAGCCCTTCAGGCGCACGGTGCGCAGATAGCGCCGCCCCTCCATCGCCTCCACTCCGCACGAGGCACGGCCCGCCAGGAAATTCAAGAGCGAGTCCCAGTCCAGCGGCGGGCGATAGGCCAGTTCGAAGGTCAGGGCCGTGGGAACACTCGCGGTAGGACGCGCCTTGCGCAGCCCGGACGGGTTCAATCGATAGCGTTCGAGGAAGAGCGCGTTGAAGCGACGCAGGCTGGCGAATCCGCTGGCGAACGCGATGTCGGTCACGCTCAGGTCGGTGTCTGTCAGCAGTCGCTTCGCCAGCAGCAGACGCTGTGTCTGGGCGAGCGCGACCGGCGAGACCCCGAACTCACTCTCCACGACTCGGCGCAGGTGCCGGGAGGTGACGCCCAACTCCTGGGCCAGATCCTCCACGCCGCCCACACTCAGCGCGCCCTCCTCGATGCGCGTGTAGGCGGTCGCGGCCAGTCGGCTGACCGCATCAACGGGAGCACGTCCAGGAGCGAGTTCCGGGCGGCAGCGCAGACAGGGCCGGAAACCTGCTCCCTCCGCTGCTCCCGCACTGGCAAAAAACCGGCAGTTCTCCTGACGCGGCGTCTTCGCCGTACAGATCGGACGGCAGTAGATTCCCGTCGTGCGTACCCCGACGAAAAACTCGCCATCGAAGCGCGTATCCCGCGCCTGCAAGGCTTGATAACAGGTCGTTGTTTCGAGTTTCATGCCTATACTATATCACACATTGCACCCAAAATATCGCCGTTTTCGGACATCCAAAACAGACTCTTTAGATGCTTTGTAAAGCGAGCGATTCAGGTACAATGATGCATCGTCGGCTCACGAGGCCGCAGCAAACCCGTGATGGAGAAAACCCACCTCATGTCCGAACCCAACCCTATCCCTGAAGAACTCCCCGACTTCGAAACGATCTGCGCGCATCTCGGTGAAGACCGCACCCGCTACCAGGGCGCGGTTATTCCGCCCATCTACCAGAACTCCCTCTTTACCTTTCCGAACTGCGAGGCCTGGGCAGGCCCTTCCGGATTAGAGGGTGATCCGTACCACTACACGCGCGTCTCCAACCCGACCACTGAGATCCTGGAGACCAAGATCGCGGCGCTGGAGGGCGGGGCGCGGGCGCGCTGTTTCGGCAGTGGGATGGCGGCGATCTCCGCGGCGATTCTCTCCTGCGTCAAAGCGGGAGATCATGTCGTGGTGCCGCACACGGCGTACGGCCCGACCCGACAGTTCTTCACGACCTATCTGCCGCGCTTTGGAGTCGAGGCGACCTTCATCGACGGATGCGACCCACAGGAGTGGGAGGATGCCCGCCGCCCGAACACCACGCTCTTCTTCCTGGAGTCGCCCTCCAGTTTCCTCATGAAGCAGCAGGACCTGCGGGCGGTCGCGGCGATCGCGCAGGCGCACGGCATCACCACCGCCTGTGACAACTCCTGGGCCTCCCCGATCTACCAGAGCCCGCTGAAGATGGGCATCGACCTCTCCATTCACTCCGCGACCAAGTATCTCGGCGGCCACAGCGATGTCGTGGCGGGAGTCGTGATCGGGAGCGCAGAGCGTATGAAGCGAATCGTGCTGGACGAGGGGTTGCTGCTCGGAGGCATTCTCGATCCTTTCGCCGCCTGGCTGCTGCTCCGCGGCCTGCGCACTCTGCCCGTCCGCATGGCGCAGCACCAGCAGAGCGCCCGCCGTATCGCCCACGCCCTCTGCGCCCACAGTGCGGTGAAACGTGTCTTCTATCCTGGTCTCGACTCCTATGATCAGGCAGAGCTGAGCGCCCGCCAACTGCGCGGTACCGCCGGCCTGATGAGCCTCGAACTGCGTGAACCGGGGCGCGAGGCGGCGTTCCGCTTCGTCAACGGGCTGGAGAATTTCGGGATCGGATGCAGTTGGGGCGGCTTCGAGAGCCTCGTGGTTCCTGCCAACATTCCGGCCGCTCATATCGACGGCGGGGAGGGCCACCGATGGTTGGTGCGCCTCCATATCGGCCTGGAGAGCGCCGATACGCTCTGGGAAGATCTCCGATCCGCCCTGGAAAATCCCGCCGCATAGCGCCCTTGAAAACGGGAAGCGGTCTTGCCTTGAAACTATCTTGCGGCGAGACCGACCAACAGCATGGCAACTGGTCACAATACGAGTCAGGCCGCGTCTGTATTTGACAGGCTCTCCTGTACGTTGTTATAATGTCCCAAGCCTCCCAATGCAGAAAGGAACGAGAAAACCGTGAGTGAAAAGATGGATCGCCGCGCATTTGTGAGCGGCGCAGCAGCGCTGGCAGGCGCCACGCTGCTGAGTGGCAGCGCTGAAGCTGCCAAAAAGAAGAACCGCAAGGTCGTTGTCTGGTCCGAGGGCACGGCTCCTAAGAACGTCTACCCGAACGATATCAATACTGTGATCGCCGAAGGACTCAAGCCGCTCAAAGGCTGGGATGTCACCATCGCATCTCTCAATGATCCGGATCAGGGCCTGCCGGAGAGCGTGCTCAACGAAACTGATGTTCTGATCTGGTGGGGCCACCAGAAACACGGCGATGTCAAAGACGAACTGGTCGCGCGCATTACGAAGCGGGTGAAAGAGGACGGTATGGGCTTTATCGCCACGCACTCCGCCCACTACTCCAAAGCGCTCAAGTCGATCCTCGGCACCAACTGCGGTTGGAAGTACTACATCGAGGACGGCGCTGAGTTGAAGATGATCGTCAAGGCGCCGCGCCACCCGATCTGCAAGGGCGTCTCCGATTTCGTCGTGCCGCACACCGAGCGCTACGGCGATCCGTTCGAAGTCCCGACGCCCGAGACCGTGCTGTTCGATGGTATCTACAGCAAGCCCGAAGGCGAGCACGCCCAGCAGGGTATGGTCTGGACCGTCGGAAAGGGCCGCGTCTTCTACTTCCAGCCCGGCCATGAGTCGTATCCGATCTACTTCCAGCCCGAGATTCAGCGCATCTTCCGCAACGGCGTCCAGTGGGTCGCCGCGAAGAAGTAGTCTTTCCGCCTGACCAAAAAAGAGCCTGCGATTTCGCAGGCTCTTTCCATTAACGATTTGAACCTCCAGACCGGCGCACCGACGGCAGCATGCGCAGACCGGCGCACCGACGGCAGCATGCGCAGACCGGCGCACCGACGGCAGCATGCGCAGACCGGCGCACCGACGGCAGCATG
>Ga0070658_10000265_pt1 | contig 46194 bp, 45 predicted proteins | sample KBSC13metaG_FD_64664 | JGI IMG/M metagenome (GOLD analysis project Ga0070658, IMG submission 64664) | Corn rhizosphere microbial communities from Kellogg Biological Station, Michigan, USA - KBS C1-3 metaG | ecosystem: Host-associated > Plants > Roots > Rhizosphere > Soil ...
GTGCCGCTGGAGGCGATGGTCAAGCTCGCCAACGAAGCCCATGTCGACATGTGGTATAATGTGCCGACCAAGGCGGATAACGATTATGTCACCCACGCGCTGACCTATATCCGCGACCATCTCGATCCCGGCCTCAAGGTCCACGTCGAATGGTCGAACGAGGTGTGGAATTCGGGCTTCGCCTCTTATGGTTACGCCCAGTCCCAGGCCAATGCATTATGGGGCAATGGCACCACCGTCGCCCATGGCGCCAACATCTATTATGGCTATCGCTCGGCCGAGATCGCCCAGATCGCGCACCAGCTTTTCACCGGCACCCATGCCGGCCAACTGGTCGACGTGCTCGCAGGTCAGGCCGCCAATTCCGGCCTGCTGACCTACATGCTCCAGGGCGTCGCAAAGGCAACCACCGACCCCGCCGCCAGCCTGTTCCATGATTATGCGATCGCACCCTATTTCGGCAGCGAACTCAGTCATGGCGGCCTTCACGCCGCTGATCGCGCAATCATCCTTGGCTGGGCTAAATCGGGCGCTACCGGCCTCAACTCCGCCTTCCACGAACTTCAATATGGCGGGTCATTAAGCTACGATGTCAGCCTCGCCGCGGTCGACATTTGGATGGCCAGGTCAGCGACGGCGGCGAATTCAGCCAACCTCAACCTTGTCACTTACGAAGCGGGCGCCTCGCTCGATACTACGAGCTATTCAACCGCTGACCGGGCGACGGTCGAGGCGTTTTTTGGCAAGCTGATGAACGATCCTCGCATGGGCAATCTCTATGCGAAGCTTGTCAGCGACTTCAAGGCAGTCGGCGGCAGCGATTTCCTAGCCTTCAACGATGTCTCAGGCAATTCGACCAGCGGTTATTATGGTGTGCTCAACTCGATCTACGACAGCGGCAGCGCCCGCTACGATGCATTGATGGCCGCCGTTAAGGCCGAAACGATCAGCACCACACCAACCAACGGTATCGACCACATCCTGGCCGCGATACAGGGCGGCGCCATCAACTCCCTGGCTGGAGACGATATCATCACCGCGAGTTCGGGCAACGATACGATCGATGCCGGCGACGGCAATGACTCGATCATTGGCTCTTCGAGCACGGTGAATGCGATGGGCTATTTGACCGAGGCGGATTATTATTCGGGGGGTGCAGGCGCTGACACGATCATCGGCGGCGTCGGCAATGACCATATTTGGGGAAATGGGCCGACCAGCCCTCTCGGCGCTGCCGACGGGGCCGACAGCCTGAGCGGCGGCGGCGGCATGGACGTGATCCATGGCAATGCCGGAAACGATACGGTCGACGGCGGCGACGGCAATGACTCGCTCTACGGCGGCGAGAATAATGACAGTATCATTGGCGGCGCCGGCAACGATTATCTGCAGGGCGATGCAGGCAATGACACACTCTACGGCGGGAGTGGCAACGATGCGCTTCACGGCAGCGCGGGGGACGACGTGCTGCTTGGCGGTGACGGCAATGATACGCTCTACGGCGAGTCCGGCCATGACGTGATGACGGGCGGGAACGATGCCGATCAGTTCGTCTTCGGAATTGGCAAGGCAAGCTTCGTGACCAGCGGAGCGGCGGCTTATGCGACCGACGAGATTACGGATTTCACCACCGGCATCGACAAGCTCGCGCTCGGCTTCCATCCCGCTGCGTTGCTGCAGGGATCGGCCAGCGACCTAACCGCTGCGGCCGTTTGGGCCGGGCAACAACTTCAGGGGCATGCCGGCCAGGCGGACGTAGTGGCGGTGAATGTCGGCACCGATACCTATCTGTTTTACGATGATGGCGGCACGGGCGGTGCGCTCAATTCGGCAATCCATCTTGATCATGTCGCCGCCGGGGGGATCAGCCTCGCCGACTTCGTCTGAGCATTCCATCTGACACAAAAAACGCCGCCGGTGTCTAGCCGGCGGCGTTTTCTTATTCGGTCGCCGCGATGAGCGGCAGGCTGTTAGGCGAACTGCCCGACACGCGCCGTCTTGCGGGTGCGCAGCGTCGCGCCAAGCATGCCGAAGCCGCCCAGCATCAGCGCCCAGGAGGCCGGCTCCGGAACGCCGACCACGATCGGGGCCGGATCCGACGCGAACGTGCCAGAGCCAGCGAAGGTCATGCCACGGCTGGAGCTGCCCAGCGGCGCATTGAAAGTCGGGCTCGATCCGGAGAAGGAGAAGGAGAAATCCTTGCTCACGACATTGGTGAAATTGAGGAAATCCGACGAGAAGGTGATCGCCGAGTTGTTGTTCGACTTGAACGTGAACGAACCGTTGTTCTGGCTCGCATCAAGCTCCGCATTGGTGAAGCTGACGGTCAGCAGGTTGGTACGCGTACCATTTCCCTCTGCGGCTGCGGTTACGCGCGTGATGCTGATCGAACCGCTGGTCACGGTATCGAACAGCTGCGTGCGCGACGCACCCGAGCCGGTAGTGCCGAGATTCGAAATGAAGTCCACGCTCAAAGTCGCATCCTGCAGCCCGGAAAGGTCCGCAGGCAGGCCGGAAGCCGACATCTGATAATAGATCGGGACCGAGGTGGCCGTGATCTCCGCCTTCTTGAGCGCGCCGCTATCCTGGTTGGTATAGCTGAACTGGCGCGAGGCGACCTTTTGGATGAACTGGCCGAACGTCTGGGTTGCGGCCTGCACCGGCATGGCCGAAGCAGCGAGCAACGCAGCACCGGCGAGATAGGCATACGACTTCATTGGAGACACCTCGCAAATGGAACGGGGCCGTTATAGTGCGGTGCAGCGAGAATGAAAACCTCGTTTACCCTCTTTGATGGTTAAAAATCGTGGTTAATTTGCCGTTTTTTTGATGCAGCGCGTTAAAATGATGCGCCGAGGCGTGCCGCACGTCACAAATCAGAAACCCAGCCGCGAAAGCGCTGCCGCCACCGATTCGCCGTACGAATCACCGAAAAGGCGGAGATGAACCAATAGTGGCCAGAGTCGGTAGAGGGGTTTCCGCTCACGCCAGCCGGGCTCCAAAGTGAGCATTTCGAAGAAGGATGGCGGCGGCCGATCGAACAAGGTGAGCATCGCCACATCGACTTCGCGGTCGCCATGATAGCAGGCCGGATCGATCAGCGCCGCGACGCGCCTCCCCTTCGCGAGAATATTGCCTCCCCAAAGGTCACCATGCAGCAACGCCGCTGGCGGCCGCCGCGGCAGCAACGAAGCGATGCGATCGGCGAGACGTTCGATCCGCCGCGCGAGATCGCCGTGGAGGTGGGGCAAATGGCAGCACAATCGCCGCTCCGCCCAGAAAGCGGGCCAGTCGTCGAGCCAACCATTTTCGATCCGCACCGATCCGAAGCCATGATCCGTCGGCCAGCCATAAAAAGGGCCGCGCGCGGCATGAAGCTTGTCGAGGACTTGCGCCAGATCAGCCCAGGCTTTTTCGGGGCCGGCGTCATGCGCGATCTCTTCGATCAATAGCCATTCGCCGTCGGCGGCGCGAACCTCGGGAGCAGGTGCACCCGCCGCCGCGATAGCGCGCAGCATCGCGGCTTCGTTCGATGCGGTGGAAGCCCGTTTCGCGATGATCGTGTCGCCATCCTCCAGCTCCAACCGGAAAACCGATGAGAGATCGCCGCCGGACAGCCGTTGCGTCCCAACGACGCACCGGCCGAGCAGTCGGGCAGCCGCTTCAGCCGGAGCGTTCACGGGCCAGAAGGGCGACGAGCGCGCGCGCCGCGGCGTCGACCTGCTCCCAGGTTTGCTCGAACTGCGCGTCCGAGCCGTAATAAGGGTCCGCGACAGATTCGCCTTCGAGCCCGGCGACGAGATCGAGCAATAGCCCAACTTCCGCCGTGGCATCCGCTGGCGCAATCCGCGCCAGATCAGCAAGATTGTCCCGGTCCAGCGCGAGGATGTGCGTGAAGCGGCGGAAGTCCGCGCGCTCGATCTGGCGGCCACGATAACGTGAAATGTCGATCCCGTGGCGCAACGCGATTGCCTGCGCGCGGCGATCGGGCGGGTCACCGACATGCCAGCCGCCCGTACCTGCCGAATCGACAGTTACCACCATCCCGGCATCGGCGGCACGCGCGCGAAACGCCGCTTCGGCTAACGGCGAACGGCAGATGTTGCCGAGGCACACGAACAGGATCGCAGGATCGCGCTTCAATTTGCGTCGCCTCCGGCCAGGCTCAACGCGACCGCCTCGGCCACCTTGATGCCGTCGATCGCAGCCGACAGAATGCCACCGGCATAGCCCGCCCCCTCCCCGGCTGGGAAAAGCGCGCGCGTGTTCAAGCTCTGGAAATCACGCCCGCGCGTGATCCGGATTGGCGATGAGGTCCGCGTCTCGACCCCTGTCATCATCGCATCGGGATGATCATAGCCCGCGATCTGACGACCGAAAATCGGAAGCGCCTCGCGCAATGCCTGGACCGCGAACGCCGGCAGGCACCGGCCCAGATCCGTCAGGCGCACGCCAGGCTTATAGGAGGGCGCGACCTCACCAAGCCGTTCAGACGGTCGCCCCGCGAGGAAGTCACCGACCCGCTGGCCGGGTGCCGAATAATCACCGCCACCGGCCTCGAAAGCGGCCGCTTCCCATTTGCGCTGGAAGGCGATGCCCGCGAGCGGATCGCCGGGATAATCGCGTTCAGGATCGATCCCCACGACGAGGCCCGAGTTCGCATTGAACTCGGCGCGCGAATATTGGCTCATGCCGTTGGTCACGACCCGGCCGGGCTCGGACGCCGCCGCAACCACCCGCCCGCCCGGACACATGCAGAAACTGTAGACGGTGCGGTCATTGGAACAATGGTGCGACAGCGTATAGGCTGCGGCGCCAAGATCGGGGTGCCGCGCGCAATCCCCAAAGCGTGCCCGATCGATCCAGGATTGGGGATGCTCGATCCTGACTCCGATCGAGAAAGGCTTTGCTTCGATATGAACGCCGCGCTCATGAAGCATCTGGAACGTGTCACGCGCGCTATGGCCGACCGCCAGCACGACGTGCGTACCTTCGATCACCTCCCCGCTTTGCAGGACAAGCCCGGCTAACCGCCGCGTGCCATCGGGCGCGGTTTCGATAAGCAGATCATCGACGCGTTGCTGCCAACGATATTCGCCGCCGAGCGACTGGATCGTCTCGCGCATATGCTCGACCATCGAGACCAGCCGGAAGGTTCCGATATGGGGATGCGCCTCGGTCAGGATCTCGGGCGGGGCGCCCGCCGCGACGAATTCGGTCAGCACCTTGCGACCGAGAAAGCGCGGATCCTTGACCTGGCTCCACAATTTGCCGTCGGAAAAAGTGCCTGCGCCGCCTTCGCCGAACTGCACGTTCGATTCCGGATTCAGCACGCCGCGACGCCATAGGCCCCAAGTATCCTTGGTCCGCTCGCGCACCACCTTGCCGCGATCGAGGATGATCGGCCGAAACCCCATCTGCGCGAGCAACAAGCCGGCGAACAGCCCGCACGGGCCCGCACCCACCACGATCGGGCGGGGCCCCGCGAACCCGACCGGAGCACGTGCCACGAACCGATATTCGGTATCGGGCGTGGCGCGGACGTGGGGGTCGTGCGCGAAACGGGTGAGTATCCCCGTCTCGTCGGACAGCACCACGTCGACCGAATAGACCATCAGAATCGCCGATTTGCGGCGTGCATCATTGGCGCGCCGCGCTATCGAGAAATCGAATAGCGTATCGGCGGACAAGCCAAGCCGCACGCGAATGGCCTCGCGCAGCGCTTCAGGCGCGTGGCCGAGCGGCAGCTTGAGTTCGGTGATGCGCAACATGGCGCAGGCGTCTAGCGATCTTCGAAGCGGATCGCCACGTTGCGGGGACGCAGATCGTCAAAGGATCGACGTGATCAAGGACAAATTGCCGATCGACCATGGGGAAGGCGCTTCGCGGCGGCGTCTTGCGGATATGCGCGTGGGTTTCCTTTTCAACCATGACCAGCTCCACCAGGTCGCGCACAGCCTGCCGATTGCGCTTGCGCTCGCTGAGTTGGCGCCCGAGGTGCAGGTCATCCTCTCCCCTACAAACGCGCAGGTGGAGGCGGAGGTCATCCGGCTCGCGGGAAGTCGCATCCGCGGCAACCTAAGCCTTCACCCGCTGGACTTGAATCGCCGCCGCTCGCGCATTCTTGCAGGGTTGGCAGAACCGTTCGCTCCGGCCCGCAAGCTCCTGGTCTATGGAGACAATATCGAATTCTTCCGCTCGCTCGACGTGCTCGTGGTTGCGGAGAAGACGTCATTGATGCTCAAAACGCGTTACGGATTGGGCCGGCTCAAGATCGTGCATACCCGCCACGGCGCCGGCGACCGCGCAATCGGATTCGATCGCGCCAGCACCCTTTTCGATCACATCCTCGTCTCGGGCGAGAAGGTACGCCGCCGGCTTGTTTCCGAAGCGGGCGTCGACCCCGATCGGATCAGCGTCGTCGGTTATCCCAAATTCGACCTGCATGGCGCCCCTCAGCCGCATGCGCTGATCGGTGGCTCGCGGCCGGTCGTGCTCTATAATCCGCACGTCTCGCCGCATCTGTCGTCCTGGTACAAGTTCGGCCGCGCCGTGCTCGACTGGTTCGTCGAACACGACGAATATCAGCTGATCTTCGCGCCGCACGTGATGCTGTTTGCGCGGTCCGTGACCCTGACGGTCGACAAATTCCGGATCAATCGGCCCGGCCGGATCGCGGACGATTATCTGCGAGCGCCCAATATCCACATAGATCTCGGCAGCCGCGCGTCGAGCGACATGACCTATACAAACCGCGCCGATATCTATCTCGGCGACGTGTCCAGCCAGATCTACGAATTCCTGCTGAAACCCCGGCCATGCGTGTTTCTGGACGCGCACGACACGGATTGGGCGGGGAACAAGAATTACGCGCATTGGCGAGCCGGGCCCGTGATCAACGACCCGGCCTGTCTGGGCGCCGCGCTCGACGAGGCGATGCGCGATTCCGGCGGGCGCTTCGCCGCCGTCCAGAAACAATTGTTCGAGGACAGTTTCGAACTCAACGATATGCCGTCCTCGGTACGCGCGGCACGCGTCGTGGCGCGGGTTGCCGGGATAGAATTGCCCGTGCCCCCTTCCGCGCGCCGCACCGTCGACGCCTGATCGAACGGATCAGCTAGAAGCGGGCGTCGATGCCCACGCGGATCGTGCGCGGGCGCGGTGGCACGATCTGTTGTCCCGTCGCGACGCCGAAGGGATTGCCCAGCGCGAAACTATTGTCATGTTCATCGAACAGATTGTCGGCCTGAACGGAAAAACCCCAGCGCGCAGTACCCAGCCGTGCCGACGCGTTACTCAGCAGGTAATTGCCCTGGCTGATATAAAGGTTCGGCCGCGGCCCGAGGCGCGAATGGCCAGTGTAGCGCAAAGACCCCGCGACGTTGATCTCCCAGTCGCCGCCGATCGGGCGGCGCAGCTCGGCTCTCCCGCTGATCCCCAGATGAGGAACATTCGGCAGGTCCTGGCTCTGGTTGCCGATGACCGCGGGCTCGGCATCGGTCAGGCGGCTATCGTTGACGAATAGGGCGCCGGACAGACCGACGCCCTGCACCGGCCGCCATTGCAGCGACGCCTCCGCGCCCCAGATACGGCCGGTCCCGATATTGGCGGTGTATGGCAGGCCGCGCATATCGACGAGGTCGGCTTGGATATTCTCCCAATGCGCGAACGAAAAGGTGACGGAGGCGCGCACGTGATCGGCCTCGTCGGGCAGGAACTTGAAGCCCCCCTCGAGCGAGGAAAGGCTGTCACCCAGGAAGCGCTGCACCGTCGGCGGGGCGTTCTGCCCGGGTATCACCGACAAGCCGCCCGGGCGCAGCCCTTCCTGATAGCGCATGAACAGCATGACACGCTGGTCGGCCTGCCAAGACAAGGACAAGGAGGGCAGCAAGGCCAGTTCGTCGCGCCGGGGCTCGCCGATCCGCGCCGGCCGATCGAGCGGCTGGCCGACCAAATGGGCATATTCGACGCGGGCGCCGCCCGTCATGACGAGATGGGGCAATAGCGTCCAGCCTGCTTCCCCGAACAGCGCGCCTTCGGTCACACTGTTCGACAATCCCAGGATCCGGATCGGCGTGGCTGGAGCGCCGATCTCGCGCGTCAATCTCTCCTGATCGTGGAGCAGGCTTGCGCCGATCACCCAGCCCCGCCCGTCCCTGTCCTGTCGAGAGACACGCGTTTCATTGCTGAACAAGGCGATGTGATTGGCCTGATCATAGATGCGCGGGTTGGCGACGGGTGTGGGCGTGAAATCGAAGCGCGAATGCACCCTTTGCCGTACGAACGAGCTCGCCGACACGAATGAGGTCGCACCCCAATCGCGCGATACCGTGAGATGGGTCAGCAGATAATCATTGTCGAACGGCTGGGCGACACGGTTGCTGCGCGTCAGACGGGGGTAGCCGCGCTCCGAATATTGACCATCGGCACTCCTCACATTCTGGAGCAGCAGCCCCCATTCGATCCGCCACGGGCCCGGCCGGAAATCCAGCGCGGCACGCCCACCGTCCTTGCTGGTGCGATTGATGTTGGTCAGGCTTCGTCCGACATCGCGGATATAGCCGCCCTCGATCGTCTTGAAGCCAAGCACCCGCAGACCGAGGAGGTCCGACTTCAGCGGGAGGTTTACCAGGCCGACCAGGTCATAACCGCTGCCACCATAAGCGGTTGTGGCGCGATCGAGTGCCACGCTGCCTCCCGCATGGAGGAGGTCGACCGGCTCGGGCACGATACGCACCACCCCGCCGAGCGCGCCGATACCGTAGAGTGTCCCCTGTGGCCCCTCGATCACCTCAACGGCCCGCACATCATACAGACTGATGTCCGGATCCGGCGCGTTATAGTTGAGCCGGACCTCCCCCAGATATTCGCCCACCACCGCCTGCGACGGACCGTTGAAGCTGGAGTCCGCGACCCCGCGGATGAACAATTTGTTGCGGCCCGAGCCGAGATGGGTGGAGCCAACGCTGGGCAGCCGCTGGACCAGCGCATCGCTACCCGTACCCTGATCCCCCAGGGTGAGTTCATCGCCTCGCAGCACGCTGGCGGTGCCGGCATAACGATCGAAGCGCGTCCCGGTCTTGCTTCCGGTGACAACGACATCGCCTTCGTTTCGTTCGTTCTTCTCGAGACGAATGCGTACGGACGGCGGCTCGCGCCGGGTGAGCTGTGGCGGGACTGGCGATGCAACCGGCCTTAGCGCGACGATCCGCCAACTATCCTGATCGACCCGCTCGGCGCGCGCGGGAAGACCGTGCAACAACCGAGCGAGCGCCTCCTCGACGCTGATGCGCCCACTTATTGCCGGGGTGGGCAAATATACCAGCGCCGGGTCGAGCAGGCCGATCGTGACGTTCCCGCTCTGGGCGAGCCGGATCACGGATTCCCCGAGCGTGGCAGCTGGGAGGTCGACGACGATGCGCGGCGCGGCCAGCGCCGGGCTGGCCACGATCGTCGTCATCAGCCCGATCGCGATTTGGTCAGCGGCGCGCACGCGCCTTCAGATACAGCCCATCGCCGCTTTGCGCGACTGCCACGTTGAGGACGGCCCCCAGACGCCGTGCCAGTGCGTCTCGATCCGCCCGGCCAAGCGCGATCGCCCCGGTGAACAGCCGATCGGCTACCGCGCGATCGACCGTCACCAGTGATCCGGTCGCACGCGTCAGATCCTCAGCCACGGTCGACAGCGGCGCGTCACGATAGACGAGATGGCCCGATCGCCACGTACCAACCATCGCCGGATCGATCTGGTTGACCTCCACGATGGGGCTGCCGTCGGTCCTCCGCAAGAGCTTACCCGGGCCCAGGCGTACCGCCGCGCCCGCGGGATCGTAAAGCAACGCGCCTTCGGCCACGGCCACCTCGCTTCCGCGAGCGCGGCGAACCACGTCGAACCGCGTGCCCAGGTCCACCATGCGCGCGCCGCCAACATCGATCGTGAAGGGCCGCGTCTCGTCATGGACGATGTTGAACATCGCCTCGCCCCTTTCAAGCCGCGCGGTGCGCCCGTTGGAACGATCGAGCACGAGCCGACTGTTGCCATTGAGTGCGATCTGGCTTCCATCCGCCAGGCTGACCAGACGGTGCTGACCTGGCGCGGTCTCGGCCACCAGGTCAGCAGGCAACGTCTGATAAGGCGCCCACACAAACAAGGCAGCGGCGGCTGCAGCTGCGCCGGCCAATGCGCCACCCGCGAGCCGAGATTGGCGCCAGGGTGTCCCGACCTTCGCGACCGGAACGGCAGGCGTTGCCGGCGAGGCGAGGCCGGCCAGATCATGGCCGGCAAAGGCCGCTTCATAAGCCAGGTTATGTGCCGGATCCGCCTCCAGCCAGTCGGTCAGCGCGTCCCAATCGTCGAACTTGGGATCGCGCGCGCGCGCCATCCACAGCGCCGCCTGATCGCGGACAAGATCGCTCATGGCGCGCGACTCCCGGTTGAGCGCATTCCATCCTCATCCTCGTCGACGATCGCGGCGAGGATCCGATAGGCGCGCTGCAGGTGCTTCTCGACCGCGCTGAGGCTGATTCCTTCCTCCTGTGCGATCCTGCTCTGCGTTACGCCATCGATCCGGAAGCGATGAAAGATGGCCTGGGTTCTTGAGCCGAGCGTGCCAAGCGCGAGCTCAACCTGCCGCAGGCGCTGCCGCGCGAGCAATGTCCGTTCGGCCGATGGCGTCTCGTCCTGGCCCGCCAAATCATATCCCGTCTCGCTCCAGGCCTGTTCGCGATTGCTGCGGCGCATGCTCGCCCGCACGCGATCATGCATCAGATTGTCAGCCATGCGGAACAGATAGGCGCGAGGGTCGGCGATCGGCCCCTCGGCTCCGATCCGTTCGATCTTGAGCCACAATTCCTGCAGGATATCCTCGGCCTCGCCTCCCGCGCCGCGCGCGCGGAGGAAGCGCAGCAAGGCGCCGCGATGCGCGATGAGCACGGCACTGAGTCCGCTTGCGACCATGATCAGACCCATGCGCTCACCTGCGCCCCCGTCGCAATAGCCCGGGGCGGGCAACGCCACAATGTTGGGCTCTAATAGGCTCGGTCGGGCCATGATGTGAACCAGACGGCGCCGTCGCTCAGAATCCGCAGTCCGCGCCCGCCCGCGCCATGATCATGGGCTGCGCTGATGCGGGTTTATCGCCGGCGCGCCGTCTGTCCTGCGATGTTGGAAGCTACGATCAACGATCTGCCCATTGCCGAGCCGTCACGGCCGGCGGCGGATGCCTGCGTGGCCGACCGCATATTGATCGTGCTGCACGATTTTTCGGCAGGAGGCACCGAAAAGGTAGCGATCCGCCTCGCCAACCAATGGGCGCGAATGGGTCGCACGGTCCGCATCTTCTGCGGGCACGAAGACGGTCCGTTGCGCGCCATGGTCAATCCCGCCGTGATCGTCGAGGCGGCCCATCCTCTTTTGCCGCGCAGCCTGCTCTCGCGCATTCGGCTGGGGCTGGCCCTCGCCGACGCCGCGCGGCGTTTCCGTCCCGACGTGGTGTTCGGCCCTGGCAATTTCCATTTGCTCACGCTGGCTGCGTTCCGGCGGCGCGATCGATCGGGCGCGTCCACGATCTGCAAGATCAGCAATCCGCTCGGCAGCCCCGACCGACGCGGCGGCGGCGGCGGCTGGGCCCGCACACGCATATTGAAAATGCTGACGGACGGGCTCGATGGGATGGTGGCGATGAGCCCCGCGTTGCGCGCCGAGGCCGCAAAGCTACTCGGGTCAGATCTGGTGGCAGCGCGGTGGGAACCGATATTCGACCACGACAGCCGCTTCACGTCGGAAACGGAGCGCGATCCAACGCTGATTGTCGCTGCGGGCCGGCTTGAGCCGCAGAAGAATTTCGCGCTTGCGATCAGCGCGATGGCGCATCTCAGCCGCTGGACCGACGCACGGCTGGTCATTCTCGGCGAGGGTAGCGAGCGCGATCGGCTGGCACGGCAGATCGACCGGTTGGGGCTTCACGAGCGCGTGCGCCTGATAGGTCATGTGAGCGATATAAGACCTTGGCTGGAGCAAGCCTCCTGCTTCCTCATGACCTCGCGCTACGAAGGCTATCCGGCATCGCTGGTAGAGGCGCTCGCGAGCGGGCTCCCCGCAGTCGTCACGTCCTGTTCCACGGCTCTTTCGGAAATCCTGCCAACTGCGGGAATGCGCGCGACGGTCTCACCCGACGCCGGGGAGATTGCTTATGTCCTTCAGCAAATGTTGCGCCAGCCGCGCCAGCAATCACTGGATCCTTTGCTGCTCGCGCGCCATGACGAAGCACGCGCCGCCGCGTCCTATCTCGATCTGATGGACCGCGTTGCGATCCCTCGAGTTTAGGGTCCGGGCCCTCGTTAGACGATCCCCGGCAGAAAGCGCTTCACCCGCGCCGCATAGGCATCATACGCCGCGCCGAACTCTGCGCGAAGCAGCCGTTCCTCCTCAACAACGCGAAGCATGGTCCCGATCCAGTAGAGCGGAATGCCTAGGATCAGGCCGCGATAATGGCCGAACGCCACCGCCATCGCGATCACCCAGGCGAAGAGCGCCGAATAGATCGGGTGTCGAATATAAGCGAACGGCCCCCAGGTGACGAGCTCATGATCAGAGCGGGTGCGCGCCACCAGGCTCCAGTTGCGCCCCATCGCCCGCTTCGATGCAAAGAAGATGCCGCACGTGATCCCGCCAAATGCCAGCACCAGCAACGCCTGGAGCAAGGCCGGCCCTGAAGTGGGCGGCAGCGCCACCCAGATCGGTCCGGCACCAACCGCGACGAAAGCGAGCATCTGGACGACGATGCCGACGATCGACCAGGCCGAGCGCTGGCTTCCCCCCTGCTCGGGCGCGCGCTTTCCGGCAAACAGCAACAGCGCCACGAACAGCACCAGCCCGCCAAACAGGATCATCGGCGCTGGCCAGCCGATCGGCGTCGGATGAACGTTCATGCCTGCCTCCCCTCGATCCCGGCATCAAAGCCGCGATCGGGGGTGAGGTCAATCTGCCCTCAGGCCGATGGCGCGCTTCCGCCCTGCCCGGACGATGAAGCCGAGGCAGAGGTGGATTTGCCGGTGAAATCGCGCACACCCTTCAGGATCTTCTCGCGCCTTTGCTTGCTGCTGAGCAGAGCCGCAGCCACCCCACCGAGCGCCAGCCAGCCAAAGGTGGTCAAACCCTTCTTCTGAGTCGCCGCATCCGCCATGATAAGCCTCCTACTGAATGAGACCCGTAAAACCGGCGAAAGGGGTGCCTCGTTCCTAGACTCCCAGATATTCCAAGCCGCCGGGCAAGGGTTCGGCGGCATAATCCACTTGCAACACCCGACGCCGCGCCGGTCTGATCGCGGCGGCGGAGGCGTGGAGTATGAGCGTGCGGTAGAGCCAGATGTCGCCGCGCTCGGCGAGGCAGGTAGCGATGTCCGCGCGTGCGACGACGGCGTCCACCTCGGCTTCGGGCACCACGCCCAGCCGGTGGCTGCCGAGCGCGACCTTCAGGGGCGCATTGTCGGCTGGCACCGGATCAAGATGTATGCGCAAGGTCACCATGCCGGCCAATATTTGGACGGGTGGTGCGACATGTTTCAGTCCACTCTTGACGGTCCATGGGCCGAACCCTGGCAGGTCGCGTCGTTCGCGGACCACGATCGTGCGATCCTGATGCCAGCCCAGCGACCAGTTGGTCGCCTCGCTCTTGTCGAACAGGATCGCTCGCACCGGAAAGCATCGCGCGCCCAGCACATGAGCCGCCACCGCAGCGATCGCGGCGTCCCTAACCAGCAGCGCAGCCAGAGCGGGCCGGCCCTGTAGACGCAGGCCAGCCCGGTCGGCTGGTAGATCCGCCAGCGCCTGTTCGATATTCGCGAGCCCGGCCCCGTCCAGCGCGCCGCGGAAAAGCTGCGCGCCGTCGGGATCGAGCCTCAGCTCGTCGAGCTTGCTCAGGCGGCCTGCTTGGCCCGGCTGGCGCGCTTGCGCTCGTGCGGATCCAGGTAGCGCTTGCGCAGGCGGATATTCTTGGGCGTGACCTCGACCAGCTCGTCGTCGTCGATATAGGCGATCGCCTGCTCCAGCGTCAGGCGGCGCGGCGGCGTGAGCCGGATCGCATCGTCCTTGCCGCCGCTCGCGCGGAAGTTGGTGAGCTGCTTGGCCTTCATCGGATTGACTTCGAGATCGTCATTCTTGGCGTTCTCGCCGATGATCATGCCCTCATAGAGCTGCTCGCCGGGGGCGACCATCATGATGCCGCGCTCCTCGAGCGGGCCGAGCGCATAGGCATTGGCCTCGCCCGAACCGTTCGAGATCAGCACGCCATTCTTTCGGCCTTCGATATTGCCCTTGTAGGGGCCGTATTTCTCGAACAGCCGGTTCATGATGCCGGTACCGCGCGTGTCCGAGAGAAACTCGCCGTGATAACCGATCAGCCCGCGCGACGGCGCCGAGAAGGTGATGCGCGTCTTGCCGCCGCCCGACGGACGCAGGTCGGTCATCTCGCCCTTGCGGTTGGCCATCTTCTCGACGACCGTGCCCGAATATTCCTCGTCGACGTCGATCACGACCGTCTCATACGGCTCCTCGCGACCGTTCGGGCCATCGCGGAACAGCACGCGCGGGCGGCTGATGCTGAGCTCGAAACCCTCGCGGCGCATCGTCTCGATCAGCACGCCGAGCTGAAGCTCGCCGCGGCCCGCTACCTCATAGCTGTCCTTGTCGTCGCTCTCGGTGACCTTGATCGCGACGTTGCTCTCCGCCTCGCGGAACAGCCGGTCGCGGATCATGCGCGACGTGACCTTGGTGCCCTCGCGGCCCGCCATCGGCGAATCGTTCACCGCGAAACGCATCGACAAGGTCGGCGGATCGATCGGCTGCGCATGCAGCGGCTCGGTCACCGAAGGATCGGCAATCGTGTTCGCGACCGTGGCCGTGGTCAGGCCGGCGATCGAGATGATGTCGCCCGCTTCGGCTTCTTCGACCGGCACGCGCTCGAGGCCGCGGAATGCCATGATCCGCGACGCGCGCCCGGTTTCGACGACCTTGCCGTCATTATCCAGCGCGTGGATCGGCATGTTGGTCTTGACCGAACCGGAGAAGATCATGCCGGTAAGGATGCGACCGAGGAAATTGTCGCGATCGAGCAAGGTCACGAGGAACTTGAACGGGCCGTCCGGGTCGGCGCTGGGCGGCGGCACATGTTCGACGATCTTTTCGAACATAGGCGTCAGCGTGCCCTCGCGCGCCTCCGGATCCTCGCTGGCATAGCCGTTGCGGCCGGACGCGAAGAGGACAGGGAAATCGAGCTGTTCGTCGGTCGCCTCAAGGCTGACGAACAGGTCGAATACCTCGTCGAGCACCTCCTGCACGCGCGCGTCGGAACGATCGATCTTGTTGACCACCACGATCGGGCGCAGGCCGAGCGCGAGCGCCTTGCCGGTCACGAACTTGGTCTGTGGCATCGCGCCTTCGGACGAATCGACCAGCAGGATCACGCCGTCGACCATCGACAATATACGCTCGACCTCGCCGCCGAAATCGGCGTGCCCGGGCGTGTCGACGATGTTGATGCGCGTGTCGCCATCCTTGCCATGCCACTCGACCGATGTGCACTTGGCGAGGATCGTGATGCCACGCTCTTTTTCAAGATCGTTCGAATCCATAGCCCGCTCTTCGACGCGCTGATTGTCGCGGAAAGTGCCGGATTGGCGGAAGAGCTGGTCGACCAGGGTGGTCTTGCCATGATCGACGTGCGCGATGATGGCCACGTTGCGGAGGCGCATGGTGGTCTTTCGGTTCGTGTTTTCGGTATCGGGCGCGCCCTTACCTCAATTGCGGCGGTGCAACAAGGGCGCGGGGCGGAATGACATGCATTCGCCACGCAGGAAACAGGGTTCACCCATTTACGGGCTTCGCGGCTCGTGGGCGAATGGGTGCTGGAACGCGTTCAGCATCATGGCTCAGTGCTCGATTGCCTTGACAATCGAGCAATGTTCGCGCTATGTTCTACATGGAGCATGATCCGGACGTGTTCCATTCCTCTAGTTCGTTTCTGGTGTTTTTTGTTTTTCGTCCTGGGCGGGCCCTTATCCGACGCGAACTGAGCCATCGATCGACGGTTACGAAGCCGTATCACTTGAATAATACAGCGATTGCCCCCTATCTTGGCGCGAACAAAGGGGTGGAGACGGACTTTGGCCACGACCGCGACTGAGACCAAGACCGACGATCTGGTGCTGACACCGCCGCCGCCGGTGCAGGCGATCGCCCCCGCCAAGGCGGCGGGGCTGGTGCCGCTCGACGACAAGACCAAGAGCGAGCTGGAAAAGCGCGTCGGCGTTTTCGTGGACGAACTGGCCAGCCTCGATTCCAACTCGCCCGAATTCGGCAAGCGCGTCGATACGATCTCCAATCTCGGCCAGAAGGAGATTCGGGACGCGGCGAGCCAGTCGAACCGCTTCCTCGATCGCCCCGTGCGCGCCATGGACGGCGATAGCGGGGTCGGCGCCGATCTCGCCGAATTGCGCCGGACGATCGTGGATCTCGATCCCGCCAGGAAGGGCAATCTGCTCGCGCCCAAGAAACTGTTCGGGATCATCCCGTTCGGCAACAAGCTGCGCAATTATTTCGACAGCTACAAAAGCTCGCAGAACCACATCTCGCAGATCCTGGTGTCGCTCAAGAACGGCAAGGACGAACTGCTCAAGGACAATGCCGCGATCGACACCGAGCGGCAGAATCTGTGGGCGGCGATGGGCCGGCTCGAGCAGATGATCCACACCGCTCAGACCGCCGACCAGCTGCTCGAAGACAAAGCCAACGAGCTCGACTCGACTGATCCGGCCAAGGCAAAGGCTATCCGCGAGACCGCGCTCTTCTATGTCCGCCAGCGCCACCAGGATCTGCTGACGCAGATGGCCGTCACGGTGCAGGGCTATCTCGCGCTCGATCTGGTCAAGAAGAACAACGTCGAGCTGATGAAGGGCGTCGATCGCGCATCGACCACCACAGTCGCCGCACTCCGGACGGCCGTCACCGTCGCGCAGGCGCTCGTCGGACAGAAACTGGTGCTGGAGCAGATCACCCAGCTCAACACCACCACCGCCAACATTATCGATTCGACCGGCGAGATGCTGCGCAACCAGACCGCGCAGATCCATGAGCAGGCGGCGAGCGCGACCATTCCGATCGAAACGCTCAAGCGCGCCTTCCAGAATATCTACGATACGATGGACGCGGTAGATCGTTTCAAGCTGGAGGCGCTCGATTCGATGAAGACCACGGTCAACAGCCTGTCGTCCGAGGTCGAGAAATCGCGCGGCTATATCGCGCGCGCCGAGGGCGCCTCACAGGCACGCCTCACCGCCAGCGGCGGCAGCGCGACCGAAGATCCGTTCAAGGCGATCTGATGCCCGATCCCAATCGCGTGATGGCCGATGCCGAGGCGCTGCTTCAGCGCGTTTCGCCCGAAGGCCGAAGGCTGGCGCAACGTCAGCGCCAGCGCCGCAATCGTGCGCTGATGCGGGCGATTGGCCGCGCCTTCGCCGCCGCTGCGGTTATCATCGCGGCGGCAATCGCCTGGGGCATCGTCGTCGGCCCGATCGGCCAGTTGGGGTTCCTCGCCACGGTGGTGGCGATGGCAATTGCGTGGGTCGTGATCTTTGCGATGAGCCATGAACCGGAAGAGACGGTTCAAACCCTCGCCGCCAGCGACATCACGCTGCTGCCGCAGAAGACCGAAGCCTGGCTCCAGCGCCAGCGTCCCGCGCTACCCGCGCCCGCGCAGCGGCTGGCCGACGGGATCGGGCTCAAGCTCGAACAGCTCGCGCCGCAAGTCGCCTCGCTCGATCCCAACGAGCCCGCAGCCGCCGAAGTGCGCAAATTGTTGAGCATCGAACTGCCCGAGCTGATCGATGGCTACACCCGCGTACCTCTGACCCTGCGCCAGGATGCGGGCAACGGCATCAACCCGGACAAGCAGCTGGTCGAAGCCCTCGGTGTGGTCGACAGCGAGCTGGCGCGGATGAGCGCCGATCTTGCCAGCGGCGATCTCAACAAACTCGCCACTCAGGGCCGCTATCTCGAGCTTAAATATAAGGATCAGGATGGCGTCTGATGTCGTCGCATTGCTGACCTACGCCGATAGTCGCTAGCGACGGCGCGAGGCGAAGCGGCTGATCGCCAGAACTTCCTCTTCTACCAGCGCACTCCCGACATAGCCGGGTGCCTTCACCTGCCGCTCCGCATCCGCCAGCCGGCCGAGCGCGGTGGCGAGAGCATCCGGCGTCCAGCGCTGGAGTTGCGCCTGGATGGCGGGCTTTTCCTTCCAGAAGATCGCCTTGCCGGCGGTCTCCATCACCCGATCGATGCTCTCGCCTTGCGCCATTTGGGCACGCAACTGCGCGAGCTGGAGCGCGCGGCGCCCCAGCGCGCGCAACACCGGAATATCCTCGATCCCCTCGCTCGCCAGCCGCGCCAGCTCGGCATCGGCCTGCTGCGGCTGGCCCGAAAAGACCGCATTGGCGAGCCGCGACAAATCGCCTTCCTCCATCGCCGCGCCAAGCGCGTCGAGCGCGTCATTTTCGAGCGGCCTGGGCCGGTCGGGCGCGGCATCGAGATAGAGCGCCATCTTCTCCAGTTCGCGCCCGATCAACGCCCGATCGCCGTTGCAGGCGGATGCGATGCGGGCGGCGACGTCGTTGCGGATCTGCAGCCCCAGTTCGCGCCCGACCTCGACCGCCAGCGCCGCGGCATTGCGCCCCTCGGGTACGTAGCTCAGCTGCGAAAGCGCGGCATTGCTTGCCTGGACCAGCTTCACCAGCTTGGAATCCTTGCGCAGCGCGCCGGCGATCGCGGCGATGGGATTCCCGGCGGCGGGCGCCTCAAGCAACGCCTGCACCGCCTCCGCCGCATCGTCGGTAGCAGGTTCCAGCCGGATCCAGCGCCTTCCCCCGAACAGGCCGATCGAGGCTGCCTCGTCCGCGAGCAGCGCCGGATCCGCCTTGAGCTGCGCCGAAGTCAGGTCAATCCGCTCCGAATCCGGCCCCATTGCGGCGCCCAGTCGCTCGGCGAGCGCGCGCGAGCCCGCCTCGTCGGGGCCATAGAATAGGTAGAAACGGATGTCAGGGTCGGCGCTGTCGAGCGCGCGGCGAAGCCTGGCTTCGTCCGGCTTCATTGCGCCGGGGGATGGCGCCGCGCGTAAAGCGCGACCCGCGACACGATCTGGTCGGCGACTTCGCCGGCGAGATGTTCGAGCGCGGTCTGCTCGGCGGCGATCACCGCATATTCGGACCTGACCACGTCGATTCCGGCGTCCGCTCCTGCCGTCGCGTCGAGCAGGACCGCCTGGTTCGAGGCATCGACCAAAGTGAAACGTGCGCGCAACGACCGCCGCTGGCGCGTGATCGTATTGTTAGAACGAATGCCGAAGCCGGTGATCTGGTCGTCGAGCACCACGTCCAGTCGGTAACGTGCGGCCCCATGTCCGCTTGCGCCGAGCCGGTCGACCAACGCGTTGCGCATCAGCCATCCCTGCTGCCCCGCAATCGGCCCGATCTCGACATCGCTGAGCGTGCGCGCGACCGCGCCGTGACTGCCGCCGGCATACATCGGCTGCAGCCCGCAACTGCCCAGGGCGAGTCCAATTGGCAGCAACAGGCCGAGGCGCGCGAACCGCTTCATGCGACGATGTTGACCAGCCGGTCGGGGACGACAATCACTTTCTTCGGCGTCGCACCCGCCAGGAATGCCTGCACCTTGGGAGAACCGATCGCCATCGCCTCCAGCGCTGCCTTGTCGGCACCCTTGGCCGCGCTGAGCGTGTCGCGCAGCTTGCCGTTGACCTGGATTGCGATCGTCACCTCATCCTCGACCAGCATCGCTGGATCGACCTCGGGCCAGGGCGCATCCGCAACCAGCCCCTCGCCCCCGATCCGCGCCCAGGCTTCCTCGGCCAAATGCGGCACCATCGGCGCTGCCAGCCTGATCAGCGCGCGCGCCGCATCGTCCCGCGCCGCGGACGGCTGCGCTTTCTCGACCGCACCGACCAGTTCGTAGAGCTTGGCCACTGCCTTGTTGAACGAAAGCGCTTCGACGTCCGCCGCGACACCGGCGATGGTTTGGTGCGTCTTGCGCGTGAGCGCTGCATCCGTGCCCTCGCTGCCCGAGACCTGCGTCGCGCGCCACAGCCTTTGGACGAACCGCGCACAGCCTTCGATGCCCGACACGCTCCATGGCAGATCGCGCTCCGGCGGGCTGTCGGACAGCATGAACCAGCGCACCGCGTCCGCGCCATAATGGTCGAGGATCGGCGCCGGATCGACCGTGTTCTTCTTCGATTTCGACATCTTCTCGACGCGGCCGAGACGAATCTGCGGGCCGCCATCCTTGAGGAAGACGCCATTTTCGCGCCGGTCGATCTCGTCGGGCGCGAACCAGGTGACGCGGCCGGACTCCGCATCCTCGGTATAATAAGTTTCGTGCGTCACCATGCCTTGCGTGAAGAGGCCGGTGAACGGCTCAGTCACGTCGATCCGTCCGATAGCTTTAAGCGCGCGCGTCCAGAAGCGCGCATACAGCAGATGCAGGATCGCATGCTCGACGCCACCAATATATTGGCCGACGGGCAGCCATTGTTCAGCCACCTTGCGGTCGAACGGCTGGTCCTTGGGCTGACTCGCGAAGCGGATGAAGTACCAGCTCGAATCAACGAACGTATCGAGCGTGTCGGTTTCGCGCCGCGCCTTGCCGCTGCACTTCGGGCAATCGACATGCTTCCACGTCGGATGGCGATCGAGCGGATTGCCCGGAATGTCGAAGCTCACATCCTCCGGCAGCACCACCGGCAGCTGGTCCTTGGGCACGGATACCGGGCCGCAAGCCTCGCAATGGATGATCGGGATCGGCGTGCCCCAGTAACGCTGGCGGCTGACGCCCCAGTCGCGCAGGCGATAGACGGTGGTGCCGACACCCCAGCCTTCGGCCTCGGCGCGCGCGACGACCGTGCTCTTTGCATCTTCCGAATTCATGCCATCCAGGAAGCGCGAATTGACCGCAACGCCGGGATCGCTGTCGGCTTCGTCGCCGACCGGATCACTGGCATGCTCGATTGATTTCGCGACCACGCGCGTCATCGGCAGCATATATTTGCGCGCGAATTCGTAATCGCGCTGGTCGTGCGCGGGCACGCCGAACACCGCGCCCGTGCCATAATCCATCAGCACGAAGTTCGCGACGAACACCGGCAGCTTCCACTCGGGATCGAGCGGGTGGATTGCGCTGAGGCCCGTGTCGAAGCCCTTTTTCTCCGCCGTCTCGATCTCGGCGGCGGCGGTGCCGGTGCGACGGCAATCCTCGATGAAGTCGGCGAGGCCGGGCGTGGACTCCTTCAACGCCTGCGCCAACGGATGATCGACCGACACCGCGACAAACGACGCGCCGAAGATCGTGTCCGGCCGCGTGGTGAAGACTTCGACCGACTCTAAGCCCCTCCCTTCCAAGGGAGGGGTTGGGGTGGGTGAGTCCGCCGAAGACAGCGTACCGGTCTGCTCTTCAGATGGCGTCACCCACCCCCCGGCCCCCTCCCTTGCCAGGGAGGGGGAGAGCTGAAAACGAAACCGCAGCCCCTTGGATCGTCCGATCCAATTGGCCTGCATCACCTTCACCTTCTCCGGCCAATGCTCCAGGCCATCCAGCCCTTCGAGCAATTCATCCGCGAAATCGGTGATCTTCAAAAACCACTGGCTGAGCTTGCGTCGCTCGACCAAGGCGCCCGAGCGCCAGCCACGGCCGTCGATCACCTGCTCGTTGGCGAGCACGGTCATGTCGACCGGGTCCCAATTGACCGCGCTTTCCTTGCGATAGACCAGCCCCGCTTCGTACAGGTCGAGGAACAGGGCCTGTTCCTGCCCATAATAATCGGGCTCGCAGGTCGCGATTTCGCGGCTCCAGTCGAGCGCGAAACCGAGCCGCTTCAACTGCGCCTTCATCGCCTCGATGTTCGAGCGCGTCCACGCGCCGGGATGGACGTTCTTCTCCATCGCCGCATTTTCGGCGGGCATGCCGAACGCGTCCCATCCCATCGGATGGAGCACTTCCATGCCGCGCATCCGCCGGTAGCGCGCGAGCACGTCACCCATCGTGTAGTTGCGGACATGGCCCATGTGGATGCGCCCCGACGGATAGGGGAACATCTCCAGCACGTAGCTCTTGGGCTTGGGGCTATTGTCGTCGGCGTGGAAGGTGCCACGCGTCTCCCACTCCCGCTGCCAGCGCGCGTCGCTGTCGCGGGGCTCGAACCGCTCGTTCACTTGATACCTTATCCGTTCGCGGCGGCGTTGCGGCTGAGATCTCGCGCCTTCTGGAGGATGATCTCTTCCAGCTTCTCATTGGTCGAGGCCGCAACCGCCGCGTCGACCCACTGGCCGTTCTGATAGATCTGACGTGCCGCGGCGACGCGGACGACATCCGCACGTAGCGCGGCGTCGAGGATCGATACGGTCACCTTCATCCGCTCGGTCGGTACCGCCGGATTGACGTACCAGTCGGTGATGATCACGCCGCCATTGCTGTCGGTCTGCGCGATCGACATGAATGACAATGTCTGGAGCGCGGCCCGCCACAGATAGGCGTTGACGCCGATGGTGGTGACATTGACCGGCGCCATCTGCGGCTGGCGCTTCTTCTTGCGCGCATCCGCCGCACCGGCGAGACTGGCGACGATCAGCAGGCCGATCAGGGGACGGGAAGGACGGATCATGGACGAAAAAACCTCTGAACGTCGGGCAGGCGCGCCGTTATAGAAGCTCATCGCCTGCCCGCAAGCGGCGTGCGGCGGGCTGCAAACGCCATAAAATGTGGGTCCCCTGCAACATAACGAAATGATTCGGTAACTAACGAGGAACAGAGTTGCGCGTCGGGGGTAGCCGAGAGGAAGCGCGCGACCCATATGAGATTCAAATGAAAGCGATTCGCGGGCATATCAGGAAAGGGGGCGGCGCCTTGGCGCTGATAGCCCTGTTGGCTGCGCCCGTCGCGTCGGCCGATGCCAAGTCGCGTCGGCACCGTTCTGCTTCTGTCGCGCTCGCGCCGGCGTTCAATGCTTTCACGCCCGCTGCCTCCGATCCACGGCTTGCGGCGGCGTTCGCCCGCAGTGGGCTGGGTGATGCCAATTTCAACGAAGGCGCCTTCCGCTTCACGCCATCGGGCACGAGCAGCAGCCGCCGCGCGATCACGGTTGCCGTGCGCTCGCGCGCAATATCCCGCCAGCAGGCGGCGCGCGCCATGGCGCTGCCAAGCGACGGCCTGGCACCATTCGCCTACAGCCTTGGCGCTTCGATCGGCTGGAAGCGCTTCGCGCTTTCGGGCGACGTGCAGAAGGTCGACGGCGGTCTGCTGCCGATTGGACGTGAATCCGCGGACCTCGGCCTGATCTTCTCGGGCAAGCGCTGGGCGACCGAACTCGAGCTCGCCGGCGAACGCGCCGCCGGGCCGCATCTCCCCGCCGGCCCGACCGCCGATGAAAGCTTTTCGGTCGGCCTCGGTGGCTCCTATGCGCTGACCCACCGCTTCAACCTGACCGGCGGCCTGCGCTACAAGCAACAGCGTGAGCAGACCCAATCGCTTACCGACGACCGCCGCGACAGCCAGGCGGTCTATCTCGGCACGACCTTCAAATTCTGATCGCGATCGGTGCGCCGGTGGGGCGTAGCGTTTTCCTGGCGGGCTGATGCCAGCGCACCGCCCAGCGCCGCGAGTGCGATGAGCGAAAGGCCGAGCGCGAAGATTCGGTCCGCCGAAACCGGCCCCAGGCTTTCGGATAGCGCCCCGACCCCGATGATCGGCAACGCATTGCCCATGAAGCAGCAGATGAAATAAGCGGATGCCAGTTCCGCCCGCCGATCGGCCGGCGCCAGCGCATTGATCGCACCAAGCCCACCGCGATAGCTGAACGCCGACGCGATGCCCGAAAGCGTGGTACCCACCAGCATCATCGGCAGCGATGACCAGGCCTGCGCCAGGACCAGGCCGCCCAGCCCCAGCGGGGTGACGGCCATTCCCCAGCGCAACAAGCGATCGGGTTCGATCCGGCGCGTGACCAGGATCGCCACCGCCGCGACGGCGAACAGCTCGGCGACGACGAGCCCGCTCAGCGCCTGATTCGTCACCCGTGCCGTCTCGCGGAGCATGGTCGGGCCCAAGGCGGCATAATAGCCCACCACCGCCATCGCCGCGAAGCCGGCCGCCGCGGGCGTCGCAAAGGCCAGGCGTTTTCCCTTCGGCACGCCCAGGCGCGGCATGAGGTTGAAAGATCCGGTTTGCTTGCGGTCCAGCGTCTCGCGCGCGGCGAGCACCAGCGCAATCACCAGGGCGAGCAGGCCGAGATAGACCGCGAACGACAGACGCAGCGGCCAGGGCGCGTATTGGACGAGCAGCCCCGCTACGACCGGCCCGAGCGTCAGGCCGGCAAAGTTGAACGCGGTCATTGTGCTCGCGGCCAGCGCACGCCGCGCGGGCGGAGTCGATTCAGTGATCCACGCGGTCGCCGCCCCCGATCCCAGCCCGACCGCGCAACCGCTCCCGATGCGCCCGGCGAACAGCAACCCGCTCCCGGACGCGATCAGGAACAGCAAGGTGCTGAGCGCCGCCAGTCCCAACCCTGCGAGCACGATCGGCCGCCGGCCGAGCTGATCGGAAAGCCGGCCGAGAAACAGCAGCGCGATCAGATTGCCAATGACATAGACCGCATAGATCAAGGTCAGGCCCAGCGCGCCCAGCCCATATTCGGTGCGATAGAGCTGATAGAGCGGCGTCAGCAGCGAACTGCCCATGAACAATATCGCCACGACCAGGCCGCCGGCGACCCGGCCCGAACGCAGCGGTTCCAGCCACGGCGTGCCGCGGCCCTTATTTGGTGGGGAAGCCATGGGGAAAACAACGCTTGTCTGGGCGCCAGGTCCCACGTTTCGGCCCGCGCCGAAGGGTCCCTGCCTTACCCGACCAGCGCATCGATCGCCGCCCAGCCACAAGCGCCGAGCGGAACGAGCCGCCGAAAGCGTCTGGCATCCATCCCTCCAAGCGCGATCAGCGGCGCATCGGCGCGGCGTGCGAGCAGGCCGAAGCGCAGCGGGCCCAGCGCCCGCGCACCGGGATGCGAAGATGTGGCGAAAGCGGGGGAGAGAAACACAGCATTTGCGCGCGCCCGCACCAGCTCCCGCGCGTGATGTGCCGGCGCCGTCCGCACGAGCGGTCGCGCGGCGCGCACGTGCGGCGAGCGGCCATGCGCGCCATCGGCCCGCCATCCGACCGCCTCCCGCGGGGTGCCGGCGAGCAGCAGGACCAGTCTCCTTCTCCTTGCCGCGATCCGCACCCGCTCGAAAAGCGCCCGCCGGCCGGGGGTTTGATAATGGCGGAAGATCACGCCGCTGCCCCGCGGCATCCGTTCGAGCGCCCGCCACAACCCCTCACCCATCCGTTCGTCGGTCATCAGCCAAAGGCGTGGCAGAGGGTGGCGTGAATGCATCGCGCTCGCCTATAGCGCCGCCATGCTCCAGACCGAAGACTTCCCGGCCGCGCGGCTCGCCGCAGTCCGCAACAGGCTTGCCCGCGCCGCCGCGCTGGCGGGGCGTAAAGCCGATGCGGTCGAACTGATCGCGATTTCCAAGACGCATCCCGCCGAGGCGATCCTGCCCCTGATCGAGGCCGGCCAGCGCAGCTTCGGCGAAAATCGCGTGCAGGAGGCGCAGGCTAAATGGCCCGCGCTCAAGGCCGCTTATCCCGACCTCCGCCTCCACCTCGTCGGCCAGCTCCAGTCGAACAAGGCTGTCGACGCCGTGGCCTTGTTCGATGCGATCCACTCGCTCGACCGCGCCAGTCTGGCCGAGGCCTTGGCCCGCGCGATCGAAAAGGCGGGCCGCGCGCCTACTCTCTTCATCCAGGTCAATATCGGCGCGGAAGAGCAGAAGGGCGGCTGCGCGATCGGTGAGCTGTCCGACTTGCTGGCGCATTGCCGCGCGCTCGGGCTCGGCATTGCCGGCCTCATGTGCGTGCCGCCCGCCGATACCGAAGCCGCGCCCTATTTCGCGCTGCTCGCCAAGCTGGCGAAGGACAATGACCTCGACCAGCTCAGCATGGGCATGTCGGGTGATTATGAGACTGCGGCGATGCTCGGTGCGACCTGCGTCCGCGTAGGCGCGGCGTTGTTCGGATCGCGATAGCGCCGTTGCGCACCAAGCTGAGCACCTGCGCCCGCAAAGCTCGCTTCGCTTCGGAAGCCGACGCGCTGACCGCAATCGAGGCGAGCCGTCTCACCCTCCGCCCCTATCGCTGCGACCGCGGCGATCATTTTCATCTCACCAGCCGGACCAAGGGTAAAAGGCTGCCGCAGCCGGACAATCGCCCGATATGATTTGCCAGCCGGCCGGTTTCATGGCCATGGCTGCCTCACGTCACCGCGTGACCCCCAATGCCTGAACGACGCGACGACACACTTCAGCACGTCAGGACAAGTTATGGGTCAGCTCCGCACCACCAACAAGCGCCACAAGCGCGCCGTCGCCGCGGCGGTCGCCGAATCTAAGGCTCCCGCACCCGCCGCGAAGGCGGCAGTCGCCAAAAAGGCAAAGTAGCTGTCGATCGTCGGGCGGCCTCGGGCCGTAACCGCTTGTTAAGCGCGGCCTCGTAGCCATGGTTCCGTGAAACACGCCGTGAACCTGAAGCCGGCGATGCCGCTCCCGCTCTATCACAGTTGGCCGCTATTCGAGCGCGGCTGGCGCTTCGATCTTGGCATGCTGTTCGGTCCGGAGGCATCGGGGACAAGCGGCTCGGCCGCGCCCAGCATCGAAAGTCTTGCCGCTCAGGGCATCGGCCGATGGTCGTGCGATCTGGCCGACAACAGTCTGACCTGGGCCGATCCGGTGTTCGATCTCTTCGCATTGCCCCGCGCTGCCCGCCTCGTGCGCGACGAGATCGTCGCGCTCTATCGCGAGGAATCCCGCGCCGCGATGGAACGTCTCCGCGCCTATGCCATCAAGCATCGGCGCGGCTTCACCGTCGATATGGAGATTCGGACTATCGCAGGCCGCCGCCGATGGATGCGGCTGCTCGCCGCGCCGGTCTGCGAGGGCGACCGTGTGGTGCGGCTTCAGGGCCTCAAGCAGGATATCTCGCGCGAATATATGTAAGCGCGCGCTTGACGCACTTTGGCGCGGATCAGCCGATCCGCAGAAGGTCGTCAGTCCGCAGCGCCGGGAGCAAGGCGAGGAGCTCCTGCCGCGCGATCGCGACGCATCCTTCGGTCGCAGCGCCCTCACGCCAGCAATGCCAGAAGATCGCGCTTCCAGCGCCGGGCACGACCGGTGCGTCATTGTGGCCGAGCACGACGATAACGTCGTACAATCCATCCTCACGCCACAACCGCTCCGCCGAAAAGCCGTGGGGATGACGGACCGGGCGATTATAGACGGGATCGGCCGTCGCATCGGACCAGCCGTCGTCGGGGCGGATCCAGCGCCAGGGCAATTGCAGTCCGCTCGGCGAGGTCACGCGATCCGGCCGCAGCAATATGCCCCGGAGCGGCCAGGCGCCGATCGGGGTGGCGCCATCGCCTTCCCTTTTGTCGGCCGCCGCGATCAGCCCGCCTTTGCCGATACTGCACGGGATCGCGCGGTGGGCCACATGGAGCAGCCCCGCTTTGCCGTCGACCACCAACCTCACAGCAGATGCCCGGTGCGGTCCCGCTTCACCTCCAGATAATGTGCGTTGTGCGGATTCGGCGGCAGTTTGTGGGCCACGCGTTCGGCGACCGTCACGCCTGCCGCCTGCAGACCTGCTACTTTGGCGGGATTGTTGGTAAGCAGACGCACCCGGTCCTGCCCGAGCAGCCGCAGCATCGCCGCTGCAATGCCGAAGTCGCGCGTGTCGACCGCGAAACCCAGCCGCAAATTGGATTCGACCGTGTCATAGCCCTGATCCTGCAGCGCATAAGCGCGCAATTTGTTGATCAGCCCGATCCCTCGCCCTTCCTGGCGCAGATAGAGCAACATGCCCCAGCCGCTTGCTTCGATCGCCTCGATCGCGGCGCGAAGCTGCGGGCCGCAATCACATTTGAGGCTGCCGAGCACGTCCCCGGTCAGGCATTCACTGTGCAGCCGTACAAGCGGCGGATTGCCGTCTGGCGCACCGATCACCAGAGCGACATGCTCGGCCGCATCGGCAGGCGAACGGAAGGCCACGATCTCGCTATTCTCGGCCCCCGCCACCGGCAGATGCGCGCTTGCGACAATGGCGAGCCGCTCCTCATGCTCGAACGCACCGATCTCGGCCGCCGTCACCTCGGCCCCGGCTTCGCCTTCGCCGCGCGCGAACAAGGCCGGCAGCAGGCCCGCCACCCGCGCCAGCGTCAGCGCGGCCGAAGCCGGCTCGGGATCGCCGATCGCGCGCGTCCGATATGGCCCCTTGAACGGGGTCGCCAGATCCTTGGCCGGATCCGCCAGCGCAACTGCCGCGGGCAGATCGAGCCAGGGCGCGCGCTCGATCAGCACCGGCTGACCGGGCGTCGCCGCGTCGCGCTGGTTGGCGAGCTTCAGGATCGCGGCGCGCTCGGCCGAAAGCAGCAGTTCGGCGCTGCCGTCCGGATCGAACGCGGCCAGGCGCACATCGTCCGCCCGCTCGACCGCCAGCACAAGCAGCGCGCCTTCGGCCCCGTGCACGCGCACCGGCCAGCCGCGCCGAAGCGCGTCTACCGCGCGCGCCGCATTGCGGGGGTCGGTCACACCTCGAACTCGGTCACGAGCGGCACATGGTCCGAAGGTCTGAGCCAATTGCGGCAGCTCTCATGCACCTTGTGGGCAACCGCCTTGGCGGCGACCTCCTTGCTCGCCCACATATGGTCGAGCCGCCGCCCGCGATCATTCACCGTCCAATCGGGCGAGCGATAGCTCCACCAAGTGTGCAGCCGCGCCGGCGCGGGATAGAAATGGCGGCCCAGATCGACCCAGTCATGCGCCGCCTTCAAACGATCGAGCGCATCGACCTCGACCGGCGTGTGGCTCACCACATCGAGCAATTGCTTGTGGCTCCAGACATCCTCGGGCAGCGGCGCAATGTTGAAGTCACCGACGATGAGTGTCGGCTCGTTCAGGCATTTCGCCCATTCGGTCATGCGCTCGACGAAGGCGAGCTTCTGCTTGAACTTGGGGTTGACCTCTGGATCGGGAATATCGCCGCCGGCGGGCACATAGACATTCTCCAGCCGAAATCCCGCCTCCAGCCACACGCCCACATGGCGTGCCTCGCCATTGTCCTGCCAGTCGAAGCGCCAGCAATCGTCCGCCGCATCCCTGAACGGGATCCGCGACAGGATCGCCACGCCGTGATGCATGCGCTGACCGTTCAGCCGCTGATGGACATACCCCATCCGGCGAAAATCATCGGCGGGGAATACGTCGTCCGCCGCCTTGGTCTCCTGCAGGCACAATATGTCGACCTGCTCTTCCTTCAGAAAGCGCTCGACGATGCCGAGGCGCGCCCGCACCGAATTGATGTTCCACGAAGCGATCTTGAGGACTGCCATGACGAGCATGTAGCGAGGCGCCGCCGCAGATGGAAGATTGGCAACTTCCGTCGCCCCGGCGCAGCCGGGGCCGCTGGAAACTTATGGTCTCCGTTGCCTGCTGCGGCCCCGGCCTCCGCCGGGGCGACGATCAAGGAATTTTGTACCGCACGGTTGGCATCGTCCGGCGCCATCGCTATATGCGCCCGCTCACCAGCGGCAGAGAGGGGCCTTATGCCGTCGATCCTATCCGTTTCCGCCGCCACAAAACGCTACAAATCCGATTTCACTGCGCTCGATCAGGTCGATCTAGAGATCGAACGGGGCGAGATTTTCGCGCTGCTAGGGCCGAATGGCGCGGGCAAGACGACCTTGATCAGCCTGGTCTGCGGCACGGTGTCGATGACGTCGGGTAGGATCAGCGTCGACGGGCACGATATTCAGCGCGACTATCGCGCCGCCCGCTCCAAGATCGGCCTCGTGCCGCAGGAGATCGCGCTCGATATCTTCGCGACCGTCTGGAATACCGTGAGCTTCAGCCGCGGGCTGTTCGGCAGGCCGCCAAACCCCGCTTATGTCGAACAATTGCTCCGCGATTTGTCGCTGTGGGAAAAGCGGAACAACAAGGTGATCGAATTGTCGGGCGGCATGAAGCGCCGCGTGATGATCGCCAAGGCGCTGAGCCACGAACCCGATCTGCTCTTCCTCGACGAGCCGACCGCGGGCGTCGACGTCAACCTGCGCCGCGACATGTGGGCGCTGGTGCGCAGGCTGCGCGATCAGGGCGTCACCATCATCCTCACCACCCACTATATCGATGAAGCCGAGGAGATGGCCGATCGGGTGGGCGTGATCGATCACGGCAAATTGCTGCTCGTCGAGCAAAAATCCGCCTTGATGCGGAAGCTCGGCAAGCGCCGGCTGACCGTGGTGCTCCACGATCCGATGGCAGAACTTCCCGCCGCGCTGGCCGATTGGCCACTCGCGCTGGAGGATGACGGTCACAAACTGGTCTACACTTTCGATGCCGAAAATGAGGCGACCGGCATTCCCGGCCTTCTGCGTAAGCTCGACGAGCTCGGCATCGACTATCGCGATCTCGATACCGCGCGCAGCTCGCTCGAGGATATCTTCGTCACTTTGGTGGAGGGCGCGGCATGAGCATCAACGGCTATGGCATGACGGCGATCTACAAGACCGAGATGGCGCGCACACTGCGCACCGTCTGGCAGAGCATCGCCACGCCGGTGATCACCACCGCGCTCTATTTCATTGTGTTCGGCGGCGCGATCGGATCGCGCATCCAGCATGTCGGCGGCGTCCATTATGGCGCCTTCATCGTGCCCGGGCTGATCATGCTCACCCTGCTCACGCAGAGCATCAGCAATGCCTCGATCGGCATCTACTTCCCCAAATTCACCGGCACGATCTTCGAACTGCTGTCCGCGCCCATGTCCACGATCGAGACGGTCGCGGCCTATGTCGGCGCGGCCGCGACGAAGTCGATCCTGATCGGTCTGATCATCCTCGTCACCGCCACCTTTTTCACCCAGGTCGAGATCCTGCATCCTTTCTGGATGGTCGCGTTCCTGTTGCTGACCTCGCTGACCTTCAGCCTGTTCGGCTTCATCATCGGCATCTGGGCCAAAAGCTTCGAGCAGCTGGCGATCATTCCCTCGCTGGTAATAACTCCGCTCACCTTTCTCGGCGGCGCTTTCTATTCGATCGACATGCTGCCCCAGCCATGGCGCACCGCCAGCCTGTTCAACCCGGTCGTCTATCTGGTGAGCGGCTTCCGCTGGAGCTTCTACGGGATCGGCGACGTCAGTGTGGGCGTCAGCCTCGGCGTCACCGCCGCCTTCATGGCCGCCTGCCTGATCCTGCTCGCCTTCATCTTCCGCACCGGCTGGCGGCTCAAGCCCTAGGCCTGTCCCTCCGAAAGCGCGTCATTGCGAGCCGCGTCAGCGGCGCGGCAATCCAGACCCGCTCCCGACCCCGCCTCAAGCGACGGGCGCGCTGTCAGACACACGCCCGCCGCAGGGTGACCCGAATTTTGGGGGAATCGGATCACGGCAGGTCGTACGGTGGCCGGCGCGCCGCGGTTACAGATCGCCTCCCCGGCGAATTTCTCGCGAACATGTAACCATGCGCGCCGATTGCGCGTAAGCTTGGTTCGGGAGCGCGCATGCGGGAAGGCGAGGAGCAATTGCGGGCATGGATGATCGATGGGCTCGGCGGCGACGCCGGCGCCCACGCCGCCTTGCTGCGTGCGCTCGTGCCTTTGCTGCAGAGCTTCTACCGGCGGCGCATGCGCGGCGCTGAACATGACGTTGAGGATCTGGTGCAGGAGACATTGATCGCGGTGCATACGAGGCGGGCGAGCTACGATCGCGACCGGCCGTTCGTGGCCTGGCTCTATGCGATCGCGCGCTACCGGATGATCGATCATTTCCGGCGGCAGCGCGTCACGGTGCCGGTCGATGACGTGGCCGACATATTGGTCGCCGAAGGCTTCGAAGACGCCTGCGCCGCACGGATGGATGTCGCGCGCTTGCTGTCCGGCCTGTCGCCCAAACAGGCGCGCGCGATCCGCGACACCCATATCGACGGGCTGAGCATCGCGGAGGCGGCGCAGGCCGCGCGGATCGGCGAGTCCGACGTCAAGATTTCGGTCCACCGCGGCATGAAGGCGCTTGCCGCCCGCATCCGGGGCGAACGGCCATGAAGACCGAGGACCTCATCCAATCGCTGACGCGCGAGGTTCCACCGGTGCCCCGGCATGCGCTGGGCCGCCGCATCATGCTCGGGGTCGCCGGCGGCGGGGTGATGACATTGGCGCTGGTAATGCTCGCGCTCGGTGTCCGCCCTGATCTGTGGATCGCGATGCACGGCTTCGCCTTCTGGATGAAATGGAGCTACACCGCCTCGCTCGGCGTGGTTGCGATCGTCGCCACGATGCGGCTGGCGCGGCCCGACGCCTTGCCGTCGCGCTGGCCCTGGCTGCTCTCGATTCCGGTGCTGCTGCTCGCCGCGATCGGGATCGGCGAACTGGCGGGTACGCCATCGCGCGACTGGCTGGCGATGTGGCTGGGGCAGAGCTGGAAAGTCTGCCCCTGGCTGGTTCTGACGCTCGCTATGCCGATCTTCGTCGGATTGCTCTGGTCGTTTCGCCGGCTCGCACCCACCCGGTTGCGCGCGGCGGGCGCGGCGGCGGGCCTCGCGGCGGGAGCGTGCGCAGCCACCATCTATTGCCTCCATTGCCCTGAAGTGTCGGCGATCTTCGTGCTGACCTGGTACAGCCTCGGCATATTGCTCGCCGCGGGCGTGGGCGCGCTCGTCGGTCCGCGCTTTCTACGCTGGTAGCTGTAACCCGGCGCGGCCCGGCGCCGTAAGGATGACGCCGACCGGGCATATCCTTGAAGGAGAATCACGATGCGTCTGAAGCCCCTGCTGTGGCTCGCCGCCCTGGCCGGCGCCATGCCCGCCGCCGCTGCCGATGTGGCGCATCCCGCCGTGGTCGAGCTCTACCAGAGCCAGGGCTGTTCCTCCTGCCCACCCGCGGACGCGGTGCTGAACGGCCTGGCCGACCGACCCGACATCCTGGCCTTGAGTTTTGCCGTGACCTATTGGGACAATCTCGGCTGGAAGGACACGTTCGCCGCCCCCGCTTTCACCCAACGTCAGTGGGACTATGCGCGCGCCGGCGGCCGCGGCAACGTGGCAACCCCACAGGTGATCGTGAACGGCCGGGGCGTGCTCACCGGCAGTCGCCGCGCCGATGTCGATGCCGCTGTCGCGCAGTTCGACCGTGGCCCGTCAGGCCCGTCCCTGACCTTCGCGGATGGTTCGCTGAGCGTGGGCGCGGGACACGGTATGGCGACGCTCTGGTTGGTTCGTTACGACCCGCGCACGATCCCGGTGCCAATCCGTGCTGGCGAAAATGGCGGCCGGACCATTCCCCATCGAAACATCGTGCGGCAATTGGTGAAGCTCGGCGCGTGGAGTGGCCGGCCGGCCCGCTTCCCCATTCCCGCATCCTCGCCGGGTTTGCGTTCCGCGGTGTTGCTTCAAGCGGGCACCGGCGGGGCGATCATCGCGAGCAGCCGTCTCTAAGGCGACCGCCTCAGGTGCGGAGATTCTGGTAAAGCCGCGACGTCTCGGTCCCGAACGCAAAATAAGGCGCGAAGCTCGGGCTGCCGGCAAAGCCCCACTCGGTCCCGCCCGGCACGCGCTGGCGCAGCGACAAGAGCTGCGCCCGCGTGAACTCCGGCACGTCTCCGCCCAGCGCGAACAAGGCGAGCGGCCCCTGCATTGCCGCCACCCGATCGGGATGCTGCGCATCCACCGCCTCCAGCCGTAGCGTACGATCGATCACCAGCGCGACCCGATCGCCGTCGCGCCATTCACGGTCGATCGTGGCGAAATGGCCCGGCACCACACCCGGCTGCACCCGTCCGTTGACCGCCACCCGGGTGGCGGGGCCCGCCCACGCCGGAATCCGCAGCCGCAGCGCCATCCGCACCGGCTTGGGTGCTGCGACGCGCATCGCGACGTCGTCGCCAAGCGGATAGCTGCCGGTCTGGTTCAACGTCAGCGCCGCCTCGCCATTGCGCTGCCAGGTCGCCTGAAGCGGCAGATACAGATTGACCAGCAGGCCGCGCTCGTCGCGCAGCACCGCGTTGATCCCGTAATCCGCCGTGAGCTGCCCGATCGATCCCGAGCAGCACGGGCAGATTGTGTCGTAATAATTCTTGTGCCCGGCCTGGTTGTAATCGGCATAATAGAAAGCGGTGCCGTCGGGCTTGAGCGGCAGCGCGCCCAGGGCCGCATTATAGAGCAATCGCTCCATCCCATCGCCATAACGGCTGTCGCCGGTCAGCCGCATCAGATAGCGCGCGACCTTCATGTGGCCGTAGCTGCCGCACGGTGCCTCGAAACTGGCATGCGTCGTCTCGAGGCTGTCGCCGAGCTTGCCCGATCCAGGCACGATATAGCCCTCGTTCGGACCCCAGCCGCCGGTCGCGAAACTCTGGTCGAGGATGAAGCCCATGCCGTTCTTGGCCGCCGCGAGATGGCGCGGATCGCCGTCGACGATATAGGCCTCCGCCGCCGACGCGAGCGCGTTCATATGGCTATAGGCGTGGCGATGCGGCAGCACATTCTGCTGGTTCGCCAGCGGGAAGAAATAAGCATCATTCAGCAGGTAAGCGCGCGCCATCGTGCGGTAGCGCTCGCCCGCACCGCGATCGGCGGCGAGATAGAGGTTCTCGGCCAGCGTGTAGGTCTCGTCCCAGCCGAACGCCTGTTCGGGGCGCGGCTTCCTCTCCTCGTCGGGCCGGTTGAGTGCGCGGCCCGGCAACCACGGCAGAACCGCATCGGTGGTCGGGCTAACCAGCTTCAGCGCCTGCGTGTTGCCCGCAAATTGATGGGCGTCGATCAGCCCCATCAACGTCTTGTCGAACGTGTAAGCGGGCAGCGTGTAATTCTTGTAGAAATCGGGCGTGATCGTCGGTGCGTAAGCGGCGAGCAGCCGATCGACCTTGGCCTTGGCGCGCGCATCGCCTGTCACCGCAAACCCGCGCGACAGCGCCGAAACATATTGGCCGAAGCTATGCCCGGGGATGAACCCGACCATGCTCTGCTTGGAATGGAATTCGGGCACGAAATCGTACCAGCCGCCGAACCGGTCGTCGGAGACCGGCAACCCCGCCCGCTCGCGGAAGGGTCGCAGCAGGCGGTTGTCGTCCATCGCCAGCAAGGCGTCGAGCGTGCGACCGGCCTGCGCATGGGCTGGCCCGTCGAGCAGGGTCACATCGCGATAGTCGAGCATGCTGATCGGGGCGCGGGTAACCGCCGCCCCGGCCGAGCGCGGCAGCAGCGCGATTGTCGCAAGGGAGGCTGAGCCACCCAGCAGCGCTCTGCGGTTCATTTCCATGCGTCACTCTCCTCGCTGTGCGAGGATTAGTCCGACAAAAGGAAAAGGCAAAGCGCTGAAAAGGATAGGCCCTCGCTCCGGGGGCTGGAGCGAGGGCCGACCTGGCGTTCGTCACGCAGGCGAGGTGGCGACGCTGCAACCCGGGCAACAGGGGGGAATCCCGGGGGCGGCATCGCGACCGCAAACGCCTTCTAGGCGGCCTAACCTGTCACCAAAATGAATGAAGTGATTAATGTCCGCGCGTCTGCGGGCGTGGGTCGCGCCAACGGAACGTCTGGTCGCTCACCGGCACCCCGAATTTCTGATCGGACAGCACCGTGGTTGTGCGATTCCCCTGCGCATCGAGCACGCTCCAACCGGCGAGCATCAAACCGCCGGGGGCGCCGGGCTTCTCGGCGAATCCCATCGTGATCGTGCCGAATTCGGGATGCTTGGGGTCACGTCCCTCGATCAGGATCCGTCCGTCGGAACCGCTCGGCACGACATGAGCGTAGCGGGAGATGTCCTTCGATGGATCGAGCAGAAGCGCGAGCGGCGAGTTGCCGACCGGCCAGCGCGACACCTGCGACACCTGGTAATCGATCATGGTGAGCGCATGGCCATCGCCCACGATCAGCAGCGGCACGTCTTTCTGATATTGAAAGCGGATCTTGCCCGGCTGCTTGAGGATGACTGTCCCGGTCAGCGCGCGGCCGTTGCGATCGGTCTGCGCGAACGACGCGGTCATGGTCGTGACCGCGCGCAGATGCGCCTGAACCTGGGCAAGGCCGCCCGTCTGGGCGGCGGCGGGTGCTGCGATGAGGGCGGCGGCGATATAGAAGCGATGCATTCAATCTCCCTGCGGCCCGGGCTTTGAACTCGGCCTGAACCTGTTTCGCCTCGTCATTGCGAGGAGCGTAGCGACGAAGCAATCCAGGCCCGGATGGCGATTGCCGCGACGGCAGGCCTGGATTGCGTCGCTACGCTCGCAATGACGTCGCGGCTATTTCTTCCGCGGCTTCGGCTTGGGTCGCGCCATCGCCCAATCGCGCGAGGCCTCGATCTGATCCATGACCAATTGGCGATTGGCACTGTCATACTTTACGAGCAGAGCCGGATAGCCTTGATAATGCGGCGTCTGCCAGAAGGTATCGGGATCGATCTCCATCAGCATCTCGATCTTGGCCTTGTCGATATGCAGACAGAAACTGTCGGCCTCGCGGCTGGGCGTCACCACCGCCCGATCGTTCGCCTTGACCGCGGGGCCGCCGAAATAGGTGGTGAGTACGGCATCCGGCAGAGACAAAGCATAAGCGACGACCTCGTCCCACGTGAGGCTCATTTTCCCCGCTCCTCGCGCAGCTTCTGCCAATAAGCCAAACGCTCCCCGATCTTCGCTTCGAATCCGCGCGGCGTGGGCTCGTAGAAGGTCTGCGGGGCCATCTCCTCGGGCCAATAATTGTCGCCGGAGAATGCCTCGTCGGCCTCATGGTCGTAGGCATAACCCTTGCCGTAGCCGATCGACTTCATCAACTTGGTCGGCGCATTAAGGATGTTCTTGGGCGGCATCAGCGAGCCCGTCTCCTTGGCCGACCGGGCTGCTGCGCCATAGGCCTTGTAGCCCGCATTCGATTTGGGCGCGGTCGCGAGATAGACCACCGCATTGGCGATCGCGAGCTCGCCCTCCGGGCTTCCGAGAAAGTCGTAAGCGTCTTTGGCGGCAAGGCACTGCACCAGGGCCTGCGGATCGGCGAGGCCGATGTCCTCGCTCGCCATGCGCACGATCCGGCGCAGCAGGTAGAGCGGCTCCTCGCCCGCCACCAGCATGCGCGCGAGATAATAAAGCGAGGCCTGCGGATCGGAGCCGCGCACCGCTTTATGCAGTGCCGAGATCAGGTTGTAATGCCCCTCCCGATCCTTGTCGTAGACCGCGACGCGCCGATGCAGCAAAGCCGCGAGGCCAGCGGGATCGAGCTTCTGGGTCAGCCCGACCGAGAATAATGTCTCGGCCTGGTTCAGCAGGAAACGCCCGTCACCATCAGCGCTCGCGATCATCGCGGCGCGCGCCGCGTCGTCGAGCGGCAGCGGCCGCGCTTCGAGTGCCTCGGCGCGCGCCAGCATCGCCTGCAGAGCGTCATTGTCGAGCCGGAGGATCAGCACCTGCGCACGCGAGAGAAGCGCGGCGTTCAGTTCGAACGAGGGATTTTCGGTGGTAGCGCCCACCAGCACCACCGTGCCGTCCTCGACATAAGGCAGGAAGCCATCCTGTTGCGCGCGGTTGAAGCGGTGGATCTCGTCCACGAACAGCAAGGTGCGCTTGCCGAGCCGGGCATATTCGCGTGCTTCGGCAAAGGCTTTCTTGAGGTCAGCGACGCCGGAAAAAACCGCCGAGATCGCCAGGAAGCGCAATCCAACCGCGTCGGCGAGCAATCGCGCAATACTGGTCTTGCCCGTGCCGGGCGGCCCCCACAGGATCATCGACGACAGCCGGCCCGCCGCCACCATCCGTCCGATCGCACCTTCGGGGCCGGTCAGATGCTCCTGCCCGATCACCTCATCGAGCGAGCGCGGACGCAGCCGATCCGCGAGCGGCGCGTCCGCACCCGGTTCGGCTGGCGCGCCGTCGGCGGGAAGGTCTGCGGCGAAGAGGTCGGACATGGCCGCTTATATAGGGCTGCTCAGCCAATGACGCCACGCGCGCGCAACTGCTCCCTGGGAAGAAGCACCACTCCCCCAGCCGCTCTTGACGAAATGCAGTTAAGATATATCTTGAGCGAACATGATTCGTACAGGAGCTAATATGTTTGGATTTCACCACCACCGCCATGGTCACCACGAATGCGGCCCGCGCGGCGGATCGTTCCGCCGTGGGCCGTTCGAATTTTCGTGGAACTATGACGAGGATAGCCGCGGCGGCGGTCGCCATGGCGGGCGTCGCAGAATGTTCGACGGCGACGAATTGCGGCTGATCCTGCTTGCGTTGCTCGAGGAGCAGCCGCGCCACGGTTATGACCTGATCCGCGAGATCGAGGAACGCACCGGCGGCGCTTATGCCCCGAGCCCGGGCGTGGTCTACCCGTCACTGACGATGCTCGACGAGCTCGGCCATATCGACGAGGTCAAGGAAGAGGGCGCACGCAAGCGCTTCCAGATCAACGATGCAGGCCGCGCGCACCTGAATGAGCGGCGCGAGGAGGTCGACGGCTTGATGGCGCGGCTCGCCAGCCTCGGCGAGCATCGCGCGCGCACCGAACGCGCTCCGGTTCGCCGTGCCATGGCCAGCCTGCACATGGCGCTGCGTCAGGCGCTGACGGGCGGCGACGAGGCGCTCGGGCACGACATCGTTGACATACTCGACGAGGCCACCCGCAAGATCGAACGTCTGGAGCGGTGACGCGGCTCATTGCCGTCCGTCCGTGGCCGGCCTTCGCGCCGGCCGCCGCGAATGACCGCCTCTGGAAAGTTGCTGCCATGACCTTTTCGACCACCGCCACCGTGCCGACCGCCAGCGGCAGCCGCTATCTCCAGCAGCTCTGCAAGCATTGGGCGCACAATCTGGCGGTCGAGTTCACGCCCGATCACGGCACGATCGTCTTTCCCAAGGACGTGCGCGGCGCCGATTATCCAGGCGACGCGCTGGTCACCTTCGATGCCCGCGAGGCGGCACTCGACGTGAGGATCGACGCGAGCACGCCGGAGCAGCGTGACAACCTCAAGGATGTGGTCGCCCGCCACCTCGACCGTTTCGCCTTTCGAGAGGCCCCGCTGCGCTTCGACTGGCGCGACACCTGACTTAGGCGGTCTGCGGTGCGGTACCCGACAGGATAGTGCCGACCGGCGCCTGCTCGCCGCGCGAATAGGTGCCGACCAGCAGGCCCGCAGCAAGCACGCGCCCCTGGAGCGCCTTGACCAGTTCGTCGCGGCCGGGGTTTGGGCTGATCACCGGCGTCTCGCGCAGCGCGAACAGCTGGAAGACATAATCGTGGCTGCCATGCCCCGTCGGAGGATCGGGCGGCAGCCACCCTTCGCTGAAGAAGCTGTTGCGGCCGACATCGCGCCCGTCCAGGCCGCCCTTCCCGTCGCGAGTGATCGCGCCTTCCGGAAGACGGCGTTCGCCCGCAGGGATGTTCCAGACAAGCGCATGGACCAGCGGATTGGGTGCGGGCGCGTCCGGATCCTCCACGATAAGGGCGAAACTATCCGTGCCCGGCGGCGGATCGCGCCAGACGAGCGGCGGCGACACCCCATCGCCATCTGCGGTGAAGCGTTCTGGCAGGCGCGCGCCATTGGCGAAAGCGGGGCTGGCCAGATCGAGGCTGTCGGCGCTGACATTCAGATCGTGGCCGACAATCACCAATTTGGCGTGACCCGCGCGTACATTACGCATCAACGCGCCAAGCCATTGCGGAACATGTTCGAGCATCGCCCGCCTCCTTCCTGCAACAACGCCCTGCCCCGCTGCCGGCTCCTCCTTTTGCCGCATCGCCAAGTCCCGGCTAGATGGGCCGTGGTTCAGCTTTGGCGAGTTATCGGGCGAATATGAGACGACGCCCCTTCGTGGCCGCCGCGCTGGCTATCGCCGGCCTGTTGCTCGTGGCCCTGTTGGTCGCGTGGACCATGCGGTATCGCGTCGCGACCGCGATGGTCGATCGCAAGCTGACCGGCGCGAAGGTCCCGGCTACCTACCGTCTCACCCATATCGGCCCCTTCCTAGAACGAATGGAAGATGTGCGGATCGGCGATCCCGCGGCTCCCGACATGATCGCGCGGCGGATCGACGTGCGGATCGGCTATGGCCTGTGGGGTCCTGTTGTGCGCGCGATCGCCGTCGATGGCGTTCGGCTGCGCGCGCGGCTCGACAGCAATGGTCTCAGTCTCGGCACGCTCGATAGGCTGATGCCCAAGGGCGCCGCCGGCCAGAACAAATTGCCCGATTTCGACGTCGTGCTTCACGACACCCTGCTGTCGCTGGCGACCCCCAACGGCGCGATCCGGGCGGCGCTGGCGGGCAAGGGCAATCCCCAGCGCGCGTTTCATGGCACAGCGAGGGTGAAGGCAGATAGGCTGCGCGTCGCTTCGTGCGCGCTCGGTGGGGTCGATGCGCGACTGGAGATCGCCACCACGCGCGGCCGGCCGCAGGCGAGCGGGCCGGTCCGGATCGGACAGACGCTATGCCCTGGACTGGCGCTCCGCACCGGCACGGCGCGCATGGCGTTGTCATCGGACCGCACCTTCAACCATCTCAGCCTTCAGGCGCTGCTCGACGGCTTTGCCGGACAGGCGGGACCTGCCCGCTTCGCAAGCATAAGCGGGCCGGTCGACGCGTCGGGCGTGATCGGCGATCTCGCCACGTCGGCGCGGCTGAACATACGGTCGCTCGCCATGCCAGCAATGGCGAGGACCGTCGCCCGTTGGGGCAAGATTCTCGGCGGGACGCCCGTCGGCCCGACCGGCGCGAGGGCGAGTGCCGCCTTCGCTCGATTGCTCGCCGGAGCGGATGCGCAGGTCGATCTGTCGGCGGCGATCAAGGGCAGCGCGACCGACCTGCATCTGCATCGGCTGGAACTTGCCGGGAGCGACGGCGCGCGCATCGTCGCAACCGAGCGAGGCGGCCTGACCTGGACCGCACAAGGCTGGCGGGCTGATGTGGATATCGCGGCAGGTGGCGGCGCATTGCCGGCGATCAGGGCCGCACTCCACCAATCCGCTCCCGGTGCGCCGCTCACGGTGACCGCGCAACTTGCAGCCTACCGCGCGGGCGAGGCGCAGCTGGCGAGCGCGCCGATCCGGTTCCGCTGGGACGGCCGGCGCGCCAGCTTCGATACGGTCCTGCTGATCGACGGCCCGATCGGCGACGGTTTCGTACGCGGACTACAGGTGCCGGTACGAGGGCAAGCGGACGCGGCGGGCAGACTCGTGATCGGGGGCGGATGCCAGACGATCGGCTTCCGCGCGTTGCGGCTTGCGTCCTTCACATTTGATAGCGCACGGCTGCCGGTGTGCGGTCAGCCGATTGTGGCGCGTGGGGTCGACGGTGCGCTGCGCATCGCCGCAACGACGGGACCGCTGCGGCTCAGCGGCCGGACCTCTAACGGCGCGCCGGTGCAGGTGAGCGCGGACATGCTGCGGGTCACGCAAGCAGGCTTCTCCGCCAGCACTGTGAGCGCGGCGCTGGGGCCGGCCGATCGCCAGACGCATTTCACCGCAGCCACGCTCAACGGCAGCGTAGAGGCCGGCGCCATCGCCGGCACGTTCGGCGGCGCGAAGGGCGCGATCGCCAACGTTCCGCTCGACATCGCCGAGGCGGGCGGGACATGGCGCTTCGCGGGTGGCACGCTGCAGCTGGATGGCAATCTGAAGGTCAGCGACGCGGCGGCGGCGGCGCGGTTCAATCCGCTCGCGACCGACGATGCGCGGCTCGAGCTGAAGGGCGGTACGATCACCGCCACCGCGACGTTGCACGAGCCCACCACCAAGATCGAGGTGACGCGGGTCAGCGTCACGCATGATCTGTCCGCCGGCAGCGGCCATGCTTCGCTCGACGTGCCGGGCATCGCCTTTGCGCCCAAGGGGCTGCAGCCGGAGAAGCTGACACCGCTCACGCTCGGCGTGATCGCGAATGTCGCGGGCACCGTGTCGGGCGACGGGCGGATCGACTGGGGGCCGCAGGGCGTCACCAGCAGCGGCACATTCGGAACGGGTCGGATCGACCTCGCCACCGCCTTCGGCCCCGTGACCGGAATCAAGGGGCAGGTCCATTTCACCGATCTGCTCGGCCTGATCAGCGCGCCGCACCAGGAGGCGACGATCGCCGAGATCAACACCGGCGTATCGGTCACCAATGGCGTCGTCCATTATCAGCTCACCGGCCAGAGCCGGGTGCAGGTGGAGGATGCGGTCTGGCCATTTGCGGGCGGCATGTTGCGGCTCGACCCGAGTCTGCTCGAATTCGACGAGCATGCGGAGCGGCATCTGACGTTCCGCATCACCGGGCTGGATGCGGCTGCGTTCGTGCAGCAGCTCGATTTTCCCAACATTTCGGCGACGGGCACGTTCGACGGGGTGCTGCCGATGATCTTCGATCATGCGGGCGGGCGGATCGAGAGCGGATCGCTGCGCGCGCGGGCGGGCGGCGGCACGCTCGCTTATGTCGGTGAACTCAGCAATGCGGAGCTCGGCACGATGGGCAAGCTTGCGTTCGATGCGCTGAAGGCGATCCGCTATTCGAACCTGGAGATCACGATGGACGGGCGGCTGGACGGCGAGATGATCAGCCGCGTGCGCTTCACCGGCGTGCGCCAGGCGACGGCGGAACAGGGGATGGTCGCGCGGATGATCCGCAACCTGCCGTTCCGCTTCAACATCCAGATCCGCGCGCCCTTCCGCGGGCTGGTGGGGTCAGCGCGCGCTTATATCGATCCGCGGCTTCTGCTCACGCCCGACCGGCTGAAACCGGCTACGCCGGCTGAACCGGCCGTTCAGACCCCCGCAAGTGGAGCTATGCGATGAAATGTGCCAGCTTGACGCTCGATGAGAGGGGTGCGAGCCCGTGGAGCATGATGCGATGGACGGTTCCTATCCTGGGTGGCTTGGCGCTTTCGGGCTGCGTGACGGTCAAGGCGCCGGACAAGCCGATCGAGATCAACCTCAATATCAACGTCAAGCAGGAGGTCGTCGTCAGCCTGAAGAAGGACGCCGAGGACTTCATCGCCAACAATCCGGACCTGTTCCCCAAATGAGCAAGCCCCAGATGAGCAAGCACAGACCCTTCCTGATCGCGGCGCTGACCGGCCTGTCGCTGATAGCCGCGGTGCCCGCCGCCGCGCAGATGGACAGCGAGGTCGAGGCGGCGCTGAATGCCGGGACGGTCGGCGAGCAGGCCGACGGCTATCTCGGCTTCGCGCGGCCGCCGAGCCCGGGGCTGAAGGCCAAGGTCGACGCGATCAACATCAAGCGGCGGCAGGGCTATACCCAGGTCGCGCAGGGCAAGAACGTCCCGATCGAGGCGTTCGCGGTGTCGATCGGCTGCCATACGCTGTCGGTGCTGAAGCCGGGCCGGGCGTATAATATCGGCGGCGCGTGGGCGGTGAAGGGATCGGCCCCGATCACCCTGCCCGCGCAATGCGGGGGCTGAACTAGTCCTCCAGCCTCTTGCCCATGACGATGAGGTCGCCGGCCTCGTATCCGAGCTTTTCGTAGAAGCCGAGCGCGCCTTCGTTGGTGCGGCGGACCATCAGGCGGATGACGTGCGCGCCGCGGGCGTGGAGCCATTGCTCGGCCGCGGACATGACGGCACGGCCGCACCCGGTGCCGCGGTGGCTGTCGGCGACGGCGACATAATAGAGCCAGCCGCGATGCCCGTCATAACCGGCCATGGCGGTGGCGACGATGCGGCCGTTGTCGCGCGCGGTGAGGATATTCGAGGTCGGACAGGCGAGCGCCGCGGCGATGTCGGCATAGGGATCGTTCCAGGGATGCGACACGCCGGCTTCCGCCCACAATGCGGCGGCCTGGGGGGCTTCGGATGGGTCGAGGGGCGATATGTCCATATCGGGCCGATTAGGCCGGATTGTTGGGGGATTCCAGTCTGCTTCGGCCTCCCATCGTCATTCCCGCGAAGGCGGGACTCCACCGGGAGGACGAAGCCTGGCCGCCGAATGGATCCCGGCTTTCGCCGGGATGACGAATGAAGAGGGGTTCATCCCAGGCGGGCCAGCGCGGCGCGGAGGCGGTCGGCTTCGGCGGCTTTCGAGTCGTGGTCCTCGCGGGCTTTGGCGACGGCTTCGGGTTTGGCTTTCTCGACGAAGGCGGGGTTGGCGAGGCGGGCGGCGAGGCCGTCGCGTTCCTTTTCGGCGGCTTCGGCGGCCTTGGCGAGGCGAGCGCGTTCGGCGGCGAGATCGATCACGCCTTCGAGCGGAAGCGCATAGGTCGCGCCTTCGACCACCACCTGCGCGGCGCCGGTGCCGGTGAAGGGCGCGAGCTGGATCGCGTCGAGCCGGGCGAGGCGCAAGAGGACGCCGCGCTGGCGATCGAGACGCGCGGCGACTTCGGCCGAAGCGTCGGCGGCGTGGAGCTGGATGCGGGCGCCGGGGGGCACGTTCAGTTCGGCGCGCGCGGCGCGGATCTCGCTGACCAGCTTGATCAGCCATTCGACTTCGGCGGAGGCCTCAGGATCGATCGCGCGGGCGTCGGCGGCGGGCCAGCGCGCGACGATCAGGTCATGGTCGCGGTCGGCGAGCGCGTGCCACAGCTCTTCGGTGATGAAGGGCATGAAGGGGTGGAGCAGGACCAGGATCTGATCGAGCACCCAGCCGGCTACGGCGCGGGTTTCGGTTGCTTCGGGGCTGTCCCCCTCTCCCAACCCTCTCCCGCCAGGGGAGAGGGCTTCAGGGCTGCCGGCGCGGGTTTCGGTGGCATGAAGCCCCTCCCCTTCAGGGGAGGGGTTGGGGTGGGGCCCATCCTCTCGATCATGCGCTGGTGGAGAGGCCCCACCCCCGGCCCCTCCCCTGAAGGGGAGGGGGGACTCAGGGGTGGATGCCCCCTCCCCTGAAGGGGAGGGGCTTTGGCCGCCGCCGCCCAGCACGGGCTTGATCAACTCCAGGTACCAGTCGCAGAAATGGTCCCAGACGAAGTGGTAGATGATGTGGGCGCTTTCGTCGAAGCGGAGATCGGCGAGGGCGAGGTCGAGGGCCTGGATGGTGCGGGTGGTTTCGGCGATGATCCAGCGGTTGACCGCCAGATCGGCCTTGGGGGGATCGAGCGTGGTGCTGCCGCCGATGCCGTTCGACTGGGCGAAGCGGGCGGCGTTCCAGAGCTTGGTCGCGAAGTTGCGATAGCCTTCGACGCGCTTTTCATCGAGCTTGATGTCGCGGCCCTGGCTTTCCATCGCGGCGAGCGTGAAGCGCAAGGCATCGGCGCCATATTTGTCGATCAGGCCGAGCGGATCGACGGTGTTGCCCTTGGACTTGGACATCTTGGCGCCGTGCGCGTCGCGGACGAGGCCGTGGAGGTAGAGCGTCTTCCAGGGCTTTTCGCCCATCAGATGGAGGCCCTGCATCGCCATGCGCGCATCCCAGAAGAAGAGGATGTCGAAGCCGGAGATGAGGACGTCATTGGGGTAATGGCGGGATAGGAGGGTGTTGGCCTGAGCTTGAGGGCTCGCGGCCGCGCCGCTCGCACCCACCCCTGCCCCTCCCTGGGAAGGGAGGGGGGATTCGGTGGGCCAGCCGAGGGTGGCGAAGGGCCAGAGGGCGCTGGAGAACCAGGTGTCGAGGACGTCGGTGTCGCGGGTCAGGGGCTTGTTGCCGGCTAAAGCCCGCGCCTCTGCTTCGGTTTCGGCGACGTAGACCTGGCCGTCTTCGTCATACCATGCCGGGATCTGGTGGCCCCACCAGAGTTGGCGGCTGACGCACCAGGGCTGGATATTCTCCAGCCAATTGTACCAGGTTTTCTTCCAGGTTTCGGGGACGACGCGGATGTCGCCCGAGCGGACGGCTTCGAGGGCGGGGCCGGCGAGGGTCTTGGCGTCGACATACCATTGATCGGTGAGCCAGGGTTCGATCACCACGCCGGAGCGATCGCCGTACGGCGTCTGGATCACGCGATCCTCGACCTTTTCGAGCGCGCCGGCTTGTTCGAGCAGCTTGACGACCATGTCGCGCGCTTCGAACCGATCGAGCCCGAGCAGATCGGCGGGGATGAGGCCGTCGGCGGTCTGGCAGATGCGGGCTTCGGCATCGAGCATGTTGAGCATATCGGCCGCCTT
>Ga0070658_10000268_pt1 | contig 45731 bp, 37 predicted proteins | sample KBSC13metaG_FD_64664 | JGI IMG/M metagenome (GOLD analysis project Ga0070658, IMG submission 64664) | Corn rhizosphere microbial communities from Kellogg Biological Station, Michigan, USA - KBS C1-3 metaG | ecosystem: Host-associated > Plants > Roots > Rhizosphere > Soil ...
TCCTCGAATCGCGCGCCTCCCAGATTGTGCAGGAGCAGCGAGGGCTGTCGGAAGGTGTGCGCCGAGTTGTAGACGGCGACATTATCCGCAATATGCCCGCTTGTGACCATCAGGTCGAGCCAGCCGTCGTTGTCGAAATCGAACCATTTAATCCCGAAGGAGACATAGATCCGGGTCAAATTCGCGACGCCGAGCGCCTGGGACTGATCCTCGAAGAGGCCGTCTGTGTTCCGATAGATCGGCTTGGCTTCGTCATCGAACGTCGCAACGGTCAGATCCATCTGGCCATCGTTGTTAACATCTCCCCAATCGATCCCCATGCCGCCCTGTGGTTTTCCAAGCGCACTATAGGCAGTTCCTGATTTGACGCCGATATTGTTGAGGCGGCCGTTCTCCATGACCAGCAGATCCCCGGCCTCTTCGTCATTCGCAATCGCGAGCGCGGTGCGCCCCTGCCGATAAGGAGCGAAGGCGACGCCGAGCGCCTTGCCGGCGACGGTGTCCGCTCCCCAGGCGTGCGTTACATCCACAAAGCGCCCGCCGCCCAGATTATGATAGAGCGCTCCCCGCTCGGGTTTGTACGAGAGAGGGCCGCAGGCGGTCTGAACTCCATAGGCGGTGCAGAGTTGCGGTGCGGTCTGAGGACCGAAGTCGAGGTAGTTGGCGATATAGAGGTCGAGCTTACCGTCTCCATCGATGTCCCCGAAGGCGCAGCTCGTACCCCAGGGCTGCGCCTTCAGGCTTGCCGCCACTGTCACGTCCCGGAACCCTTTTCCCTGTTCGTTGTGCAGGAGAAGGCCGGTGCGATAGCCGCTGATATAGAGATCCGCATAGCCATCGTTATCGTAATCTCCGACCGCGCAGCCGAGAAACTGCCCGGTGAGGCGATCCAACCCCATCGCGTGCGAGACATCGTGAAAATGGCCTTTGCCGTCGCCTTGATAGAGGGCAAGTTTGGGGCCGACGAGGAGTATGTCGAGATTGCCGTCGTTGTCGTAGTCCAGGAAAGCGCAGCCGTTGCCGATGGTCTGGAGGATCGTCAGCGGACGCTTGACCGGCAGTTCCCAGCGATACGAGAGTCCGGCCGCTGCCGCTGCATCGACAAAGCGCGCTCCGGATCGGCCGCCGGCAGGATCGGGCGCAACGGGGGGCGCTCCTCCTCCCGAGGCGCTGGAAGAGGAGGTCCGGTGGGGGCCACAGGCAAGGCCGGGCAGCAGGCTGCATAGCAGGATACAGGTGAGGCGAAGCGTTCGAGAGCAGTCAGACATAGTTGAGATTCCAGTCGGCACGACATTTAAGGAGAGGCCGCGGGGTTGGCGGCAAGCAGACTCTGAAGTTCGCGCTGTGCGGCAGTATCGTTGGGAGCGCGGCTCAACAACTCCTCATAAGTCCGCGCCGCTTCCGCCACCGCTCCATGCGACCGATAGAGGCGCGCCAGTCTCAGGCGCGCGTCCCGATCCTCCGGCGCGGCCAGGAGGTGTTGGATCGTCACTTTCAGTTCCTGGTCATACGCTTCGATCTCGCGATGGCGCGCTTCGGCTCTGGCGGCGGCGGCCTTGTCGCCGAGTCCCCGATATACGGAGATGAGGCTGTACTGCACGGTCGGATCGAGGGGATTCCCCTGTTCCGCCTGCTGATACCAGCCCAGAGCCTCCTTCCAGCGATGCTGGCGCTTATAGGTGTCGCCCAGCAGCGTCGCCATCTGAATCTGCGCGTTTTTGGGCATGTTGCTCGCTTTCTGAGCGCTCTGGAGCAGTTCCGCGCGGGCGGCATCGATGTCGGCGTCGGTGTTGGCGGCGCTGAGCAGCTCTGTGCCCAGGAGCAGATGCGGCACCCCTAACTCTGGCGCGAGGCGGACGGCCGCCCGAAAACTGACGAGACTCTCCGGATGGTGGCCCAGCAGAACCTGCGCGTTGCCGAGGCCGGCGTAGTTATGCCAGTCTGTCGGCTTGCATTCGATGGCATGGCGAAACGCAGGCTCGGCATCGGCAGGCCGCTCCATCGCCATCGCCTCCGCGCCCATCAACAGCCAGATGTCGCCGTTTTTGGGGGCGAGCGCCGCCGCTTTCGCGGCGGTATTATAGGCGGAGATGTGATCGCCACGCCGCTGATCGAAACGGGCCAGCATCGCATAGGCTTCGGCGCTGCGCGGATTGCGCACCAGCCAGGTCTGTACGACTTCGCGGGCGTGCACCTCTCCCACCACGGCGTCCGTCGTACGTGCAAAGCCTCGCCACGCCGCTTCGTCATCCTGATCCGCCTGCAGCGCTCTGTTGTAGCTCTCCATCGCCTCCTTCAACTGCCCATTCTGTTCCTGACGCTGCGCCAGATAGAAGAGCACCCGCTCATCGTTCTGCTGATTCGTCCGCATCTTCTGAAGATCCGCGAGAGAGGCAGTCGCCAGCGCGCGTTCGTTCAGATGGGCCGACAGCCGGAACGCGCCGACAGCGGCGACAACGAAGAGCAGAACGGCCAGAAGAGAGAGGAGGCGGCGTGTTCTCTGCGGCGATGGTGGTGATGGGGCCGCAGAGGTTGTGTCAGGATGGGCGGGCATGGTTTCTCTCGACATCGAATACAGAGACGTGTGGAGTCGGCGGTGCGAACCGTGTCGCGTTGCGTGGTTGTCCCCTGCGTTACGACAAGAACGAAGCGTGTCGTCCCGAAGTTTAACCATCTATCGGCAAAATTCCTGCGTGTATCGCGGGAAACTGGGCCAGGGCATCGAATGCATCTCCGACCCCTCTCTGTTCGGCCTCTACTCCATGGACAGGAAAACTGGGCGGCACCAGGCTCCGGAGTGACCCCGCAGGTTGATGGGCAACGCCATGAAATTTTGCGGCATGGGAAGTGTGTAGACCTCCGCCGGGAATCGCAACTCTTCGACGATCCAGATGCCCTGGCTGAGGAGGATCGTATGCACGGCGGCATCGTTCTCTTTATCCCAACCGCCGATTCCCCAGTGATCCACCCCCAGGCCGCGCACTCGTTTTTCCACGAGCCACTCGGCGGCAGCAGGCGCGAGTTTGGGAGCCTGATAGAGCCAGACCTCGGAGCGTTCCCGGATATCTCCCCAACCGGTCGCCATCAGGACGATGCGATCCGGCGGCAGATCCGCGGGCAGAGCGGCGGCGAGGAGTTCCGGCGTGATCCATGCCCCCGGCGCGATACCGCGCAGATCGGCGATATGGGCCGGACCCGTAAACGATTCCAGAGGCAGGGAGTCGATAGCGCCGCCGCCTGCGATCTTGTGCAGGGGCGCGTCCAGATGACTTCCCGTGTGGCTGGCAAGCGTCAGCGTCTCCCAGCACCAGTCCGCCCTGGTATGGTCGGAAGTCACTTCCGACCGCACCGGGGGGTGGGCCGGACAGTTGGGGCCGCCATCGAAAATCGGCTGGGAAAGATCTATCAGGCGTAAAGACATCGTGTGCTCCGTCGGGAAGGGGTTATAAGCGCCTTTTCTGCGTCCGAGACAGGTTTCCCTGCGTCCGCGTATACACTCCTGCAAGCGCAGACAAGGAATCCCGTCGCTCGACGCCGAATCGGTCGGGACAGTGGAGGGCTGCACCCGGCAACGCCATCGCGCCTTCCCATCCACTCTCCGGAAAGAGGCACGCATCCATGACCGAGCAACTCTGGGCGCCCTGGCGACTGCAGTATATCGAAAATGCCGATAAGACGCAGGGCTGCATCTTCTGTGACTTCCCCGCTGCCGGGATCGAACACGACACCGATCACCTCATCGTCACGCGCGGCGAACACGCCTATATCATTCTCAACGCCTTTCCTTATAGCAACGGCCATCTCATGGTGGTGCCGTATCGCCATACCGCCAGCATGGACGACCTGACGGACCCGGAACTGCTGGAGATCATGCGTTTGACCCGCCTCGGCATCAACCTGCTCAAAGCGACCTTCAACCCTGACGGTTTCAACTGCGGCAACAATATGGGGCGGGTCGCAGGAGCAGGCATCGCGGATCATCTTCACTGGCATGTCGTGCCGCGCTGGAATGGAGATACCAATTTCATGCCGGTTCTCGCCGATGTCCGCGTGATCCCGGAGAGTCTGCACGTCGTACATGCGCGGCTGACCGCCACCCTGCAAGCGCACGCCGCAGCCTCCGATCCCCTGGATGTTTCGTAGGATTCAGATTCATCGGTAGGAGGTGAACGTTGGCAGAACAGGACGACAATCCGGCAGCCCAGGAGCCGGAGGAGGCGCAGAGCGAGACCAAAACCGTACGCCTGACGCGTGTGGCGGAGCGGGCGTATGTCTGCACGGCCTGCGACCTGGCGAAGACACGCACCCATGTGGTGTTTGGAGAGGGCAATCCGGAAGCGCCGCTGATGCTGATCGGGGAGGGGCCGGGGCAGAACGAGGATGCGACCGGTCGCCCCTTTGTCGGTCGGTCCGGAGTGCTGTTGGACGAGTGTTTGCGTGAAAACGGCATTACGCGCAAACATATCTATCTCTGCAATGTCGTGCGCTGCCGCGCCTGTGTGCTGGAAGCCGGACGCCTGAAGAACCGCCCACCCACGCCGATCGAGACCCAGGCCTGTTCTACCTGGCTCGACCAGACCATCGAGATCGTCCAGCCGCTCGTGATCCTCTGCCTCGGCGCGCCCTCCGCCAATGCGATCATTCGCAAAGGGTTCCGCATCATGCAGGAGCGCGGGCAGTGGTTCGAGAGTCGCTATACGCGCTACGCGATGGCAGCGCTGCATCCCGCCTATATCCTGCGCCAGGAGGGCGAGGCTTACGAAGCCGCCCGCCGCTCTCTTGTCACCGACATCGCCGCCGCCCGCCAGAAGGTCATCGAGGCCAAAAGAGAGCCGAAGATGACGCTCTTTTGAGACTATTTTCGTCCCTGAAAGCGATGTTCCCGGCACTGAAGTGCCGATCGTTCCCCTTAGGGAGGCGGAAGGTTTGTGGGCGCTTTATTGGTTGCGGGGCGGGTGAAGGTGTCGCCCAGATGGATCGGGATACCTACGAAGCCTCCATTGGAGAGAACGAAATGACCGCCTTTGCCCACTCCGGCGGCATAGTCGGTGCGATCTGCCTTCCCGGTCGCGTCGTGGGTGAAGCGAGCCGTGAGCAGTTCGGACCATTTGCCGTCCTCGGTCTGAATCCACTGCGGGCCGAACTCGGCCAGGCGGCGTTTCTGCCCGTTGGCTCCGGCGAAATCCTCGTTGAACGAGTAGAGGCCGCGCAGGGTGTCTCCGTCTTTGGGCGCGCGGAAACTGGCAATCAGGCCCCAGGCTCTGCGCTCGGGAAAGAAGAAGTAGCCGCTGTAGACGGTGTGCGTTCCGTCCGGTTTGGCGGTCACCAGGAAGCGATAGGTCGCGCCGGTCTTCCAGGGATAGACCAGATGGCTGTGTCCGCCCGTTCCTTCGTTGCCGAAGTCGCTCGCCACCACATCCTTGCCCTTCGCCAGCAACTGCACCCGATCGTCCGGCGCGACTTTGCTGCGATCCACGCCTTCGTTGCCGCTGTCCCAGATGGAGAAGATGATGCGTCGCTCGGTCGGGCTGTTCACCTGAATCCCGAAGTAGCCGCGCCGGAAGCCGCAGGCCATATAGTAGGACCAGATCGGATCGGTCTTGACGGTCACCTCATTGGTAAAGGCGACGACTTTCGCCCCCTCCGGGATGGAGTAGCCGAGATGCACCGAGGCCGCGTTGCGGCGCTCTTTCAGATTGAAGTGCGCCTCCTCGCTCGCCGGCCCGCTCAGGATAAGTGCATCGACATCTCCGAACGTTTTGCCCACTTTCTGCACCCCTTGTAGGGCGAAACGACAGTAACCGGGAGAGGCGACATCGACGGATGGGAAGCGCACCGGCACGATCTTGTCGCCATCGCTCTCAACGGTCTGTGTAAGTGTCTTCCCGGCGACCATGAGGCGCAGAGTGACCGCTTTTGTCTCCGGTAGGCGGACATCGACCTCCAGATCGAGTCTGCCGGGGTTCTTGATCTCCCCATACCAGACCACGCTCTGTCTGCTGTCTGTCCACCCGGTGACGCCGTGCGCCTCCGTCATCTGCAGTGCGTCCGCATCCGGCTCGCAATAGGCGGTAAAACCCGGCACACGCAACTCGACGACCTCCTGCCTTCGGGCCTGCGCCGTGAGCGCCGACAGGCCTGACACGACCATACAACCCACCAGAAACAGCCATTTTGCAGTCATCAGTTCGTTTCCTTCACTCCCCGTTTTGATAATCGTTGAAAGAGATGCTATCGCCCTCAAGCATCAGTGCGCGGTACTCTTCAGGAGAGACGGCGTTTTTGGCGAGAGAAGTCCACACCGCTTGTTCGGTCCGTTCCGCCTCCAGAGGAACAATCCTATGAATCTGATGCAGACGTTCCTGTTTGCCCAGGAGGCGAATGCAACTCTGCATCCGTCCCGATGCCGCTTCGGCGCACGCCAGCCAACCGAGTGTTCTACAGATACTGCCGATATCCTGAATTTCCACCAGATAGGCGAGCGACGCGCGCAAAAAAGTCTGCGCCTCTGGTAGATTTTTCTCGCGCAAACAGAGAATGCCTAAATTACATTGCGCGATGGCCATCCCTCCAGGGGACTGGTGCCGCCGGTTGATTTCAAGGCCCTCCTCCAGATAGAGGCGGGCTTGAGGGAGGTCGCCTTTACAAAGGGCCAGGACACCAAGGTCGTTGAGGGACATCGCTTGGCCTCCCTCTGTCTGCGTTGACTGGTAGATGCTCAGAGCCTCCTCATGCATCTGTTGCGCCGTCTCATAGTCTCCGCGATCTTTGGCCATATTGCCAAGGTCGTGAAGCAGGAAGCCGAGGCTATGGGCGTTTCCACAGCGCCTTTTCTGCTGCAAACTCCGCTGGTAGTACCGCTCCGCCGTCTCGTAGTCGCCTGCCTCATAGGCGATGATGCCGAGATAGTGGAGGATCTCCGACTTAAGACACTCCTGCTCCGACCCCGGAAGCAGGGCCAGCGCCTCTTCGAACCTTCCCTGCGCCTGTTCACGATCTCCCTGAATGTAGTCGATGCTGCCCATACCACAGAGGGTGTCCGCCTTACCGACCGGATCTGCGTTGCGTTCGCAGGTCTCGATGCCCTGCGTCCACCAGCGTCTGGCTTCCAGGAAATCGGACTGGAGATAGGCAAGTTGCCCGATCGCTTTAAGCGTCCCTTGTAGCTTGGGGCTGTTCCCGGCCTTATTGACGATAGGCTCACACCGTGCGCGATACTCGGAATATAGGCCGAGCGATGCCCAAAAAGAGTGTAGGATACGGATCAGATCGAGCGCCTTCTGCAGGTGGGCAGGCTGTTCCGCACACCAGATCAGGGCTGCATCCAGATTCGCTTTTTCGATCCTGAGATGTTTATGCCATTCCGCCTGGAGGGACGCGTCGCGCATGGGTTGCGTCTCTTCCACAAAAGCAAGATAGTAGTTGCAGTAGCGCTCATGCAGACTGGCCTCTGCGCGCAGTTCCAGCCGCTTTTCGATCGTGTACTGCCGGATCGTCTCCATCATGTGGTATCTGGCCGCCCCCTCCACACCTTCATACAGGACCATCGACTTGTCTACCAGGGACGACAATAGATCGAGGATCTCCCCGGCTCCGAGGCTCTCTCCTTCTCCAATGGCTTCGGCTGCCGCCAGAGTCCAGCCGGCGGAGAAGAGGGACAGGCGGCACAGGAGCAGCTTTTCGGAATCGGTGAGAAGGTCGTAGGACCAGTCGGTCAGGGAGCGCAGGGTCTGATGGCGCGGCAGCGCCGCACGGCTGCCTCCTGTCAGCAGGCGGAAGCGGTTATCCAGGCGAGTGTGGATCTCTTCGATCGGCAGTGTGCGCACTCTCGCCGCAGCCAGTTCGATCGCGAGAGGAATACCGTCCAGGCGGCGGCATATCTGCGCGATGGCTTCCGCATTACGATCTGTAACGCAGAACTCCGGATTGACCTTACCCGCTCTGTCAGCGAAGAGTCGCCCTGCTTCCGAGAGGTTCAGGCTCTCAGGCGTCGAGGTTTCGAGAGTGGGGAGCGAAAGAGAGGGAACGCGATAGGCATGCTCTCCAGGCAAGTTGAGAATTTCGCGACTGGTCGTCAGGATCGTAAGGTGGGGACAGGCTCTGAGCAAACTATCGACCAGTACAGCGCAGGCCGACACAAGGTGTTCACAGTTATCGAGGATCAGCAGCAGATGCTTCGACTTCAGAGAGGCGAGAAGCGTCTGGACGATCGATTGACCAGGCTCCTCACGCAGTTCCAACTGATAGGCAACAGAGTGACAGACGAGGTCGGGCTCCTCCAGAGGCGCCAATTCCACCAACCGGATGCCGTCCGGATAGCGCTTTGCAACCTCCTCAGCCACGCGCGCCATCAGGCGTGTCTTCCCGCATCCTCCGGCTCCGAAGAGCGTCAGCAGGCGATTGTGCGGGAGTAACCCCTTGACCTCCGCGATCTCCTTTGCGCGGCCCACGAAATTCGTTAGCGGAAGGGGAAGGCTGCCTGCGGGCGGAGTGAGGGTATGTTTGTACTCGTAATACTTGCCGTCTTCCGGTTGGGGGACGCCAAAGGCGATCAGGTTATCCTGAATCGTGTCCTTTTCCAGCCATACGGTGCGGGCCAAAAGACGATAGTAGGTACTCTTAGACACCCCTGCCGACTGGCAGAAGAAATCGACATTGATACATCGACTCTCCTTGAAACGCCGTTTGAGCGCCGCGACACCCTCTCCACTCAACCGCACGACGCCTACGCGTCCCATATCATTCTCCCTGAAACGTAAAGCCTGTTCCATGAATCTGCAGGCGATTCATGGAACGATAGATGGGACAGTAGGCCTTAAATACCATTATATACTAAATCGGGGACACCCTAAATGTTGAAAGGAAACTTCATGCATCTAAAAATCGGATTTTCTCTGGCAGCGGTATTCTGTCTGGCATCCACAACTGTGACCGCAGATACCATTGTTTTCGACACGCTCACGGGCAACACGACCTCTTACGGACATGGAAACTACGGTATCAGTAATATCAACAACGGCGATGCCGGAACAGGAACTTACAACGGCGCGTCTCCGGCCTTCGGATTCAATCCGTCCGGTATTGCTGCCGGGGAGGTCCTGAGCCGTTTCGTCGTCCCCATCGGTAATGATAGGTTCACGGGGGTGAAGAATTTCGATCTGACTCTCTTTACGAGCGGAGGGGCGCTGGAAACCAATCCCTTGAACTGGTCGCGCCTCGGCAGTTGGTCCGGCCAGACTACCGGGTCGTTTGACAGTCAGGATCATGCCAATATCAGCGTAGCGGCGACCCCTGTAGCGCTGACGAACGGCAACTTTTACTATCTGATGGCAACGGTGCCCGCAGGACAGGGACTTGAGACCGGGGACAACAATCTGGATTGGGGCACCTCCCCAAGCGTGCCCCTGGGCAACGTTTGGGAGCCTCTGCTCGATGGTCTCCGGAATACGACGTTCCGAACGTCAGGTGGTCAAGGGACGTTCGAGGTGTTTGTCACCCCTGACGCCGTGGGAGTCGCGACGCCGGAGCCCGGCAGTCTCGCCCTGCTCACCGGTATCGGCCTCAGCAGCACAGGTTTCCTGCTTCGCCGTCGCAATCGGAGACGCTAACCTGTGTGATCGGCTCTGCACGTTAACATTCCCTTCTGCAAGGACGGTCCCGCTAACCATAAAACTGATTGGCGGGGCCATTCTCCTTGTACGCCCTCAATTCCTCTATCTGTCCGCTTCTGCACAGCAAAACCTGCCTGGACTACCATGCTGTTTTTACTTCCGTGAATGGGAATCAGCCATTCCTATTGTCTGTACCTTGCGGCTATTTTAGAGTGTCAGGGGATATGTTGTTCGGGTTGGGAGGCCGCGGCGGTCTCTTCGACGAACTGCTCTTCCGGGCTGGGATGTCCCGGTCCATCGCGGCGCAGGCGGTAGGCGCCATAGGCTGCTGCAAAGAAAAGGCAGGCGGCCATGATGAGACCTTCCCGGAAGCCGCCGCCTGTGCGGGTCTTAAACTCGGCCATCAGGATCGGGCCGAAAAATCCCCCCAGGTTACCGACCGAGTTGATAAAGGCGATGCCGCCTGCCGCCGCGCGCGCGCCCATGAGGTTGGTGGTCAGCGCCCAGTAGGAGCCTGCCGCGCTGCGTTCGCCCAGGGTGTTGATGCAGAGCGCCACCAGGGTCAGAGCAGAGGTGGACACAAACCCACAGTAGAGAAAGCCGAAGGCCGCAATGATATAGCCGATCATGACGAAACTTCGACGGGCTCCGGTGCGGTCGGAAGCGAACGCGGAAAAGAACATGGCACATGCCCCGACGACGCCAGGCACGATACCGATGGTCGCGACATAAGGATCGGACCACTGATGACCGATTGGCCCACTGCGCAGTTTGAGCATCTCGGGCGCAAAGGATCCCACCGCATTGCCTGCCGTGGAGGTCAGGATAAAGATCAGACAGAGGTGCAGGACACGCGGCTCCGACAGTGCGCTGCGAAACGAAAGATGTTTTACCTGCTGACCGGTGCGCTCTTCCCGTGCCAGACTCTCCGTCAGCCACGATTTCTCCTCAGGAGAGAGCCAGGAGGCACGCGCAGGCCCATCCGGCAGAACCCATAGCACGACGAAAGCCAGGATGATGGAAGGCACACCTTCCATCATAAACAGCCACTGCCATCCGTGGAGGCCGGCCCGGCCGTCCTGGGCAAGCAGTCTGCCGCCGAGAGGCCCGCCAATGAGGCTGAGGATGCCGGTAAGCGCCAGAAAACCCGCGATAATGCGGGCGCGGGCATTGCCGGGAACCCAGTAGGTGAAGTAGAGCAGGATGCCGGGATAGAAGCCCGCCTCCGCCACACCGAGCAGAAAACGCAACGCATAGAAACTGAAAGGGGTATGCACGAACATCATGCAGGAGGAGATAGCGCCCCACGACAGCATGATACGGGCGATCCAACGGCGCGCACCGACCCGCTCCATGATCAGGTTGCTGGGAACCTCGAAGATAAAGTAGCCGATGAAAAAGATCCCCGCGCCCAGTCCATAGACCCGGTCGCTGAAGACGAGATCTTTTGACATCGCCACTTTCGCGATCCCGACATTGCCGCGATCCAGGAGATTGAAGACGTAGAGGATGGCCAGAAACGGCACGAGCCGCCACATTACCTTATTGATAACGGAGGTCTCGATCGTTTTCGTGGGCAGCGGTTGCTGTACGGTCATGCACGGTCCTTTCCATAAAGAAAGCCGGCCAGCGAACGCCGGACTCCACAAAGCACTGGGGAGATGACTCTACTTACGCCGCGTGACCGCCTGTTTCCTCCGGAAGAAATGCAAACGCCCGACCTCTTTTGAGAGTGTCGGGCGATTTGCTGCGGGGGGCGAACGGTTATTTGCCGCGCAGGGGTTCGCGGGTATGGATTTTGGTCTGCTCGTTGGGCACCGAGTCGAGCGGGGCTTTGGTGCTGCGCTTGAGGATGCCGATCTTTGTGAAGAGGCCGCGCAGCGGGTCGAAATAGTCGTCGGCGACGCGCTCTTTCAGGGGGATGATCGCATTGTCGGTGATATGAATATGCTCCGGGCAGACCTCGGTGCAGCATTTGGTGATGTTGCACATTCCCACGCCCGCCTCGCCCTTCAACTGCGTGCGCCGGTTCAGGTTGTCCATCGGGTGCATCTCCAGGCTGGCGAGCTTCACCATCTGGCGCGGCCCGAAGAAGGCGTCCGTGCGTTCGTGCTCCCGGATGACGTGGCAGACATCCTGGCACAGGAAGCATTCGATGCACTTCCGGAACTCCTGGATCCGGTCCACATCCTCCTGCTGCATATTAAACGGCTTGCCGGCGTTTTCCGGTTTGGGAGTCAGCGGCGGGATCTTCGCCGACACCTTATAGTTCCACGAGACATCCGTAACCAGATCCTTGATGAGCGGGAAAGCGCGCATCGGGCCGACCTCGATCGTTCCTGTGGGGAACTGATCGACACGGGTCTTGCACATCAGGCCGGGTTTGCCGTCGATCTCAGCGCTGCACGAGCCGCACTTGGCGGCCTTGCAGTTCCAGCGGCAAGCCAGACTCGAGTCCTGCCCGGCCTGGATCTGATGAATCGCGTCCAGCACGACCATACCGGGAAATGTCTCGACCGGATAGTCTACGAGAGAGCCGCCTTCGGCGTCGCCTCGGAACACACGCAAAGTAATCTTTTCCATCTTTGAACTCTCCTCGCACCCAAACCTACTTGTACTCTTCGACGACCTGCTTCAGTTCGTCGGGCATCTCCGGCAGGGGCCGGGGCGTGATCTTTACGGTGTCGTTTTCCAGCGTGGAGATAAGGTTGTGCTTGCCCCAATAGACGGGGTCCAGGTCCGGGTAGTCGAGCCGCCACTGCGCGCCCCGGCTCTCCTGGCGCTCGATGGCGCAGAGCACGATCACCTCGGAGGCGCGCAGCATAAACCGCAGGTCGCGCGCCGCGTGCCAGCCGGGATTGAAATCCCGACTGCCCGGCACCGAGAGGTTTTTGGCACGCGCTTGCAGCTCTTTGACCTTCGCCAGCGCTACCTTCAGCCCTTCCTCCGTGCGGGCGACCATCGCATTGGTCTGCATGATCTCCTGAAGCTCCTGATGGATCTTGTAGGGGCTTTCGCCGCCCTGGGTCTCCAGCGGCGACAGCAGGATCTTCAGTTCGGCTTCGATCTGTGTCGGGTCGATCGCGCCCTGCGTACTCTTTTTGGCGAACGCCGCCGCGCCCTCTCCGGCCCGCTTGCCGAAGACGATGATGTCGGAGAGCGAGTTGCCGCCGAGGCGGTTGGCTCCATGCAGGCCCGCCGCCACTTCGCCCGCTGCAAACAGTCCGGGTACGGAGGTGGCCGCCGTCTCGGCCTCCGCCCGCACGCCGCCCATGGTGTAGTGGATGGTCGGGTAGACCTCCATCGGCTGCTTGGTGATATCGACGTCGCCGAGAGCATGGAACTGCTCGTACATCGACGGCAGTTTGCGCTTCACATACTCTTCCCCGCGATGCGAGACGGTCAGGTAGACGGCCTTATGGTCGGTGCCGCGCCCCGCCTCGACCTCGCGATAGATGGCGCGCGACACGACGTCACGGGGCAGCAGTTCCGGCGGGCGGCGGTTGTTCTTCTTGTCGGTCAGCCAGCGCTCGGCCTCTTCCGGGGTCTCGGCGAACTGGCCTTTGTAGAGGGCTGGCGTGTAGTCCGGGTTGAACATGAACCGCTCTTGTTTGTTGTTGAGCAGGATGCCACCCTCTCCGCGCACGCCTTCCGTCACCAGGATGCCGCGCATACCGGGCGGCCAGGCCATGCCGGTCGGATGGAACTGGACCATCTCCATATCCATCAGTTCGGCTCCGGCCTCGTAAGCCATCTGCAGGCCGTCGCCGGTGCCCTCCCAGGAGTTGGACGTAAACTTGTACATACGGCCCCAACCGCCGGTGGCGAGGACCACGGCTTTGGCCTTGAAGACCACATACTTGCCGCTCTCCCGGTAGTAGCCGAACGCGCCGACCACGCGGTCGCCGTCCTTCAGCAAACGGCAGAGCGTGACCTCCATATGCACATTCATGCCGACGCCGACGGCTTTATCCTGAAGGGTGCGGATCAGCTCCAGGCCGGTACGGTCACCGACGTGGTTGAGACGGCGGTACTTGTGGCCGCCGAACGGGCGCTGTGCGATCGCGCCTTCCGGGGTGCGATCGAAGACCGCGCCGTACTGCTCCAGTTCCAGAACGCGCTCGGGAGCCTCTTTGGCGAAGATCTCGACCGTGCGCCAGTTGTTGAGGAAGCCGCCGCCCTTCAGCGTGTCGGTGAAGTGGACTTTCCAGCTATCGCCCTCTTTGCTGCCGTCCGGGTTGGTCATGTTGTTGAGGGCGGCGGCGACGCCTCCCTCCGCCATGACGGTGTGCGCCTTGCCGAGCAGCGACTTGCAGACGACTCCGACGCTGCAGCCCGCTTCACGCGCCGCAATGATCGCCCGCAGACCCGCGCCGCCTGCGCCGATCACCAGGACGTCGTATTCAAACGTTTCGTAGTTTTCCATAATTCTTTCTGCGTCTCAGCCCTTTCCGACCGAAAGTCCCTGTCCGCCGCGGCGGCAGGGTCGGTGGTTCCCAACAGCCCTCTCTCCGACAGCGGCGAGAGGGCAGAGCGGCGATTAGAAGACGATGTGCAGGTCCGGCAGTGCGCCCGAGCAGACCAGACGGATATAGACATCCGCCAGCCCGACGGTGATCAGACTGACCCAGAAGAAGAGCCCGTGCCGCGCGTTCAACGCCGAAACGTTCATCCAGACCTTGAACCGGGCCTTATTGCTGGAGAACCGGTTCAGCACGCCGCCGACCAGATGCCGGAACGAGTGGCAGGAGAAGACATAGAGGCTGAGCATGACGGTATCGAGCAGGATGACCAGGGTGCCGACGCCGATGCCGAAGTGCGTGGAGCCGTCCGGGGCCGTGAAGAACAGTGACTCGACCAGGTGCGCCCAGTGGAATGCCACCACGACAAAGATCGCGTAGAGCGCATACCGATGCAGGTTCTGCAGGTTGAACGGGAAATCGCGCTCGCCGGTGTAGTTCTTGCGGCGGGCCTGGGCGATTTCACGCACAGCGCAAGCAGGCGGATCCCAGAAGAAGGCGCGGTAGTAGGAGCGGCGCGCAAAATAGCAGGTGGCCCGGAAACTGCCCGGAAACGCCAACAGCAGAATGGAGGGCGAGATAGGCATCTGCTTATGGGTCAGAGCATAGAACCAGTTCTGAATGGGCGGTGAATAGAACGGAGATAGGTAGTGCGGGGCATAGCTGCCGAAATAGGCCCAGCCGGTCTTGACGCCGCCATGCTCCCCGACCATCCGCATGGTGTCGTAAAAGTTGTTCTCGAATGCGCGGAAAGTTCCATAAATGATGAAGAGGACCAGTGTCGCGACGACCAGCACTGGTTCGATCCACCATGTGTCCTGACGCTGCATCTCGGGCAACGGCTTCGGCGTTCCCGGTCGCGGCGTGGTACTCACTGCCATGACGCTCTCCCTTCAGGCTTTCATGGGATTTACGATACGTCGATGCACGACCCATGATCCTACTAACTAGAATATAATAGCACACCGCTTGCAAAAACAAAAATGAAATGATAAGATAGGAATAATAAGTAAATCTAATAGAAGGCTCGATATGGAAACGGACACTTTGAAACTGTTTTGTGATCTGGTGGAGACCGAGTCGTTTACGCAGGCATCGGAGCGCAATTTCATCTCGCAGTCGGCGGTCAGCCAGCGTCTAAGGGCGTTGGAGCGTGAACTGGGACAGGTGTTGTTGGAGCGCGGAAAGGGGCGTGGGCGCATTGTGCCCACCGAAGCGGGCCGGATTCTCTACGAGGGCGCGAAGCCGCTGCTGAACGAGTTCGCGGAGTTGGAAGCGCGTCTGCGCGGTCTCTCCGACGAGATCGCCGGAACGGTGCATGTGGCGACGGTCTACTCGGTCGGCCTGCACGCGCTGCCGGGCCGGCTCAAGCCGTTTTTGGCGCGCCATCCCCAGGTGAATGTGCACCTGGAGTACAGCCAGACCGACAAGGTCTACCGCGATGTGCAGTCCGGAGTGGTCGATATCGGCATCGTTGCCTGTCCTTCCGAGCGTGCCGCGATCGAGGTGCTGCCCTTCGATGAGCAGGAGATCGCCCTCATCTGCGCTCCCGAACATCCGCTGGCCCAGGAGACGGAAGTGACCCTCTCACAACTGGGAAACCTACCCTTCATCGCCTTCGCCGACGACATCCCGACCCGCCGCCTTATCGACGCCCGCCTGCTCGCAAGCAACACCCACGTCCGCGTCGTTATGGCCGTCGATAACATCGAGACGATCAAAAATCTGGTCGAGATCGGCAGCGGCGTCGCCCTTGTTCCCATCGACACCGTCCGTCAGGAGGTCAAGGAGGGTATTCTGTCCGTCGTGCGCCTGACGCCTGCCGAGCGCTTCCGCCGCCCCTCCGGAATGCTGGTAAAGCGCACCGGCACCCGCCGCGCCGCCGTTCGCGCCTTTCTCTCCGAGATGCAGCAGACCTGACGGGATCAGACAAACGGCGGTTTCAATACGCCGCGTTCGGTCATGAAGGCGGTGACGAGGTCGCCGGGGGTGACGTCGAAGGAGGGGTTGAGGACGGGAACGCCTTCGGGAGCGATACGGACGCCGTTGACATGGGTCATTTCGGTGTCGTCGCGGCGTTCGATGGGGATGAGGTCGCCGGTCGCGAGGCTGAGGTCGATGGTGGAGAAGGGCGCGGCGACGTAGAAGGGGATCTTGTGATGGTGGGCGGCGATGGCGACGCCGTAGGTGCCGATTTTGTTGGCCGTATCGCCGTTGGCGGCGATCCGGTCCGCGCCGACCACGACACAGTCGATCTTGCCCTGCCGCATCAGGCTCGCGGCCATGTTATCGGCGATGATGGTGACGGGAATGCCGTCCTGCGCCAGTTCCCAGGCGGTCAGTTTCATGCCCTGGAGGCGCGGGCGTGTCTCGTCCGCCAGCACATGGATGCGTTTGCCCGCCTCGACCGCCGCCCGAATGACGCCCAGCGCGGTGCCGTAGCCGACGGTGGCGAGCGCGCCCGCATTGCAGTGCGTCAGGACCGTGCCCTCCTGCGGCAAAAGTTCCGCGCCGAAACGGCCCATGCGGCGGTTGGTCTCGATGTCCTCTTCCAGCATTGCCAGCGCCTCCGTCAGAAGCGCCTCTTGAATCGTGATGGCCTCGCCCTCAGTGCGCGCGGCCAGCGCGACCAGGCGATCTACCGCCCAGAACAGATTGACGGCGGTCGGGCGGGACGCGCGAAAGACATCCGCGATCTCGTCCAGATGGGTGAGAAAGGGCTGTCGGCCTGTCTCGGGGATGCTCTGCGCTCCGAGGGCCATGCCCAGCGCTGCCGTGCAGCCGATCGCAGGCGCGCCGCGCACCACCATGATCCGGATCGCCTCCGCGACCTCCCGCCAATCGGAGTAGGCGATCACTTCGCGGCGTTCCGGCAGAACGGTCTGATCGATCAGCAGCACCTGCCCGTCGTGCCACGCTACGGTGCGTAAGGGGTCGAGTGTCGTCATAATGCTCTCAGTCTCTGAGTGATTTGCCGGTGAGGGCCAGGAAAACGGTCTCCAGATTGGGTTGTGCGGTCTGGAGAGAACGCAGCGAGATTCGGATCTCGTGGAGGGCGGCGATCAGTTCCGGCAAAGCCTGATCGACCTGGCGCGCGCGGATACGGAGGAGGTTGGCTGCGAGCAGAGGATCGACGGGATCGGTCTCCGAAGAGACGGCAGGAACGAATTCGACGCTCTCCGCGTATCTCATGCCACGGAGTATTTGCAACTGCTCCTCCGTCAGGAGGTCGCTGCCGACGCCGACTTCGATCACTGCGCCGCCCAGACCTGCGATCAGGTTCGGGACCGTGTCGCAGGCGACCAGTTTGCCGCCATCCATGATGCCGACGCGGTCGCACAAGCTCTCCACCTCTTCCATATAGTGGCTGGTGTAGAGAATGGTCAGGCCCTGCTTGTTGAGCGCGCGCACGCCTTCGAAGATATGGTTGCGGGACTGGGGATCGACGCCGACAGTCGGCTCATCCAGCAGCAGCAGACGGGGATTGTGCATCAAGCCGATCGCGAGGTTGAGCCGACGCTTCATACCGCCGGAATAGGTCTCTGCGCGCGAACCGGCGCGATCCGAGAGACCCACGAGCTCCAGCATCTGACTCGTCCGCTGCGTCAACTCGCTCTTGCCAAGGCCGTAGAGCTCTCCGAAAAAGTCGAGGTTCTCTTTGCCGGTGAGTTTCGGATAGACGGCCAGTTCCTGCGGCACGACGCCGAGCGCCCGCTTGACAGCCGGTCCGGCCTGCGCCGCATTGTGGCCATCGACGACGATTTCGCCGCTGGTAGGAGGCAGAATCCCGGCGAGCATGCTGATGGTGGTGGTTTTGCCCGCCCCATTGGGGCCGAGGAGTCCGAAGATCTCCCCGCGTTTAATCTCGAAACTTATGCCGTCTACGGCGGTCAGAGTATCGTAGACCTTCCGCAGATTTTGTACAGTGGCGATATTGTCGTTGCTGATCATGGCGGTCCTCGGCAGGGCAGGGTATACTGATTGGGAAGGCTGGAAACAAGACGAAGACGGGCCGGAGTCTCTCCTCCAACCCGTCCCGAGATGTTCTAAAATAGCAGAGAACGGACTTGAACCGTTGACACCGCGGGTATGAACCGCGTGCTCTAACCAACTGAGCTACTCTGCCGCAGCGACAAATATTCTACCACAGGGAAGGTTGTTTGTCAAATTCAGGGAAGGCAGTACAAACCTAATGAATCCGGAACCCGAAACTCCGTTGGAGAGCGAAGCGGCCCTTACGCAACATTTGGCCGGCCGTTTTTTGGCGAACGCCTCTCATGAACTCCGCACGCCCTTGACTGCGATTTTGGGATTTTCAGAGCTGTTGCTGGAGGACACCTACGGTCCTCTCAACGACGCGCAGCGTACCGCGCTCGGGCATATTGAAGAGTCCGCGCACAATCTGCTGGAGGTCGTCAACAATCTGCTCGATCTGCTGCACATTCGCGCTGGGAATCTGGTTTTGCGCTACCGCATGGTAGATATCGCCGCCGTTCTCCAGAGCCTGCACAGCGTCCTCTCCCCTCTCTCTCTGCGCCGCGGCGTGCAGTTTCGCCTGGAACTCGCGGAGGGTCTGGGCGAGATCGAGACGGATGAGAAGATCGTGCGACATATTATCTATCATCTCCTGGCGAGCGGCCTCCGCTCGACGCCCTCCGGCGGCGAGGTGGTCTTAAGCGCGGATCGCACCTCTCAGTCCCTGGTGATCCGCACCCACGATACCGCCCTGCACCTGCCCGCCGAAGCGGTCGCCAACATGATGGCGCCGTTCCCCCTCCTGGAGAACTCCCCGACGCGCGGCTACGAAGGCTGGGAGATCGGCCTGCCCCTGGTGCATCGCTATGTCGAACTGTTGCAAGGCACGATGGAACTGGAGAGCCTGCCCGAACGCGGCACGACCTTCACGATCCAACTGCCCCTCCGCCGCCCGAAATCGGCCTGAAACTTATGAATCTCACCGACTTTCGTATCCTCGACTCGCAATACGTCTGGGACAACGATCGTCTGGTTCAGATACTGCCCCGTGCCTTCGGGGAAGAGACCGATCTAAAGTACAGAGAAAGTATTCGGCAAAAGGATCTCCGCAGGTGCATTTAACAGTGTGAATCGCCCTGGGAGTAGACAGTTGGCATTATTTGATTACGGAGGTAGTTGATTGAGATGCTCTTCTTACACCCCTGTATTAACATTTTTCTCTTCTACGTGCTATCCCTCTCGCCGGTGCAATCGCCACCAACGCCATCCACCGACTCCGCGCCGGTCAATCTTCTCGTTCAACGCTACCTTGTCGCCTACGCGGCGAAAGATCTGAATGGGCTCATGGCCTGTTGGAGCAGCCACTCTCCGGATTTTGCCGTGAAAAAGCAAAAGGTACAGGATCTCTTCCAGACATCGGACCTGGTAAAGATAGAAAAGATCGCGATCCGGAGTGTGCATCTGGAGAAGGACAAAGCGACTGTGATGCTGGGGTTCGATCTGGTGCGGCATGGGAAGAATACCGCTGATCCCGCCCAGATCCGGTTCACGCACCACTGGACCTTTCATCTGATCCTGGAGCCCCAGGGATGGGAAATAGAGCATGAGTGGGCCTCCGAGGTCGATTTGGCGGAAGCGTTGGCATCTGTGAAAACAGAATCGGAGCGCCTCGGGTTGTTGGCGGAGGCCAAAGAACTGCTGAATCGACGCTTGTGGCAAGAGATGATGGATCTCGCCGGCGCACAGACCGATAGTGGCCACCAGGAACGGGCCAGGGCGCTCTATGAACTGGCACGAACGATAACGGCCCGACTCGGGGATCGTGCGGATGACGGAAAGACGCTTCTGAATATCGGTCTCACCTACGCACTGCAAAATTCGTATGCGCAGGCGATGGAATACTATCAGAAGGCACGCGGACTCCTGGTGGAAGCAGAGGATCGCGTGAACGTATGCGGCGTCGATATCAACATCGCAGATACCTACCTTTCGATGGAAGAGTTCTCCCTGGCGAAAGAGCAGGCGGAGATCGCCGTCAAGGAGGCGAACTCCCTTCAGGAACGCGCTGTCAGTGATAAACAGAAAGCCCAGGCGTTGGAGTGCGTCACCAACGCCTATAACAATCTTGGCTATTCCTTTTATCATCTGGGGAACTATAAGGAGGCTCTCAGCGCGATGCAGGCGTCGCTGCACGCGGCCACGATATGGAATGATCCCAGCGCGATCGCGCAGGCGCTCCTGAATGTAGGAGCGACTTCCTGTGCGTTGGGAGATTACGCAGGTTCAGAAGATGCCTATACGAAACTGCGCGCCCTGATGGAGCCCCGGATGCAGTCGGGAAAGGCGACGCCGGCGGACCGAGCGATCATGGCGAAGATGGACAATAATCTGGCGAACGTGCGTTTCGCAAAGGGAAACTATACAGAAGCTCTATCCCACTACCTGAATGCGATTGCGGAGGAACAAAAGCTTGGACTGAAGGCAGAGCAGGCGGATGCACTCGGCAATATTGCGAATATCTACCAGTATCAGGGTGACTATCCGCAGGCGATCATGTATCACCAGAAGGCGCTGGAGATCTCCCGAAAATTTCAGAAACGTGAAGGGGTCGCGAATAATCTCACGGGGCTTGGAACGATCGCTCTTATTCAGCGAGACTATCCCCATGCGCTCGACTCTTTTAGAGAAGCGGCGAAAGTTTTTGAGGCGCTGCATAACGTCGACAGAGAATCGGCGGTGCTCCTCAACACCAGTTATGTGTACTTCCTGATGCGGGACTACATTGGGGCGATCCAAGGATTTGAACGGTCCCTGGCCTTGATAAAGCCGGCGGAAGACCCGGAGCGTGCGCTGCAGATCTATTCGGCTCGGGCGCAGGCCTATCTGGCCCTTGGCCGGCCGCTTCAGGCTGGAGAAGATGCCGCGAGGGCGGTAGCGCTTGCACAACAGGTAAATCAGCCGGAATACCTCTGGAGGGCGCTCTGTTTGCAGGGGCTAAGTTATCGCACTCTGGGACGTCCCGAGGATGCTCAGCGGGTACTGGAGCAGGCGATCGGGATCATCGAGAAACTTCGCCTGGAAGTGGCCGGCGACCAGCAACGCCAACAGTTTTTTGAGAACAAGATAACGCCCTATACGGTGTTGTTCGATCTATTGATGTCACAAGGTCGTGTCGAACAGGCTCTATCCTGCGCGGAGCGGGCGAAAGGACGTGTCCTTTCCGAAGCCCTGCGTCTCGGGCGACTGGATATCGACCATGAGATGAACGCGGAGGAGAAGGCGACAGAACAGCGTCTGAGCAGCGTTTTGGCGGTATACAATCAGCAATATTTTATCGCGACGCAGAGCGGAGCCCTCGACAGCAAGAAGCGTAAACAACTGGCGGAGAACCGGGAGGCCGCTCGGTCGGCGTACCGCGCATTCCTGACCGACCTCTACGCTGTGCATCCGAATCTCTCCAGACAACGCGGGGAAGCGCCACCGTTTGCTCTGGATCAGGCCAGGAAGCTGGTTCCTGAGAATGGTGCGATCCTGGAGTTCGTCGTCGTCGAAGATAAGTCCTACCTCTTTGTACTCTCCTCGATGCGCAACGGAACGGATGCCGTTGATCTGAAAGTCTATCCGATCGCGATTCCACGCGCGGAACTGAGGCATCTGGTAGAAGACTTTCGCGACCGGACGTCGGATGACAAGCATGTCTATCAACCGCAGGCTCGGGAACTCTATAACCGTCTGCTCAAGCCTGCCTCCGCGCAACTAAATGGCTGTTCCAAACTCATCATCATTCCGGATGGGCCGCTCTGGGAGCTTCCGTTTCAGGCGCTGCTCACCGAAAAAGACCGCTTCCTCATCGAAGAGCGCTCACTCTCCTATGTCCATTCGCTGGCGGTATTGCGAGAGATGCAGCGTTTGCGAGGTCAGAAAGAGAGGGCCGGCGCACGGAAGGCCGGCGTAGATTTTCTGGCATTTGCCAATCCTGTACTCGGCAAGTCAGCCTCGCAGATCCCCTCCGCTCACCGGGGGGCCGTACTGAGTCCTCTGCCGCACGCCGAGGAAGAGGCACATCAAATCGCCCGGCTCTATGGCGCCGACCATAGTCGGGTCTATGTCGCCGGAGAGGCTACCGAGGAGCGGGTGAAAGCCGAAGCGGCCGGATGTCGTATCCTGCAGTTTTCGACCCATGGCATTCTGGACGATCAGCGCCCGCTCTACTCCTATCTGGTGCTTGCTCAAAAGAGCGAAGGGGTGGCTTCCGGCGAAGATGAGTTGTTGGAAGCCCGGGAGATCATGCGGCTCGATCTCGCAAAGACCGATCTTGTCATACTTTCCGCCTGTGAAACGGCGAGAGGGCAGGTGGGCCAGGGGGAGGGGATGATCGGGATGAGCTGGGCACTGTTCCTGGCGGGATGCCCGACGGCAGTCGTAAGCCAATGGCAGATCGATTCCGCTGCGACCATGCCGCTGATGATCGCATTTCATAAGAATCTCCGAAGCGGCGGTATTCATGGTGCTTCTCTCGCTGCGCCGGATGCGATGCGCGCCGCCGTACAGACACGGATCGGCCCGCCAGGTAATCGTCTGCATCCGTTCTACTGGGCCGGTTTCGTGGTCACCGGCGACGGGCGTTAGCGCTCGTCCATAACGACTTTGATGTTTGGGATGTTCCTGGCATGGGCGAAACCCAAAACGGTATGGAGCGGGCTCTTAGCGGCTTCCTTGGCGCTGTGCCTGAAGCGCGGAGAGAAGCGATTTCACCTGTTCACTCTCCGGATTCTCCTTCTGGAGAGTCTGGAGCTCCTGCTCGGCGGCGTCTAGAAGACCTAGTTGTGCATAGTAGGCCGCCAGGGCGCTGTGAAAGCCGCCGGCGATCTGCCGATCCTGGGCAAGTGTACGACTCTCCTCTTGGTCGAGTATCCGGAATCGGGCATGCTTGCCCTTGGGAGGGGACTCGATGCCGGGCGCCGACAAACTCGCCGGCGCAGCTTTCACATACCATTCATAGATACCGCCGCGTTGGAGTTGGTGTTTGGGATCCGACAGGGTCCAGGTCACCTCCCGCTCGCCTTTACGCGCCGCAATGGGAAGTGACTTAATCTCCGTGTCGCCTAAGGGGATCGTCAATGTGTAAGAGGCAGCGTCGGGAACAGCCTCCCAGCGGAAAACGACCTTAGGTGTCTCCACAGCGGTCCCGACCGGAGCAAGAAGTCGAAAGGTATCGGAAGCGCCTCCCATCAGCTGAAGATCTTGGCCCTTCCCCAGGCGGGCCAGGAGATTTTTCTGGATCTCCAGTTTGCTCCGCTTTAAGGTGGTTTCGACGATGGGCGGGACCGGCTGCAGGCTCGATATTCTCCCATGGCTATCGAGGACCAGCGATGCCTCTCCGTCCTTGAAGTTCAGGAGGTGTATCCCCGGGCGGCTCTTCTCCGCATGGAGCGCTGCAGTCAGACGGGCATTCTCCTCGCGCTGCTTTTTCTCTCGATCCGCCGCCTGCTTTCGATCCGTCTCGGCCTGCCGCCGCAATGCATTCGTCTCCTGTTTCCACCGCAGTCGTTCGCTGTCGATCGCATGCATCCGCTTCCATAGAACGCTCGTCACCACCAGCAGCAGGAGCGCCGGAGCGCCTGCCAGTGCGAGGCGCAGAGAGGGGCGAGCCAATGCGCCGCGAATACGGCCAAGCAGACGAGGCCAGAGAGAAGCAGGAGCGGTTTGAGGCTCGTCCGAGGGAGGCGTGGCTGTTACGGGAGTGGCTGGAGCCGCCTCCTGTGTCAGCGCCAGCGTCTCGCGCAGCATGTCCAACTGCGCACGGCAGTTGGCACACGCGTCGATATGCATCCTCAGCAGCAGGGCGTTCGGATGGCCATCGCCTGCTTCTGCAAGATCGAGCAACTCGTTCGGCGGCAGGCAGGCAGGCGTCCAGTCGCCGACCCGCTCCTGCATCGCGGCCGTCACCTCTTGCTCGAACGGAGATCTGTCGGTTTTGTCACGCATGTTTTTCTGGTTCCCTGAACCTGAATTCGCGCGGTTGCACGCGAAGTGAATGCACGGTTACTCGCTTAAAGGCATAGACGCCGGTAAGCGTGCGATTCTCCGGCTCTATTCCGCGTGCAGTTTGAGGCGTACCGCCTCTATCACGGGCATGATACGGTGCTTATGCCGATAGTCGATGGTGGATATCGGCTTTTCCAGTTTTGCCGCGATATCGGTCAACGACATCTCTCTGCCAAAGTAAAGCTCAAAGACCGCCCGATCCAGGGCATCCCACGGAGGTTTGTGCACATGGGCCTGTTTCTCTATTTCCAGCAGGATCTGCCTTCGAAAGATCGTGCGTGTTCCCTCTTCTGCGACATCTACGTGTGGATCGTGAAGCTGGAATGCGCTTCCGGTTTCAGGAGCGTCGATGCGCACCGCCTGCGCGTTTTCGCGGCTCTTTTTGGTTCGAAGCAGGTTATAGCAGGTGTGGATCGCGATGCGATATAGCCACAGTTCAAAGGGGCACTCCTCGCGAAATTCCGGCAACGCCTTCCAGGCTGCCAGCATGGTATCGACGACCGCCTGCTCCTCGTCCTCTTTTCCCTTCAGGAGACGTGCGCACCAACCCGTAACCCTGGCCTTATAGCGTTCGAATACGCGATCAAATGCAAGCCTGTCCCCCTGCTTTGCACACGGGAGGTCCAGTTCCTCAGGCGTCAGCACCATGTTCTCCCTGCCGCGCGTCCTGCCGCAAAGACCATTCCCCACACCTCTGTCGTTCCTCTGTGCGCACCGTAGAGAAAACCCCTTTTACAGAAAAAATAAAAATATGCGCGCTCTTCCGGAAAGATCCTGTGATGCCTGTGTCGTTGATGTGAGACAGGCGCCGGCTCTTCCGGCAGTGGCCATGATATCCATGACCAGACGTCCGCCTGATCCGCCCGTTCCTTACCTCCGCCAAGAGTTTGCAGGAACGGGCGGGCTCTCGACGCCCCGGAGGGGACGACGGTTCTAGTGTACCCAGTCTCCTTCCGGCCCGTCAACGTGGCGAAAACCCGCATCTGGACGGCATGCAGTCATTTCGAACACGACCCGAATGAGGAGCAAAAATGATCTCAAGTGCACAAACAGGCAAGCGGCCGAAAAACACGTCCAGGACGATTTCCGGCGCATCGAACAGGAAATCCGGTTTTCGATGGCTCACGCTGGTGTGTTTTGGCATCGTACTGGGCGGCGTCGGCATCGATGCCAATGCCGCCACTACAATCTATCTGTACGATGCATACGGTAACCCGACCGATGTCACCGTATCTTACGTCTACCAGCAGAATTACGTTTACGATTCTCTGCAAAACGTGGTAGGCACCGTGGACAGCAACGGCAATATCTTCAACTTGTCCATGCAGTTGATCGGGTACCTGCGATCGGATCCGGTACCCTAATCCCAGGGGCTAGGCCGTCTGACGCGAAGGTCGGAGGCGATCCCTCTTTTCCGAGCGTCTTGCGGCAGACATCTCATGGTGGCATCACCTCTTATGAGGGCACGAGGTGATGCCACCTCTATGTGCAGGGAACGGCTTTAGATTGGGATTGTGTTGAGTGAGGCGATCGCAAAAGCAACCATATCTTCCTGATTCAGGAGACTGCCGTTGGTGGAGAGGCGTTCGAACGTCTTATTATCGACGCCTGCCCGGACACGATCGATATGGTCCTGATGCGCTAATCGTACCTCCTTCGGTAGAGGATGGTTGTTACGTTCGCGGAAAGTAGTGTGCGCACTGAGAAGAACCACCGCAACTTCCAGGGAACCGCGTTGGGTCAGCAGGAAAAACGTCAGGGTAATTGCGTGCGCCAGGTTTCCAACGCTGCCGAGACGGCTGCTCAACTCCAGACTTTCCGTAAGCAGGCGTGAGGCGAGAGCGAACTCCTGAAGTCCGATGCGGATGTCTGCGAGATTGTTGAGGGCGACGGCGAGTTGGTGCCAATCCCCGATGCTGCGAAAGAAGGCGGCGCTCTCCTCATGATAGGCGCACGCCCGGAGGAAATCGCCTTCGTGGCACGCGACGACAGCCAGATTGCCCAGGGTCATGAGGATGCCGCGACTGTCCTGCAGACTCTGAAATGAGGCAAGCGCGCGTTCGAACAGAGCGCGTGCCTCAACGTAATCTCCCTGCGCGCACGCCACATTTGCCAGACCGCCCAGCGCTCCTGCCACACCGCGCACCGTTCCTGTCGCCTCTTCCAGAACCAGGCGTTCCCGATAGAAAGCCTGTGCCTGCGTATACTTGTGCCCTTGAAATGCGAGATTGCCGGCCCCATTCAACGCTTTGGAGCGGATGGGAGCCGAAACGGCTTCTCCCTCCAGTGCCAGAAGGCGCCCTAACCAGTAGATTCCATCCTGAAAAATTCCGCGAACATACCAATACCGCCAGAGCGCGCCTGCAATGCGCAATCCCATCTCCGGTTCTTTGGTTTCACACGTCCACTCCATCGCCGCCGTAAGGTTCCCAAACTCCACTGCGATTTTCGACAGCGTGACCTCCTGGTGAGGTCCCATAAATTCGCCTTCCGCCGTTTCGGCCATCCGAAGAAAATAGTCGCAGTGACGTCGGCGAAAGGCTTTCGTTTCGCCGCACTGTTCCAGGAGCAGTACGGCATATTGCTGCATCGTTTGCAGCAAACGGCAACGCCGGTCAGCGCCGCCATCTCCACCTTCGACCAGAGAGCGCTCCTGCAGGTCCCGAATGCCTTCCAAAAGGCGCGCCTCTCCGGTGATAGCTTCGGCTGCTTCCAACGACCAACCCTCGTGAAAGACGGCAAGGTGACGAAATAGTCCCTGTAACGGAGGGGGAAGAAGTTGGTAGCTGACTTCCAGGGTGGTAATAAGTCTGCGATGCCGAACCGGCATGATCTGCCGTGATTCGTGCAAAAGGTCTAATCCCCCCTGAAGCCGTGTGAAGATCTGTTGGGGCGACAATGTTTTGAGCCATCCCGCCGCCTGAGTGATCGCCAGGGGAATGCCGTCGAGTTGACGGCACAGTTGCGCAACGCTCTGGGCATTCTCCTGCGTGAGGTCAAATCCAGGCAGAATCTCTTGCGCACGTTCCAGAAACAGTCGGACAGAAGTGTAGGTGGCCAGGTCTGTAAGAGATGCGGCGCCACGATGCTGTGACCAGGTGTGTCCGGGGATCGTCAAGGGCGGAATGATGTAGATACGTTCGCCTGGAATCGTACCCCAGGCTTTGTGACTGGTGGTCAGGATTCGGAGGGAAGAACATGTCTGCAACAGCTCTTTGACTACATTCGCGCACCGATCTACCAGATGTTCGCAACTATCGAGTATCAGCAGCATCTGCCTGGTTTCCAGTTGAGCGACAACGCTCTCCTCCACACTCTGATGAGAAGCATGGGTTCCTTGGAGCGTGCTGAGAAGAGCGCGCCACAAATGGCCCTCATTCTTTACATCCGTCAAGTCCAAAAAAACAGTTCCGTCCGGATAGTCATCACGCAGATGCTCTGCGACATGCAGAGCCATCTGAGTTTTACCTATTCCGGGCGAGCCTGTCAGGGTGACCAGACGCCGCAGCGTAAAGAGGTTTGCAACCTCCAGGATCGCTGTTTGACGCCCTACGAGCGCCTTCGCGTTCAGGGGCACGCGATACAGAGGTGTCGATCCGGCGGGACTCTGGCCGGAATACGCCCGGGCGCGCTCTCGAAGTTCACGCCACAGCCGTGTGATTTCCCGCCCGGGTTCCATGTGCGGGTCGTGTAGAAGAGAACGAAACTGCGTGTAGACCTCGATCGCCGCATTGTATTCGCCGCGTCGCGCCAGCAGACGCATCAGGGCGCACCGTTTGGCCTCTTTCAGTCCTTCCGCCGCCACAGCCCGCCGCAGGTACTTTTCCGCCGCTTCGTAGTCTCCATCCGCCTGTGCCTGCTCGATAAGGAAGTCGAGCGCCTGCTCATAGTGTTGCCGTCGCGTCTCTCGTGCAGGCAGTACCCACGTCTCGTGGCAACCCTCCAGCAGATCTCCCTCGTACAACGTGACGGCCGTCAGCAGGGAAACTGCATCGCGACGCATGCAGGCAACGTCAAAGGCGACGACATCTACATAGACCTGTGTAAGATCGATCCCGACCTCACTGCGCGAACGTTTATAGAGCGCATCAACCCCGAGCACCGCATTCAGGTCGCTGACGCACTGACGTACGCTGCTGATCGCCCGTTCGATCTCCGTACCGGGCCACAGCCGTTCGCCCAGCACTTCGTACTCGACCGCTTTGCCTTGCTGGAGTACGAGATAGGCCAGGAGCCATTTTGACTTTTGAGTGCGAAATCCTGCAACAGGCTGACCGCCTTTGCGCACAGTCATGATGCCAAGCAGATGGATGGACAAATCAGATGCGGTGGACGGGATCATGTTCTTCCCTTTGCTGAGACTACGTACGCTGTTCAACAGTGTGCTTCTGAATTCCTAAACTATCAGGCAAAAAGCCTATATCCGTCACGTTTCTGTCACAGAACTCCTTCTAATCACCCCTTGCTTGCTTCCATAATTCTCCTTGTATCGTTTCCGTCCATAAGAGGCGCTGTTTATCAACGCCTCCGTAAGACATTAGTGACCATTGAGGTCGTTCTCGTGTTGACACCGCAATCACATGTCAGCGACAGTATTGCAAAGCCCGGTGTTTGCATACAACACGAGGCGCTCAGGGTTTGTAAAAGCAGCACTACCCGATCCCTGATCTTTGATGCTTGCTGAAATCAGGACATCGAGTATTTACAGACCCTGAGTTTGCTCGCCGGTTTCCGTTTCGTTCATTCACTCGCTGCATCACCTATATGTGGTCTCATCGTTTTATCAGGAGGTGTTTGCTCATGTCCAGCAAAAATCGTCTTGCTCGCCTTCGCTCAATCCTATTCTGTCTCGCCTTCTCTGCATTAACAGGGTGCGGGGGAGGAAGCGGTTCAAACTCCGGTGGAAGAACGCCTACCGTTCTTCGCCAGGGGGTAGTGCAGTTGCCAATCGATAATTCGGTGTTGGTTAGCGGCCTGACCGACTCGGCTATGACGATCACAGGAAACGTCCCTGCCATCCAGGCTGGCAACACGCTGGTAAATACAACGGGACACGGCTTTATCCGGAAGGTGGTTTCAGTCACTCCAACTGCGGGAGGTGTGACTGTTCAGACAACAAACGGAAATCTTACCGATGTCTTTGAACAGACGGACTATACGCTGGCTAAGTCACTTCAGTCTGCCGATTTCGAATCGGTGACAGCGACCTATCCAGGCGTCACGGTTAGCCAGAACCGCTCGACACGCGATTCCGGCCTCACGTTAAGCTACGACTTTAAGAAAATGCCTCTGAGTGGACCTGCGGATAATCCCACGGTTTATATAGACGGGAATATGACGCTGGCTGTCCATCTCGATATTGACCTTCAAATACGTCATTTCTCGGTTCAGAAATTTCGTTGTGTGGAAGGACTCAGCGGCAGCGTGACAGCCAACTTGAAAGTTGCTGTGACGGATCTCGACATCAAAAAAGATATACAGATAGGAGAAATTCGGGGAGCGCCTATTCCGGGGCCACTGGGCATTCCGCTCGTACCAACGATTCTTGTCTACTTGAGGGCGAGTGGATCTGTTTCGACAGGACTGGTTTTTTCCCCCAGCGCTACTGTAACGACAAGCGCCGGAGTAGAGTACGATGCCGGCGCGGGATGGCAGAATATCGCCTCTCTCGACAAAACGTTCACGCTTCCTGATATGCCCAATGTTTACGCCAGTTTCAAGGCTGACATCTGTCCCGTCTGTACCGAGTTCGGTTTGGAAATCGCCGGAATTGCAGGGCCAACCATTCATGTCGATATGCCTTACGGAGAAGTTGAATTCACGGCGCAAGCCAACCCGCCCAGCGTTGAAGCCTTTGGGAGGATTGGCGTTAAAGCCTCGGCAGGCGTCCATGCCGAGATTTTCGGCTTTTCTGCAGACTATAGCACCCCCGCCTTGATAGATCAAAAGATCGACGTCTTTCATCGCGTGTTCAATGCCGATGGAAGTATCAACCTCGGGATCAATTAGGAGGTCACAATGTTGAACCAAACGAGAATGCTCTTCCTTGCGCTGATGTGCAGTCTTGTGTTCACAGGCTGTGGAGGCGGCAGTCATACGCAAATCGCTGACAGCACCTCCAAAAAGTCCGTTGGCTCTATTCGGATGACGGTGCACTGGCCGCACCTGACGCGATTGGTTCCGATCGCGACGCAGAGCATCAACGTTGTGCTGACAGCAAATGGACAGCAGGTAGGTCAGCAGCTGGTCCCTCGACCCGCAGAGGGCACCGATCTATCCAGCATAATTTTCGCCAGCCTTCCTTCGGTGGATGTAACAGTTCAGGCAACGGCGCTGCCCTCCACGGACGGTACGGGAAACGCACTGGCAAGTGGAACGATGGTAGTGACGGTTCAGTCCGGCACAGTGACGAACGCGTCCCTGACAATGAACAGTACGATTGCTTCTGTCATCGTCACACCGGTCGTTCATACATCGATTGTCGGTAGTGTGACGCAGGTTGCCGCCTCCGCAATAGACTCCAATGGAAGCACGGTGCTGACTGCAGATTCTAAGTGGCAGTGGTTAAGCAGTGATCCTTCTGTCATTACAGTCGTATCTAACGGTTCTCAAGCCACTTTACAGGCTCGCTCAGTCGGCTCGGCAGATATTAGCGCAGTTGAAATGGAGACGGGCTTTATGACGCGCGTTTCCATTGGGGTTCAAAACGGCTTCAGTTATCCTGATTTTGCATCTGTAAGCGGCTTGACACTTAACGGCCAGGCGGCAGCGATCGGACCGTTTATCCGTGTTGCTCCACTCGGTTCCTTCACGGTTGGCTCCTTCTGGCGCAGCGATCCACAGATGGTGAGCACTGGTTTCGATACCACATTCCAATTTCGCATCTCCAGTCCGGATACTCAAAAGGCAGATGGTCTGGCCTTCCTCATTCAGAACAGTGGATCAAATGTACTTGGCAGCGCCGGAGAAGGAGTAGGGTATGGCGGAACCTTTGCTCCTGGAATAGCAGACTCACTTGCGATTGAGTTCGACGTGTACCACAACAGTAATCAAGGCGATCCGAACGACAATCACATCAGCATACATACCCGAGGTTCGGACCACAACAACGAGAACGAAGCCTTTTCCCTCGGATCGACTACGAATGTACCGAACTTGACGGATGGAAATATCCATACGTCGAGAATTGTCTACACAACCCACAGACTTCAAGTCTATGTCGACGACCTCATGAGGCCGCTTCTGGATATTCCCTACACCTTCGAGAACGGAGGGACCTACCTGAATGGCCAAGCCGCACCCGGTCTGCAACTTGCGAATGGAACGGCGTGGGTCGGGTTCACTTCCGCGACAGGTACCAGACAGGCTAACCACGACGTATTGAACTGGGCTTTCTCTACGCATTAACTACCTTCCGGAGCGGTGCTTCGTTTCAATCCAGGTATCACGATCCGTTCTTCAAAACCCGCTTCCATAATAGAAGCGACATCACGTACTGGTTACGAAAGGATAATACTCATGTTTCGACCTTCGAGAGTTTCCCTGCCACTTTTTGTTTTCTGCTGTTGTGTGTTAGCGTCACAACAGGTCAATGCCCAACAGAAACCCCTGCCTTATAAACCGGGCGACGCGGCCGTAGCGGTGGTCTTGGGGCCGAACTTAAGCACCGATAAGTGGAAGGAACTCAAAGTTAAAGAGGCCCTTAAGGCTCAGGTATACGATCGATCCTTTTGGCTCAGGCAGTAAGGAAGGGTTCGCCAATGTGCGTGCCTACCTCGTGGATACTGTGACTGGGGAGCCTCTTCTGGAAAAGAAACAGGCGCAGGGTAAAAATACCGGAGGGGTTCTTGCGGGAGTGGACAGTGGCATGTCCCGCGAAACAAGAGCGGTGGTTCAGGGGATAGACAAGGTGCTACGGAGCTTTTTGTCGGCCTATCCACTGCCTGCAAAAAGTAAATAATCGGCTGAAGGCAACACATGGTTCTGAACCTCTGCTTGAGGAGTACCACCTCTGCTTACAAACGACATTTTCGATGTGAGGAAGGAGAAGCAAATGAGTCGATATTCGGAATGCCCAAAGTGTCATATCAAACCCAAGGATTACGATTGGACAGGAGGTTATATCCAACTCCATAAATGCAAAGATGGTGGCCACATGTTCTGCAACAACTGTAAAAATGGGGATCGGTGCCCGTTTTGTAGTTCGAGCAACGTGTGGTGGGACTACGAAAAGGCCTACGGTTAGAAACGATCGCTGATTTGAAGGAGAAGAGTGATGCAGTTCGAGTACAAAATGATTCAGATGCCCCCCACGATTTCAATACAGGCCAAAGAGGCCAGAGGGCACGAGGCGGCGTTCTATCTGGAGCAAGTCGTCAACCAGTGGGCCTCTCAGGGATGGGAGTTCTTCCGTGTCGATACCTTGGGGGTCATTACCACACCTGGATGTCTTGCGGGACTGCTCGGAGCGAAAGCGAATCTAATCGAATACTTCGTCGTGACGATGCGCCGTCCTAGAATGGGCTGATGTCCTCTCCATTTCTGTCCGCGCTCTGGGTGGCAATACTACGGACTCAGTTTCCGCCTTCCGTGTTTTACGGGAGGCGGAAAAACTGTTTGGCGATCGATCTCGTGCGTGCTTTGCTCGTGCAGGACTTTTAGCGGCAGTTGTCGAAACGTTGGGAGCACGATTCTGGCAGGGGAAAGCGCCGTTGCGTTATGGTGTGGCAGCATAATCTGGTTCTGTTTGTGTCGGCGGCGATCGCCGGGATGGTCAATTCGGTGGCGGGGGGCGGGACGCTGGTCACGTTCCCGGCGCTGCTCTCGGCAGGCATCGTCGCGAAGATCGCCAACGCGACCAGTACCGTGGCGCTCTGGCCGGGGCAGTTGAGCAGTCTATGGGGCTACCGGAAGGAGCTGGGGCAGAATCGGAAGGCCATTGTCCGGTTGGCGATCCCGAGTCTGCTGGGCGGGTCGCTCGGCGCCTGGCTGCTGCTGCACACTCCCAGCCGGATCTTCGACCACATCGTCCCCTTTCTGATCCTGCTGGCGACCCTCCTGTTCATCGTCCAGGAACCCCTCTCACGGCGGCAGAAAGCGCGTGCCGAGGCGGCTGCTGCGGCCCGACTTGCGGAGAGTGTCCCCCCCACCGCCTCGGAAACGGCGGAGGCGAACTCTTCGCTGCCGCCCGACGTATCTTCCACAGCAGAGACAGCGCCGGTGGGAGAACCTTCGGCCTCCGCGTGGGCGGGTGTCATCGTCTTCCAGTTCTTTGTCGCCATCTACGGCGGCTACTTCGGGGCGGGCATCGGCATCATGATGCTGGCGACGCTCGGCTTTATGGGTTTCACCAATATCCACCAGATGAACGGCCTGAAGAACATCAACGGCCTCTGCATCAACGCCGTCGCTTCCGTGCTTTTTATCCGGAGTGGTCAGGTAAACTGGCACATCGCGCTGATGATGGCGGCAGGGTCCATCATCGGGGGGTATGCGGGAGCGGGAACGGCCCGTCGCATCGGACAACGCAACGTCCGGCGCGTCATCATCGGCATCGGCCTGGCGCTGGCGCTCTGGATGCTCAAAAATTCGCTGGAGGCGCGTCAAAACGCCGCGTCGCCCAAACACGCCTCGAACGCGCGAACCAGCGCACCATCACTATCTATAACAGGGAGAACAGAACACATGATCACCGCATCCGGATTAGAGTACGAGGACATCACGGAAGGCACCGGCCCCAGTCCGACGACGGGGCAGACCGTAAAGGTGCACTATGTGGGCACCCTGACCAACGGCAAGAAGTTCGACAGTTCGCGCGATCGCGGCCAACCCTTCGAATTCAAGATCGGCGTTGGGCAGGTGATTCAGGGCTGGGACGAGGGTGTCGCCACCATGAAAGTGGGTGGAACCCGCAAACTGACCATCCCCGCCGCCCTCGGCTATGGCTCCCGCGGCGCCGGCGGTGTCATTCCCCCCAACGCCACCCTCCTCTTCGAAGTCGAACTGCTCGGCGTTCGATAGAAGCCCTTCAGGGAGCTTCCCAACTAAAAGAGACAGCAGGCGGAGCGATCTGCCTGCTGTCTCTTTGTGTATTGGAAGGATGCACTCTTGGGCATCACCTACCCTGCCAAGGCAGAGCTGCTGCCGAATGTTTATCGTGCTGCGGGTGGGTTCTGGAGGACGGAGATCGGGTAGGTGATGAGCAGGGTTTTGTCGCAGTAGAGAGCGGCGGTGTAGACGCCGAACTTGTTGAAGGGCACGGCGCGCAGGTTCAGGCCGATCTGGAGCGTGGCGAAGCCGGAGAGTTCGAGGCCGGACTTGACGGAGTTCCAGTCGGTGGGCAGGGGGGGCGAGGTGAAGATCTGTTCGCCGTCCGGGCCGTTGAACCGAAACGTCAGTTCGCGGGGCTGGGCCGACTGCACCCGCAGACCGAGCGCGACGGCGAGATTGGCCTGCATCGGCACCTGTTCCGTCATCAGGGCCGAGTAGATGCCGATCAGCGACTGTTTGCTGGTCTGCGCCTCCGTAATGACCTGATCACACACCACAAAGTAGTTGACAACCACCTCTTCGTTCTCTTGCAGCATCGCTCTCTCCTGTCGTTGAAAATCGTTTTAGGCGTATTCCCCTCTAAATTGTGCGTCCTGCCCCCGTTCTCCTGCACGAAAAACCTTCGGCGCGCCTGTCACCTTCGTGCAACCGGATTGACGGAAGATGCGTCTTAGATTATAATGAAGGTGTAGATCCCCATTTTTGAGGCGGAAATTTGACGCGATCGAATGGGGATTCCCCTTCTTCACGCTTTCGAACGCTAGAGCATGCAGGGCGGACAGGACAGGGTTATGGACTTATTCGAAAAGATCAATCGATCGTTTGGCTCCTGGTATGAGGGACTTTTTGGCGGCGGCGACGATGTGCGCCCCAAAGACATCCTGCGGCGCATCATCGCGGCGATGGAGGATCACCGCAAAGAGGGATTCGACAGCCGCATCTATGTGCCGAACCAGTATGTGCTGGAGATCAACGTCCACGACGAGGAGGAGAAACAGTACCTGCTCTCCTTCCTGGATCGGGACGAGCTGGAGGTGGCGCTGCGCCGCTACTGCCAGCAGAACCACTACCATATTCGTGGCGCGCTCGATTTCACCATCAAAGAGGTCGAGGACATCGACGTCGAGAACAACGGCAAGCGCGAAAAAGTGCGTGTGCGCTGCCGTTACGACGCCAAGGTCACCGCGCCGGAGGCGAAGCCGGAGTTTACGCTGCCACAGGGAAGCAATGCGCCGAATATCGCCGCGCCGCCCGCGGTTCCCTACGAAGAGCGTACGGTCGCCAGCACCTGGGGCGATCACGAACTGGAAGAGGGCACGGTGCCCTCCATCTCCTCGGCAGCCCTGATCGTCTACGCCCCGGATCGGCCCCCGCATCGCTTTGCCATCGCCCGCGGCGCGATCAGCATCGGGCGCTCCCCGCGTGTCGGCAACGATCTGGTGATCGAGAGCGATGGGCAGTTGTCGAAACGGCACGCCCGAATCGAGATGGATTCCGATGGACGCTTCACCCTCTACGATCTCGGCAGCACCAACGGCACCAAAGTCAACGGCAGACGGGTGGACAACCGCACCCTGCACGACAACGACGAGATCACCCTCGGCGCGACCCGCATCACCTTTCAGCAGCAGGGCCGATCCGAAACGTTAGACCGCGAACCCCTCCTGGCCGGCAGCGCGAACGGCGCGCGGTCCCATGGAACCTACGGCGGTGCGGCGGCGGTGCGCCCGGACGATGGGATGGGAAGCTCCTCACCGCCCTCCCGGATCCTGCGCCCCCATACGGCCCGACTGATCATTATGGAAGGCGACCAGGATGTGGACGAGGTCATGCTCGGCTCCGAAACCCTGATCGGGCGCGGCGTGACCAACGATGTCGTTCTGCCGGATCGCAGCATCGCGACCCGCCACGCGCGCCTGCTCAACGACGGCGATGGCTATACGCTCGAATGCCTGAGCGACAGCGCGGTCACCGCGCTCAACAACATTCGCCTGCCCGCCCACAAAACGGTTCCTCTCAAAGATGGCGACCGCATCGGCCTCGGCGATCTGGTGCTGCGCTTCGTCGGTGGAAACTGATCGCTGTTTCGGCGTGCGAAGAGAGGTTGGGGCATGAACGGGCTTTTTTCGAACCTGGTATCCTTGTTCCTGCGGATTGCCCTGCCGGTCGGGTTCGGGCTGTTTCTGCTGGTACTGTTCAATATGCTGCGACGTGAACGAGAGTAAAACGGAATATTCTCTCTGCTTAAGAGCACTTCCATTCAGCACACTGAGTGATAGGCAAGGTGTCCACGGAGGTGGACACTCGGATGCGCAGCATCTCTAGCGAAGGACTTTAGTCCATTGCGACAGCACGATCGGGAAGTAGGCACTTGACCCTTACAATCGGATTCAAAACGCACGTGGGAATCGTGCGCAATAGCAATCAGGACAGCTACGCGGTGCTGCGCCGTGGCGACCTGTCGAACCGGCTGGATGCGCTGTTGGTCCTGGCGGACGGCATGGGCGGCACCGGCGGAGGCGACATCGCGTCGCGTATGGTGGCGCAGGCGGTGCCGGACTCGATGCTCGAATTCCTCTACGAGGCGGGTGGGAGCAAGCCGGACATCGAACAGATGCTGCGCGAGACCTTTACCCGCGCCAACCATAAGGTCTGGACGACCCGCAAATTCGAACGCCCCGAACTCAAACAGATGGGCACCACCTGCGTGACCGCCGTCGTTAACGAGGATATGCTGACCGTGGCGAACCTGGGAGACAGCCGCGCCTATCTGCTCCGCGCGGGCAAACTGCGCCAGCTCACCAACGATCATTCCGAGGTCTGGCAGGAGGTCATGGCGGGCCGAATGACCCGTGATGAGGCCCAGCACAGCCGCTTCCGCAACCGGATCACCCGCGCTATCGGCCTCGGCCCGGAGGTGCAGACCGACGTCTTCAATGTTCCTCTGCAGGATGGCGACACGGTTCTGCTCTGCTCCGACGGCCTCAATGGAGAGCTGCGGGATGTGGAGATCGCGCAGATTCTGGCAGGCTCCGCCGATATTCAGGAGGTCTGTGATCTCCTCGTCGATGCGGCGCTGGCGCACGGCGGCCGCGACAATGTGACCGTGGTGGCGATGCGCTACGGCAATTTCATTCCGCTGACCCTGCCGGTAACGACGGATGAAGACGATACCGACCCCGAGCAGGCTTGGCGACGCCAGACACGCCCTCCCCTGGAGGAGGAAGAGGAGTTTCCGGGGGACGATCTGGAGCCTGTGCCGTCGTCGCGTCGACCGGAATCGCGCCCGGTACGTGTCGAACCCGCGCCGACCTCCCATCGTTCCCGCCAGCCCGCCAACAGCACAAACGGCATCCTGGTCGGGCTGGTGATCCTGCTGGCAGCGGTTGCGGGAGTGGAAGGCTATCTTCTCTATCAGAACGGCTACTTCAAGCCCAAACCGATCGAGAAGCTGGTGGTCGCTCCGACGAAGCCGCAAGTCAACTTCAGCAACTACGGTGCGCCGAAGTTGGTAACGCCCAAGGAGGTGCTGGATACCTGTCTCCTGTTCGATGAGAAGCACAATCCGATCGTGGCCTCCCGGACCGGTAACCTGATCCGTATCCTGCCCACTGGAGCGACCGAACTATTGGGAGGCACCTTCCCCAGTCTGCCTCCGCTTCCGGATACGCACCGTCCGACCGTCGGACCGGCACGCGCCGACTTCGCGATGGACGCGGACGGCAATCTGTTCACCATCAACGTAGAGACGAAGACCATTCAGATCTATAGCAAGAGCGGAACCCGCGTGGGATACGAGATCGGCAAGGGATACCTGAAGTCACCGGTGCGGATCGCGGTCAATGCCGAGGATGTCATCTTTGTCATCGATGACCGTAAACTCTACCGCCTCGACACCACTCACCAAGACGCGCCTGCGGCGCCTGCGACGACAGGGCATTAGCTGAGAAATACATGCCATTAGGAATGCTCGGAAAATATGAGCGGCTGGATGTTCTGGGACACGGGGTTTCCGGGATCGTCTATCTCGCCAAAGACACGCTCCTGAACAAACAGGTCGCCCTCAAAGAGGTGGACGTGCAGGCGGGCGACTTGCGCCGGTTTTTGGAAGAGGCGCGGGTGATGGATCGCCTTCGCCACCCCAATATCGTGCGCGTCAACGGCGTCGATCGCATCGAGGGCAAGATCGTCATCGATATGGAGTATGTGCGCGGCAAAAACCTTCAGGATACGCTGCGCACCGAAGGCGTACTGCCGCTGGATCGCGCGCTCGATATCATCGCGCAGGTGCTCGACGCGCTCGACTACGCGCACAAGATGCAGACCGTGCATCGCGATATCAAGCCCGCCAATATTCTGGTCAGCCGCGACGGCGAGATCAAACTCGTCGATTTCGGGCTGGCGGAGATCCTCGCGACCAACGCCTACGCGGGCGGAGCCGGCACCTACGCCTACATGGCCCCCGAGGACTTCGCGGAGGACGATCGCTCCGACAGCCAGTCGGACATCTGGGCGGTCGGCGTCACGCTCTATGAGATGGTCGCCGGTCAGCGTCCGTTTCAGGTGGCGAAGGTCAAAGATCCGTTCTCCTGGAAACGCGTACTCGAAACCCAGCTTCCGACCCCCATCACCGACTATCTGCCCGACGCTCCGCCCGGACTGCGCGCCATCCTCGACCGCGCGCTCGAAAAGAACAAGAGCCGTCGCTACCGCACCGCCGGTGAGTTCCGCGACGATGTCCTGCGCCTGCGCGAGGGGCAGAGTCTTGCCTCTTCCACGCTGCGCCTGCAACAGGAGATCGCAGCCCGACGTGTCGCCGACTACGACATCTCCCATCCCAACGGCCATAAGCCTCGTCTTCCCGAGTACGACCTGACCGACAGCATGAGGCGCGCCGCTGAGGCCGGATACGGCGTGACCCAGCAGAGGCTGGAGCCGGCCGTGGAGCTCGGCACACAACCGCTTGCGCCGTCCCGCCGCCCGTTCCCGGAGTGGGCGCGACCGGAGAATGCGGAGCCGTCGCCGCTGGTTCCCCGCTGGGAAGGGCCGGGATCGGTCGTCGCGGAGGTGACCCCGACCGAGGCGGCGGCAGAGCCTGCAAAACGCGCCCGACTGGGACTGTTCCGCCGCAAAGACGCCAGTCTGCTGGTAGACCCGCAGAGCGTCGATTTTGGGTCGGTCTTCAAAGGGGAGACGCGCACTGCCAAAATCCAGGCGCGCGTGGTGGGCATGGAGACGGCCGCCGAGGGCCGCGTCCTCTATACGCCCGGCTGGCTGACCGTGCACCCGACGGCTTTCGATCGACACAAACAGACGATCACCCTGACCGCCCATTCGGCGCGGACCTGGGAGACCGGTGAGTTCAATGAGACCGTACGCGTGGAATCGAGCGCCGGAGTCGTCGATATTCCCGTGCGCCTGGTGGTCTTGCGCTCACGCCCTCTCTTCCGCCAGGTCGCGAAATGGTTTGTGCCGGGCTTTCTCACCACGCTGCTGCCGGTGCTGGCGGTGGCCCTCGGCCCCGTCAGCACGTCCGGAACCGCCGCCGAACAGGCGGCTCAGGCGAGCGAGGCGATGGCGCGCCTGGTACCCTCCGCTTCGCTCTCGACAGGCCTGCTGGCGATGATGCTGCTCCTCATCGGGATCGCGGCCAATGTCGGGATCGCCGAGCGTCTGGCCTGTGGACTGCTGATGGCGGTGATGTGTTTTGTGCTGGGGGTTTCGGCGCAGGCGGGGGCGCACAGCGATGTGGCGCGGGAAGCGATGATGCACGCGCTGCCGATAGGAGCGCTCATCGCCTTCCCCATACTGGTACAACTCTTTACTCTGCGGCGCTGGAAATTCTGGGTCGCGGCGCTCATCGGGCTAGGACTGGCTACCGGAGGCGTGCTCCTGAACGTTCTGGCCGCTCCCCATGCCCATTAAGCAAGGGATGTGCTCACGTAAGAGGGCAGCAGAGCGAGCCGTCAACTGCCATTGACAAGGCCGGGATGGAGATGTTATACTGCAAAAGGTGACTATCGTTGATAGTCGTCGCCTCTCCTGCACTCATTTCGAGATTCGGCCGTCTCCTTTCTGAACGTCCTTTACTCTGTTTCGCTGTGGAGTCTGTCTTTGAAGAGATACCTGAACTATCTGATTTTCGCGGTCGTCGTCCTTTTCGTCGTAGGGATTGCGTTCAATCACAGTCGCTACGTGCGCTCTCTGGTGGACGGAATGGGCAGCCCCGACAGCGCGACCCGTAGTCACGCGGCGCTGGAGCTGATCAAGACCGAGCAGTTCTCGGACTCGATCACCGGAGAGGATGCCGGCGTTCGCCTGCACGCCGTCAATGCGGTGCTCTCCCTTGCGAACGATAAGAGCGTGGTTCCGGGAACCGAGAAGGATGCGCCGGACTACCGGTCGCAGGCGGTCAAACAGTGTCTCAGCCTGCTGAAAGACATCGACAAGAAGGTGCGGGCGGCAGCCGTCTCAGCGCTGAAGCAGATGGACTACAGCAGCTCCGGCAACCTCTCCGCGTTGATCGGCGGCGTGGGGGATGGGGACTCCAACGTACGTAAGGGCGTGGCGCATGTGCTGACGGACCCGGACGGCATCGGACCTAAAAAAGAGGTCGTCGATGCGCTGGTCGCGAAGATGAAGGGCGACGGCGGGACCCGTGGCCCTGGCGGCGATGTGTTGAGCAGCCCCCGCTTCCTGAAAGAGGGCGCCGCCGACATCGCGGTGCCGCAACTGCTGACGATCCTCACCGAGAAAGACCCCAAGGACGCCACCAAGTTTAAGAACGACGAGGGGGCGCGCAGCGGCGCGGCGGATGCGCTGGGCAAGATCGGAGACCCCCGCGCCGTCCAGCCCCTGATCGAGACCCTCAAGACCGACACTCCCGCCGTGCAGCGTGTTGCGATCGGCGCCATCGCCCTGATCGCCGCTCCGGCCGGGGAGGCGGCCTTGATCGAGGCCATCAAAGATAAAAACGCCGACGCGGAAGCGCGCCTCCAGGCGGCCTCCGGCCTCGGCAAGATCGGCTCTCCGGCAGCGATCGAGACCCTGATCACCGCGCTGAACGATCCCGACCTGAAGATGCGCTCCGCGGCGGTCGCGGCGCTGGCCCATGCCGGTCGCCCGACCCTGAACGGCCCGACGCAGCCGCAGGCGCTCCAGGCCCTGATCTCTGCGCTCTCCAACAGCGCCGAAAACATCCGCACCGGCGCGGCCAACGCGCTCACCCGTGTCGCCGCTCCGGAGGCGGATCCCGCCCTGATCGCCGCCCTCAAGAATCAGGACAACGACTCGAACCTGCGTGGAGCCGCTGCCACCGCTCTTGGCTTTCCGCACAACAAGGCCGCCGTGCCCGCCCTGATCGCAGCCCTGAGCGACCAGGACGGCGATGTGCGCGACGTCGCTCAGGCCGCCCTCGTACAGATCGGCCCTGAAGCGACCGATGCCCTCATCACCGCCATGCAGGCCGGCCACACCGACGCCTTCTATGCGGCCCAAGCCATCGCCCAGCAGGGAACGCCTGCCCTGGACGCGCTCAAAAAACTCGCTGCCGACAATACCCATCCGGTCGGTCAGCGCTGGGCCGCGGTGGCCCTGGGAGACATGGGCGTCGCAGACGCCGCCAAACCGCTTCAGGATCTGGCCAAAAGCTCCGACCCGGACGTCGCCTACGTCGCGCAGGCCCAACTCGCCCGCCTCGGCCAGTCCCAGGCGCAGTAGACCGCATCCGTTCGCCGGCATCGGCGACAGCCTCGATAACGCCTGGCGGCCCCTCTTCGTATCCGGAAAGAGGGGCCTTTTCCATAGTCCTTTTCGCGGAGAGAACTCCGGAATTGGGGTGCCGTAGTCGATGGAGGATGAGAAAAACAAGCCGATTGAGGAGCTCTGTCGTAGACTGCGCAAGGATCATGCGCTGCGCTTACAGGCGCAGTGGGTGCTCGCAGATCCGCAGGCTCCTGTCCAGAACCCGAAGTCTGTCCAGCGCGCGCTCCTCAACCCTTCGATCTTCCGCAGCAAAGAGCGCGCTGTCGCCTCCTGGCTGGTCCGTCATGCCAACTGGACGGAGGATCAGCGCGCCGCCCTCTCCGAAACGCTCTCCGGAGTCGTCGATAAGGCATTGAAGAGCGTGGGGCGAAAACATGTCCTTTCACGTTGGATCTGGCGAGGAGTAGTGACGAGTTCTCTCCTGGGCTTGCTATATTTTCGCTATCCTAAGAGCTGGGCGGCCTCTTTTAGCATCCCGGAGTGCTGCTGCCTTGGCCTGTTTACCCTGGCCGTTGTCTGGAAGATACTGACCGCGGGGATCTCCTTTCCGCCTCTCCTGGCCTCTCTTCTGGATGTCGAGGCTCGCAGGCTCAAAAAGTTAGGCCCTGTGGTGGAGGCGCTCGGCGACCTGGGCCAACCTGCCGCCACGGCCCCTCTCGCGACCGCATCGACCCATCGCGCTCTCCAGGATGTGGCGACCTCCGCCCTCAAGAAAGTCACGCTAAAACTGCGCCCTGACGACTACGGCACGCTGCCTCTTCCTGCCATCCCGGCGCTGTGTAACGCGCTCACCACCACCTCTCCCAAAGCGGTGCCCATAATTCTGCAAGCGCTCGCTGTTATCGGGGATGGGCGTGCCGTTGAGAAAGTCGCCTACCTGGCAAGCACCGATATCCGTTCCGAAGTACGCGCCGCCGCCGCCGAACTGCTTCCTATCCTCCAGGAAAGAGACCGTAATAGTCGGGTCTCCTCTATGTTGTTGCGTGCAAGTCAGGCGCCGGAGGAGAGCGGGCAGACGCTCCTCAGACCCTCTTGGGAGCAGCCCACCACAGATCCCTCTCAACTCTTACGAGCGGCGCTGGCGGAGGGGAATGAAGAGTCGCAATATGAAAAGTAGTCCCATAGATGACGAGAAACGCGAGTCCATCGAGAAAATCAGTCGTGCTCTGGGGAGGAACCACCCTCTGCGGCAGCAGGCCCTCGCTGTTCTTGCCGATCCTGAGGCTGCCATTCCGGATGTACTGCCGGCCCTGACGGCACTCACGGATCCCCTGCTATTTCGGAAGAAGGCGCGCACTGTCGCCTTCTGGTTAGTGATGCATGGGAACTGGTCTGAAGGTCAACGCCTCGCCCTCTCCGAGGGACTATCTATCGCGCTCGATCGAACGATGCAGTCCAGAAAGACCGGTCGGGTCGCCATGCGCTGGTTTCTGCGTGGAATGTTTGTGAGCCTGCCGCTTGCGTGCGCCTTGATGAAGCTACATACGGATTATCGGATATACGACATCCTGGATCTGGTTTCCATACTTGTCGGTCTGGCTATCTACACTGCCTTTTTGACCGTGATGGGCGTTCTGATCTCTTTGCCCCTCTCCCTCTGGATCGACGGTCAGAACCTGAGACAGTTCTGTCCGGTCATCGAGGCTCTCGGGCATGTGGGGCAGCCCAGAAGCCTCGCCCCACTCGCGAAGGCTGCGGTTCATCTTTCCCTGAACGATAGGGCTGTCATAACTGCCGCATTGACGAACGTCACCGGCAGACTGCGCCCCGACGACTATGGAACGCTGCCGCCTGAGACAGTAACTGCGCTGAGTCACGCCCTTACCGTCGCTCCGCTCGAAACCGAGCCTGTGATCCTGCAAGCGTTGACGATGATCGGGGATGAGCGCGCTATCCCTGCCGTCGAACATCTCTTGCAGAGAGCGACACGCCCGGACCTGCTGGAAGCCGCCCTGAAACTGCTGCCTATTCTCCAGCAAAGAGGCCGCGACAACCAGGCCTACTCCATGCTGCTGCGCCCCGGCAGTGCCCCCGCAGATACCGGTCAAATCTTGCTGCGACCGTCCTGGGAGCATCCGACCACCGATCCCTCCCAACTCCTGCGAGTAGCACCTACAGAGGGGAGCGCGGATCAGAACAGGGAGCGTTAACTCGTGGATGATCAGGCAAACGAGGCTATTTTGGAGGTCTGTCGTACTCTACGCATGGAGAATCCCCTGCGCAAGCAGGTCATGGCCGTCATTGTCGGCCCCCAGGCTCCCCTTCGGAGTGCGCGCCCTGTTCTGAGCGCGCTCACGACGACTTCCATCTTTTGGGATTGGAAGGCGGAACGCACGGTAGCCTGTTGGCTGATCGTGCACGGAACATGGTCTGAAGAGCAGCGTCTCTCCTTCTCCAGAACACTGTCAAGTGCCGTGGATAAAATGATGCAGCAGAGAAAGCCCGCCCGCATCGCCCTGAGATTGCTCCGAAATGCTGTGATTGCGGCTTTCCCCTTTGCTCTCATCCTCCTCTTATCCAGTGCCTGGGAGACGCTGCTCATCACCTTGCCGATCTACTTGACGATCTTTCTCACGACAGAAGGGCGAAATCTAGACCAGTTCCATCCTGTCCTGGAGGCGCTTGGCACGGTGGGGCAACCCGACAGTATCGTTTCTCTGTTGGCGGCCTCCCGGAACATGACATTGGGCGAAACAGCGACCGCTGCTCTGCTAAAGGTCATTTCCAGACTCACACCGGACGATTATGGAACGCTTTCCCTACAAGCGGTGCCGACACTGTGTCGTGCGCTCACGAACAGAACGCCGTCACAGACCTTGCTCATGATTCTGGAAGTGTTGACCGTGATCGGGGATGGCCGTGCAATCAGCGCGGTAGAAGATCTGGCGATGCGTTCAGTCGATACGGAAGTACACGAAGCCGCCGCACAACTGCTCCCCATTCTGCAGCAGAGGCACCTGGACAGTCAGGCATCCTCCCTGCTTCTTCGCGCCAGTCACGTCCCCTCGGAGAACGAACAGACACTTTTGAGAGCCACAACGGAACAACCGTCCGATCCATCACAACTCCTGCGAATGGCTTCCCCAGAGGGGAGCGAGGATCAAACCGCATGACGATTCGCCGCCCGTAAACGAGCGTCCGGATGCGATAGGGACGATGAATTGGCCTTGGTTGAATGAAACATTCAAAATCTGCAATACTGTCTGCAATCATCATTCTTTTGCAAAGGAATTTCAAGTATGAGAAGCAACAATGCAAGAACGAATGTAAAGGGTGAATCAGCGACATCCGGTAAAGAAAAACGCCCCGTATATCCTATTCACCCCGGCAAAATCCTGGCGGATGAGTTGGCGGAACTTCAAATGTCTCCTGCAGAACTGGCACGCGAACTGCACGTTCCCTCGAACCGGCTCTATCAGTTGATCGCGGGTAAGCGTGCCATGACTGCTGACACAGCCTTGCGTCTGGAGCAGTGGTTAGGCGTAGAAGCCGCTTTTTGGATGAACCTGCAAAAAACCTACGAACTTGACCTTGCCGCAGAGCAGATCGGTGAAGAGATCAAGCGTACCATCCATCGCCGCTCCTTGATGCTGGTTCAGGAGGTACGCCATGCCGGAAATGCTGCCGGACTTTCAGGCCGTTCTCATCGCACTGATGTAAGATAACGTATGACGGGTCCGATAGCGCCACTACAATTATCGCTGAAAAGCTATGCGGCGTGCCTTAGAGTAGTATGCGAAGCGTCTTGGGGTGAACCCCCCTT